>Ga0265296_1000039_pt1 | contig 310088 bp, 302 predicted proteins | sample MunlanPumphouse1_FD_189073 | JGI IMG/M metagenome (GOLD analysis project Ga0265296, IMG submission 189073) | Groundwater microbial communities from a municipal landfill in Southern Ontario, Canada - Pumphouse #1 | ecosystem: Environmental > Aquatic > Deep subsurface > Groundwater | place...
AGCTGGCCACACTCCATTGCGTACACCCCGAGGCGACAGCGTCTATGTAAGCAGACCCGTCCGCATCGCCTTGCAGCTTGCGCTCCTGCTCTTGCAGCGCCGGACCGAAATCGCAGGCATGGACCTGGCCGAACTGGATCTCGACCAGGCGGCCTGGCTGATCCCTGCTGAGCGGATGAAGTCGGACCGTCCTCATCAAGTGCCGCTGCCGCCGTACGCGGTCACGCTCATTCGCGAGGCAATAGCCCTGACCAAGCTTCCATCAGACCGATTGAAGGGGCCCGTTTTCCCACATCAACGGGACTACACCGAACCCATGCGCGCCGACGCGATGACCAGAGCAATGGACCGGCTGAGGGATTGCATCGGTGTGGAAGACGCGACGGTCCACGATCTGCGGCGCACTGGTTCGACCGCGCTAACCAGCGAAAGACTACGTGTCAGTCCTTTCATCCGCTCGAAGGTCTTGGGGCACGGCACCGACGCGGGCGGCGGTGCTCAAGTCTCCAGCACCCACTACGATGCAAACGAGTATATGGTGGACAAGCGCGCCGCTCTGCGTGCGTGGGAAGCGCTGCTTCTGCGGATTGTCGAACACGGGCCCAGCGCCGCGAAACCTTCCACTCACGTCGGCATCATCCGGAGCTCAATGTTCGGCCTGATGGCCGCCAACGACGTCGAGCCGGTGGTCTTGGCGCAGGAACACTAGGGGCAGGGCGTAATGGGCGTCTGCTTCATCTCGCCCGGTACAGCGATCGGCCGACTTGCGCCACAGCGTCCAAAGGCCATCTGAGTTTGCGCTTATGGTTGAGGCTGCGAAATGGCGGGTGGTTTTGGGAAATAGGTAGCCCTTGGGTCTATAGAATTCCGTAGAGGCTCTCGGGCCGCTTGGTGAGTTCCAAGAGGGCGCTGACGACCTGAGCCCCAGTCCCTGTTTCGTTTATGATACGAAACGACTGCTCTTTCAGAGGCGTGTGATCGGGGAGCGCCATCACCCAGGACTCGAACAAGCGCCCGGGAGCGGGCCACCTGCCGAGGATGACGATATTGTCGTGACGGGGGTCTGCGGCAACTCGGGCCATCAAGGCGTCGATCGCCACTCCGGGACCTTCAACCACCTGGGTGAAATGACCATCGGGTTGGGCAAGGCAGCCGGTAATGCGGTCGCGTTTATTGTTTCGCCGTGAGACTTCGAAGATGGCCTTCACGGCCGTTGTATCGTCCGGCGCCACAAGCGACCGGCTCCTGTACACCAGCCTCGTGAGCGACTTCGGCATCCCGGTCCTTCCATGCAAGACCAAGCGCCACACTCTGCCACGCTATGCGTGCGTCAGTCGCACCCGGATAGAAGTCTGAGCGGCGTCATTAGTTGCCGCGCATGTATTCCGAGGTCTAAGTTGACGTCCAAGCCAACGCTGCCGTTTCCGCGTGGCAGTTTCAGTCGCTGTGGCCCTGAGCCGGTCAGCCGTCAATCAAGGCAGCGCCACCAACCTGCTCTGCCGAGTAGACCGCATCACCCCGAAGAGGGCGCCGGGATTATTCACCGCAAGCCGGCGCCCGGGTTTGAGCGCTGGCGCCGATTTTTTGCACGAGGTTGACGCTTTTCATGGCGAAACCCATCGCCCGTTCTCTCGTATCGCCCCCCGCCTAGGTTGCCGTCGCGAACTCGGAACCAACTTCGTCAAACACTTCGAGGCCATTAGGCTTCGGCGGTGCAATGTGCCCCTGAAGGCGAGCCAGGAGGTAGTCCACGGCAAGCACCATGTCGGCGGCGTCGTAGGGCTTCGGCAGCGAGGCGATCGCAACCGTGCTCGCGGATCGTGCGCGGCTCACCTGGCCGCTAATCAGCAGGACGGGTATATCCAGGATCTTAAGAGCTTCGGCCAGTTCGACGCCGTCGTCTCCATGAGCAAGCTGAATGTTCACCAGCGCCAGATTGGGCGGGCTGCCTTGCGCGACTTCAAGCGCGTCGGCGATGCGGTCCGTCAAGTCGAGGACTTGGTATCCGGCATCTTCCAGTTCTCCCTTGAGGGCAGTCGCGATGAGTACATCGTCCTCAACGATCAGTAGGGTGTTGCCCGCTCGCAGTGGGGTCATCGTCTTTCCTCGAGATTCGGCAGCGATCGAAACTAGCGCCACGCGCTCACTCACACTCGCCCCCTGACCTCCTCAAGGCGCCAGGTTGTGCAAGGTTCCGCCAGCCGGCTTTCCGGACCGAACGTCGCGGATAGCGCCTGGGCGACGCGCTACCAGCTGCATCCAGCGAGACTTAATCGCGTACCGGATTGCGCCGCTTATTCCGGCTCGCTCTTTCGGAGGGCGGGCCCTTCGTCGATGAGCGTGCTTCAAAACCTGGGTGAGACGCCTCCGATAAGTCGTCTGAGCCGAACAACGAGGAACCCTACCGATCGTTGTCGGTTCAATCGGCTTCATAGGGAGGATCTACGTTATGGCTACTGAACATGAAGTGCGTCGGACTGACGGCACGGTTGAAAGGACAACCACCAATGGGACGGCTGTCGAGACGCGTCGCGGCAGCGGCATGGGCCCCATCGTTGCGCTGATCATCGGCCTGCTGGCGGTTCTTGTAATCGGGTACTTCCTGATGAACATGAGCAACAACGAAGCAGTGGAATCCAACGCGATCGCTGGCGCGGCCGAGAGCGTTGGCAATGCAGCGGACAATGTTGGCGACGCCGCGGGTTCCGCAGTCCCTTCTTCCGACCGATAAATTTGTTCACGGAACCCAGCCCGTCATCCGGAAAGGGTGGCGGGCCTTTTAGCGTGCCTCCCGGGCCACCTGGGCCGGGCTAGATTCCTGCAAACTCCATCGACTAATAGGCGCGAGCCTTCAGGCTCCGCTATCGACGCCAAGATCAGCGTTTGAATAGCGACAGAACCAAATCGTCGCCGTCCAACACATCCAGCTGCTGGATGCCCTGGTGTGCATAAAAGTAGTCGGTGGCGAGGCACGTGGCGTCGTCAATGTCGAAGCTCGGCAAACGCATCTTCGTAATATTTTGGCCAGGTTCAATGATGCGCATCCAGTACATAGCGTCACTCTAAGACGCTGCATTCCGTCTATCTACCGTCAACACGCCTAGGACTGGAAAGCTGTCGAGAGGGCCGTGTACATTTTGAAGGTCGTGTGTCCCCGGATCGAGCGGGCGGCGTAGATGTCGCCGATCCGCCGTGGAAAAGGTGGGGGAAGCTGTCGTCTGTCCACCTTCCGACACAGGCGAACGTCGGGGCTCCAAGCGGATTCGAATTGGATGCACACATTCGTCTTCGACAGCAATGCCGGGGCTGAGACCTCCTTATCCTGGTCCTGTGATCTACCGGACATCAACGTCGCGAAGAGGCAGGCGATAGAAACATTTGCGCACCTGCTGCTTCATGATGGCGCTGACTTTTGGAGCCGCCCTGCCGTTCAGATGACGGTGTCGAACCTAGAGGGGATGGTGTTGGTCAGGATCGATCTGGCGGCGATGGCGCCAGCATCGTCGCAGCGGCCCTAGAGGAACCGCGAGCGGCCCGTCAGCAGCTTGAGCAGGACGTCAGCGCCGATCAGTAGGGTGGCCAGCAAATTCATTCAAAGACACCATGCCGCCACTAGAGAGATCCAGTCACCATAACGATTGGTAATCCTCCAGGCTCCGTTTTCGAGGCCCCTCCCTCCGGAGAGCGGCCTTCTTCTGCGTTCACAGGTCTTGTGTTTTCGGGTCGCCGTCTCGGAAGCGCCATTTCATGAAGAGCACTCCCGACGCCATCACGAGCGCGAAACTGTTGGACACGGTCACCGGCCAAGCCTGGGTCATCACGCCGTACACGACCCACAGAATGAAGCAGGTTACGGTCAGCGAATATGTTTTGAGGCTGACTGACGAGGCGTCTCGCTCCCTCCAGATTTTGACGCCTTGCGGCGCAAAGCTGGTTATGGAGCAGATGGCGGCAGCTGATCCGACAATATTCGCTACGAGGTCGTTCATGCCTCCGCAACGGCGCTGGCCGAACCCATGTTCCAATGCGCGAGAGCGTACCCCGGCGCCCGCCTCACGGCCTGAAACATCGCAAGCCGCACCACCGCACGCCTGCGCCGATCAGTCGATGCGTGTTTTGCAAGAATTTTTGCAGGCTGTTGACCCGGGCCGACCAGCCGCCTCGGTCATCCAGAATCCCCCTCCAGTATAGACCTTACCCGCCGAGCCAGCGCCTTCAGTTCGAACGGCTTTGTCATGATGTGCATGCCGTCCTCGAGATTGCCTCCCGTGAGCACGGCGCTCTCAGCGTAGCCGGTGATGAACAGCACCTTCAGGTCGGGCCTCCTGGTCCTGGCGGCATCAGCCAGCTGCCGGCCATTCATGCCGCCGGGTAGCCCCACATCCGTAATTAGAAGTTCCGCCGAAGGCGTGGCGTTCAAAAGGGCGAGTCCCGACCGCCCATCCTCCGCCGCAACGAAGTCGAAGCCCGCGTCAGCGAGAGCTTCGGCCGCCAGCATGCGGATCGGCGCTTCGTCGTCGACAATGACGACCATGGCTCTCCGCGCTTGTTGCTGTGGTTGCTCATCCGCGTCATTTGCCGTCTCCGGCGCGACGACGCCCCGGAACCGGGGAAGGTGAATAGAGACGTTCGTGCCCTCGCCGGGGCGGGACGCGATGTTGATTTGACCGCTCGATTGCCTCACGAACCCGTAGATCATCGATAGTCCGAGACCCGTACCGTGGCCGAGAGGTTTGGTGGTGAAGAATGGATCGAAAGCCCGCGCGATCGTCTCCTCCGACATACCGACTCCCTTGTCAGCGACACTGAGCCGGACATAGTCTCCGAGCGCGCACTCAGGGCCCAGCACCGTTTCGTCGGCGATGGTTACGTTAGCGATCGACAGCGTCAGGTCGCCGCCGTCGGGCATCGCGTCCCTGGCGTTGATGCACAAATTCAATAGGGCGTTTTCGAGCTGACTGGCGTCGACGAGAACCGGCCATGGCTCTTCCATCGCGACCGTTTCCAGCTTGATGGCGGGGCCCACGGTCCGCTGGATCAGATCCTCCATCCCGCGTGTGAGAGAGAGCACGTCCGTCGCCTTCGGCTCTAGGGTTTGCCGGCGAGAGAACGCCAGCAGTCGGTGGGTCAATGAACTGGCCCTCTCGGCTGCGGTCTGGGCCACGCCCACGAACCGTTTGGTGTCCTCAATCCGTCCCTCTGCGATCCGCTTGGCCACCATCTCCAGGCTGCCGGAAATCGCGGTGAGAAGATTGTTGAAATCGTGCGCGATGCCGCCGGTCAACTGCCCTACGGCTTCCATCTTCTGGGCCTGCCGCAGCGCGGCCTCGCTGGCCATCAACTCGGTTGTTCTCTGCTCGACCGTGCGCTCGAGCGACGCAGCGAGCTTTGCAAGGTGGCGTTCCGCCCGCCGCCTTTCGCGTGCGGCAAGGGTGCGTTCTCCCACGTCGCGCATGAACTGCAACTCGTCATCCAACCAGACGCGGGGCGCAGCGTTGTTCGCGTAGAACAGGGCGACGGTTTCCCCTTGGTCGCGCAAGGGCATGTTGACAACCGCGAGCGCCGAAATCGCCTCCAGGGCCGCAGCCGTGTCCTTCGTGCGCGAGTCGAGACGCGCATCGTCGAGGACGACGGTCTCGCCGCGCTTCAGGTCCTCGATGTAGCTCCCGTAGTCCCGGAAGTTGAGGGTGCCTGCCAGGCTCCGAATCCCCGGGGCGTTCCAGTCTCGCTGGATGGTGATGGTTTCCGTCGGCCGGTCGACGACGCCGAAGCCGACGCGATCAACCTCGAGAGTCGTGCCGGCGATTTCGCAGGCCGCGTGTGTCAGCTCGTCAGGGTCGGGGGTGTCGCGAACCGCGTCCGCCAACGCCATCAGCGCCGAGCGCAAACGCTCGGCGCGCACGCGTTCTGTAATGTCCGTGGTCACGCCGGCGATCCGGAGCGGTCTTCCGTCGGCGTCATGAATGAGGATTCCGCGGGCCTCCATCCATCGGATCGAGCCGTCTGGCGTGACGACGCGGTGATTGACGTGATAATCAGCGCCCTGGTCGATCGTCGCGTCGCTCTGAGCCCGGACAGCGTCTCGATCATCCGGGTGGATGAGGCTCTGTCGGTCTTCGTAGGTGAACACCGTGTCGGCAGGCCAGCCCATCAGGGTCTTGTAGCCGTCGGAAGCGACGAGCGTGCGAGTGCGGACATCGACGCTCCAGGCGCCTAGTCCCCCCGCCCGCATCGCAAGGTCCAGCTCGCGCTCGCGCTCGCGATCGACATGCAGACGGGCGGTAAGCTTTGCGCTCAGCGCGGCATTGTCGGACTGCAGATCGTCAAGCCGCTCGCGTTCGAGCGTGACATCGACCTGACTTGCGAAGAAGTAAGCCAGCTTGCCGTCGGCATCGAACACGGGCGCGAGCAGCAATCGGTTCCAGAACGGCTGACCGTCCTTGCGATGGTTCCGGATGTCGATTTCCATCGGCTGCACCGATGCGACCGCGTCATGGATCCGTCTGATCGTTTCCGGATCTGTCTCCGGGCCTTGAAGGAAACGGCAGTTCCGCCCGAGAATTTCCGCTCGCGTATACCCCGTGAGCCGACAGAAGGAGTCATTGGCGAATACGACAGGGTTATCGGATTGCCGCGGATCGGTGATGATCATCGGCATCCGGGTCGCCCTTACCGCGGCCACAAACGGGTCATTGGAACTCTCGAGTCCCAGGACTTCACTGGCGATCCGTTCGGCATCCCGTTCGGCTTTGGGGGATCCGTCTGCAGTGGGCGGGCTCATGGGCTTCATCTGCCGTGAACTTAGCTGTGACGCCTTGAAACTCTCGTGACGCTCGCTGGTTCACACAGCAAAGCCAATGGGGGCGCCGTCCTGAATACAGGGCGTGGACGTGGTCGAACGGGAAAAGAGCCATTCGACAGCGTTTCGCCGCCGCTTGCCCGGGATCGAAGACGGGCGACAGGGCTGCAAGGGGTCGATTTAGGTCCTTCGCCTGGACGACAAAAGCAACGGCTGGTTAAGCGACGGCGGCAAGCTGAGTTGGCCAACCTGCAGCGACAGCGTGGCGAACCTGTTCCAGGAGACGCGTCGCCTCTATCGGCTTGGAGATATGGCCGTCAGCGCCAGCCGCCTTCCCGCACGGCGCGCCCGAACCATGGCTTTGCAGCCCCGCGCGCTGCTTCCGAGGACCGGCGATCCTTAGGCGCCCGCCATTTACGATCGTACGACCAACGCCCGCACATCTTCCTCTTCGGCCATCGCGGTACGGCCGCCATCTAAAGGATCGTGGGATGACGGACAAACCGGACCTGGCTGTCGAAAGCCCGCCACCATGGTCTCGCAGATGCAGGCCCTGAAATCTTCATCGTCCCCCCCGGACCGGACTAAACGGCGGCCTGAACGGTCATGACCATGGTGTCTGGAGCAGCGCTCAAAGGCGTACTGAACAAGGGGAAACCGAACGACGAGTTGATCGTTGAGCGCCGATTTCGTCAGTTCAGCCCAATATCCGCAGGTTCATGAGCACCACGCAGCCCGTTAAACCGATGCCGAGCAGGAGAAGGCCAGTCATCACAAGCCAGCTGCGATTGCGCCGTCGTTTCATGAGCGATTTATTATCGCGAGGGATCTCGGTTTTGAAGCAGATTTCAACGGAACGCGGCGAGCGGCCTGAACCTAGGAGAGGAAAGGCCGCCCGCCGCACGGAGTGGCGTGTGCTACCGGACCGCCACCCTCTCAGGCCGGCTCCGTCGAGACAACGACGTGAGGTTCACTGTGTTCCAAAAGTGCTGACCGGAGTGGCGGGCCGCATCCGTCCCTCCTAGGGCTGATGTCCGCTGACGGCCAAGAGATTCGGCGTCATCGAGGATGCGCCTCTTTGCGCCAAGGCCGCCTCACCAACAATGATGTCGGCCGCTCCGGCGTATGGGCGTTATCCGAGGGTCGGAACCTCAAGTGCGCGTGACGGGTTTCCCAGTTTTATAGGGAGACCCTTCCATGAAATATCTCACCCTCGCCAGCGTCGCATCGTTGGCCCTCCTCGCCGCCTGCAACCAGGGTGGCGACAGCGCCGCCCAGAACACCGGCGAGGCCGTCAACGCCACCCAAGACGCCACCTCCGGCGTCGTCGGTCAGACCTCGGCCATGACCATGGGGGCCAACACCGTCGACGGCTTCGTCACCGGCCTTGGCACCGGCAACATGTACGAGCTGGAAGCCGCCAAGGTCGCCGAGGCCAAATCGACCAACGCCGACGTCAAGGCGCTGGCTGCGATGATCACCAAAGACCACACCGATGCCGGCAAGAAGCTCGAAACCGCAGCCGCTGCTGCTGGACCCAATGTCGTTATCCCGACGGCGCTTGACGAGCGTCGGAAGGGCATGATCGACAATCTCAACGCCGCGACGCCAGGCGACTTCGACAAGGTTTATCTGGAACAACAGGTCGCCGCGCATAATGAGACCCTGACCCTTCTGAACGGGTTTGCCGACAACAGCGAAGCGCCCGGGCTGGCGAGCCTGGCTCGCGAACTGATCGCGCCGGTCACCATGCACCGCGATCGCGCGAAGGCGTTGCTGGATGCGATGAACTGAGAGCCTTCGACTGAATAAGAAGACCGCCGCCCTGGGTTAGGGCGGCGGTCAGGTCGAAACGGAACGAGACGGTTCTTCGCAACCGGTCCCGATTTCACAACCGTCATCAGATCTGTCAGGTTCCAATCCGGGATTGCGGACATGGCGACAAAAAGAAGCCTCATCCGATCGCGCCGGCGCCCGGCTCCAGCGCAGCCAGCGCCTCGCGTGCAAACCGGTCGCACAGTCCTTGTGGCAGCCCTCGACGATGCGACAAAATCAAGCCTGCCCATCGAAGAGATGACCGTAGCGGAAGACGCATCCGGCATGTGGTGATCGGCGGGGTTGACCAATCCCGTCATCAGACATGCAGCGGCGGGCAGTGATCGACTAAACCGCCTCGCAGCCCTGGAAAAGGCCACTCTTGCTGACCCGGAATATGTGGCGCACTTCTCCTTTCAACGGAGAGCCAAATGATCAGATTTCTCGATCACACACGAGCGCGAAGCGGGCATTGGAGGGTCGGCGTCTGGTTGGGCGGAGCCGGTCTTCTCGTCATCCCCTGGATCGCTATGCGGTTTACCCCGTCGGTCGCATGGACGGCTTCCGACTTCGCCGCCATGGCGGGCCTATTGATCGGCGTCGGTCTCGCCTTCGAGGTTTTGATTTCAAAGACGATGAAGCCCTTGCCGAGACTGGTTATCGCTTCGACGATCATCGCCAGTGTCGCGCTGATCTGGGCTGAGGGCGCGGTCGGCATATTCCACTGATCCTATATTGGCGGTCATTTCACTCGCCATAGCGCTGCAACTCGCGCCGATACCGCCATCGTTCCGCGACAGCCTTAAACGTCCGCGTACCCACACGGCACGAATATGGCCGCATCGCCTCGCCGGACGTCCTTATCGAACAGGCCACACAGCGCGTTCTGAGCCGATCGCGCAAAGGTAAAGATTCCCGATCGGCTGCGCTCAAAGCTTTTGCTGGAGGCGTGAACGGTCGCAATATCCGGAAATCTACAGTAGGCGGCGTGCTTCGATCGTCCAGTAAGAGTGCTCCTAGCGCCCTTGGTCGAAGACGACCTCGCGGCCGTAGCCGCTGAGACGCCACTGGAATGCGATAGATTTAAGCCTTTCACTGCTACCGCCACCAAGACGGCCAGGGTCAGTCTCCAGATTGTGAGGATTGGATTTCGCGGCTAAGCCGCAGTCGTCTCGGTTCGTGCTGGAACGGCGGCCGGCGGTCTGGAGGGCGGAAAAACGTCGCCCAGGCCGCCAATCGTTTGAAGCAACCAGCATTTCGAAGAGTGTGAAGGTGTGCAGACCGACGGCGCGGATTGGCTCAGGCCGCGCCCGGCGGCTTGGTCAGGTGAAAACACCGGCTGAGCCGCCACGTTCGGGTGCCGTGTTCCTTGAAAATGTGCAATGACGCGCTGGCGGAAAGCTAGTGCAGATTGGTCGACCGCAGGGACGCCCTGTATCGTCCCCCACGTCGGGGCGTCCCACCCGGGCTTCGGCGCCGAACACAGACCTTGGCCGTCAGGCCAAAACGCACACCTTCCACTTCCACTATGGGCGGCAAGCAGGCATTTGCCTTAGTCCGCAGAGCGGGTTTTGGCCAACAATTCTGTCAGCGGATTGACTGGTATACCGTGTCGAACAGGTCTAGCGCGGCGGAGTTTGGCGCGCGTTTTCGGCCGGCCGTCGCCAAGCCGACACAGGAACGCGCAGGGGCACGCGCCGTTGGCCTGCCATGCCTCGCATCTACGAATTTCGCTATCACTACGGCGCCTCGCCCGATCCGGCGATCGAACACGCGGACCTGACCGATGACGCCCAGGCGGCGGTCCGCGCCGTCCGAGAATTGCTTGGGATGCCGAGCCGCCACGCCGTCGAGGTCTGGCGCGAGGGGGTCCTGGTCTTCGGCCGAACGCGGGCTCGACACTTGCCAGGAGACGGCGCAATCCGCCATGACTTTACAGTCCTGCAATCAGTAACGACCGACTCGACAGTCTAGACACCGTTAATCGGAACGCCGGCCGGTAAGCCGAGCTACACCTTGCCGAGCCGCTTGATCGCGGGACCGAGAGGCCGTTCGCCCTCGCAATAGTCGTCCCAGGCGGTGAGTTTCCGAACCAGACCGGGGACGGTCCGGACAGTATATTTCATCGGATCCAGGCCCTTCTTCACCTGCGACCAGGTCAAGGGCATGGAGACCGGGGCCCCCGGGCGGCCGCGGGGCGAGAGCGGCGCGACAGCAGTGGCCATGCGATCGTTGCGGAGATAGTCGAGGAAAATTCGCCCCGTGCGGTCCTTTTTGGCCATGGTGATCAGGAAGCGGTCGGGAGCATCCTGGGCCATGGCTTTGCAGACGTCTCGCGCGAAGGCCTTGGCCGTGGGCCAGTCGATCCCCTTGGCCGTCAGCGGGGTGACCACATGCAGCCCCTTGCCGCCGGTCGTCTTGCAGAAGCTGACGAGGCCCAGATCGGTCAGCCGGTCGCGAACCTCCTTGGCGCTGCGGATGACTTCCTCGAACGCGACGTCCGGCGCCGGGTCGAGGTCGAACACGAGGCGGCCAGGCTGTTCGGGCGCGAAAGGCTCGCTGTTCCAAGGGTGAAGCTCCAGCGCGCCGGTCTGGCCGGCCGCGATCAAAGCCTCCACCCGATCGAACTGCAGATAGGGCTGGCGATCGCCCCAGACCGTGACCTCGGTGATCAAGGACGACTGGCCCTTGCCCGAATGACGCTGAAAGAACTTTTGATCCCCGTTGATCCCGTCGGGCATGCGGATCACCGAGCAGGGGCGGCCTTTCACATGGCGCAGCATCCACTCCCCGATGGCCTCGTAGTAATGGGCCAGGTCGATCTTGGTCACCGGACGGTCGTCGCCGGCGTCCGGCCACAGAACCTTCTCCGCGTGGGATATGGTGATCCCCTTGACGACCGCCGAGCCCTTGGGTCTCACGGTGGGGGTCTGGACCGTGGCGGTGGGTTTCACCTTGGCCGGAAGGGGTTCGGCCAGCTCGATTACGGCGGCTTCGGCCGGGACCTCCGCCTCGACCTCCGACGCTGGTTTATCCTCGCGCAGGCCCTTGAAGGCAGCCTGCCGGATTGAACCGTCGCCGGTGAAGCCTGCGTATTCGATCTCCGCCACCAACTGGGGTTCGACCCAGTGAACGCCGGCGGCCTTCTTGGGGGCGCCCTTACCCGTGAACGGACTCTCCGGCGTCTCGAGCGCCTTGAGCCGGGGCATGATGCGCGCGACGGTTTCCCGCCCAAAGCCGGTGCCGATCCGGCCGACGTGGACCAGGGCGCCGTCGCGGTACACCCCCGCGACCAGGGACCGGAAGGCGTCGCCCGTCGTGGTCCAGCCCGCGATGACCACCTCATGGCCCTGGCGGCATTTGGACTTGGTCCAGGTATCGCTGCGGCCGGAGTGGTAAGGCGCATCCAGGCGTTTGGACACGATGCCTTCGAGGTCCATGCGGCAAGCCGACAGGAGCACCGCATCCCCGGCCGTCACGAAATGATCGACATAGCGAAGTGTGGCGGGGGCCTTGGCGACGGCGACCTCGAGTCTGGCCTTGCGTGCGGACAGAGGCAGGGACCGTAAGTCCTCGCGCCCCTCGAACAGCAGGTCGAAGACGAAAAAGACCAGGTTCTTCGTCTTCCCCTCGGAAATCGCCGCCTGCAACGCCGCGAAATCCGGAGCGCCGGTCGCATCCAGGGCGACGACCTCCCCGTCGTAGATCCCGTCCTTGAGCTTCGCCCCGGCGGCGACGATCTCCGGAAATTTCGCCGACCAGTCGAGCCCTTTGCGGGTCAGGAGGGTGGCCTTGCCGCCGACCGCGCGCAGCTGCATCCGGTAGCCGTCGAACTTGATCTCATGAGCCCAGGCCTCGCCCTTGGGCGGCTTCTCGGACGATTTGGTCAGCTGCGGCTCGACGAAGGTCGGCAGGGTTGAGACCGTCTGACCCTTGGCTTTCGATCCGGACAGCGCTTGCCCGGCCGGCGACTTCGCCCTTTTGCCCGAAGGCTGCGGAGCGGAGCTTTCCCGCTCGCGATTGCTTTGCCAGACGGCCCCGGCGTCAGGTCCTGCGGCCGTCATGAAGGGTTTGACCTTCCGGCGCTTTCCCTCGGCGATCTCGGTCATGGTGCGCTTCGAGGCGATCGACCGGTCTGCATCGGTCGGGCCGCCGACATCGCCATCGACCGCCGCCTCGTCGCGGTGTTTGATCAGCATCCACCCCGGCTTGGACTTGGAGACTTTGTCGGCCTTGAACCGGACAAGGACCCAGGACCCGTGCATTCGCTCGCCCTCCATGACGAACTTGAGCTCGCCCTTGGCCAAGGCTGCGCCGATGTCCTCGAATCCCTTTTCGGGGGCCCAGTAACCGCGGTCCCACAGCATGACGGAGCCGCCGCCGTACTGACCCTTGGGAATGGTCCCCTCGAAATCGCCGTAGTCGAGCGGATGATCCTCGACTTCCATGGCCAGGCGACGGTCCTTCGGGTCGAGCGACGGTCCCTGGGCACGGCCCAAGAGCGGAAGGTTCCTTCGTACTCGAGGCGCAGGTCGAAATGCAGATGGCTGGCGGCATGCTTCTGAATCACGAAGCGCAGGGCCTCGGACGGCAGGACACGGGCGGCCTCACCTGAAGGTTCGGCTGTCTGCGCAAAGTCGCGCATCCGCTGGTAGGTCGAGAGTTTGGAAGGCGCCATGGTTCCGATCCTGTCCGTCCTACTCGCTCAACGAACACGGTCCACACACGATCCATGCAGGATCACCCGTCCGAATGAATCCTTTTCCAGACACAGGCGTTTGATCGGCAGGAGATCGCCATGCCCCCTCACGACACCCGCAGCTTTCGGGTCCACGCCCGCCATGTCGACGCCCACCTGGCCCGGGTGGTCGAGGAGGCCTCGTTCGAGGCGGCCGCTGTCGCCTATGTCGAGGATTTCCATCCGCCCGTGACCGACAGCCCGGACATCAGCGTCATCGTGCGCGATGTCGCCTCGGGACACGAACACTGCTTCAGAATCGACCTGGAGACGGGGGACACCGCGCCCTGCGGATAGGGAGCGATTCGTTCCCCGGAGTCGTTGTGGTTCCGAACGGCCCATATGCACGCAAAGGAATCTCTGATGGCGTCACGCCCAAGCTGGCAAGGACATCTGAAGCTGTCCCTCGTCACCTGCCCGGTGGCGCTTTACACCGCGACCAGCTCGGGCGGAGACGTCCATTTCAACCTGATCAATCCCAAGACCAACAACCGGATCAAAATGATCACGACGGATCCGGACACCGGGCCGATCGAGCGGTCGGACCTGGTCAAGGGTTATGAGGTCTCCAAGGGCGAGTACATTCTTCTGACGGATGAGGAGATCAAGTCGGTCAGGCTGGAGAGCACCAAGACGATCGACATCGAGCGATTCGTCCCCGGCGACGACATTGACCGCCTGTATTGGGACAACCCCTACTACCTCGCGCCGGACGGCAAGATGGCTCAGGAAGCCTTCGGGGTCATCCGCACCGCTCTGGAGCGCTCCGGCCAGATCGCCCTCGCCCGGGTCGTCATCTCGACGCGGGAACGGATCCTGGCTCTCGAACCGCGCGGCAAGGGCATCCTCGCCTACACGATCCGCACGGACGCCGAGGTTCGCAAGCCAGATGCGATCTTCGCCGGCATCAGCGACGCCGAGCCCGATGCGGACATGATCTCGATCGCCCAGCGCATCATCGAGCAACGGGAAGGGCCGTTCGACCCCAGTCTGTTCGTCGACCGCTACGAGGAGGCGCTGAAAGCGCTCATCGAAGAGAAGCAAAAGGGCCACAAACCGGCCAGGGTCGCCGAGCCCGAAGACACCAATGTCATCGATCTCATGTCGGCGCTGCGCGCGAGCCTTGGCGGCAAGTCCAAACCCGCCGCCAAGAGCCCGAAGGCAAAGGCGAAGGCGAAGCCAGCCGAAAAGGCGGCCGCAAAACCAAGAGCCAAGAAGAGCGCCTAATCCGTCCCGCCGGCCTTTCGGTAGACACTGCGCGCCTCGACCACGGCCGTCGTCGCGGCCCTGCGTCTCTGGACGTAAAAGGCCTGTGCCGCGCTGCGGGCGGCGTCAAGTTCCTCCTGTTGTCGCCGGAACGCGGCCTCCTCCGCCCTTCGCGCCCTGTCGATCGCGCTGAGCGACGCCTCAGCCTTTGTCAGGGCGCTGCGATCCGCGGGCTGGGCTCGGGGTCGTGACGGAGCGACCGGTTTTGCCGCCGGCTTGAGGGCCGGGCGCTCGGGCGCGTCGGGCAGGATGGGCAGACTCGTCGCTTCTTTGGCGAACGGCGCGTTCGAGCCGACCGCGCGCTTCAGCACGACGCCAGGCTGGGAGAGGGCAGCCGCGATCGCCTCCGGATCCTCGACCTCATGCGCCTGACCGAAGGCGAACAGATTCTGTCGTGTTTCCCACGCCCGCAAGGCGGCGGCCCGGCTCGGAACAGCGACAATGGTGTCATAGAATCCAAACGGCGCCTGGAAGACCTTGAGGCGGCGCACCGGCGTCTTTCTCATCGCTGATCCTGTCCCTGGGCTTCTCGACAATTCTCGGCCAGAGGAGTCGTTCCCGCCGGGTGGTTCGAGGCGTCAGAGGCTCGCGGTCACCCGGATCGTGTACTGGTCCTGCGAAGGTAAAACCCCTGGAGGAAGATCCCAGGTCGACAAGACCTGGCCGGCATGGCCCGTACAGTCGTCATCGCCAAAGCCGGTCGCCTGCAGAGTAGGCGGGGTCGACGCCCGATAGCCGCTCTCTCGCTATGGGGCGGTGGGCGCGTTCGGCCTCTCACCTTCCCGGCGCGTCGCCGCTACGCCGTCGATTTCGATCAGTTGCAACGACATTGGGCATCTCACGCCCAGCACAGCAGACTCCAGATGAACGCGTCCTCCCTCGTATCGCTGAACGTCTGGCAGGGCCGCTGGGCCAACGACAAAAGCCGCCTGACGAAGCAGCCCAACCCGGGAGCCGAAGTTGACCGCCCCTCTCACATGGACAGACTCCACAATCGCGTGACGCCGTGTCAGGTTCTGAAGGAACCAGGAGCATCGTCGATGGGAACGGAAAGCATCACCGAGGATGAGTTGGAGGCCTTCCACCAAAGGCTCCAGGGGCCTTTGGGTGAGGCGCTTCGAAAAACGGGCGTCATCCTGGAACGCCGGATGCGCGATCGTGGTACGTCGTGGGACGATCTTACCGATAATCAGGTGGCTGACGCCTTTGTCTCGGCATTTATGGAAGCGGCGCCCGAGGCCTACCCGGATGTAGATCGATGGACGATCAACAAAGCCCTCGCGGTCATGGCCGACACGCTCGCAATGGAGCTGGCCGCGAATGCTCCCGGCGGCCGCGCGGTGAACTAGGTCCCCTTGGGATGGGGATTGTGCAACGCCGGCGCCTTCACCGCGCTCAGATCCAGGCAAAATAGCATAAGGCCTGTCTCGTCCGAGACTGTCATCGTCACGTCTTCAGACATCCAGAACTGTGAGCCGTCTTCACTCAGCAGCTCTCCCAGCGTTTGGATCGCCTGAACCTGCGCCTCTCGAACGCTACCCAGGTCAGCGTCCCAGCTCTGGCGTCCGTGAACCCCGGCGTCGCTCTCAAATCGAAATATCATGGTCCGCTTACGGACTTGGGCTCATTTGGTTCCCGGCCTGGTATAGCGCCCGCGAAGCGAGAGAGCCGCCCGCTTCTGAGCGCTGACGGCCCGGGCTCTCACGCCAAGGAGAGTGGCGTCGCCAACACTCCACGCCACGTCTTAAAACCGCCGTGCGGGGTTTCTGTGCAGAGGACTGACCTGACCCTGGGAAGACGGACGACCCTCTTCAACTCGCGCGCGGGCGTGGAGCTGGAGTGCATCGAAAACGCCTTCGCCTTGAAGACCGTCGCCTCCCCGACGGATCCCATCATCCTCGACGGTCTGCAGCGCGGGCATATCGATTGACCGACACCCGACACAGGAACAGGTGGTGGATTGCTGAGTTTTTCCTCGGTCAAAGAAGGAGAAAATCGTGACGGACGACAAATCCAAAAGCGGCGGCGCGGATCGCCGGCGCATCAGTTTGACCGAAGATTACGAAGTTCGAGATTGGGCGGCCAAGTTCGGCGTGAGCGAGGAACGCCTACGCCAAGCCGTCGACAAGGTCGGCGATCAGGCCGATGCTGTCGAACAGGAGCTGCGGGGCCGATGAAAACCGATCAGCAAGCCGAAGCCGCCCTGCCGCCAGGTGTCGCGAAGGGCCGTCGTCTGGATACGACCCCGGAAGAGCAACAGCTTCAAGCCGGCGGCATTGGCCCCGGCGGTCAGGTCGGTCCGGATCCAACCACCCGCCGACTTCAGGAAGGCCGGACTTACGCGACTGACGAAACGCCAGGCCACGAGGGACCCATCTCCGGTTCCCCCGGTACGGCCAGTCCGACGCGTCCGCATGGGGACGGCGGCGCTGCCGCATCTGTCATCTCGACAACCGCACAGCGGAGGAACGCCTGATGGAAACCTTCCCCTGGGGGTTCGTCGTCATCGGCGGACCCGCGATCCTGCTTTGCGTCATCGTTTACGGCTACCTACGCGGCGCAAAGCGAGACAAAGAGATCGATCCCAATACACCGGGTGACGACCCTTCGAAGGGGATGAAATAGGCCCTAGAGCCGCGTCCGGGATGACTTCGCCATCCGACCTCTTCGTCCCTACGTCGCTTCAGCGGCGCCTCTACCGCCGGCCGTCCGGTTTCCAAGCGCTCTTGGGCCGGCGAAGGGCTTACAGCCAGCGCTGCGCTGGAAAAGCCCACCTCACCTGACGGCAGTCGATGATCAGTGAGACTGACTTCGGTTCAGAAGCCGAAGTCGATCTGATTGGGCGCGACTGAACGGCCGCGCCCTCTGGATCGCGCCCTCGCCTCAGGCTCTGGCGGCGCGGGCTCGGATTTCCGATCCGCCGCCTGCGCCACCGGGCCGGACTTCGGCCGTCTCGGCATGCCGGGCAGACGCGGGCGTTCCGGCGGTCGGAAGGCCGCTGTCGGGCGCGACCGCCTCCAGGCCATCACCTCCGTTTCCCACCAGCAGACTCGGCCGGGTGACAGGGAGACGGGCTTGGGGAAGGCGTCGATCTGTTGAAGCCGCCAGACTGTCGTGCGACTGATGCCGGTAATGGCCTGGACCTCGCGCCAGTTCAGCATCCGGTCGCCCGGGCCGCCGATGTCCACGTCCTTTGCGTCATCCATGGCGGCGCCCTCTCGCAGCGGCCGGGGCGCCGGTTCTGAGCTCGGACACCTGAGACAGCGCCCAAGCCCGCAGAAGCCCGCGTGGATAATAGGGTTTCGCGCGCACATGCCGGCATGGGGGACCGCCCGCGCCGACCGACCAGAGCCGCGCCAGACTGGCGGGCTTGAGCCGGATGCCGAACGCCGCGAGGAAGGCGGACGCCTCCTTGCGGGTCAGCAGGTCGTTCGCGCCATCGTCCAGGCCTGCCGCGTCGATGGGTTCGGGGATCATGGCCGCCCCTCCGGTCGACTGCAGGCCCGCGACGAACGCACGTCCCGGCCGGCCGTCAAGGCGAGAAAACACTCAATCACGGTGGCGACATACTGCTCCGTCTCCGGAATCCGCGGCACCCGTCCCAGACGCGCGACGCGCGCCGGCCCTGAATTATACGCCGCCAAAGCCAGCCTGAGATCCTGGAATTGGGTCAGCTGCTGCGCCAGATAGTTCGCGCCGCCCAGAAGATTGTCGGTGGGATCGAATCGATCTGCGACCCCCAGGTCGTGGGCTGTGCCGGGCATGAGTTGGGTCAGGCCCGCCGCGCCGGCCGGCGAGACCGCGTCGGGTCGAAACCCGCTTTCCGTCAGCACCAGGGCCTGAAGCAGCTTCGGGTCGATATTGTGCCGCGCCGCCGCCTGCCTCATCGCCTCCCGGAAGGGCGGGTCGAGTTCGGGCAGGCGAACCGCCTCGTTCCCGTGATCCGCCGGGCGCTCGATCAGGGTGTGGTCGCCGAACAGATCGCCGCCGGCCGCACGCCAGTCCGCCGTCTGCGCCCCGACCGGCCATGGCGCAAACATCAGCGCCGAAACCGCCGCAAGGCCTAGGACGTCGAGATGCCGCCTCACCATGTCAGCACCAGACGGTAGGCGCCGCGCAGGTCTGAGCGTCGGACCGGCCCGAAATACCGGCTATCGAAGCTCGTGTCGGTGTCCCCGAGCAGAAACACCTCGTCGGCCGACAGGCGCCGGCACGCTGACCAGACCGGCAGAGTCGCGCCCCGCCGGTCGTTCAGCGCCACCGCCGCCACCTGCGCCGGCAGGCGGATCCGGTCGCGATCCCGGCAAACCCGATCACCACCCTGCGCCGCGACCCGTTTGATGAGCAACATGTCCGGGGGCGCGCCCAGTTCGGCCAGATAGGCCCGCGCCGCCTGTGGCTGTTCCACAGCCGTGACGGCGCCCCGTTCGAGGCGGGCGCCGGGCTGCCGCACGTAGAGGCCGCGCGGCAGGCTCGCGCTTTCGTTGACAAGGGCGACGTCCGGGCAAACGGCGGCGGCGCAGGCGAGCAGCCCGGCGAGGGCGCCCGTCCCCGCCAAAACGCCCCAGCCTTTCAAGGTCAGGATCTGCATCATGGCGCATAAGGCTCCAATATAAGATCGCGGGTGATCAGCACCCGCGCCGCGCCGCCGGCCCTGACGCGGATCGCCGGACGGACGTCGAGCTCCCGATCGATCAGGCGGCCGCCGACACGGGCGCCTTCGATCGCGGCGGCGTCGCCGGCATCGCCCAGGAAGGACCCGCCGCCCCGCCCGCTTTCATCCCGCGCCGCCTGTCCCAGGGTGGTGACGGCGCCGGCGAAAAGAGTCGAGATCGCCAGGTCGCCGAGACGCCGGTCGACCCGCCCCGCGACCCCCGTCGCGCCCTGGGCGTCGACCCCGGGTTCGGCGTCGAGCACCAGGCTCTTGCCGTTCGGCAGGAGCAACCGCTCCCAGCTGAGGAAGGCGCGGCGGTCGCCATAGGCGCTGTCGCCTTCATGACGCCCGATCAGACGCGTCCCCTGAGGCAGCAGGAGATGACGCCCCGTCACGGTGTCGTAGATATTCTGCGTCACCGTCCCGATGACCGGGCCCGGCCGGCTCGTGTCCACGGCGGTGAGCAGAACGGCTGGGATCAGGGCGCCCGCCTTGATCTCATAAGGCGAACGCGGCGCGGTGAGGACGTGGCGGTTGTAGACCGCCTCTCCTTCCGACGTCGCGCCGGGCGGATGGCGCACAGAGCCTCCGGAAGATCGGAGCGCGACCGGCGCCGGTTGCGCCGTATCGGTTCGACGGGCGTCATCCCCGAAGACGATCGCAGACCGGACCGCCAGCTGGCGGGGATCGGGGCCGCCGCTCGAAATCGCCCCTGGGCGCGCCGCGTTTGCATAGGCGGGTCTCGCCGGGAGGGTCGGCCCCGGCGGGTCGGCCTCGGCCTCGGGCCGTTCCCCGGCTCCGCGAGGCTCCGGCAACCGATCGTAGCTGGCGGGCTGTTCCACCACGACATCGGCGGGCCTGACGGCGCCCTGATGGGGATCGTCCCGCTCCTGGACAGCCCGGGACCGGGCCGCGTCGCGCAGTTCCGGCTGGATGACGAAGGCCCAGGCGAGGGAGCCGGCCAGCAGGATGCAGCCGGCGCCGACCACGATCTGAACCACGGACCGACGCAGGCGCACGACCGGAGGTCGCGGCGCGCGACCGTTCAGACCGCGCGCCGGCGCCTTGACGGAAGCGGAGGCGTTATGCGGTGGGGGCAGGGTCATGGCCGCGCGCCCAGCCGTCGAATCCGCACCACCTGAGGCCGTCGGTCGCCCAGGCGAAGCTCGGCCTGATCCAGAAGCCGGTCGACGATGAACACGCCTTCGGCCTGGCGATAGTTGAGAAACTGCGCGTCACCGCTCGATCCCAGGCCGAACAGGGCCGGCGCTTCGGAAAGGGCCAGGTCCGGCGCGAAGGCGATGAAGGTGCGGCGGCCGTCGTCGAAGACGGCCGTCGGCGTCCACGCGGGTCGACGTCCCACAGGCTCGATTCGGTAGCGCGCGTTCAGCGGTCCTGACGGCGTGACGGGGCCCTGCACGGCCGGCGCCTCCGCCGCGGGCTCGGGCGCAGGCTCAACACGGGGGACATCCCAGGCGACCGCCGGATTGAAGGTCTCGACGGGTCCGCTGCGCAGGGCGATCAGATACACTCGCTGATCGGTCATCAGCATGAGATTGGTCTCGAGACCGCGTTGCAGGGGTTTGATGAGAACGTGCACCCGCCCGTCGGCCGCGCCGCCGGAACGCACCTCCCCCAATTGCCAGCGCACCGTATCGCCGGCGGCCTTGGACAGAAGCGCCTCGCCCGGCGCCAGGGTGAGCGACGTCACCCTCAGCGGCGCGGTCCAGACCTCATAGATACGTCCCGGCGCCCAGCCGAACACCTGCACTCCGCCTTCAAAACGGTCGGAGCGCGAGGCGGTGCGCGCCTCCTGATTGGCCTCGGCGATGGCGCGTCGCCCGAGTCGCGGCGTCTCGGCGGACACGGACAGGTAGGGTCGCGGCTCGGCAGGGTTGCCCGCGGGGGACGCCAGGGCGGTCGGCGCCCCGATCATGCTCGCTGCAGCGGCGGTCGCGATTACGACGCGTCGGGTGTCCATGACACATCCTCGATTTTCAGGCCCAAGGGATTCTTCATCAGCTCCGCCTCGGTGCGGGGCGGCTGGAGGGTGGTCGTGATCAGGGCGCGCCAGCGGGCGCCGCCCGCCGGCTGGCCGTTGACGAAGCGGGTTTCACGCCACTGCAGATCGAACGTGCGTCCGGACCGACGCACCACGTTCAGCACCTGCACATTGACCGCCTCGCGTCCCACGTCCGCGAACGGGTCGTGCGCCTGAGCCCAGCCATTGAGAAAGCCGGCGGCCTTGGGCGTCAGCAGATCGTAGGCGCGCAGCCAGTTCTGTCGCAGCACGATCGGATCAATGCTCTTGGACCGGACATCGCGAATCCATCCGGAGAGGGCGTAGCCGATCTGGGCGTCGGTGGGCTCGTAGCGTCCGCCGACGGCGGTGATCCGCTGGGTCTCGCCCCAGTCCGAGACCTCGACCACATAGGGTTTGACGACGGCCCGATCGGCCTGGACCCACCAGCCCGCGCCGAGAAACCCAGCCAGGGCGAGGTTGGCCGCCGCAAACCGGCGCCAGTTCCGGGCGTGGGCCAGGGACAGGCCCATTCGATCGTCCCACACCTGGCCCGCCCGTTGATAGGGCGTGGAGTCCGGCGCGGAGGTCAAAGGCCGCCGTGATCGAAAGAAGGGATGCATCTCACGTCTCCTCGGTGTTCAGACGGGGGGAGAGGACGCCGCTCGTTTCGCTGGACGGCATCAGACTGCGACCGGCGTTGGCGACGAAGAAGGCTTGAAGGGCGCGGCCGCGCCGGGTCTGTGAAGGGGCTCGCCCCCCCTCGCCCTCTGCGGCGGCCGCCTTGTGGAAGGCGGTGTTCGCCGCCGCCGCTTCGCGGTCGCGGCGGGGCTGCGGCCGCTGAGCGCCAGCGGAGGGATCGGCGCCCTCGCTCGACGTCGCCGCCTTGTCTGGACCCTTCGCATCCGTGCGCGTCCCCCCACGCGGCGCAGCGCCGTCGACGGGTCCCGGCTTGCCCGATCCCGAAGATGGAAATCCGGATGGACCACCGCCCCGTGGCGGCGCTGCGGGCGGGCTTGCCGACCGGTTCGCACCCGCCCCTGCAGCCGCCTGGGAGGACCCGGCGATACGCCCGGCGCCCCCGCTTGCTGCGGCTCCCAACCCGGCGAGACCTGCGGCGGCGACGAGCCCGGCGCCCCCGACGGCGAGACCGCCGGTCATGGCCGCCCCGGCGCCGAGTGCAGGTCCGCCGGTAACGAGAGCGGACGCAAGGTTTGGGATGAAGATCGCCAGCATGGCCAGAAGAATGGCCGCCACCAGGAGGCTGAGCGCCTCGTAGATGTCGGGCTGGGTCGAGGGCTGAAGCTGATCGAAGACGGTCCTTGCGCCCGACACGACGATCGCCAGGGCCAGGACCTTGAGGCCGGACGAGACGACGTACCCAAGCGGCCGCTCGGCGAGGAAGGCGGTGCGGCTCCAAATCCCGAACGGCAGAAGGACGAAGCCGCCGAGGGTGACGATCTTGAACTCCAAAAGCGCGACGATGATCTGGAGCGCCAGCACGGCGAAGGCCAGCATGACGCCGATCATGGCCACGCTCAGGATCAGGGCGTCAGCCAGATTGCCGACGACATCGAGGGGATTGTCCACCGCCCTCGGCGTCTCCCCGATCGCCTTGACGATCGCCCAGCCCTGCGCGAGCACGGCTCCGGGATTGAGGAAGTCATCGCGGGACAGGGAGCCCCCGCCCGCCGTCAGGCCCAGTTCGATGAAGCCGGCGTAGAGCGTCTCCGCCAACTGCTGCCAGTCGTTGATCAGCCAGGCGAAGGCGCCGACGAGAAGCACCTTGCCGAAGCCTGCCGCCAAGACGTCGCGATTGGGAGACAGCGCCCACTGGATGCCGGTCAGGGCCACGACCAGACCGATCATCAGGCCGAAGACGCCCGCGACCGATCCTTCCAGGGCGGCGAACCCGGCCGAGACGGTGTTCGAGAACACCACCATCAGTTCGTTGGGCGTGTCCATGCCGACGGCCATCGGATCAGTCCCGCGCGCGAGCCAGAGGATCGAACCGGGGCGGCGCCGGGACAGCGGTCGGTCCGCCCCACGCCTGGCGTCGCGCGGCATCGCCGGCCGCGCGATCGGCCTCCGCCCGAACCGCCTGTTCCGCCATCAGCCGTGACTGGGCCAACATGATGCCTCGAAGCGCAGCCAGATCCTCCGCCAGCACCGCAAGGATCTGGTTGGAGGACTGCACCGCCGCCGTCTGACCTTGGGCCGACTGGCTGGCGGACAGGGCGCCGCTCAGACGGGTTGATCGGCCGTCGCCCAGCCGCTCCAGCTCGGCGGCGTGACGCGCCAGATCGCCGGCCGTGCGCCGGGCGGCGTCGCTTCGCGCCTGTCCCTGCGCGATCAGATCCAAGACGCCGGAGGCGGACGGATCGTCGGGGTAGAGGCTGTCGAACTGACGCTCGAGGCCCGAGACCGTCGTGGCCAGGCCTTGGGCGCTGCGCGCCAAGGCCGCCATGTCCTGAAGCGTCTGACTGTTCTGGGTCAGGTGGCTGTAAGGCGACGCCGCCAGGCTGCGCGCCTCGTTGGCGAGACTTTCAAGCTGGCGGGCCGCATGAAGCGCGTTTTCAAGATGGTTGCGCGGGTCATAGACCACCATCTGGGCGGCGACCGGCCGTCCGCAGAAGACGGTGGCCAGGGTCGCCACGGCGGCGGTGAGGATCAGGCGCCTAGTCCGCGGCGAGCGGTCGGGCGTAGGCGTCGAGAACGGCGTCGACATTGCGCACTCCTTTGGCATTGAGAAACCCCCGCGCGAAACCGGACGGGCCGACCGTGTCCAGGACCGTGTCGATCAGTCGCTGGTCCTCGGGAGAGCCTGCGCCGCAGAGGGCCAGGGCCACGCCCGTCAGGCGCAGATCGAACAGGCGCCGCCCCTTGGGCTGACGCCAGTAATAGGCGCGCTTGGGCGGGGCGAAGGCGATCAGCTCGAGCTGCCGCCGGGTCAGGCCGAAGGCGCGGTAGAGCGCGGCCGAGGCGGGCTCGAGCGCCCGGGGATTGGGCAGGAAGACCTGGGTGGGGCAGCTTTCGATGAGGGTGGCGGCGATGGAGGACGCCGCGACGTCGTCCAGACTCTGGGTGGCGAACACGACCGCCACACGTTTCTTGCGCAGGGTCTTCAACCACTCCCGGATTTTGGCGGCGAAGGCCCCCTGACCCAGGAACAGCCAGGCCTCGTCCAGAACCAGCAGGGTCGGCCGCCCGTCGAATCCGGCCTCAAGCTGGTGGAACAGGGCGGACAGGACGGGGGCCGTGACCGATGGCGTCGCCATCAGGGTTTCGAGTTCGAACGTGTCGAACGGGCTGACGCGGAGACCGCTGTCGGCGCCGTCGAGCAGACTGCCGTGGGGTCCCTTCAGGGTCAGCGGCTCCAGCGCGGCGACGATGGCGCGGTGCTGCACCAGGGCGCAGAAGACCGTGAGGGTGCGCTGATCGCGCGGCGCCTCGCCAAGGGCGTTGAGAGCCGACCAGATTTCCTCGCGCAGTTCCGGCACGGGCTCCAGGCCGGCGAACCGGATCGCCTCCCCGAGCCATTCCGCCGCCCAGGCGCGTTCGGCCGGGTCGTCGATGGCGGCCAGCGGCTGCAGGGACACCGCACCGCCCGGCTCCAGGGCGCGCCAGCATCCGCCGGCGGCGAGCGTCGCCGCCCGTGCGGACCGGCCCTTGTCGAAGAAGACCACCCTGGCGTTCGGGTAGCGAAACCACTGCAGCGCCAGAAAGGCCAGCAAGGCGCTTTTTCCGGCCCCGGTGGGGCCGACGATCATGGCGTGACCGACATCCCCGACATGGAGAACGAGCCGGAAGGGGGTGGAGCCCGTGGTTCGCGCCGTCGCCAGCGGAGGCCCCGCCAGCGCGGTGTCGTCCAGCGGACCGGCCCAGACGGCGGAAACGGGCAGGAGGTCCGCCAGGTTCAGCGTCGAAACGAGAGGCCGACGCACATCGGCATAGGGCTCGCCCGGCTGTGAGCCCAGCCACGCCTCCACGGCGTTGAGGTCCTCGATCCGCGCCACCAGGCCCTGAGCGTTCAGGGCCGCCTCCACCGCCCTGGCCTTGTTCGCGGCCCCCGCTTCGGTGTCGTCGAGGACGGTGACCGTCACGGTCAGATACCCGTAGGCGCAGGCGCCGGACCCAAGGGCCGCCAAGGCGCCGTCGCATTCCTCGGTCTTGGACACCGAGTCGGTATCGAGAAGGGGCGTCTCCTCCTTGGTGATGGCCTCGCGCAGCAGAACGCCCACGCCTTTGCGTTTCGCAAACCAGCGCTTGCGCAGCTTGACGATCTCCAACTCTGCGGCCGATTTGTCGAGCGCGATCCAGCGGGCGGTCCAGCGATAGGCGAAGGGCAGCGCGCCCAGCGCATCCAGGAGGCCCGGCCGGGTCATCGACGGCAGGCTGCGGACGGAGACCACCTTGAGCCAGAGGTCGCCTAAGCGGGGCGCCACCCCGCCCGTCAGGGGCGTATCCGCCAGCCAGGCATCGAGGAACATGGGCGGATCGGTCGGCGTCAGGGTGAGCGTTCGATCCGACACGCCGTCATGAAGCCACGACAACAGGGCGGCGTCATCCAGCCGTTCGATCTCGTCGAGCGCATCCGTCAGCAGGTCGAAGGTGGCGGCGGCTTCGCGACGAAACTGTTCGAGCGCCAGTCGCCAGTCGCCGGAGCGCGCCGCGAGCCCATCGAACAGCCACCGTTCCATTCGCCGGCTGTTATCGACCGGCGGAAGCCAGGTCAGGGCGAGGCGGTAGTCGGTCTCGAAGGCGGGATCGGCCTCGTCGAAGCGGCTGCGCCGTTCGGCGTCGATCAGCCAGGCGACATCGAGGTCGAAGTCGCTCTCGGGATAGGCGGCCGCGGGTCTGCGGCGCGCTTCGACATGGAGGCACCATCCCGTTCCCAGACGACGCAGCGCATTGTTCAGTCGCGCCCGCACCGCCATCAGCTCCTCCTCCGTCGAGGAGTCGAGATCCGGACCGCGGAAGCGAAAGCCGCAGGTGAAGGAACCGTCCTTGTTGAGAACCACGCCCGGCGCGATCATCGCCGCCCAGGGCAGATGGTCCGCCAGACTGGCGGGACGCCGTTGATGGTCGTCTAGAAACCGCATCCCGCCCTCACGCGTCCAAGTGACCGGGCAGGGCGAGATGTCGCCTCAGCACGTCGAAGAAGCGAGGATCGGACCGGGCGGCCCACAGTCCGATCGCGTGGGCGGCCGCCCACCACAGGAGACCCAGCCACCAGATGCGCAGGGCCAGGCCCAAGACCAGGGCGATGGTCCCCATGGCGATGGCGTATTCGCGGGGCATGCCCGCCATCAGCACCGGCGCCGCGAGCGCCTGGGCCACGGGAAGGTCCCAGCCTTCAGGTCGGGGATCGCCGGCGGCCGCCATCACGCGATCTCCATCCCGCCGGCGAAGCCGAAGAAGTCGAGGAAGAAGGTGGAGGCGGCGAAGGCGATGCAAAGGCCGAACATGATGCCCAGGCCGCGTCTCATCGACGACCCGTTTTCACTCATGGCGACCCCGGCCCCGAAAACGACCACGGCCACGACTGCGGCGGCCTGGACCACAGGTCCCGTGATCGACTGGACCACCTGCTGGAGGGGGCCTTCCCAAGGCATGCCGGATCCGCCGGCGAAGGCCGGTCCCGCCGCCAGCAAGGCACAGGTTATCGCTGCGCCGCCGAGGCGGCGTGAAAGATGTCCACGCATCGTCTGCTTCCTGAAATGTCAGGGCTTTTCACCCCGTCCCACCTCATTGCAAACAGACTTATCCACAGACGTCAAACATTTTTTCTGATGTTTTTCAACGACTTGCGCAAGAGTTAGCTGCAAGTCGTCCGAAGTCTCCGCCCCCAGACTTGAAAGCGTTCAACGGCAAGAGGATTTTGGCCTGCCAAGTCACCGTAAGTTGCGAGAGCCTGGCGGGGCTTCAAAAAGAGCCGATCGCCTGCGCCGACAACACGTTGCGATTTCTATCAGGCGAGGAGCGGGGGCTTGGGCAAACCTCGGGATTCCGGTCCGACAGGATGTAACCACATCAACGGGATGGGCTCGCCTTCAAGTTCAGTGCGCCCGTCCCCGGCTTCATGCGTGCAATCCCGGCTTCTGTCATCCTCGGGGTCGCCGGCGCCACGACAGCAGGATTGTAGTTGGCGCCGATAGACGCACAGCTCGACAGGAACGGACTGCGGCTGGGGCCCCTTCGAATAAAGGGCGCGCAGACGGCGATTGGCCTGGCCCATGGGGCATTAAGAACGAAGCCAAAAACCGCCTCTGCCGACGCAGCGAGCACAATATGATCCCGTACAGGAACAAAGAGGTTGCAGTCTGGCACACGATCGTCGATAAGACTGATCCGGAGCGTTGAGTCATGAGCAAGTCCCCCCCCGTGAAAACGCCGCCGCGCTCGATCGCGGGGATGCACTACGGAACAGCGCTCAAGCCTGAGAAGGGTACGGGCAAGAGTCGTCTGGTCAAATACTCGTCCACCTTAAACGCCCTCAGAGCGCTCGCCGGTCCACAAGACACCCCTAGCGCCCCCTATTTGTTGACCGGATCACGCGGCAGAAGCGTCCCAGCGCCCCGCGCTGGCGAGAAGCCGTCGCCCTCAGAGCGATCAAAGCCCTCTACGGCTGCGCTCCGCCTTTTGCAGGCCCAGCCGGCGCTTACGATCAACGCAGCCGAATCGCCCGCCAGCGGACTTGCTGATCCCTCGCTACCCAAGCTTGCTGCAGCTCGGATCAGTGACGTCGCCGCGCTGGGCGAAGTCGTTCGGATTCGCCGACAGATTTTGCGGCTCAGTCAGCAGGAGCTTGCGGCGAGGGCGCATGTTGGCCGCCGTTTCGTCAGCGATCTTGAGGCAGGGAAAACCACCGCGGAACTCGGCAAGGCGCTCGCCGTCTGCCAAGCCCTTCGGATAGTACTGACTGCCGAGATGAACGATGGCGGATGAAGTCCTGGATGTGTGGATGGACGGATTTCCCCGTCCCGCCGGCCGACTGGCTCGAACGTCACATGGCGACACCGCCTTTCTTTACAATGCGGACTACGCCAGCGCCGGGGGACCGTCTCTTTCACTATCGCTTCCTGTCGACATGGAAGCCTTCGGCGACATCGAAACTCGCGCCTTCTTCGCCAATCTGCTGCCGGAGAATGCCCAACTCCAGCGGGTGATGGAGCGTGAAGGCTTGGCGCGAGACGACGTGGTCGGCCTTCTCAAACATCTGGGCGCGGACTGCGCCGGCAGCGTCTCTTGTGTGCCGACTGGCGCCGCGCCCATCAAAAGTCCCGGAGTCCTGACTGAGGATTACGAGCCGCTTGAAGATCGCGCCCTTTTACGCATCGCCAAATCCCTGCGCGACGAGCGCCGCCTTCCCGTAGAGGTCGCGGATCCGTCTCCTGTTGCCGGCGTTCAGAGCAAGATCGCGCTGACTGTGCTTCCTGGCGGCGCATTCGCGCTGCCTCGCGAGGGAACTCGCGTGCCTACGACCCATATTTTGAAGGTGCCCGGACGACGCGACGCCCGTGACACCCGAAACGAGGAAGCCGCCGCTATCCTGGCTTCGGCCGCTGGGCTCGACGTCTCGATACCGACAGCCATCAAGATCGGCGAGGTCGATGCGCTTCTGATCGCGCGATTTGACCGCCAAGTCCGCAACGGCGTCGTGACAAGAATTCATCAGGAGGACTTCGCCCAGGCGCTGGGCCTGCCGTCAGAACTCAAATACCAACGCCGCGGAAAGCCCGGCCGTTGGTTCGACGTCGAAGCCGCCCTCACTGTCCTGGACCGGACGAGAGACCCTCAGGCGGCGCGGCTCGCGTTCCTCCGCGCCACCGTCTTCAATCTGTGTATCGGCAATACCGACAATCACGCGAAGAATCACGCGGTGCTCTACGACGGGCCTGGCGCCCCGCGGTTCGCGCCGCTTTATGACCTGCTGCCGATCCGACTCAGTAAGGAGTACACCCACGAGCTCGCCTTCCAGATCGGGGCTGCCAAAACCTTCGACGACATCACGGGCGAGGATTTGATCGACTTCTTCGAGACGCTCGGGGCGCCTCCGGAACATCTCGACCGTCTGTTGCAAGACGAGATCCGACCAATCATCGAGTCCCTCGAAGCTGCCTCTCCACGCTTGCGGTCCTCCGGCCTCAAACCCTTCAATGATGTCCTCGGCAGAGAAATGGAAGAGCTGGCGGAACGCTTGCAGCTGGACGTCAAAATCGAGCCGCGGGACTATTATCCCACCGAAGGAACGTAGTCGCCCGATCGGCTCGAATCGGTCTTCAATCCCCGTAGGCCGCTTCCGCGACGTCGTCAGGTGCTGGAGCGCGAGCCCAACGGCGCGCCTAGGCCAGGGGCCGCAGCCGGACGCCGTCCCGGTCGTCGCGGTCGACCGCCAGAACCGCGTCGATGCGCCGCCCGTCAGCTGTTCGTCTTACGTGGACAAGGCGATCGACCGTCCGTGCGATTAGGCGACGCGGAGAGGCGACCATCACCTCACCGATCAGGTCCTCGAGACGCCGAAGCACATCTTCGGCCGAGTTGGCATGTAAGGTAGAAAGACCGCCGGGGTGTCCGGTATTCCAGCTCTTCAAGGTTTCGAGCGCGGCCGCGCCGTCTCGCATCTCGCCGACGACGATCCGATCTGGCCGCATGCGCAGCGCGTCTCTGACGAGATCCGCCACTCCAACGGCAGGGCCCGACCGCCGCGTGAGCGCCGCGACGCAGTCCCAGGCCGCGCATTGCAGTTCAGGGGTGTCCTCGATGAGAAAAACCCGGTCCCCGGCGAAGGCGGGGTCAGCAAGGACAGCATTCGCCAGCGTCGTCTTGCCCGAGCCCGTCCCGCCGGAGATCAGGATATTGCATCTCGCCTCGACCGCCGCGCGCAGTTCTGCAGCCTGAGCCGCGGTCATGGCGCCCTCCGCCACATAGTCTTCCAGCGACCAGATACGGGCAGGCCGCTTCCGAATGGCCCAGGCCGGTTCGCGCGCCAGCGGAGGGAGAAGCGCCTGAAACCGTTCGCCTCCGCCCGGCAAGACGCCGGACAATCTCGGCGTCTCGCGATTGGCCGTTTCGCCGACGTGATCGGCGATCAAACGGATGGTCCGCTCCCGCGCGTCTGCAGACAGCCGGATGCCGGTATCCAGACGACCTTCGCCGTGTCGGTCCACGATCAGGCGTCCGTCTGGATTAGCGAGCACCTCGACCACCTCGGGATCGGCGAGCGCGGCGAGGACCGCCTCGCCGAGCGCATGTCGCAGGGCGTCGAGACGACGATCCGCGCTCAAGGCGGGATCAGGCATGGGCCTCGTCATCCCGTCCGGTCTTCCCGGCGTCAGGCCGTGGCGTCCGGCCCGCGACGATCCGGGCGGCGGTCGAGTCCAGGAGGCGCTCGATACGCCGCTCGACGGCCGCCTGGACCGTCGGATCGTCATCGACGACCGCGTCCGGCAGCCTGAGGAAGAAGGCGCGCGCAACCTCGACCAGAAGTTCCTGCACGATCTGCATGTCCCGTGCGGTCGCCCGCATGTGATCGCGCAGAGAGCGTTCGAGCCGATCCATACGGTCCTCCGGATCGGCTCTGGGGTTGCCCTGCAGACCTCTGGCGATGGCGCGCCCGGCCGCTTGGCTCAGCGCCATCCGGCCGGCCTTGGCCTCGCGGTTCAGCCCGGTGACGACCTTGGGATCGGTGAGATAGACCTGCACGCGGCAGGCTGAGGCGGCGCGACGGGTCATGAACGTCCCCCCTGAAAATGATCCAGCACCGCCTCCTGCGCCGCGAGATCGGCGCGGGTGTCGGCGTAGCGCTGCGCCGCCAGGGCCGCAGCTTTCCGCTCGTCGATGGCGCCGGCCACCTCCTTGAAAAGCGGCAGGCTCGCGCTCTCATCCTCGCCGAGCCCGCGCCGACCCGACCAGGGATGGGGTCGCCGCGGCGGCGCGTCCGCCCGGGCGGAAGCCGGCGCAACACAGGCCGCCCGACGGCGGAATGGCCGCACCTTGTCATATTGGAGCTTGGCGGCGCGTAGCGGCCGTTGGCCCGCCATGAAGACCAGCTGGATATCGTCGGGCAGCGCCCGAACCTCGCCCGGCTCGAGCAACGGCCGCTCGATCTCGCCGCGCGAGATCGAGGCGTGACCCGCCCCCAGTCCGGCGGGGCCGGAGCGGCTGGTTCGCGTTTCCGTAACCGTGCCGGTCAGCTTCGAGACCTTGTCCTGGGTCACAGGGTCCAGCGCCGAGAAGGCGGTGTAGATCGCGCAATTGTCGAGCAGGGTGTTGTGAGTCCCATAGGTTTCGACGATGTCGTTCAGCGACTGAGCCACGAACATCGTCTTGATCCCGTAGCCGCTGAGCAGACGCAGCGCCTTTTCGAAAAACGCCAACCGGCCGAGGAGCGGAAACTCGTCCATCAGCATCAAAAGCGGCCGTCGCTTATCACGCCCCTCAGCGTCCCGCTTCTCTTCGGCCGTGAGCGCCTGGCTGGCCGCATAGAACAGCAGCCTGACGTAAGGCCGCAGAGCGACGGAGTCGGCCGGAGCGACCTGGACATAGAGGCTGACCGGCGCCGCCGCGCACATGAGATCTCCCAGGCTGAAGTCCGACTGCGACAGCACGACCTCAAGGTCATCGCCCGCCAGCCATTTGAGGTAGGACCGCGCCGTGCCTTGCACCGATGTCCGGAACCGGTCGTGCATCGCGGCGTAGCCGATCACGGCCATGCGGATGAAGGGATGGGTTTCGGGCCCCTCCGGCCCCCGACGGTGCAGGGTTCGTCGCATCACCTCCGCCGATCGATCGAGATCGGCGAGAAGGTCGCGCACCTTCAATAGGGTCTTGTCTTCGTCCGGCGCGACATGGAGGACGTGCAGGATCAAGGCTTCAAGGATTTCGGACGCCGCCTTGTCCCAGATTGCCTCATCGTCCCGCGCCCCGCCCGTGTCGGACAGGATGGCGACCAGCCGCTGCACCTGCGCCAGCTCCCCGGGACCAGGCCGGATTTCCGCAAGGGGGTTCCATCGGACCGATCCGGCGTCGCGGGGATCGAGCCGCAGCACGTGAGAGAACTCCGCCCTCCAGCCGGCCGTCAGGTCCCAGAGCTCGCGCTTGGGGTCATGGACCATGACGCTGTGCGTCCAGCCCAGGAGCGTCGGCAGGACATGACCACGCCCCTTGCCGCTGCGGGTCCCGCCCGTCACCAGGGTCGGCCTCAGATCGGCGCTGGTCAGAAGCCGACCGCCGAACCGGCCGATCACGGTTCCATTCCCGTTCAGGAGACCGCCGGCGCGCGCGTCCGCGAGGCCGCCCCATCCGCGACGCCGCCGCACACGACCGTTCCCCACAAGCATGCCGGTCCCGATTCCGCAGCAGACGCCGAGCAGAACGAGCGAGGCCGACCGCGACAGGACGGGTTGCGCCTCGGATCCGAAACGGCGCCCCCACACCAGGACGGACCATGGCGCGTAGATGACAACGCCGGCGCTCATCCGTATGCCGGGTCCGAGCACAGCGGCGTGGCCATAGGTCCACGCGAACATCTGGCTGGCGGCCTGCAAGCCCGCGACGAGGCCCGCGGCGAGAAAAAGACCCCGCATATTCATGCCTCGTCCTCATCGATCTCCGCGCCTTCCGCGCTCAGCACCAGAAGCGGTGCGGCCGCCACGCGGCGCGCGTGATAGCGCGCCAGCAGGCTCGATTCGGTCTCGGCGCTGGCGTTGAGCAGGGTCTCCGCCTCGCCCTCCAGGTCAGGAAAGAGCCGCGCCTCGGCCGCGCGAAAGCGGGCGAGCTGGCCCTGTAGCCGAAGGAAGGCGTCAAACAGGGCGGCGTCGCCGAGCGCTCCAAGGCGCCAGGCCCACACAGCCTGCAGCCTAACGACGGCCGTATCGGCGTCGATCAGACCCTCAGGGGGATCGACGGGACGATCATGGGCACACAGGAGGTAGAGACGCCGCAACTCGTATCGCCTGGCGACGAGGGCGGCCTCCAGGCGCGGGGCGAAGAAACCCCCAGCGCCGCCGCGCTCGACCAAGCCCTCGCCGCCGAGCCAGCAGAGCGCTTCACGTACGGGTGTCGTCGACAGACTCAAGCGTCGCGCCTCGTCGGCGATGACGATCGGTCGACCGGCTCTATAGCGCCCGGCCGTCAGTCTCGACCGCAGGGAGTCCAACGCGTGTTGAAACGGATCTCGAGCACGGGTCATGGGCGCGTAATTCCCCGGGGCGCAACTGATCGGCAGACGGACGGATTTCGCGCTCGCGCACAAGCTGTGCAGGCGCATATCGTCGGCTATCGCTGTATCGTCCGTCGATTTTCGCTGTTCGCCCCCTCAAAATGCGAGGGATCACCCGCCGTAAATCTTGCGTCGCACAGCCGGACGTTGCCAAGGTCAAGCTTGGAGTAGAGGACGCGTGATGACTGAGGCCTTCCCGGACGCCGTCGTTGGAGAACCTGTCTTGGGCGTCGCGCTGAAATCCATCCGCAGGCTCCGTCGGCTGACGGCGGCCGAGACGGCGACCCTGATGAACATCAGCCCCAGCGCCTATGAGCGGTTCGAGAACGGCGAGACCAAGCTCAACCTCGAGTACGTCCATCGCTTCGCCAGGGTGACGAAGACCGACTACTACGCCATTGTCGTCGCCCTCATCATCGGCAAGGCGGATTTCGCGCTGTACAGCGCAGGCAACCAGTTCGCCAGCATCCTGACGAACGGCCTGCATGATCTGGCGCGCGACGCCGGCGCCGATCTCGCCGCCCTGAGCACACGCGACATCCTCGAGATCGTTACCCCCATGTTCGAGGCGCTCGCCGCCAAGGCGCGGGAAATGCGGGCGCTTCAGGTCGAGATCGACGCCGCGTCCGCGCGCCTCGACGCCTCTCGGCCCCCGCCGGGGCGATAGGCGGCGACCCCAGATATTCGCCAGATATCGCTTCGTATCGCCGCCGCACGAGCGCTCCGTGGTCGGGCCGTAATCCTACGGCTCATGGAGAAGACCAATGACCCGTCCAACCCTCAATCGCCTCACGCTCGGCGGCGCCCGCGACCTGACCCGCGATCGCGAAGGCGGCCCGTACACCGAGATCCAGGCCTTCGACAGCAAGACCCTGGTCGCGTGAACGGCGAGACGGGCGACGCGATGGCGTCGCCTGTCTTTGCGCGAGCGACGCCGAAGCCTACCCATGCGTTCGCTTGACCCTTCGTATCGCACCCGCCACGCGCTGACTGATCCGGTCACATCCGCGGCGACCAAACCGCCGAGATCCAAGGCCTCAACCACGATCCCGCGTCGCCCTCGGCCGCGCACGTCAGGAGACGCGCGATCGCGACCGAACCCACATCGAGACGCTCGTCAGGCCTGCCGGGCTCCCCGGGCGGCTGAGCGCGTCGGCGGCGGCGTCCCTGCCGCCCCTTTCCCACAGGAGCCGTGATGGCCGCCCCTTTGTTCTTTCAGATTTCCCTAGGCCGGGTCCTTGAACGCACCCGCGACGGCGACGGGCCCTACACCGAGATCCAACTCTACGACAGCCGCTTCCCCCATCCCGGACACCAGGCCGCGCCCCCGCCGTCTGAGGCTCACAACCCGGTTGAAAGCGCGTCATGACGATCACCCTCTGGTCCGCAGGCGGCGTGTCGATGGTCGCCCTGCATGAGGATGTCGTGGTGCTGGACATCTCGGAGGATCGCTATGAGTGTCTCGTCGACGCCGCATCCTGGTTGACCCCGGCGCCGGACGGCAGCCTGGCGGTCTCCGACCCCGCCCTTGCAGACGACCTGATCCAGGCGGGCCTCGCCATGCGGCGCCCCTCTCCGCCCCGTCCAGTCTGCCCGCCGGCCGCCCGCGCCCTTGAGCCGCGCCCGCCCGGCTCGCGCCTTGCCACCGTTCGGGCGGGTCTGGTCGCGGCGGCGGCGACCGCCAGTTTTCACAATCGGCGACTGTCCGCGCTCGTGGCGCCATTGCCGGCCTCGCCCGCCTGCGGCGCCGACGATGAGGAGCGCCTGAGCGCTCTGGTCGGGGCGGTGCGGGCGGCGGCGCCCTTCATCCCGTTCGAAGGCGAATGTCTTCACCGCGCCTATGTCCTGCGGCGCTGGCTCCACCACGAGGGCTATCGGCCGATGTGGGTGTTCGGTGTCCGCACCTGGCCCTTCGCCGCCCACTGCTGGCTCCAGATCAATGCGCTTGTCGTTGGCGACACCCTGGACCGCGTTCGCCATTACACCCCGATCCGGGCGGTCTGACGTGGGCGACGTTCTGATTGTCTCGCGCACCGCCCCGGACGACGAGGCCGCGCGCCGACGCGCTCGCCAAATCATCGATCTCGCTCAGGATCGGGGCATGACGGTCGCGCCTTTGAACGCGACCACCGCGATCGCCACGGCAGGAGCCCATCCGCCCCAGGTCCGGCGGATCGGCGGCTGGGTTTTGATTGGGGACGTCCTCGATCGTCGAAACCCCGTCCTTCCGGACGGAGAGCCCGATACGGACTGGGGGTACGAACGCAAGATGTTCGCGCGCCTTTGGGGCCGTTTCATCGGCATCCGCTTCGGTCCGCACGACCGTCTCGACGCCCTGCTGCGGGATCCGTCCGGCGCCATGGATTGCGTCGCCTGGACCCAGGACGGACTGACCTTCGTGGCTTCGGCGCCGCCGGACTGGCTGATCGACGCCCTGCGGCCGAACTGGTCGATCAACGTCGGCAGGGTCGCCGCCGCCCTGCGCAGCCCGCAGCTCGTGCCGGGAGACCTCCTGCTTGACGGGCCGCGCGCCGTGGCCCCCGGAGAGGTTCAACCGATGCCGTTGGACCGTCCGGCGGTCCGGCTCTGGAAGGCGGCGACCTTCGCCCGCGCCAGTCTCGACGCCCCATTGCGTGTCGAACCGGCCGCGCAGCAGCTGCGCGCCGCCATAGAGGAAGCCGTCGAGGGTCTTGGCGGCCTTCCGGGCGTCCTCGCCGCCGAGGTGTCGGGAGGGCTGGATTCGAGCATCGTGGGCGCCGCCCTCGTCGCCGCGCCTGGCCTCGAGGTCCAGACCTGGCTCAACGCCTACGGCGCCACGCCGGAATCCGACGAGCGCTTCTGGGTGGAGGCGCTCGCGCAACGGCTGAACATCACGCCGTTGCGCATCGCCCACGCCTCCGCGCCTCTGTCCGGGGAGACGCTCGACCGCACCAACAGAGGCTTCCGGCCGGGGTTGGCGGCGCTGGACGCCGCGCACGACCGCGAATGGCGCCGTCAGATCGAAGGCGTCGGGGCGGACGCGCTGATGACCGGCAAGGGCGGGGACTCCGTCCTGATGCAGAACACCGGCGGCGACGTCTTTACGGATCTGTGGATGCGGCGCGGCTGGGGCATCCTCCTGTCTCGGGAGGGCCGCGACCAGGCGATCGCCGTCGAAAAATCCCTCTGGACGCTGGCCCGCGAAGCCCGCCGTTTCGTCCGCGAGGGGGCCGCGCCGCCCACGCGGGACGACAGCTTTCTCCTCCATCTCGAAGACACCCCCGCCATGGCGGCCTGGCGACACAACAGCGCCGCCTTCGGCCCCGCGAAGGCCGGGCAGATCAGCGGGGTCATCGACAACGTCACCCGGCACGGTCCTTCCCTTCTGACCGAGGGCGTCGACGTCCGTCACCCGCTGTGCGCCCAGCCCGTGGTGGAAGCCTGTCTCTCGACGCCGTCCGCGCTTCTCGTCCTGAACGGGCGCGACCGGGGTCTGGCCCGGCATGCTTTTCGAGACCGGTTGCCGCCGGAGATTCTGCACCGTCGCTCGAAGGGCGATATGAGCCGCCTCTATGGCAAGATCATTCTCGACAATATCGAGCGCCTTCGGGAATGGCTGATCCATGGCCGGCTGGTCGATCTTGGGGTGATCGACCCCGCCGGCGTGGACCAGCTTCTTCAGCGAGAGACCCTGATCTGGCGAGGCCGCTACGCCGCCCTGCTCACGGCGGCGGCGTTCGAGGGTTGGATAAGGGCATGGGAGCGCCGTCTCGCTTCCGCGCCGTCGCGGTGACGGTTCCGGAGGGCGGCAAGGTCTCTTCGAGCCAGCGGAAGATCTGATCATACTGGTCGCGGATGTTCGCCGGACTCCATCGCGCATGGTGCTCGCCCCAGTAGGTGACGATGCGGGATCGGCCGCCCAGGCGCGACAGGGCGCTGAAGACGCGTTCGGCATTGGTGAGGCCCACATAGTCCATGTCCGCCGTCAACAGCAGCACGGGCGCCGAGATCCGGTCGGCCCGCAGCCACGGGCTTTCGCGAACATAGGCGACGGGATCGGTCCAAGGCGTCGCGCCGAGCTCGCCCTGGCCGTTCTCGACCCAGCCCTGTTGATGGCCGAACGGAACCCCATACTCAGGCGTGCTACGGCTCGAGGCGTTGAACTCGCCCCACATGGCGAACATGTCGGCGGGGGGCGAAGACAGGATGTAACTCTGGTAGCGCGTCGTCTGTGTGGCGATGGCCAGACCGGCGTATCCGCCCATACTGTGGCCGAAGACCGCCGTCCGATCCCGAGGCAACTCGGGATGGGCGGCGAAGACGGCGTCCACCGCCCGATCGACGCTGTCGCGGTAGTGCGCGAAACTGCGCGTGCCCGGCCTATCGATAGGCATGGCCGGATTGATCACGGCATAGCCGGCCGCCGCCAGGACCTGCGCCCGGATATTGTAGGTCAGAATCAGCGGACCTGCCCAACGTCCTTCGTCCACAAAGCCCGGATAGACAGAGACCACGACGCCTCGGGCAGGCCCCGGCGGTAGAAACAGGGCCGACCGATCAGCCTCGCCGAGCGCATTGGCGTGCGCAATGAACTCGGGATCGATCAACCGCACGTCGGCCAAATCCGCGTTGACCTGGTCCAGCAGAATGTCGTCGCGCCCCCGTCGCAGGCGAAGACGCTCCACCAGTTCGTCGCGCACCAGCACAAGCAGGGCGTCGGACGATGCGGCGAGAATCTGGGTTTCTCCGGTGTCCGTCGCCGGACCGATCGTACGAATAGTGTCGTCCGTCACCACCACGGCCTGACCCGCGCCCTGCACCGCCGCGGTCCAGTCTTGCCGCGGCGCATCCAGAACAATCCGACGGGGCCGCTCCGGATCATAGGCGGGCATGGGCTGGACCGTGAGCCCGGCCGAGGTCAGCCGCTGCACGCCTTTCGCGTCCATGCGCCAGTAACCACCCTCGGCGAAAAGGCGAAGGGCGCCCGATTCCGGCGCCGCCGCGAGGCTGGCGGGCGGGCGGGTCAGCCCTGCCGTAAGGACGGTCTGACCGGCGCCGTCCAGACGGAACCAGTCCGCGCGCGCGCCAGGTGAAGGTCGCCCGTAGATCACCGGCGCGCCTTGCAGCCAATCGGCGCGCACGCCGCGAAGGATGTTGATGTCTCCCCCGAGATCGAGGGTCGTCGGCCACCGGCGAAGGGTCCCATCCTGCGCCATGGATCGAAGCCCGCCCTCGGACCAGCGCTGGTCATCGCGACGCGCCCAGAACAGCACCTCGCGCGAGTCAGGCGACCAGCGCAGCATCTGCGTCGCCACGTCCAGCCGGTCCGACGGCGCCGTCCGCCGTCCATCCGCCATCCGGACCATCAACAGGCGCTGGCGGAAAGGATCGTCGAAGGACAGGGGCGGGTCGGCGAGCTTGAGCCGTTCGGCTCCCAGCAGCACCGCTAGCATTCGACCATCCGGCGACAGCACCTGATCGGTCACGACGCCGGCGAACAGAACCCGGATCACCGCGCCGGTCACGGCGTCCAGTTCGACCAGATGCTGAACAGGCGTGGCCGTCTCGGGGGTCTGCACGCCCGCGTCGGTGTCGATGACCGTCCGACTTGGGGCGCGGCCCTCCGAGGTGACGCGCCAGGCTGCGGCGACACGGGCCTGAGCATTGCTCGCCGCGGCCAGCAGGGGCGGGAGGCTTCCGTCCGGCCGGGTCACGACCAGGAGCCGGTTCGGCGACGCCCAGACGACCGGGGCGCCCTTGGGCAGAAAGTCCGGGGTGAGGCCGGTCCATCGCACCTGTCGCGCCCCGACCTCCGCGATCCCCAACTCGTAACGGCCGCCCCGGAGACGGAACACCGCCATCCGGGCGCCGTCGGGCGACCACTCTCCGCGCAGGAGACCGAGACCTTCGTCCGGAAGAAGACGCTCGGGCCGCGGTGAGACCGCCGTCAGATCGATCCGCCAGAGATCCGTGATGGTCCAGACGGACCTCTGGACATAGTCGACGGCGCGAAGGGTGTCGTAGGCCCCGCGCCTTTCATAGACCGCCCACCGGCCGCCCGGGGCGATCGAGGCCCTCCCAAACCCCTCGAGCCCGACGATGTCGTCGACCGTAAGTTCCCGCTTCGCGCCCGGCTCGGCATGGACCGAGGCCGCCAGGCAGGCGCAGATCGCCAAGGCGCCCGCAAGACGCCTGAATACCGTGTTCATGGCGGCCCCCTACCAGCGCTTGATCAGCTGGAGCGCGACGACACGTCCATAGGGGTTGCCCTGACCCGGATCGAACCCATACCCGTTCGCGCCGTCGAAGAAGGGGGGATCGCCATCGAGGAGGTTCTGGACGGTCAAGGCGAGGCGCAGCCCCTGCCCGCTTCCGCCGCCCGGCGTCCAGCTCACGCGCCCGTCGAGCGTGTCCCAGGCGCCGACCCGGGCGCCGAGCCGGTCGTGTCCGGCCGCCGAATGGCTCCAGTGAAGCCCGCCCCCAAAAGCGCCGTGCGTCCAGCTTGCGCCGATCCGCGCGCGCAACCGGGAGGGATAGCCCGTCAGGCCGATGACGTCCTGGACGGCTGACGCAGGCGTCGGTCGGTTGTCGTACTCCAGCACCCAGGACCCCGTTCCCTCGAGCGTCAGGGCGCCGCCCGCGACGGCGATCGGATAACGGGCCTCCAGGTCCACGCCCCGGATCTGGACCGCCCCGGTATTGACCCAGCGGGCGTCGACGATCGCCCCGTAGGTCGTCAGCGGATAGAGGGAGGGAAACCCTGGCAGTCCGGCGAGGTCCTGAACACGGGCGAGATCGGACGGGTTCGCAGCCGGCGCGATCACCGTGACGAAGGGCGCGAGCGCAGGATCGCTCAAGGCGCCGGCGGGGTTGGCCGCGACGGGCTGGGCGATCCGATCCGTGAACCGGGTGTCGAAATAGCTGACATCCAGGTGCAGGCGTCCGCGCGGCCGCCAGCTGAAACCTGCGGTGAAGGTCTCGGCCGTTTCCGGCTCGAGGTCCGGGTTCCCCCCCACGAGCAGAAGTGAGAGGACCTGAGCGCCGCCGGGTCGCGACAGGAACAGGCCGTTGACGGCCGCCGCATCATAGATCTGCGGCAGGGAGGGCGCGCGGAAGGAGGTCCCCCAGGTCGCTCTCAACAGGAGGTCATCCACCGGTCCCCAGGCCAGCCCCAGTCGGGGATTGGCGGTCTCGCCGAAGTCGTCATACCGCTCAAGCCGGCCCGCCACAGACAGGTCCAGCCGACGAAGCCCCGGACGGCCGTTGCCCTCCCCCACGAGCGGGAAACGGGCCTCGGCGAAGACGGCGGCGACCTCCCGGCTTCGCGCCGGGGTTTCATAGACGATCGGCGCGGCCGAGGAGAGGAAGCTGGTCGCTTCCGTATCGAAATGATCCGAGCGCCACTGGGCGCCCAGAGCGAGCCGCGCCTCACCGCCCGGCAGGGACCACAGGGGGCCTTCCGCGAGCAGGTTGACGGAGCCGGCGCGGCTTCGGTCCCATCCGGCGGAATAGCCCTGGCTGATGAAGGCGAGCACGGCCTCGCTGTTCGCCTCGCCCGCGCCGAAGAGGTTGAGGTAGCCGTCCCGGGCGGCCGAATAGGACGTCGCCGGATCGTCCGCCAAGGCGCCGAGCGCCTCGTTCACGAAGCGGGAGTTGACCCGATTGCGCTGTCCCACCTCCCCGCGCTCAGCGGCGAGGGCGGCATAGGCGTCCAGGCTCCAGCCAGACGCGAAATCGTAGCGCGCCGCAAGCGTGCCGCCCAAGCTTCTCGACTGGCCGGCAGCCCGGGCCAGCCCCACGTCGTTCAGAAACGAATAACCGATCAGATGCGAGGCGGCGCCGACCGGCGAAAAGAAATGCGGATTGGCGGCGGTGACGTTGAAGATGCCGGCCGAGGCGCCGCGCAGCAACGCATAGTCGCGTTGACTGAATCGCAGGTCCGCCGACAGGTCGAGACGCCCCCAGACCGTTTGCGACCACCGCGCATAGGCGCTGTACCGCTCGACCGCCGGCGCGATGTCCCCTCCCCGTTCCAGGCTCTGGAGATTGGCGCCGCCCGCCACGAAATCCGCCAAGGACGTCGCAGACCCCGTGGCGTTCGGGCGGATGGCGTAGCGGGAGACGTAGCCGCCCGCTGCGGGATCGAAGGCGAGAATATTTCCTGGAGAACTATAGAGCGTCCGTCGATCCGTCCCGCCGTACGGCCGAAGGTCGCCGTCCGCCGTATAGGCCCGATCGAGCGTGCTGAAGGCGTTGGTGGTCTGGTACTCAGCGGAAAGATAGGCGCCGCCTCCCGACCACGTCCGACCGATCAGGTGCGAGACGACCACATCCTCCGCGCCGCCCTGGGCGGCCGAGGCCCGGACGCCACTTTCCTGGCCGTCGTACGTCCGACGCAGGATGACATTGACCACTCCCGCTACGGCGTCGGTGCCGTAAATCGCGGAGGCGCCATCCAAAAGCACGTCCGCACGCTCCACGGCCGCCGACGGAAGGGCGGAGATGTCGGCGAACTCGCCCCGGAAGCCCGACCCGGCCAGTCGTCGGCCGTTGATGAGGGTGAGGGTCGAGGACGGACCCAGGCCGCGCAGATTGACGCCCGTGGCATAGACCGAGTTGGACCCCGAGCGGTCAGAGCCCGCGCCTTGCACCAGCGGCGTCGAGGATCCCGCATAGTTCTGGGGCAGTTCGACGAGCACCTCGGCGACCGTGGCCCGCCCCCGCCGGTCCAGTTCGTCGCGGCCGAGCGTGACCACCGGAGACACGGCAGGTCCCGGATCCCGAAGCAGGCTGCCGGTGACCACGACCTCCTCAAGCTCGGCGGCGGGCGCCGCCGACAGGCTCACAGCGGCGATCGCCCGGATATAGATGACCCCCGGTCGCGGTTCGCTCCATTGCAGTCCGGACCCTTCCAGCAAGCGGCTCAGCGCCTGCGCGGGCGTATAGGCGCCGCTCAGGCCCGGCGAGCTCTTGCCCTCGACCAGCCGGCTCTCGAAGAACAGTTGCTGATCCGAGGCCGCCGCAAAGGCGTTCAGCACATCGCGCAAAGCGCCGGCTGGAATCTCGTAGTTGCGCGCCGACTGCGGCGACTGGGCCGACGCGGGTGCGGCCGCCGCCAACGCGAGGGCGCCGATCGCGCCGCTCGTCCATAAACCCCACTGATGCATTCGTTTCTCTCCCGGACGCCCCTCGCGTCAGTGAAAGAGACCGTTCGAACCCCGGCCTACCCCGGAGGCCCGGGAAAATATTTATCCGCGATCGGATCAGGCCGAGCGCGCGGCGCCGTCACCCGCTTTGTGACAGGACCACCGCACCATCCGACCGGGACCGAGCTTTCAGGCCCAGCGCCCCGGAGGCTGCGGCGACGAAGGCGTCCCGATCGCCGACCCGGAACGAGCCGTTAACAGGCGTGGACACCGGCGCATCCGACGCGAGGATCACGGGCTCCGTCAGATAGCGGTTCACCTCCATGACGGCGTCCTGAAGCCTGGCGTCCACCAGGACGATCCGCCCCTCGGTCCAGCTTGTGGCGGCCCGGGCATCGACAGGACGGCTCTCTACGCGACCGGCGCGGACACGGGCCTGGCGGCCCGCGGTCAGACGTTCCCGCCCGCCCCTGTCCGCCACATCGACGACGCCTTCCACCAGCGTCACTCGAAGGCCTGAGACTTCGCGCCGGACGTCGAACACCGTGCCGACCGCCGTCACCTGGGCCCCATCGACATCGACGACGAACGGGCGTCCTGCATCCTTGGCCACTTCGAACAGGGCCTGCCCCTTTTCCAGCGCGATGGTCCGGCGGTCGCCCGTGTAGCGCACCCGCACTCGGCTGTCGGTGTCCAGCCGCACCGACGAGCCGTCCGAGAGTTGCACGACCTGCTGTTCACCCACGGCGGTGCTGTAGACGTTGCGGACCTCGGTCCACCACCATCCTCCGACGCCGAGCGCGAGCACCGCGCCGATGGCGGCCAGCCCGCCCAGCGCCAGGCCGGACGGACCCTTGGCCTCCCGCGCGCTCCTGCGTTGCATGGCCGCCGCCAGAGCGGTCTGAACCTCGGGCGAGGTCTTCAGGCCCTCCGCCTGTCGCCAGACCTGTTCGACACGCCGATAGGCGGCGGCATGGCCCGGCTTCGCGCGCCACTCAAAAAACGCCTTGAGGGTCTGCGGATCGACCTCGGACGCGCCAAGACGGGCGTGCCAGGACGCCGCCTCGGTCTCTTCCTTCGCAACCCGCACCGTCGGGCCGTTCATGTCGCGCCCCATTCTAGCGGAGCTGAGCGGCGCAATGCGCCAGAGCCTTCGTCATCCGCCACTCCACCGTCTTCGGGCTGATGCCGAGCCGCTCGGCGATCTGGGCGTTGCTCAGCCCCCCGACCCGCGACATCACAAAGACATCCCGCAGCGGCTCTGGCAACCCCAGGATGATTTGTTGGAGAAGGAGCGCGTTCTCCGAAGATGAAGTATCGTTGTGGCGTCCGAAACCGACAGCACCTTCGGCTTGCCCCCGTTTTAAGGTGCGGGCAGCCTGGTCCCGCGCGATGTTCGTCGCAACTCTGAACAAAAATGCTCTTGGATTTTCGATTTCCTCCCCACCACCGTAGAGGGCCGTGCGGAGGTATGTTTCTTGAACGACATCCTCGGCTGCACGGACACCGACGCCCGCGAGCCGCCGCGCTAACCACGCAGCATGGCGTCGGTAGAGAAGGTCAAGCCGGCCCCTTGGATCTCTTGGCGGATGTGCGTCTGAGGTGCTCATGGTCTCAGGGCAAAGCGTAATTCAACTAGCAGTATATTGCTAGCAGTTTAGCTCCTTTAACATCTGCCTGTGACCGGCGATCCCTCTTCGATGGATTGGAAGGACACCTTGGGACAGAACATTCTTCGCTGCAGAACCGATCGGGGTTGGACGCAGCAGGATCTCGCAAGCGAGGCCGACTTATCTGTTCGGTTTGTTTCCGGCATCGAACGAGGCGAGGAAAATCCTAGCCTGGAGACGACTTTCCAGATCGCAGTCGCGCTTGATGTTCCAATCTGGATATTGCTGAAACCCAAGGCAGACTAGCAATATACTGCTAGCAGCATATCACCTTTATCATTACTGCCTGATCGCTCACCCAAACCTTATGGATTGGAAGCGCTGCCTTGGGCAGAACATCTTACGACTTCGTCGCCGTCGCGATTGGTCACAGCAGACCCTCGCAGGGGAGGCTAACCTATCGCTTCGATACCTCGCCGGGATCGAGCGCGGCGAAGAGAACCCGAGTCTTGAGACGATCGTTGCTATTTCGACTGCACTCGGCACCGATCCTGCGCGCTTGTTCGACACCAAGGGATAAGTGAGGCCGCTCCTACAACCGTGACGGCCGGCCTGCCGCAATGACTGCCTCCTCAACATCGGACTGCTTCGGCTTCAATACCGGACATGTTCGACGTCCAGAAAGCCGACGATGGGTATCTAATCCCTTTGCCGGCTTGGCCGCGGAATCGGGGCGTGGCAGATGCCGTCGAATGAGCCCCATCCAAATCCGTCCCTATAATCGTGACGATCTGAACGCGATCATTGAAGTCTTCAATGACTCGGTTCGCCAGGTCGCCAGTCGCCACTATAGCCCTGCGCAGATCGATGCCTGGGCACCGATAGCGGTCAACACGGCCCAATGGTCTGAACGGCTTGAGCGCAAACCCACGTTCATCGCGGAGTATGGCTCTCATATCGCCGGGTTCAGTGACCTTGAGCCGACGGGCCAAATCGACATGCTTTTCGTGCACAGCGAGTATCAAGGCCTGGGGATCGCTCGGCGTCTTCTAAACCATATCCTGCTAAAAGCCCGCGAGCAGAACCATTCGGCGCTCACGACGGACGCGAGCATCACAGCGAGGCCGTTCTTCGAGCGCAGTGGTTTCCATGTGGTTCAGGAACAAGACGTTCAGCTCCGTGGCCAGACCTTCAAAAACTACCGAATGGCGCGGGCGATCTGAAACAGACTCAACGGCTTTTTTGCGCCAGAAGGAGACATCGCTGAGCCGGCAGAAAGCCGACGTTCAAATGAGCAGAGCCTTCAAGCTCCGGCGACCGGCTCCTCGACAGGCGCAAAGGTCATCTCTAGATGAATGATCGCAACCGGCCCTAGGCTGAGCGCTGAGCGGTCGTGGCGGGAACACAGTCTGCCTTGGACCGACCCGGCGATGGCGACCAATTCCGACGTCAACGGCGTCGGCGTCATAGCTTCTACGCCGGACCGAATACCAGCTCCTCTGGATCCGCTTAACGCATCGATGGTGTAGGCAAGCATGCCTGCAAGGGGTTGATCGGTATAGGCGGTGTCCATCGCGAAAAAGCAGCCGATCCCCTCCTCCGCGAGATATCTGGACGCGATGTCGCCGGTCGTCAGCAGAGGCTTTGCCTCGATGGCGAGTTCCGGAGCGATCTCATCGGTTTGGGCATAGATGAAGAAGTCGACTTTTCGGGAGTGACGGCCGGTGCGGGTGGCGCTTTCGACGAGATGTTCGGTGGCGAAGGCAACCTCGTGTTGCCGAAGGAAATGGCCCGCCGGCACCGCCGCGCGTAGGCGGCGCGCGATATGCCCCAGTTCTGCGGTTATCGCATCCTCGAGCGGCGTCTGAACCGTGGCCTTGCGTCGGCCCCGCACCTTCGGAACACTCAGGGCACCGCGCTTGCTGCTGAAGGCGGCCCACGCTTCGGGCGACCGCAACTCCGCAGCGGCTCCGTCGAGGATGAGGCAGACTTCATCCACAAACCGTGACCAGAGCTCAGCCCCCACGGGGGTGAAGCCGTACGCGACGAGCGCGTCCGCCAATGGCCTCGTCGGGTCAGCCGTCCCAGCCTCGCTCACGGACGGCCCGTCATGAAAGCGTTGAGGATTTGCCGGCTGTCCGAGAAGGCGCTGTCAATCGTCCAGCGGAAGAGCTCGAGAGGTTTGACGACCGTGACGCTCTCGGTTTCGACATCGTATTGCGTCGCCAAGCTATTGGTGAAGCTGTTCTCGGCAGAGATCGCGTAGTGCTGGAGCGCTTGCTCAGCGAGGCGATGCGCGGGTACCTGGCGCATTTGATCCTCGCGACTGAAGCCAGCGACAATGGCGCCGACGCCAAGGCGATGATCCGTCTGAACTTCGAGCTCGAACGCGTCGTTTCGACCCAATAGGGCCGCCAGGTTTCTCCTCAAGACGCCCGCGTAGGCCTGCACGAACTCATCGTCGGGCTCGACCAAGGCCATGCGCGGCACGTCGCCGTCCTTGAACCCCATCCTGAAGCCGAGAAACTCCGCGACCGCGCTCTTCAAGTCCTCCTCCAGCCCGAGGCATCTGAGCAGATAGTCTTCTAAGGCGTCAGCCCGACATTTGTTGATGCCGTCGATGCGAGGATCATCCAGCCCAGTGATGGGGACGACCAGAGCATTCAGGTCTTCGGGCTCTAGATTGCGACGATCCATCAACCACCGCCGTCCGGTGGTGGCGATGAGGTAGAGACCGATGTCGGAACGCAGGAACCGGCCGACCGCTTTCAACAACTCCAGTTCCCGCGTAGTGATGGTCGAAGCGGGCCTGTCGAAAAACAGTGCGGTCGTGCTGGATGTGAACCCGAGCGGGTACTCTACGACGCGGATGTTCTTCATGTTCCGCGGGATCAAGAGAACGTTTCCCCCGAACCGGTTCCGGTATGATGAACGCACATTCGATAACTGCGATTCCGGCAACATATCCACAAGCGTCGCCTCGCCAAGGCCTGCGCCATTCATTAGAGCGAATTTGGATGGCTTGCTGGAATCGTCGGCGAGCGGAGCATCGACCAGATAGGCCCTATCGACCCCAGTCTCTGCAGGATTCCCCCCGCGACTCACGCGCGCGCCTATCGCCGCGCCGAGAATTTGCAGGGTCGCCTGCTTGCCCGTGTAAACTCCGTCCTCGAGATATCCGTGAATCTGGCGATCGACCGGCCGCAGCATGAAGGCTTCGAACCAACCTCGGGGATTGCGGGCCACCGTGTCGTGCCGGATTATCTGGACATCCGCGCGATCCAACAAGACGGTCCACGGCCATTCCTTACGCGCCAAGGGCTGGCTGACCGAAAGCGGCGAGTAGATCCACGTCTTGTCGCGGGTCGTCGGCGGCGTTGCGCGCACGAATGCGGCGACAACAGCCTGACGGGCGCTGGCGAAAAGCCGATACCGAAGGTGCGCGAAGTTCGCCGCCCCGACCACCGTGTACCGCTTCGTGAGTTCTCGTCTGAAGGACCAAGATGTCGGATTGATAAACGACTTCGCCGGAAGGAGAACGGCCAGCATCCCAGTGTCGGTCAGGCGGTCCTGCAGGCATTTCCAGACGAAGAGTTCGGCCGCCTGGTCGTTTCCAATCGGAGCTGTCTTCGCGTGAGCGTCCCGCCATTCGATGGCGGCCTCGGAATCCAGCTTGGACAGCATCTGCCAAGGCGGATTGCCCACAATGCAATCGACCCTGGGCGGTATAGTACCCACCTCCGCTGCTTTCGCGAAGAAGTCCGCCGCGACCAGATTCCGTCCGATCAAAGCGGGGAACAGCTTCTCGGGATCCCTGCCCGCCGCGACGCGGGTGAGGTCCCTCGGATCCACGTAGTCGAGCAGCGTCAGGTAAAGACTGAACGCGGCGACATGGCAGGCGTCTCTATTGCGTTCGACGCCGAAGATATTGCGGACGAGCAATCCTCTGAGGTCGGCCACTCCCAGACGAAGGTCGGGCGTCGTCCACCGGGCGCGCTCGATGATGCGGCGATATGCTCCCACCAAGAAAACGCCCGAGCCAGCCGCCGGATCGAGTACTGAGACGCCATCAGAAAGTGCGGTGCTCTCTTCCAAACGATCCAGCATAAAATCGACGAGGTAGGGCGGTGTGTAGAAGGCTCCAGCTCGGCGACGCTCGCCAGCCTTCAGGTTTTCGAGGAATTGCTCATAGACTGCGGACAGCGTCTCGGTCCGAAGCGCCCCGAGGTAGAAATCTAGAAAGCTGAGCTGCACACCGCCCGAGCGCAGCGGCTCGGCACCATGCTTCATTACCCGGCGTACCAAGTTAATATGCGTGGCGTCGATCTCTGCACGTTCGTCCGACGCCAACGGGAAGATGCTACCGTTGAAGATGGAGTCTAGGTCGTCAAACATCCGCCAAGTGGCGGCGCAGCTCCAGTCGACGAACTGATCCGATAGACGAATATCGGCATGTCCTCGGTCCTCTAGCCAACTCTGGCCGATAATCCCTCTGTCCGCGAGGAAGTAAACATAGAGAAACCGGCCAATGAGCCCGTTCGCCGCTGCGGGAGACAGGGAAGCCGAAACCCCCTTCCCGCCGATCAGCACGGCGCTCAAGGCATTGAGGCTCTCAAGAAGCTTGCGATCCACCCGTCCGTCCACGTCGATCGAGTGGTCGCGCCAGAAGAGCGATGTCCTGAGACGGATAGCCCTCAAATCCCAGACCTCAGCCGCAGGTGTTTGGAAGGGGATCGTGTCCAACTGCGAGGCAGGCAGCGCGCCGAGCTCGTCCCACGTGAAGAGACGAGCCACCTTAGCCCAGTCGGTCTGGCTGTAGGAGAAGCCTTGGCAGATAACGAGATGGTCAGGGGTAGCTATGATGAGGAAGGGCGTTAGTCCCTGGCTCCAGACCCGCCGGTGGATCTCCTGAGCCTGAGCCAGATCGGCACCGACCGCGACGTACACTAGCGGCGTCGAGATCACGGCCTCCTTGACGCCTTGCCGCACTAGACAGAAAGCGCCGATGACATCCATCTCGTCACGCGCCTGTTGGAGCGCAAAACGGTGCGCTCTCAATCGGTCGAACTCTGAACAGGCGATCCAACCCGAACCTCGGACATAGCCTAAATTCGCGAGCAGCCCGCGAAGGCGAAGGTCGTTCACTTCAGGAGGCATCATCGCACCGCCATGGCCGCGAAGAGGCTTCTCTGCACTGACTTCTCCGTGACGCCGATCGCGCTTGCAATGGCATCCAGATGCGGCTGGAGACTCAGCACGCAGAACCCTTCCGGTGTCGCCACGTAAGACGCGTCAGGTGATCGCAACAGCATAGCCTGTTCGACGTCGAGCATCACGAAACAGCCGGTCAAGCCATGGAATGGTTCTCCAGCCAGACGCACTTGAAGGAGTCGCAAAGTGGACTTGTAGGCCGAGAGCTCCACATGCAACCGGTCGCGGAGAGTGGCGGCCAATCTCAGCACTAGCAAGGTCTGCCAGGAGAATCGTGCTTGCGTGCCCTTCCCGTGAGCGGGGATGTCTGGCGACACTAAACCCCGCCGCCCCGTCCACTCGCGCAGCCGGTCCGCGGACAGATCAGTCACGATCGTAGCTTCTCGGGATCCAACGAGTCTCATGGCAGCCTACATAAATCCGGGGCAGCCCCTTGGTCCACGGAATGGGTATCATGCCCATTAGGTGGCGTAAATCCTGTGATGCCAGCCAACTCGTCTTTGCCTAGCTTCGCCCCTGTGCGGAAACCGCAGAGCATTCCTGCTCTAGGAACGGATGTTCCGATCGATCATTGCCCGATGCCCATTTCATCCAAGCCGAGTTGCCTCCGAGAATGACCGACGATTTTGGCCAGAGCTGCAGCTCTGAAGCACCGCTTTGAGTCAGACCCTGCGCATTCGACCGTTGACTGTCTCTCCTGCCTCAAAGCGGACGTCGCCAAGGACCGCATTGAGTCAGGAGCGGCTGTGGGCATCAAGCGTCTGTGTGGCGCACGGAAGAGATCGAGCTGGCTCATCGCCACCTCCTGTGACTAGCGCCCCTCCCCACTCTACTCTCTCGGCCGCCAAAACGCGCCAACCGTGGCGATTGCGAATGCGCCGTGAAGCAGACACCCGTCGTCCAAGTTCGCGGGCCACCACAGCTGGCAGATTTCAGGGGAGACCAAACTCGACCTGGAGGTAACGGACGACGACTTGAGAGAAAGTCTTGCGCCGGCCATTCTCGGGTGTTTGCCACCGGGTGATCGCCGCTGCTTCTCCAGACCTTGCCGCCGCTCTGCCTCACGCGCGCGCAGTTCTGGGTATCAAAGTCGCCGCCCTCATACTTCCGTTGGCGCGGCGTGACCCAGCTCGATCGCTTTCCGCCGCTGTGCGGCAGTGAGCGCCGACCAAAACCTATGGACTCGCCCCGTTGGCATGGCCTCCAAGTCATCGATGTGTTGTTGGCGCTGAAGTTCAATCTTGAAGAAGCTTGGCTGGTAATCGATCCCGTTCGTCTTCAGGCGCCAGAAAACCACGTTGGCGTACTTCGGTGTGAGCTTGGAGTGGCGTTTGTAGTAATCAAGCGCGCCATCCAGGATCCGGTTGTCTTCCTTAGCGGCAAGGGTCTCCAACGCGGAGATGCATGATTTCAGCTGCATAGCATTCGTCAGTTCGATCAGCCGACGCTTGGCGTCCTTGAGTGAAAGCCGCATGCCGTCCTTCAGGACGGCAACGTCGAACTTCAGAATGCAGTGCGATCCCACCCACAGAGTTTCGTCTGTCAGCTCGTTGCCGATCTCGAAATGATACCGCAGGCATTCCTGCCCGCAGAGCTGGCATGTCTCGCAGGGACGGCCATGGTCTTCAGTCCGCTCCGTGAAACGCCACTCGCGAAACGCGCCCGGCAGGGTCGATGCCATGGAGAGGGGCAGGATACTCTCCCGAACACGATGGGTGAATTCCTGCACGTCGAATCACCTGTAAGTTTCAAAACACGCTTTCAATCTACGCGCGCACCGTCGATCAACGCTATCCGGAACCAACCGAGCTGTCATGACTGCTCTCAGCTATTGGCGTTCATGCATTAATCGATACTACTGGGATGATCTGGCGGCGCGTTGCGCTGCTGAGGGTGGGACTGGCGATTGGCGGGGATCAACAACACGGCGGCCGCACAGGCGGCCGGCTACATCTTGCAACTCGAACGCGCGCTGCACCATCTCGCCCACGCAGGCGTAGGCGCAGCGGTCGCGGTCGAGCACCTCGACGATGTTGTTGTCCTGAAGGACGGCAGGGCGGTTCTGCAGGAGCAAGACAAGAGCACCGCGAACGCGGGTGCAAGATTGCTGGCCGATCGCAGCAAGGCAATCTGGCGCACCCTCGAAATATGGCTGTTGCAGAGGGAGAGCACCGGCTCCCTACCCTGCGAACGTCACATGTTCTTCGTCAATCGGCCGGTTGAGACGGCGATCGCTACGCTTCTGAAGCGGCGGACTCGAGGAGAGGCGACTTCGGCTGAAGTGCTCGCTGCGTTTCGCGCTGAAGGCTCCACTCTGAAAGGCAAGGCCAAAAAGCCGACATTGGCGCAGGCGTTGATCGATCGCGTTCTGGAGCGGTCGGATGACAATCTCCTCGATTTGATTGATCGCATCGAGATTGTGGAAGCCGTCGGCGCTGCGGAGGACCGTGGCGCTATGGGCAATGGCCTTGGCTTAAGTCCGAGGGCGAATACTGACGACATTCTCGACGGCTTGCTTGGTTGGCTGACCCGATTGCTCCGCGAAGAGTGGGCCGCCGGCCGTCCAGGCATCGTCACGCGTGCGGCGGTGCTATTGCAGAAGGATGCCTTGCAGGCTCGCCAAGCCCGCAGCCGCCTTCTCCCTAAGGCTGCGTCAGATGTCCTTGTCTCCGAAGCCGACCGTGCCGGAGCACTGTCACGGACGTTCGTGGAGCATCTGGGCCGCATCGAGGCCGCAGACGACGATGTCGTCGATGCCGTCGACCATTTCCTGAAGTTCAATGTCGAGAAGCATCGTCTGGTCGTCGAGGGCGAAGTGGCCGATCGGGAATGGCGTGACCGGGGCGACCGCCTTCGCACCCGCTGGAGGACGCTCATGCGGAGGCACAGCCGTGCGCTATATCCGAAGCCTTCAGCGGAAATTGGCCAGGTTATTCTGGCGGACGCCACCTACGACCACCTCGAGCCGCTCGACAATCAGCCTTGTGGCGAGCTCTACATGACGTCCGGGCACTACCACCGCCTCGCTGACGAGAACGAAGTCTGGTGGGATCCGACCTATACCCCGGAGGTCACCGGTGAAAATTGATCACGAAGAGCTGCTTGCCAGGAACCCCGCTCTCGTCGCGAGCGCCTTCTGGCACCTTGCGCATCGCCATGCGAGCTCGGCTCGAGGGGAGCCGCCGACGCTCCCGGTGTTTGTAGTCAGCGCCGCGCTCCTCCTGCACCGCGCGACGGTCAACAAGATTCACGCGATGAATTTCGAGAGCGGAATGCTGAAGGCTGTCGTCGAAAGACCGGACCTGCTGGCCGGCCTTCAGGGGCGCGTCGAGGCGCACGCCGATACCGCCTTACGGGCGCTTCAGGTCGGCGTCTCTTCCGGTTTGCTCATTCGCGAGGGCGGAGAAGGATTTCCTCGCTTTCGAGCGACGAGTGGAAATGATCTGCCGCAGCCTATCCGCGATCTCGATGCTCCGGTTTCCTACGTCCTCGGAGCCGCGAAACGGCTTGGGACTTGGTTCGCAGCGGACGGGTTCGAGGCTGTGCAACGCCAACTGAACATCGAGTTCTGACGCATGAAGCTGTTCATCCGCGAGATCATCATCTGGCCTGAGGACATTCGCCACGAGCCTCGGGTGCTGTCGTTTGATCCGGAGGCGGTCTCTGTGGTCACGGGATGGAGCGGCACAGGAAAGTCGTCGATCGTCAACATCATCGATTACGTCCTGGGCTCCAGCACCTGCTCCATCGCCGTGGGGGTCATTCGAAATACGGTCTCCTGGTTCGGACTGACGATCGAGACGAACGCCGGTCTGATGAGGATCGCCAGGCCGAAGCCGGCAGCTCGCCAGGTCTCGGAGGACATCTGGCTTCAGCAGGGGCCGGAAGTTGAGGGAGACTTGCCCACCCGCCCGCATGCGAACTCAAACGTAGCGCGCCTGAAGGCGCTTCTGGATCTTTACTCCGGTCTGTCCAATCTGGCGCTCGACCCCGAGAAAGATCGAGGCTTCGGAGGCCGCGCCAGTTTTCGAGATCTTGCGGCCTTCAACCTTTTGCCGCAGCACGTGGTCGCCAACCCCTACACGCTCTTTTTCAAAGCTGACTCGTCAGAACACCGTGAGACGCTGCGCCACGTCTTGCCTCTGGCGATGGGCGTCGTGACGAATGAGGATCTCGTAAGGCTGCATCGCCTGCGATTGCTGCGGGACGAGCTGCGCAAGCTCGAAACCGAACTTCGGACCCGTCGGAACGCCATCGACAACTGGAGCGCCAACGCACGTGGGGCCTTCTTCCGGGCGCAAGAACTGAGTCTTCTGCCCGCGGGAGATCCGCCCGGCGACCTTCGTGGACTGTTGGTGGTGCTTGGCGATGTGGTGGCCGCCGGCGGTCAGTCCGTTGCCACACCTGGTCGAGTCTCGGCAGCAGTTACCCGACTCGACGAGATCCGCCGCCATGAGCAGCTTCTCGATCAACAGATGAACGCCGAGCGGCGTCGGCTTCGCAAGCTGCGGAGCCTTTCCCGTTCCGTCGTCGATTACGCCGATGTTCTCTCTGAGCAATCCGCGAGTGTGAAGGGGGTCGGGTGGTTCAAAGCACACCTTTCTGGAGAGTCCTGCGTTCTCTGCGGCTCTGATACGGAGGCCGCGAAGTATGCGTTGGAGGAACTCGCCGAGCCGATCGCCGAGCTCGAAAGTCTTGCGACCGGAGCGACCTCGGCTCGGCCCATGGTCGATCGCGATCTAATCGCAGTCCAGGCCAGGCTTCTTCAGATTGAGAGCGAACTGCTGACGCTTCAACGCACCCGGCGAGAGTTCGAGATCACTGTCGATCGGGAGCGGGGCCAATCACAGAGCCTCGAAAACATTTATCGTTTCATTGGCTCCACCGAACAGGCTCTTCGGATGCTGGGAGACATCCAGGGCGACGAAGGGCTTGAGGCTCAGGTCGCCAAGATCCGCGGGGACATCCGTGAGATTGAACGCCAAGCCAACGACGACGAGCGGCGCCGTCGGGCGCTCGAAGTGCATGAACGAATTTCTGGGTACATCACACGATTCATCGAGCAGCTCGGGATCGAAGGCGCCGAAGGTAAGCCGATGCTCGACGAACGCGAGCTGAACCTTCGCTTTGAACGCGAGGGCGCCAAGACGTCCGATTTCCTGTGGGAGATCGGAAGCGGCGAGAACTGGATGGCCTATCATCTGGCCGCCTTGCTAGCGCTCCACGGGATCTTCCTCAACCGAGGACAGCACAATCCGGTCCCAACCTTCCTTGTCATCGACCAGCCCAGCCAAGTCTATTTCCCAAGCGACACCTTCGAGCAGATCATATCGGAAGGCGACCAAGGGGCTCCAGTCCAGGTCTCGACCGATGCCGATCAGCGTCGAAAACGTCGCCTCAGCGATTTAGAGAGCACGCGCAAGATTTTCTCGAACTTGGCGCGGGCGCGCAGCGCCTTCGGGTCCCGCCTCCAGATCATCGTGTTGGACCACGCAGATCGTCACGCATGGGGAGACATCGAAGGGATCACAGAGGTCGCCAACTGGCGGGGCGCCGAAGATTTCTTGATTCCGGCGCACTGGATTGAAGGCGGTGTCGCTTCGGAAGCTGAGGACCCGGAGTCTGAGCGCGAGTAAGCCGACGCCCAGCGGATGGTCTGCCAGCGGTTTGTCGCTGCCTCTTGTCGAGCCCTCCAAGGGTTGCCAAAAAGGGCCGCAAGTAAAGGTTGCGACGTCTTCACGTGTCGCGCCCAAGGGAGCGGCGTCTTGCACATCGAACGTCTCGAAATATCCGGCTTCCGATGCTTCGGGCCGAGCCCGATTCCGATCTCTCTCGACGAAGGTTTGACCGCCTTCGTCGGCGTGAACGGCGCAGGAAAGACCGCGGTTATGCTCGGGCTTCAGCGGCTCTTCGGCGTCACCGCGGACCAACGGAAGCTCCGGCGACAAGACTTTCACGTCCCGGCTGCGGAAGTGAATCCGCCTAACGAGCGCCGGTTCGCTATCGAGGCGGTTTTGGCCTTTCCGGAGCTCGACGATCTGCTCGCGGACGCGTCCGCCGTTCCTGAGTTCTTCTCCCAGATGGCGACGGACGACAGCGGAAAAATGAAATGCCGCTTGAGGATGGAGGCGGTTTGGACAGATGACGGGTCCATTGATGGGGCGATTGATCACACTTATCGCGCCGTTCGGACCATGGGTCCGTTCACGGACGCTGAGTGTTCGGACCTAAAACCCAAGGATCGGGCCAGAATTCAACTGATCTATGTGCCGGCGTCACGCGACGGCATTTCGCAGGTGACGGCTTTCTTGCGTGGACGCTTATGGCGGGCGATCAACTGGTCGGAAGGCACGCGGACTACGTTCGCTTCGGCGGGCTCGGCTCTGAACAACGCGTTCTCCGGCGAGCCTGCGGTAGACGCCGTCGTGGCAGCCGTCACGAAACGTTGGCAGCAGGTTCACACCGCAGGCACGGACACCACACCGGTGTTTCGGCCTATCGACCTTCGGTTTGAACAGTTCATCCGCAAGGCTGAGGTTCTGTTCCGCCCCGACGAGGCAGGACGCGAGCGTGGCCTCGATGAGTTGAGCGACGGCCAGCGATCTCTGTTTCATCTCGCCATGACTGCGGCGACGCTCGATGTCGAGGCCAACCTCGCGAGGAATCCTCGTTCCGATGGATTTCAGCCCGGTGGTGTCAGCGTTCCCGCACTGACCCTGATCGCCGTCGAAGAGCCGGAGAACAACCTGGCGCCGTTCTACCTCTCCCGTATCGTCCGACAGATTCAGGAACTGACCGCAGGCTCGCAGGCACAAGCGATGCTCTCGAGCCACTCGCCGAGCATTCTGGCGCGGGTAAAGCCCGAGCAGGTCCGTCATTTCCGCATCGAGCCGAAGACTCGCGCCTGCCGCGTGAGGGGGATCAGATTGCCGCCGATCGCGGAAGAGGCTTCGAAGTTTGTTCGTGAGGCCGTACGCGCCTACCCCGAGCTCTATTTCGCCCGTTTCGTGATCCTCGGCGAAGGGGCCTCCGAAGAGGTGGTGCTCCCGCGCCTCGCCGAAGCCTTTGGCCTAGACATCGATCGGTCTTTCGTGGCGGTGGTCCCGCTTGGGGGCCGCCACGTCAACCACTTGTGGCGGCTGCTTGTCGATCTGGACATACCACACGCGACTCTTCTGGATCTAGATTACGGCCGTGCGGGCGGAGGCTGGGGGCGCATCAAGACCGCTTGCGCGCAGTTGATGGAAAATGGCGTCCGGCCTGACCAACTGTTCCAGAGCCCGAGTTCGGCGGGCCCTTCGGCTGATCTGGCGGCCTTCGACACCTTCCCCGCCGCCAACTGGACGAACGTCCAGGCGTGGGCGAGACACCTCCGAAGATTCAATGTTTTCTTCTGCGAGCCGCTCGATCTGGACTACTCGATGCTGATGGCGTTCCAGGCCGCGTATTCATCGCCAGAGCCCGGGCGTTACAGACCCTCAGCCGCCGGGGAGCCGCGAGACGCGGTGTTAGGCGACGGCGGCAATCACGCCCTCTACGATACCAGCCAGGACACCCTTCTGCGTTGGTATCGATACCTCTTCTTGGGGCGAGGCAAACCAGGCACCCATGTTCGGGTTCTCAGCGGTCTCGACAGTCAGACCCTCGCTGCGGCGGCTCCGGGAGAACTGAAGGCCTTGCTAGGCTCCGTCGCGGCCCGGCTCGATCCTCCGCTGCCGCTGCCGCCGCCGCCCGGGCCCATGACCCTGACCGTTTCGCCGACGACATGACGCTTCGGTTCATAGCGCCCGACGAATGGAGGCCGCGCGGGATCGATGCCCTCGAACCGGCCGCGTGGACCGCGCTACGCCACCCTGCCTCAACCTCCGTGGTCGCAGGCCCGGGGGCAGGGAAGACAGAGTTCCTAGCCCAGAAGGCCACCTATCTACTGGAAACGGGCCTTTGTCGCCCGCCTTTCCAGATACTGGCCATCTCCTTCAAGGGCGATGCCGCCGGCAATCTGGCGGATCGCGTCAGACAACGGTGCCCTGCTGAGTTTTCGGATCGGTTCACGTCGATCACGTTCGATGCCTTTACCAAGAACCTGGTCGACAGATTTCACACCGCCATTCCTGCAGAATGGCGCCCGACGAAGCCCTATGAGATTGCCTTCTGGGATTACAAATCGACCAACTACTGGCTCACTCGAGCACGGCTGGCCGCGCCAGATCCATGGAAGGCCGAGATCGAGGAGATCGGCCCGTCGAGTTTCGAGGGCCGCACAGTCGGGGCCAGACGAATGCTCGTTCCTCACCCGGAACCGCAATCCGGGGCAGACTTTGCGACCGCACGGTGGTGGTCAGAGCAACGGGGTGCGGGAGATCCATCCAACCTGACTTTCGTCACGTTGAACCGCATGGCCGAACTGCTTTTGAGATCGAATCCTCAGATCGCGAACGCGCTCCGCGCCACCTATCCCTTCATCTTCGTCGACGAGTTTCAGGACACCACTTTCGCCCAGTATGATTTCCTGCATTCGGTTTTCGGAGGCAGCAGTTCGGTGATCACCGGCGTCGGAGACGACAAGCAAAGGATCATGGGCTGGGCCGGCGCGAGGCCCGACGCCTTCGCCCGACTGGAAGCGGACTTCCACGCTCTACGGGTGCCGCTCCAATTCAATTTTCGTTCTTCACCGGATCTCGTCGCCATCCAGCATGTCGTCGCACGCGCCCTCGACCCGGCGTCGCCACAGGTTGAGGCCAAGGCAGGCAAACTTATCGACGGCGACGTGGCCCAGATTTGGAACAGTCCGACGCGCGGACAGGAGACCGGCCATCTGGCGACATGGATGGCTGACGACATGACGCGTCGAGGACGTCGCCCACGCGACTATGCGATCCTCGTCAAACAGAAGGCAGAGGTTTTTGACACCGAGCTGCGCGCGCCGATGGCCGCGAGCGGGCTACGTATCCGCAACGAGAGCGCACTTGTCGGCAAAGTCGCGCTTCAGGATCTGCTGTCCGACAGCCTTTGCCGGCTCGTCGTCGCTGCGCTCAGACTCGGGTCCGTCCAGCGGTCGCCTGCGGCTTGGCAGTATCTGTCTGCGGCAGTCTCGGCCTTGAGAGCCATTCCACCCGGCGACAGTGCTGCGGACGCGCGGGCCGAAGCCGCCTTGTCCCGTTTCTTGGTCGGCCTCAGGAAAGAGATGACTGAAACTCCGCCGTCGGCCGTAGCGGCCGTCAACGTGGCGGAGGCCGTGTTGACGTTCCTCGACCCCGCCGCTGTTCAAAGAACCTATGTTGAGTACGGAACAGGCAACCTTCTCGAGATCATCGTGGAAGGTCTCCTGCAGCATCTCATGGCTTCGGCGACCGGCGTAACCACTTGGACCGAGTGTCTGGATGCCTTCGAGGGCATTGATCAGATACCGCTGATGACCGTGCACAAGAGCAAAGGTCTTGAGTACGACACGATCATCTTTATCGGCCTCGATGATCAAGCGTGGTGGGCGCACAAGCCTGGAGACAAGGAGGGCCTCGCGGCGTTCTTCGTCGCTCTCTCCCGCGCCAAGCAGCGAGCCATCTTCGCATTCTGCCAACAACGTGGGCAGCGAACAAAGGTCGCGGAACTGTATGCGCTGCTGGGGCAGGCTGGTGTTCCGGAGATTTCTATCTAACCCGCGCGGACGTGGCCGTTTACTGAAGGCTCTAAGCCCGAGTCCTCACTGAGACCGCTGCAGTTGATCTAGGATGGCCAGAACCGGAAAGCAGACCTTCTTAACCGCCGCTTTGAGTCGATCCCGTTGAAAAAGTCGCCTGACTGATCGGCTTGAAGAGCGGCATGGTCAGGCTGTGGCGGGGTTCGTGACGTTTCAGGCCTTCAGGCGGGTGCTGGGGCGGGCTGTAGCGGGATCAGACGGGCCATTTTGCGCAGGTTCTGGGCGGTGGCGGCGAGAAGGAACTCGTCGCGGGCGCCGCAGGGACCGCGAAGGCGCAGCCGGTCCAGCCTGAGGATGCGCTTGAGGTGGGCGAACAACATCTCGACCTTCTTTCGCTCGCGCCGGGAGGTGACGTAGGCGTCGGTCCTGGCGATGTCTCGGGCGACGTCCCTGGCGTCTTCGTGGATGGAACGGGTCACCTTCCGAGCCGGCCCGTTGGGGCAGCAGTTGGGCTTCAGCGCACCGGCATCGCAATCGATCTTGGAGGCGCGATACCGATAGGTGTCATCCGGCGGTGTATCGGGGTGATCGGCGCGGAAGGCTCGCCGATATTGCTTCAGTTCCTTGTCTCCTGGGCAGCGATAGAGGTCGGCGGCGCGGTCGTAGGAGAAGTCGGCTCGGGAGAAGGTCCCGTCCGTCCGGCCGGACTTGTCGATGATCGGGATGTGGGGTGCGATCCCTCGGTCGTTGACCAGCCATTCCAGCATCTCGGCCGAGCCATAGGCAGTGTCGGCGGCAAGGCGATCGGGGTGGAGATCATGCTTATCCTGAACCCGCTCGATCATGGTGCGGGCCGCAGTCAACTCGGCCGGCCGCACGGCGGTGGACGCCTCGACATCGACGATGACGGCGTGCTTCAGGTCGATCAGGTAGTTGGTGGCATAGGCGAAGAAGGCCGGCCCCTTGTTGGCGGCGGTCCAGCGCGCGGCCGGATCCACCGGCGAGATGAACTTGGGCGTAACCGGCGTGGCCGCGCCGAACGCCGCGTCGTCCAGCACCGCCAGATACTCGTCGATGGCCCGGCTCGACGCCTCGGGCGGCAGACCGGGATCGCCAGGCACGCTGCGCTCGCGGTTCGCCTCGGCCTTGATCAGGCTGGCGTCCACGGCGAAGCCCTCGCCGCCGACCAGGCCTTCCGACATGCACCGACGCAGGACCGTGTCGAACAACTGACGCAGCAGGTCGCTCTCCCTGAATCGGCCGTGGCGGTTCTTGGAGAAGGTCGAGTGATCCGGCACGGCGCCGTCCAGACCCAACCGGCAGAACCACCGATAGGCCAGGTTCAGATGGACCTCTTCGCACAGCCGACGCTCCGAACGAATGCCGAAGCAATAGCCGACCAGCAGCATCCGGATCAGCAGTTCCGGATCGATCGAGGGCCGACCCATGGCGCTGTAGAACGGGGCCAGATGCGCTCGCAGACCCTCCAACTCCACGAACCAGTCGATCGACCTCAGCAGGTGGTTCGCCGGGACGTGATCCTCCAGCGAGAATGTATAGAAAAGAGCCGCCTGATCGACCCGCCGCTCACCCATCATCACGCTGCCTCCAGCCTCAATGACCAGAGTGAATCAGCCCCTGAAGCCCGTGGCAATTGCCGACTTTTTCAACGGTATCCGCCAAAAACGGACATTTGCTTTCGACTCGAAAGCAAACTTTCGGTGGGCGTCGGCCGTTCTTTAGCCGGCAAGCCACCCGCCTTGGTCGCCCCGGCCTGACTGCGCTCGCCGCCCCCCCCAAAACCCCAGCCCGGCCCCCAGCGCAAATATTCCGCTAGGGACGCCGATCAGCATGCCCACCCAAAGCAGCGGCCATGTCGCGAAAGCCTCTCCAGATTTCAGTCCAAGGTAGGCCACGACGACCGATGCAAAAGCCACGGGCAGGCAGCACCAGCCTATCAAGGCACGCCTGCGAAAGGGGACGGTGCGAGCGCGGCCGATCGCGACTCCCCCGAGAGCTCCAAGGGCAATCATCACAAGGCTGAACACAAACGCACCTCTCGTCGTCGGAAGTTGAAGTGAGCTCCGCGCATTGGGGTTGGAAGGGCTGCGCGGGCTTTGGACGTCCCCTTAACGCCTCAGCTCCGGCCATCCGTCAGTCGATCATACCGGTTTGCGGACTTAGAAAACCGTATTTGCACTCGGGGCTGTCGTCGCCCGAAAGACAGTCCGACCAACGGAATAGGTTTTCGATCTGGACGACGGGACCGTTCCTGTCTCCGCCGCCGGAACCTATGTCGGTCGTGCCCGAGATGCGACCGATGATCGTGACATTGGTCAGCTCATGAACCAGCCTCGGGTCGTACGCGCTCGCGGCGCAAGCTTCGAAGTGTTGATAGGTTGGCGTGTTGGTCCAGAGAGGCTCGCCATCCTCACCGCTGCGGGCATAAAGTATGGTCAAGCACACGCCCTGATCGGTTGCGGTGATCCGCTCTACGGCGCCTGCCCAACGGATGCGCTTGCCACGGTGTCGCTCCTCAACCCCCTGCTTAGGGCTCAACGCAGCAACCGAAACTGTCCTTAAAACCTCGAAGTCGTCGGAGGCCGCGCCCGCTTCCGAGGGCGAGGGCGCGGCGTAGGGCTCGGAAGACGCGAGAGCCGTCCGAGAGCCGTCCAACGCCACGGGGGTCGGAGACGTGACGCATCCCGACAAGACCGCACAGCTGAGAAAAACGCCTGCGTTCAGTCTGCTCGACATCTTGAGGAGGCGAATTTTCATTGAGCATGCACTTCCGGCTTGGGCAGATGCGCGCGCGATCATCAAACCATAGGTCGGCGGTGACCACACCCTTCGACGTTTGCCTATACGGCGGTTGGTATTTTGGGCCAGCGCGTGCAGCATCGGGACCTAACTGCGGCAAGGGTTGATGTGATGGTGCGAACGACGCAACAGTTTAAACAGAAGTCCGTCGGCTCGATTGTGTCGCACGCTCTGGCTTGCGCGCTGCTCGTTGCGGGCGTCTGGACGTCGAACGCCGTCGCTGCGACCGAACGTTCGGGCGAGGAAATCTTCGTCACCTGTCGAATCGAAGGGCGCGATCGGCAGGCATCGGTATCTCTCAGTGATAGCGGCGCAACCTATCGTTACGGACCTTCGTCGTCAAAGCCGGAGCTGACCCTGTCGAGCCCCTTGGCTGACCTCGACTATGTCCGCCACAACGGCCCGGCGGGAACGGTCGACGAGATCATGACCTTCGCGAATGGAGACACGACCTACCAGTTTGAGACAGGCCTTCGCAACGGCGCGCAGCCCGATCCCTCCGCCCTTCTGCCGTTCGGACACCTCACCATCAGTCGCAGCGGCAGCGAACTTGCTCGTCTGCCTTGCCGTCCCGACACGATTGAGCGCGCACACGACCGGCTGCTGGCGCGCATGCGCGACATCGGGCAGGAGCGGGCGTCGGACGGCGTTGGCTTTCCAAACTATACTATTCATGACCTCGCGGCCGCATCGGCATCTGCGCCTTGCGAGGTCGAGAACAACGTTGACACCTGCTGGAGCCGCGGCGTCAGCGCGGCACGGGGCGGCGATCTGAAGGCCGCGTTAGAACACTACGACATGTCCTGCGCGGCCCGCATCATGACTGCAGGCTGCTACGAGGCCGGCAAGCTGTATCTCCAGAACCGCCAGCTGCGCGACTACGTGCGCGCCAGGCAAAGTCTCGTGCGCACCTGCGACGGCGACGATTCAGGTCAAGGACCCTACGCCTGCAAATACCTCGGCTGGATGTACCTCACGGGAACCGGCGTCGAGCGTGATCTAACCCAGGCCTTCGTCGCGCTATCGAAGGCCTGCTTCCTGCACAACGACGCCATCCTCATCGACGGGGAAGGCTGCCATTTCCTCGGCCAGGTGATTTTCGAGACGCGGGCCCCATCCGTCCGCAGCGAGACGAACGTCGATTACCTTGCTTTCCTGTCGTTCGCACAGGGGTGCACCGACGAGGCCGAGACGGTTTGCAATGAAGGCCGCGCCCTCCTCCGGCGGGGGCAGGCGAGCGCCGCGCCATGGATCAAGCGTTGCGATCGAAACGTCGGCCGTTACGGCGACATAGGCTCATGCGCGGAGTTGCTCACCATTTCGGCGGACTACGACGTCCGGCAGGCGATGCGGCGACAGCTCAAGTCGCTCTTCAACCAGGCCTTAGCCGCCCCGGAATAACGCCCTGGGTCGCGTTTCAAGAGCGGCAGCTGAGCAGCAACTTCACAGATCGGGCGGGCGGCGCGCTGGCGTGGTTATCTGCAAGCCACGCCCGATGACGAAGCGCACGGCGTCGAATGGCCTTGGGGTTCATTGTCATTCTCCAGATTGTGGTGGTTGCGCGCGATGGGTGCGCGCGATACCGTCCAGACTGAGCCTTTCGGCTCGCTCTAGCGGGGAGCTAAGGGCCGGAGGTTCCGCAGATGCCCCGGCCAGTCTTCCAAATTTGCCAAGCCGTGCAGTGAGGCGATACGGCAGAGCTGTCGCGGCTCATGCCCGAACTGCGTCGCGCGGCCCGGCTGGGCGAGGACACATTCGGCCGGGCCGCATTGCTGAGATGGGGGTTGCGATGGATGACGGGACGCTGGAGCGGCGCGCTATGGGGGCGGAGCAGCTGGTCGCCGCCAAGATCACCGAGTTCGGGGCGCACTTGACGGCAGGCGACCGAGCAGCGGCCGAGCGAGCGCGCACCGAAGCCCTTGCCGCCCTGGAGGTTCACCTCGACCTGACCGATCAGTTGATCAGCCAGACGTTCGCGTAGACCCTGTCATACGTAAAAACATACTTGGCAATTGATCGACTCGCGTTATCTGAAAGGTATCCGGGAGGGAATATCCGGACAGGTCCGTTCCGAACCTTCAGTGGCTCCGGGGCGGGCCAACTTTGTCAGGTCGGGTTGGGCGGCTGGCGCGCCTATCTGAATGCGCGATAGGCGCGCGCATGATTGCTTCAGATGATGGGCGCTTCCATCGCAAAGCTTCGATTGGCTTGCAGACCCGGCAGGCGCGGATCCGCAACCGCTGACGACAGCCGCACAGCCGATACCTGATCAGACAAGCGTATCATCCGACCCGTTGTAGACATTCGCCCCAACCTCACTTGACACACCTTTCGGCGCATTGCCGGTCGATTTGACCTTGGCAGTGCCAAAGCTGCGCCATACCGTCAACGAAACAGTTGGAGGGGCGGAAATAAATGCGGCATCTTCTAGAGAAGGGTTTTCCGCTTGTCGGCGTCCTCTTCCTTGCCCTGGGCGTTTTCAAGCTCATTCAAGGTGAGAACTGGGTGGTTTGGATCATCCTCGGCATCGTGTTCGGCGGCTTAGGGCTGTTCAGCCGACGCAAGGACAAGCAGCCCTAACAAGCCATCAAGCGGCAGGTCTGGCCACCCGCGCCAGACGCCAAGACCGAGACGGCCGTTGCGGACCTGGGACGGCTGTGTGAAATGCCCGGCATTACGCGGGAACTCACCATGAAGTTATTTCGTCCGATCGTGCCCGGCACGACGGCCAGAGATCGGATTTTGGCATGCGTGGGAGCGTTTGTCGGGATCGTAGCGACAGGGCTGGGCGCGCAATTCACGCTGGGGTCGAACACTGCAGCACCCATGTTGATGATCGCTTCCATGGGCGCCTCGGCAGTTCTGGTTTTCGCGGTTCCGGCTAGTCCGCTAGCGCAACCCTGGCCCGTGGTTGGAGGCAATGTGGTGTCGGCGACTATCGGTGTGGCGGTCGCGACACTCTTCGATGATCCGATGTTCGGAGGTGGCGTCGCCGTAGGAACGGCCATCGCGATGATGTCTCTTCTTCGCTGTCTTCACCCGCCGGGCGGCGGAACCGCTCTCATACCGGTGCTTGCAGGCGCCGGCTCGCCAGCAGCCGCGTGGCTTTTTCCCTTACTGCCGGTCGCGCTCAACGCCATCCTGCTCGTCGCAGTCGCCATGCTGTTTCACCGCTTTTCGGGGCGCCTGTACCCGCGGGTCATCACGTCTGTTTCTACACCGCGCCTTTCGATCAACGATGAAGACATCGCTCACGCCCTCTCGCAGCTTCACGAACCCCTCGACGTGAATCCCGTGGACCTGCGGACCATCGCGACCCTAGCGGCTGAGCACGCGCGACGTCGCGGGTGAGCCCCCCATTGGGAAACTCAGGAGACTCCGCCGCAGGGCCATATCCTGAAAAGTCCGGTTTCAGCGCTGACGCCCATGGCGCAAGCCGACGCATAGTGAACACTGATACGAACCAACGCCACCCGGTCATTTACCGGCTCTATTGAGCGAGCGCCCAAACTCGGATAGCCCTGATATCTACAGTCGGGGGCGTCGATGACCAACATCAGCCAGCGGAACGCCTTGCTCAGTCAACTTGAGCCGCAAGACAAAGCTGACCTGATTTCCATCATGTCCGATTTCGATTTTGAGGCGGGGCACGAGTTCGGCGAAGTCGGAGATGATATCTCCCACATATATTTCGTGAACCACGGCATCATCTCAGCCGTCGCGACGATGGAGGATGGTCAATCTGCCGAAGCCTATATGGTCGGCTGCGAGGGGTTCACCGGCGTCACGGCCTGGCAGGTTCCCGCCGAAACTTCAGTGCGCTTCTTCTGTCACCTTGCCGGGAACGCGTTTCGCGTCAAAGCCGCGAAGCTCCGAGGGCTTGCTTCGCAGAGTGAGAGTCTGCGGACCACTCTCGCGAGTTATGGCGCCGCTCTTCAAGTGGAACTTGAACAGGCCGCGCCGTGTAATGCGATCCATTCCGCAACACAACGGTTTGCGAAATGGTTGCTGCGCGCGCACGACCGCGCGAACGGAGACACGCTCTTCATGACGCAGGAGTTCCTAGCCAAAATGCTCGGTGTGCAGAGAACGACCGTCAACGATGCCGCCCAATCGCTCGCGGCTGCGGGCGCGATCTCGTACTCCCGTGGCAGGGTCACCATCAAGGACCGGGCCGCCTTGGAGCGCGCCTCTTGTGAGTGCTACCTGACGCCAGAGGGCACATAGTTGCGCGCTGAGAGGCGCCCTCTCAACCGCAATGTAGAGTTTTAGACAGACATTTCGCTCGGCGCCCTTTCCTACTGAGCTGGGAGGATGGGATGGCGCGCTACCTGCTGCATCTGCATGATGGACCGGCGACACCGCCGATTACCGAGACGCTCGACGTTTCTCATGACGCCGATGCGCTCGACTTGGCGCAGGTCGTTCTTCTCGTAACCGCCGTCTATACGCATGCTGAGGTCTATCGTGGTCCAACCTTGATCGGTTCGTGCAAGCGGGACAGCCACGCGGAGTAGGACGTTGCCGGACACTGCCCCTTCGCAGACGAACTTTCGTTCCCACCCGCTCAGACGTTGAGGACCTCCGCTGCGTAAGCTCATCGCCTAACGCCGATAGCGGACGATCCGAACGTATCAGATGGGTCACACACGTCCTGCCGCGCGACAAACCTCCGCGCCCGTCACCCCGCGTCCCAACCCGGTCATCGCCTCACCGCTCAAGCCCGCTCGATCGCCCTCTGACCACCTGGGCCATCCCATTCCCTCCAGCGGTCAGGATCAGGCTCTGACCCGCTCGAACCTGTGACTCCGACCTTAGGCGTGCGTAGTGCTCCACCCCTCCGGCATCTCTGACGACGACATAGGGCTGCAGGCCCATCTCATCATGGAACCCCGTCTTCACGACGACGCCCTGTACGCGGCCGCCCTCTAGCGCGCGCACCTCCCTCGCCCCCTCAAGCCGCCGCTGATTGAGCGTCCGGATAATGTCGCGCCGCGTCTGGAGCGCTCGCAATCGTGGTTCCAGGTCGGCGTCCAGCCGATATCTCCGTCCTGTCCGGACCGCCAACCCCAGACCTTCGAGAGTCCTGAGCCGCCCTCGCGTCAGAGCGGACCAGACATCGGTCGCGCCGACGCCGTCGTCCACCACGCCGGCCTCATCGGCCGCAGCGATCAAGCGACGATCGAGCCCGGTGAACCGCTCCGCCTGGGTTTCTTTCCAGACGCGTCGCTCCGCATCGATGCGCGACAGATCACCGAGCCGCTCTTGCGCGATCTCCTGCGCCCGGGCCCGGAATCCGTAGCCGACATAGTCACGCGGAATGACCAGATCCCGGCCGTCCGCCCGCCGCCCCCGCACCAGGACGTGGGCGTGCGGCTGGTCCGTGTCGTAGTGACAGGTCGCGACCCAGCGCAGCGACGGCTCGCCCAGGTCCGCCGCGACACGTCCCATCACATCCCGCACATAGCCGGGCAGATCGGCGATCCGGTCGCCGTTCTCCGGAGAGACGATGAACCGGAAATGATGCCGGTCTGCGCCCCAGCCTTCCGTCGCCATCCGCCCGTCCACCCCGTCGAGTTCACGGTTGAAGAAGTCAGGCCGCGCCCCTTCAGCGCCGGCGCCCGCCCGGCCCAGATAGGCGACGTGGGCCGCGAGGGCGGAGGCCCGTGCGGCGGCCTTGCCGACATGGCGAGACACCAGCGCCTTGACGATCACCCGCTGTCGGACATCGATCCGGAACGCCCGCCCCGACCGTCTCTGGGCCGCCCGCAACACGCCCGCGCGATCACCCAGAGCGAAGACGCGCGACGCCGCCAACCGAACGAACAGGGCGGTTCTCACATCGGTCTTGTCACACTTGAGACGCGTCGGAAGCTGGACAGGCACGGCCGCATCCGCAGGGCGGCCGGTTCGATCTTCGAGGTCGGCGAACCGGTCACGCACGAGCATAGGCGGAGCCTCCAGGACGACCTCGACCGCCTCGGCGCCCGTGACTTGCCACAAGTCGTCCGGACCGAGCGACAGGTCGCTCAACTCACGGAGAAGATAGCCGAAAAGCGCAGCGCCCGCCGCCGCCTTTTATCTTGCCCTAAGCCCCTATCAGCAGATTCTCGGGCAGCCTCATCAACACCGATCAAACGCCATCAACACCGATCATGAGCGTCGCCAGCCGGGTGCGCCGCCGGGCCGAGGATCTGCGGGGGCTTCACACGACAAACAAAAACCCGCCCGGCCGAAGCCGAGCGGGTCGTGGGACGGCCGACGTTTCAGGTCGATCGGGCGCGGATCGGCACATGCCGCAGCCCCTGGGCCAACGCCTTCTGCCCCAGATTGAGGGCGGGACCGAACGGACGCGGATCGCTCGCTCTCTCCCGATCCACCGACTGGACCAGGGTGAGGCAACAGCTCGGCTCGAGGGCGATGAGGTCGTCGTTCGCCCTGAAGGGGGCGGCCTTGCCATGGGCGTCGAAGTCCGCTCGGGCGAGGATCAACGTCACCCCCTTCTGCTGAGCCCATTTGATGGCCAGCTTCTCCGCGCCCTTGGCTCCAGTCGTCGCCAGGGCCATGCCGGGCCATTCCTGTTTCGCCCAGTTGAGGGCGTCGAAGATTCGCCCCGCATCCACCGCCGTATCGGCCGAGGGCGCGCCGCGGAAGGCGACGACCGGACCGTCAGGAGTCGCCTCTCCGGCCCGTCGGCTGCGGATCGCCCGGATCGCCTGTTTGGCCTCCAGCTGCGCCGCGGTCAGGTGGGTGCCGCGCCGACTGCCGCGCCAGGCCGTCCAGACCTCTCCGGTCGAGACCGTCCAGGTCTGGGAGGCGGCGTCGCGGATCAGTTCGCAGGCCCGGGTCGCCGCATCGCCGGCGCGGGCCTTTGCCGTCGCCTCCTGCAGCTCCGTATCCGCCGCCTCCGAGCCGTCGAAGTTTCGATCCAGGGCGCGCATCGCATCGCGCGCCCTGTCGGCGTCACGCTCGATCCGTCCCGCCGCCGAGTGGAAGGCGCCGATCAGCGCCTCTCCAAGAATTGTCTGATAGTCCTCCAGCGCGGTGTCGGCGATGACGTCGAGCAGCTCCGTCATCAGCGCGCGGCCGAGTTGCTCGAGCGCCGTCTCGCTGGGGTGCGGACGCGGATCGCCGAGGGCGCCGGTGAGATCGTCGAAGGCCGAGTCGGATTTCTGGAAGAAGGCGGGCGTGTTGAAGGTTTGCATTCTAGTCATCCTCTGAATGAGGTCGAGCGCCCCATGCGCAACGACTGAGGATTTGGGCACGGCGGGGTCCCCGGCAGTCACCGGAGCGACGCGCTCTTCGCGGCGTGAAGGGGAACGGCGCAGCCGTTGACTTCCGGGGTGACGTGACAAGATCAGAAGGCGTTGTGTGGGGGCATGTCGGCCTCGCCCTTCGCGAGGCCGACCCCGTTCGGCGCCGCGCGCCGATGCCGTCGATGATCCGGACAACATGTCGAAGGGCGGCGGCTATCGCCGCCGCCCCCTATCGATCCGCAGATCGGCGCCTAGTCCAGCGGACCGGCGTCCAACAGGCTTTCCGCCACGAACGGACGGCGCTGGTAGCCGAGGGCGGCGTGCGCCAGGCAGAAGGCGCCGCGCTGGACCTGCGCTCCGCATAGACCGAAGGTCGCGTCCCGGGGTCTCCCGAGCGGCCAGCGGCACTCTCCGGCCCGGATCGTCAGGATCGACCGGCGGACCGCCGTCTGTCCTGCAGGCGAAGCCGGAACGACAACCGGCGCAGTCGAACAGGTCGGCTCGGTGAGCGACGCCGCCGATGGCCCCTCACAAGCCTTCGGCCGCGCGGATCGGGCCGGAGGCCCCGCCAGCGCGCGCTTCAACCCCAAGCGGCGCGCCTTGCCCAAAACAGCGGAGCGGGACACGCCGTCTCCAAGCTGGGTCGCAATCTGCCCGGCCGGCAGCCCCTCAACCCACAGGGCGATCAGCCGGTGCGTTTTCTCCTTCGTCCAATAGCTCATGACGGAACTCCGTTCAGGCCCAAACGGCCCGACCGGCCCCGCCCTTCCCCCCGCCCTTCCCCCCGCCCTCATGACAATGACCCGGCGCTGTTCGCGCCGGGTCACCGTGCTGCGGACGACCTGTCTTCAGAAGGGGATGTCGTCGTTGAGATCGTAGCCGCCGGCGGGTTCCCCCACCTGACCGCCGTCCTGGGTTTCGTCGGCCGGCTTGCCGAACGCGTTCCGCCGGTTCTTCAGCCGGATATCGGACACGATCACGCGCAGATCGTAGTGTTCAACGCCGGACTTGCCGGTCCAGCTGTCGTTCTCGACATGGCCCTGGATCACGACCCGGCTGCCTTTCCTGGCGAAGGCCTGGATGTATTTCTCGGCCGTGGTCTCGTTGAAGCAGAGGCAGTTGAAGCCGGTCGTCCGTTCGCCGGGCGTCCCATCCGCCTTGCGGAACCGGGTGGTCTCCAGCACGCGGAAGCTCGCGCGCTTCCGGCCAGAGCCCTGGGCGGACAGGATGGAGGGATCGGCGGCCAGATAGCCTTCGAGGGTGAGGGTCTGCATGGTCAGTCTCCTGTGAATGAGGCGGGCGGTCAGGCCGCCGCGCGTTCGGCGGCGGGTTCGCGGGCCTCAGCCCAGTCGAGGACGGTCAGCCGGTTCACCACCAGCTCCTTGGCCGCGCGCTCCGTACCGTCTGCGGCGGTGTAGGCGGTGTCGATGAAGGCGCCGACGACGACCGCCTCGCAGCCCTGGGCCAGGCCGCGCGAGATGACCTTCTCATTGAGGCCCTTCGACCAGCTGACGCAGTTGACGCCGACGAGCCGGTCCTTGCCGCCGGCGTCAACGCCGCGTTTCTCGATCAGCCGGAACACCGCCTTGGCGTAGTCCGGGCTGATCTGGGGGTCGGCGGCGAGCCGGCCGGTGAACACCATGGTCTGCATGACAATCTCCTGTGGATTCTGAGGCGTCGGGGAGCCGATCTCCCCCATCCCGTCTCATCCTTCCCTGCCCTTCCCCTCTCCTTTGGCGCGCCCGCTTCCGGGCGATGCCGAAAGCGGGCGGAGCCGGCGACCGTCAGCGGACGCTCAAGCCGCCGACCGCCTCAGCGCGGCGGCGCCTTCCAGCGTGACGACAAAAACGCCTTCGCCATCGCTTTCGGGAATCCCTGCGTCCGCTTCAGGCGGCGTCGGTTCCTGTTCGGGCTCGCCTTTTTCGGCGGTTCCCAGCCCGTCCTCCGCTTCGGCATCGGCCTGCGCTTCGATCCGGCCGTCGCGATCGTCTTGGTCGTCGTAGCCGTTGGGGCCGCCGGGACCGGCGATCGCCTCGCCGCCCTCCGCAACGTCGGCTCCGTGGGCGCCTCGTGGCGCTGCGATCCAGGAAAGGGATGCCGGCGCCCAGGTCTTGCTGACCGCCGTCTCGACCACGCGCGCCATCAGCGCCGGCTTCTTCAGGCCGATCGCATCGCGCGTCGGCGCGTCCATCGCCTCCAGCATCGCCAGCAGGAGGGGCTTGGGATGGGGCTTGAGAAAGACGAGATCCGGCGTCCAGTGACAGGCGATATCGGCCTCGCAGAGCCGGGCCAGCTCCGCCGCCTCGGCGCGGGCCGAGGCTTTGATCGCCGACGTCCGCTCCTCATGGAGGTCGAGGGTGAGCGCCGTCAGATCCGCCAGCAGACCCTGTCGGTCGTCGTCGGAGAGGGCGTGCACCCAGGCGATGACCGTCTCGCCCGACGCCTCCCAGGCCGCACGCCGATCATCCAGCCGCCGGCGCACGACGCCATCCAAGGCGTCGATCACGCGCCCGCCCGTCGGTGCGAAGGCCTTGGCCGCGATCGCCAGCGCGCTTGACGGCCGGGCGCCGCGCACCGGTATCGCCAACTGGCTGAACAGGCGCGCGATCAGCGCCGTCAGGGCCACGGCCGGTGCGTCGGCCAGGGCGCGGATCAACCCGCGCGTCGCCGTCTCGGTCCTGACCCCGTGCAGGGCGTGGCTCACGCCTTCGGTATCGGGGACGGCCCCTTCCGCCTCGGGCGCAGCATAGGCGGCGCCCGTCGCGTCTGGCGCCCCCCCCGGGCGAGACGTGTCCGCTCCCGGGTCGGCGTCGGCCTCGATTTCGGGCTTCTGAGGCGCGTAACAACGCACCTCGATTCCGGTGCGCCGATCCGGACGAAAGACGAGGACCGTGGCGAGGCGGCCGCCGCTCGCGGCTTGGTCCATGGCCAGGCTGGCCTTCGCCAAGACGGTGAGCGCGGGCTCGACGCGCTCCGCATCCGTCGTCTCCTCCAGACACGCCGCAGCATCCTCCGCCGCCGCCTCGTAGCGATCCCGGGCCGAACGGTAGTCGTCGAGTTGGCGCTCGGTGAGATCGCCGCCGTAGACATAGTGGAGCCGTTCAAGATCGTCGGGCATGTCCGTCATCGGCCCGGTCTCAGGACCTGCGGCGACGTGCACCGCCAGGCCCTCCGCCTCGAAGACGAGGGCGAGTCTGCGCGCCCGCGCCGTCCAGGCGGCGGTTAGCCGATCCGGATCGAGCAGGACCGACGCCCGTTCGCCGAACAGATCCGCTTCGACCCGGCCGCCGGATGCGGCATAGCCATCGGCCCCGACGAGGGCGAACCGCGGGTCTTGGGTCGTCACCCGGTTCTCATCGAGCCGCTCCGTGACGCGCCAGTCCGCAAACCCGCGACCCTCGAGGGCGTCCTGGGCCAGGGCGGCCTGTTCCGAAGGATCGACGAGCCGCGCCAGCAGGCGCGCCTGACGCAGGTTCATCCGTCCGGCACGAAGGGCTTCGAGCGCGACAGGCGGCAGGGCGGAAAGCGCCGCCAGACGTTTGATGTCGATCTCGGCATAGCCGAGGGCCCGCGAAATCTCAGCCGGCTTCAACCCCGACGTCACCATCCGGCCGATCGCGGCGATGACGTCGGCGACATGGATCGGCGCAGCCGTATTGGTCAGAACGGCGGCCGCCGCCTGACGCGCCGGATCGGTCTCGACGAAGACCTCCACCGGATGATTGTCCGCGATCCGCCCCTCCGCCGCCAGGTGGCGCAGGGCGAGGAGACGTCGGCGGCCGTCCAGGGCCATGGCCGGGCGTTCGGCGGGCCCGCAACCCGGCCTCACGGTCAGAGGCTGCAGCTGGCCGGCGGCGAGCAGGGTCTCCGCCAGGACTTGAATGTCGTCGTCGGCGGGCTCGCCATAGCGGAGGTTTTCCGGCGCGATGTCGAGATCGGCGAGCGCGAACTGGCGCCGCTCGCGGGCGGCGGCGACGTCTGCCGGCGTCGGGGTGACGGCGCGGCCTTTGGAGCGGGAACGGGTCATGGCGGGATTCCGACCGGCGGCGAGGACCACCCCCGCCCTACCGGCGCCCCTCCCCGCCCTCCCTTTCCCGCTTCCCGTCTGACGTGAACGCCTCGTTCCAATCCCCCCACGGAGGCGGCGGGGTGGCGATGCGACACACGAGTCCCGCCCGCCTCAGGCGGCCGGCGAGGCTCGCAGCCGCGGCCTGACCCGCAGTGTCTCGGTCTGCGGCGATCAGGACCGAAGCGACGCCGGTCGGCGGCGCCCAGGCCGCCAGATTCCCCGCAGACAGCAAAGCCCACCCAGGCAGGCCGAACCGCGCCATGGCGCTCAACGTGGTCATCACCCCCTCCGCCACCAGAAGACGCGATTCCGGGACGCTCAACCGGACAGCGCTGCCGGGCGGAACGACCCCGACGGTCTTGCGCGCCGGCGTCGCATTCGGCGACCGATGGCCGTTGGGAGACAGATAGACGAGTTCGACGGCGGTGATCGCCCCCGCCGGTTCGCGTATGCCCGCCATCAGGGCCGGAAGGCGCCGGCTCCCCGGTCGATAAACGGAGATCGGGACCGCGCCGTGCTGGCGCAGATCCGGTTGCATCGCGCCGAACGCTACACCGCGAAGGCGGAGATGGCGCGCAGCGGGGCCGCCCATACAGATCGGACCGGCCTCATCCCAAAGGCGGGTCGCCGCCAGAATCCGCGCGCGGCGGTCGGGACGCGGCGCAGGATCCCGTCCGCCGTCGATACCCCCGTCATTACAAAGACGCCCCCGGTCATCGACGAGGCCGCGTCGGCGAAGATCTTCGAGCACGACGCGCCAGTCGGCGGCGCCGAAGCCATGAGCGACGACACGCCCCTGGCTCAACAGCAGGGACACCGATCGGTCGGAGGGGCTGTGGCCGGGAGCGGGGATGTTCGCCCGGCGGCCGCCCGCGTACAGATCGCCCCCGACCACGCGGACGACGCCGCCAAGCGTCCCGGGCCTCACATCAACCCCAGGGCGCGAAAGCTGGCGACGGCCTCACGCGCCACCACCACATGATCGTGAACCTCGAGGCCGAGAGCCCGGCAGGCGTCTACGATCTTGCGCGTCATGGCGATATCGGCCTGCGACGGCGCCGGGTCGCCAGAGGGATGATTGTGGACGAGCACCAGGGCGGAGGCGTTCAACTCCAGCGCCCGCCTGACGATCTCCCGAGGATACACCGGCGCATGGTCCACCGTGCCGTCGTTGCAAATCTCGTCGCGGAGCAGACGGTTCTTCTTGTCCAGGAACAGGGTTCGGAACTGCTCGCGGGGCCGGTACGCCAGGTCCGCCCGCAGATAGGCGAACAGCGCCGACCAGGACGACAGCACGGGTTCACGCGAGGCCTGGATCCTCGAGAGGGTGACCGCGAGCCGGCGAAGCAACATCAGGTCGGCAAGCGCTTCGCGCGGCAGGCGGCTTGAGCGCTGGATCTCGCTTGGATCGGCGCCAAGGACCGCGGCCGTCGATCCGAACCGTTCGATCAGCGTCACGACGGCCGAGGCGCAACGCTTTGGACGCAAGCTCCGGGCCAGGAGGTCGCGAAGGAGCGCAGCGTCGTCATGGAACGCCGGCGTCGGGGCTGAAGCCTGCCGCCGGGGCGGGGGCGCCTCCTCATAAGGCGACGGCTGACGGCGAGGTCGAGCACTGAGCGCGGCCTGAACGACAGGGACGACAGGGACGACAGCGGGATGGGACACGAGGGCCTCCTGGCCAGAACGCTCTCGAATCGGAGCGCTCTCCCCCGCCCTTCCTCCCCCTTAGGTTTTCGGCGCAGAGAGGAAGGCCCTGTCGAACCGCACCTGCTCGGAACCGGGCTCCAGGGTGGCCACGAAACCGAGGGGTTCCCATGATCGCGTCTGCGCCCCCTCAGCCCGCCACCATTCGGCCGTATTGGCGGCCTTGGGCAGCAGAGCGCCAAGACGCCGCTCGATCTCCGTGAAGCTGAGTTCGACCGCGGCCCCTTTTTGGCGCTTCAGAAATCTAGCGAGTGAATCGTACTTCCCCATTGGCGCTTAAGGCCGTATCCGCGCGGAAACATCAAGATCGGCGTTTCGAAGCGGTTCGGCCGACACGCCCTCTGGGAGGTTTGGGGTGGAGGACGACGTCAGCCTGCGCCCTCTTGCGGCGACGACGGAGCGGTAACCGGAGGCGGGGCTCGGCCTTCGCGCCACTGGTCGCCTTATCCATCGAAACGCCTTGCGCCGATGCCCGCGCCCAGTTCGTAATCGGCCCAGGACCTGCACCCGTCCAGACCGCGTCGATCCAAATCATCAACCTGAGCCTTTGGAACAATGATGCTCGGCGGCCTTTTTCAGTGGGCAACCCTGAAAGGAATGCCCAATGTTGAAAGCTGCTCTCGCCGTCTCGGCGACCGCTGTCCTCCTCACCGCGTGTGGGAATAATGAGCCTGCCGATGCGCCCGTCGAAGGTCCGGCCGTCTCGTCAGCCGAAGCCCCCATGAACCCGGCCGTCGACACCCAGGACACGTCTGAACAGGCTGCGCTCACCCCCGGCGCCAATTCCTTCACCGAGGGCCAGGCCAAGTCCGCCATCGAAAAGCAGGGCTACGTTGTTTCCGGCCCCCTGACGCAGGACGATCAAGGCATCTGGAAAGGCCAGGCATCTCGCGCAGGCGGTGAATCGACCACGGTCTCGGTGGACTACAAGGGCGTCGTAACGCCCCAGTAACGGCCCTGACTTTCCACTGTTTTCTCAACATCAAGGAGCCAACATCATGGCGACTGTTACGCGGCTGTTCGACAGCCACACCCAAGCCCTGGACGCCGTCTCGAAACTTGAGGCTGCCGGCGTCTCCCACGACAAGATCAGCATCGTCTCGAACAATGCCGACAAATGGCATTCGGGAACTGGAAATCATAACGCCGGACCTCTCGGGGACCGAAACGGCGATGGAGAGAACGATGTCGCTGACGGCGCAGGCAAGGGCGCGGCCACGGGCGGCGTGCTCGGCGCCGGCGCCGGCGTCCTGGCAGGATTGGGCATGCTCGCCATTCCCGGACTCGGGCCCGTGGTCGCCGCCGGCTGGCTCGCCTCGACAGCGGTCGGCGCCGCAGTCGGCGCCGCAGCCGGCGGTGCAACCGGCGGCCTGCTCGGCGCGCTGAAGGAAGCCGGACACAGCGACGAAGAGGCGCATGTCTATTCCGAAGGCGTGCGTCGAGGCGGAACACTCGTCAGCGTCAAGGCTGACGGCGACGACGCCCAACGTTTGCAAACGATCCTCGACGGCAGTCGCGGCTTCGACGCCACGACGCGTGGTGAAGCCTACCGCCAGTCCGGCTGGTCCGGTTTCGATGCCGCGGCCCAGCCCTATACATCGGAGCAAATCGAACTCGAACGCGCCAAATACCGATAGGCGGGGTTCTACGTGCAACGCCGTCTATAACCGCTGAGGAGCGGCCCGATGTCCAACATCGGGCCGCAACGGCGTGGGAGCCGCGCTGGACGAAGCTGGGCGTTACGGCGCGATCTAGACACGCGCCGTAACGCCCCCCTCGGACACAAGGCCAACGCCGCCCCGTCGGCGTTTATCCATCTTGCGATAGGTCGCCAGCGCCTGACCCACGACCTGGTCCATGTTGTAGTAGCGGTAGGTCGCAAGACGTCCAGCGAAGACCACGTCAGAGCGCCCTTCGGCCATCGCCTCGTATCGCTTGAAAAGAGCCTGGTTCTCCGCTCTCGGGATTGGATAATAGGGGTCGCCCTCGGCCGTCGGATATTCGTAGGTCACGCTGGTCTTGGGATGCACCTGGCCCGTCAAATGCTTGTATTCGGTGACCCGGGTGTAGGGCGTCGCCTCGGCCGGCGCATTGACGGTCGCGACGGACTGGAACTGCTCCCGGTCCAGCGTCTCATGCTGGAAGCGCAGCGAGCGGTAGGGCAAGGGTCCATGGCAGTGATCGAAGAACTCGTCGATCGGTCCGGTGTAGATCAGGCGATCAAAGGTCACCTCATCGACGATGTCGCGATAGTCGACGCCCGTCTCGACGCGGATGTTTTCGTGGTCGAGCATGCGCTCGAACATTCGGGTGTAACCCTCCAGCGGCATCGCCTGGAAGGTGTCGGTGAAGTAGCGGTCGTCGGTGCTGGTCCGGGTCGGGACGCGTGACGTCACCGACTTGTCGAGGTCCGAGGGGTCCAGGCCCCACTGCTTTCGCGTATAGCCTCGGAAGAAGGTCTCATAGAGCTCGCGGCCGACAGCCGAGACGACCACGTCCTCGCTGGTCCGCACCTTCTCAACCGGCTCCGCACGCGCGGCCAAGAATTGCGCTGCGGCTTCGTCCGTCTGCAGGTCGAGATCATACAGGATGTTCAGCGTCGTCCGATTGATCGGCATAGGCGCCAGCTTGTCGCCGACCTGCGCAAGCACCCGATGCTCATAGGGACGCCACCGCGTGAAACGCGACAGATAGGCGAAGACGTCGGCCGAATTGGTGTGGAAGATATGCGGCCCATATTCGTGGATCAGCACCCCCGCCTCATCGAGGCGGTCATAGGCGTTGCCGCCGATGTGCGGCCGTCGATCGACGATCAGAACGCTCATGCCTGCGTCCGCCGCCAACCGTTCGGCCAGGACGGAACCGGCGAAGCCCGCCCCGACGACCAGGGCGTCGTAGTGGTCGCGACGCGCGGGGCGTGTCGCCCGCGTCGCCGACGTCGCGCCCCGCGCGGTGGCGGCCCGATCGACAAGGGCGCTCATGCGGATGTGGGTCTGGTCCCATGACAGATCCGCCAAGGCGGCGTCCGCCTCGGTCAGCCATTGACCCGTTCTGTCGCCGGCCAGGACCAGGGCGGTCTCGCAGGCGGCGACGAAGGCTTCCGGGGTCGCCGCGATGGCGACGGCGTCCAGATCGCCGTAGTGGCGCACGACGTCGCGGATCGGGGTCGAAACGACAGGCCGCCCCCCCGCCAGATACTCCGGCGTTTTCGTCGGACTGATGAACTGGGTCGAGTCATTGACCGCAAACGGCATCAGGGCGACGTGCCAGCGGCCGAGTTCGGCCGGCAAGGCGTCGTAGGATTGTCCGCCAGGATAATCGATGTTGGGGCGACGCGGCAGATCGTCCTCCGAGATCTTCACCACCGGGCCGACCATGACGAAGGTCCAGTCCGGCCGCGCGTCGGCGACCGCAGCGATCAGGTCGAGGTCCATCCGTTCGTCGATGACGCCGTAGAAGCCCAGGGTCGGCGTCGCGTTCGACGGGACGTCGCGGGCCTGGGCGAAATGGGCCCGATCCACGCTCGAGGGGAAGGGGTGGATATTGGCGTGCAGGTGGGCCTTGGCTTCGTAGAGGCTGTAGCCGCCGGTAAAGACCACATCGGCCGTTGCGATCAGCTCCTGCTCCAGCGGACGCAGTCCGGGCGGAGCGAAGCGGAAGTTGGCCAGCTCGTCCATGCAGTCATAAACGACCGCCGCAGCCTGCAGATGCCGCGAGAACGGCAACATCATCGGCGTATAGTACCAGAGCACCGGCCGGACGACGCCTTGCTCGGTCAGCAGTCCGTCGAGCAAGGCCTTGAGTCGCTCTTGCCTCGCGGGTTCGGACAGGCCATTCGGCACCCGGGGCGTGGCGATGACGACGCCGCTCATCGGACAGACGCGCGTCTGCACCCAGGGCTGAGGACCGTCCTCTGGGATCGGTTCTTCGAAATAGATGACCGTCCTCGATTGGGCGAACCGCGTCATCAGATGCTGGGGGCGCTGAAAGACGAAGTCCCAGCGCAGATGAGAAAAACACACGATGGGATCGCGGCGGGCCGAGGGGGCGAGGTCGATGACCTCTGCGCCGGCGGGGGCGCGGTCTTTGGAGGCGGTGATCATCATTGGGATCCTTGGTTCTGGCGCCCGCGAGGCGGTCGCCGTGGCCTTACGGCCGGGTTGGCGTTTGCGGGACCGGGGCGGTCCCGAAGGTCGGGGGGTCAGGCGGCGAGAACGCCATCCGGCGGGTCATCGATCTCGGGATGGAAGCATCTTCGCTCTTCATGCGACCACCACCCCCCGCCTGCGGGAGGATCGCTCGCCTCTCGCCGAGCCAATCCCGTGAGCCATCGCGCCAGGTCGCCGGCGACGGGTTGGCCGGAGGAGACGTCGAACGCGCCAGCCTCGTATCGACCCTGCGTCCGGGTCAGGAGGCTGTCCCAGTCGATCGCGCCGAGCAGGGACCAGGTCGTCACGGCCTCGATCGTCACGCCCTCGGCCGACAGGTCGCTCGCCGCTCGCCAGCATTGGTGGAACCAGCGGATCTGTTCATCGGGCTCCGCCCCGATATGGCATTCCGTGACGGCCAGAGGCAGGCCGTACCGGTCCCAAAGCCTCGATAGATGATCGCGCCAGCCGCCAAGTCGCGGCGACATCGCCCTGACCGCCTCCACATCGGCATAGGCCAGTTCGGCGTTCGCGCCGTGCGACGCCGGCGGGTAGCGATCAAGCCGGTGATCGAGGAAGCGGTCGCTCGTCACATAGTGGTTCATGCCGATCACGTCCGGCGGGCACGGGTCTTCGGAAATGACGGCGAGCCTGTCGCCCAGGCCGAACGACACCAGACGCGGGAACAGGGGATGACCCGCCGTCACCCGGCCGCACAGAAGGTCCCAGGTCATCAGTCGGCGATCATTCTCGAACCGGACCTGGGACGCGCAGGGCGCTGTGCCGTAGGTCGCGCCGAAGTCCTCGGTCTGCACCAGCCTGGCCTCAGGATTGACGCGCCGGATCGCCTTCATCGACAGTCGCGTCGCATCGATCTGGTTCAGCAGCGCCAGCCAGAAGTCGCGTTCGTCGGTCCGGTGCGGATACCAATGGCCGTAGAGGGCGCTGAACCGCGCGGTCGTCAGCGGCTCGTTCACCGGCGTCCAGTCCCGGACCCATGAATAGCGTTCGGCGGTGCGGGCCGCATGGCGCGCCAGCCCCTCCGCGACGCCCGGATCAAGGAGATCGGTCCAGGCCGGTCCAGAACCGTGATGCAGAAGCCCGACGATGGGCCGCACGCCTAGAGACCTCAGCCGCGACAGGCGCCGGTCTGGCCACGTCCAATCCCAGACGCCCTGCGCGGTTTCGGTCCTCTCCCAAAGCACCGGATAGCGCAGGACCTCCAGACCCAGTTCGGCGAACCGGTCAAGATCGTCGATCCGGTCGTGATGGCCGCTCAGTCGCGTCTGATCGCGCCACACATCCCCAATCCGGTTGAGCGTGCATTCGGGTCCGCCCCAAAGCACGGGTCCGCAGCCGGTCATGCGGCGTTCGGCAGGATGGAAGCGCCGAAGCGCCGATTCCTGCGCCAGGCGACGGCTGTGGCGATGATCGTCTGGAGATCGTCGAACTCCGGTCGCCAACCCAGCCGCGCCGCCGCCCGCGACGGATCGGCGACGAGCACCGGCGGATCGCCCGCCCGGCGCGGGCCGACCTCGTAGACAGGTGGCCGGCCACAGGCTGCGCCCACCGCCTTGATCACCTCGACCACCGAAGCCCCGACGCCTCGGCCGAGATTCATCGCTTCGAAACCGCGGTCGATCCTGTCCAGACCGAGCGCCAGCACATGGGCCCGCGCCAGGTCCGCCACATGAATGTAATCGCGAACGCAGAACCCGTCCGAGGTGGCGAAGTCGTCACCGAACACGGTCAACGGTCGCCCGCCCGCCAAGGCCGCCTCGATGGCAAGGGGGATCAAATGGGTCTCAGGATTGTGCGCTTCCCCGATCTGACCCTCGGCGTCCGCGCCTGACGCGTTGAAATAGCGCAGCGCCACCGACTCCAGTCCGAAGGCGGCGCAGTGGGCGGCGATCATCCGCTCTCCCGCCAGTTTGCTGTCGCCGTAAGGGTTGATCGGATTGAGCGGGTCCGTTTCCTGAAGCAGGCCGGACGTCGATGGCGTTCCATAGACGGCGGCCGTGGACGAGAAGATCAGCCGTCCCACGCCCGTGTGCCGCATGGCGGACAGCACGGCGGCCACGCCGTTGACATTGTGATCCCAGTAGAGGTCCGGACGATGCATCGATCGGCCCACCTCGATCAGTCCGGCGAAGTGGATGACCCCCACGATTCTGTTGTCGCTCATCGCCTTCGTGAGGCGTTCCGCATCGCGCACATCGCCCTGGACCAGCGGTCCCCACAGCACCGCCCCTTCGTGTCCGTTGCTGAGATCGTCGTAAACGACCGGCTGGTACCCGGCCTGTGACAGGGCCTTGCACGTGTGAGAGCCGATATAGCCCGCGCCCCCCGTCACGAGGATCCGGTCAGCAGCCATGACGGTTGAATCCTCCCGCCATCATCCGACGTATCTTTCGTATTCCTCGGCGTAGCGCGCCGTCAGCAGAGCGGAATCACCCGCCTGGTTCCGAAGATCGAGAAACCAGCCGGACTCCTCTTCGAACATGTGGGTCAGGACCGCCCCCTCGATATGTTCAAGCTTGTCCAGCCACTCGGGTTTGGACGCCGGGATGCGCTCCAGCTCCGCCATCTGGGTCTTGGCTACGGTCTGCTCGAGGTACGCCTGGGCGGCGTGCGCCTTATGGTCGGCCTTCCCCAGCGCGGGATACAGCACGATTTCTTCCGCCAACGAATGGCCGTTCAACACCAGGGCCAGGGCCTTGAAGGCGGTCTTGCGCTCCGCCGCCGACCGCGCGGCCCGCGCCGTCGCGAACGCGTCGCGGATGAGATCGTGGTGGTCCAGAACCAGCGTCAGCCAGTCGCCGGGCTTCGCAGCAGCGCGCGCCTCCGCCGTTGCGTCCGCACGCTTTTCCGCGTCCGGCAAGGGCGTCACCGCCGCCATGAGCTTGTCGATCACAGACATTGTTTTCTCCGTCCAACTTCAATGGCTAAGCGACGGATCGATTGATGGTTCCTGTGTCGGCGTCCCGACTCGAAGCGCGCCGTTCTCAGTCGCCGCGCCGTCAGCCGGCGCGTCTCGGCCCCCACCGTCCGCATTCGGTTCCGGCGAGTGTGAGGACCAGAACATCCCCGGGGATGACCCGTGCCAGTCGTAGCTGAGCCTGTCCTCGCGCCTGCTCATCCGTCATGGCGCGCAGGCTTTCTTCAGAGACCGAACGGCCGTTCCGAACGGTCGACAAGGTGTATCTGGGCATCAGGAGAGATTGAGCGAGGCGCTCGCATCGACGCGATCAAGCGGCCGATCCTGAGCGCTCTCGGCGACAAAGGCCGCGATGCGTCCGTTGTAATGATGATCCCGCTCGAGAAACCCCATGTGATTGACGCCTGTGACCGGGTCCAGGGATCCAGCGGACGCGGTTTCGACCAACGCTTCGCTGGCCTCCAGCTTCGTGACCAGGTCGAGAGTCCCGCCGATGATCAACACCGGACACGCCATGGCCGCGATCGCCCCTGAGGCGTCCCAGTCGAACATAGCCAGGTTGCCCTTGGCGAGAACCGCTTGCGAATTGCGCGTCCCCAGTAGCGTCGTATGCTCGAGCTGGCTGCGAGTCACGGCCCTGCCAAACTGCAGACGGTTGGCGAGATGCGCGGTTCCGTTCAGGTAGGATTGCCAGGCGCTCAACCAGGCCAGAGGCGCACACAGCACCGTCAGCTTGAACATGGGCTCCAGAAGGGGGCGGCGCAGGGCCGTCATCAAGGGACTGAGCACCATGGTCCGCAAAGGATTCGTATAGGTCGTGTTGAGGAGCACGACACCGACCACGCGCGCACTGAACAGAGCAGGGCGATCGCGGGCGAGCGTCTGAATCGTCATGCCGCCGATGCTGTGCCCGATCAGGATGACGGGCCGAGGCGCCGCCTCCTCGATCAGTTGCGCCAGGTCGGTCGCGAAGTTCGCCACGGCGATCTCGCCCGTCGGGGGCGCCTTGGATTGGCCGAGCCCCGGCAGGTCCCAGGTGACAAGACGATGAGGGACAAGGCTCCGCTCTACGCCCAGGCGACGCTTCAGGTATTGCCAGATGGTGCTGTCGAGCCCCCAGCCATGGGTGGCGATGACCACGGGCCCGTCCTCCCCGCCCTCGCTTTCGACATAGAGCGTCGCGCCGGTTGGACTGGTCGTCATCACGCCGCCCCCCCGGTGCGCCCGCGTGGGTTCGATATCGGCTTTCGCGAGGAAAAGCAGAGCGAAGGCTCGCCCCCCCAGGCTCCAGCCCACCACGCCTACGGCGAGCCAAAGGCGCCAGTCCTCGCGCACGCGCAGGGGAACGCCCGAGGGGTCCAGCAGGACGTCGCCCCGCCACCAGGTCCAGAGGAGGTAGGCGACAAGGGCGAGAATGAGAAAGCCGAAGAGCGAGAGCAACGCCCGCACGAGAGGGATGAGGGGCATGGGACGTCCTGACAGCGCGGTCGTTGCGGCACAGGGCAAATGCGGCCCCATCGGCCGCGTTCCAATGTCGTCTTGGCGACAGAAACAGCCATCCATCCCCCTCTCTTCCGCCCACAGGATGGGCCCGACAGTCTCCGCCATGGCGAGACGCTTCGGCGAGGGAGGCGGGTCGGGCCCGTAGCCGGCGCTCCGGAAAAGCGTTCGGGAGGCCTACACACTCAACCCGGCCCTCCCCTGCGGGACGTCGCTCCGATCTTGCTCGGCGCAGACTCTGGGAAGGAACGCCTCAAGCCGAAAACTTCGACGGTCGCGATGTCCTTATCGGCGAGGGCGAGGCCTTGACCCGCGGGCGAGGCCTTGACCCTGGCACACGTCGCAGCGGATATCGCCGCCAGCCTCCGTTGCAGGACCCGTTCTGTGCGACGCCGCTCAAGCGGTCCTCGACACTGTGATGGCGCCCGACGCGGTCCGATCGATGTCACCGGACAGAGGGTGATGCCTTTCTAAACCCGGGGGTGAAGCACGCTGCGTCGCCTCGGGCACACTCCCCCGCGTCAGCTGGATCGGCTGGGCCTCACAGCGGCGCACGGGGCGTGATCCGAGACCGCGCCGGATCGACACAACGTGCGCGCAAACGAACTCGGACGTTGGGCGTTCCAGAGTCGTGAGGACGACTTTCGCATAGAGTATTCATCACCACGCCGGTCCGCATTCCTCTGCTTCAGTCAAATGTCGCCGAGCCGACATTCGCATGAATAGCGGCTAAGCCAACAAATCCATGCCTGGTTACTGGAACGACTGGCGAACCAAAGGGGTTGTTGCGTGAGATTCATAGCTTATCCCTAAAGGACGATCTCAATGTTCATGCACAACAAGAGGCTACAGTATACGGTACGGGTCGCTGAGCCCAATCCGGCGCTGGCATCGCTGCTCCTTGAGCAGTTCGGGGGACCGGACGGCGAACTTTCCGCCGCGATGCGCTACTTCACCCAAGGTCTGGGCGAGCTCGATCCCGGCCGCAAGGACCTCCTCATCGATATTGCGACGGAGGAGCTCAGCCACCTCGAGGTGATCGGGTCGATCATCGCCATGTTGAACACCGGCATCAAGGGTCAGCTCGCCGAAGCGTCGATGGCGGAAGCCGAGCTCTACATGGCCCTGAACGCCGGCGGCGACAGCCACACCCAATCGCTGCTCTACGGCGGGGGCCCTTCCTTGACCAACTCTTCCGGGGTGCCTTGGACCGCCGCCTATGTGGACAGCCGCGGCGATCCGACCTGCGACCTGCGATCCAACATCGCTGCGGAAAGCCGCGCGAAGATCGTCTACGAGCGGCTGATCAACATCACCGACGATCCCGGGATCAAGGATGCGCTTGGCTTCTTGATGACGCGCGAGATCGCGCACCAGAAATCGTTCGAGAAGGCGCTCTACGCCATCGAGGACAATTTCCCGCCGGGCAAGCTGCCGGGCATCGAGCGTTTCGCCAACATGTACGTCAACACCTCCCAGGGCGAAGGCGACGTCGACGGGCCGTGGAACAGCGGCGAACAGTGGGATCGTATCGACGACCTGGATCAGGTCATGCCGGCCGGTGATGGCGACGGCGGCGCGACGGTTGGCCTCGACAAGAAGACGCAAGGGGTCGTCGATAAACTCGCAGAGCGAACCCAGTCCGATCCGGCTGTGGATGCGGAGACGGGCGTTGATCTGGGGGCCGGCCCCGGCGCGGGGCGAGTCACCGATGAGGATTTCGGGGGGGCGGCAGACATCCAGGAGGCCGCGGCCCAGGCGAAAGCCCTCTGACCGAGCGGGGGGCCGGCGCAGGGGCGCCGGTCTCCTCAACGGCACAGGCTGGACTGCCTGGATGCCGATCAGTCCGTTCGGCTCGCCGTGCGCTTCAGAAATGATGGTGTCCTAGATCGGTGTTCAAGCGAAGCGTCTGCCGTCCCGCCTTGACCGCAAATCCGTTCTATCTGTCTCCGGCGTCCATTCCAGGCGACGGTTGGTGAAAGCCGACGTCGCAAGGCGTTCCTGGCGCGACGTCCGTCGTTCTGCAGCCTATCACCCGACATGCGCTCGCAACTCTCGCCGCGCGCGAGGCTTATGTCGTGGAGGCGACAGAAGTCCAGGCGCGACTCCTATACCGCCTCAGCGGTCGGGGTGGACGTCGTGGAGAGCGGGGCGGCATGAAAACGGCGGAAGCCAACGGCCTGTGGGCCGCAATGAACGACGAAGACAAGGTCATCCTGGGCCGGACAGCAGTCCTGTCCCATCTCCCGAAAGACGACGTTCTCCTCCAGCGCGGCGATGCGGTCGATCGTGTCTTCCTCCCGATCGACTCGGACATCAGCAACGTCATCCACCTCGCCAACGGCATGATGTCGATGGCGAGCAATGTGGGACGCGAGGGCGTGACCGGACTGGCGGCCTTCATGGCTGACGAACCGATCGGCTGGGACCTGCTGGTCGCGGTCGAGGGTTTAGCCCTGATGATCCCGACAGCGGCCTTCCGGGAGCGTGCGGATGCAAGCCCTCACCTTCAACAGCTTCTTCTCAGCCTCACCCACTACAACCAGATCGAGGCCGCCCAGAACGCCGTCTGCAACGCTCTACACCCCGTGCCCGCCCGCCTGGCGCGCTGGCTGCTCATGACGCAGGATCGGACGGGACGAGACGAGTACGACCTGAAGCAGGAAGATCTGGCCGACTTGCTCGGCGCCCAGCGCACGACCATCAACAGCGTCCTTCGCGCTTTTTCGGAAAGTGAAGCCGTGCAAAGTCGTCGAGGTCGGCTCCGGATCCTCAATCGAGACGCCCTGCTCCGGCAGACCTGTGAATGCTACGAGACGATCGGCAGCACCAGGTGGCGGAGGGGGCGCTAGGCTTGCGCCGCGAGGTTCGAAGGCTGGCGGGCCGGGCCGCAGCCAAGCACGCGCCCGCCTATCCGCCCCCCGGGCATCAAGGGCTCCCGACGCCAAGACCGTATGCGCCTGTTCCAACGGGCGGACCGTCCTCCGCCGTGCGGCCCTGACGTGAACCGCGGGCTTGCAGAGGTGTTGCACTCTCATGACCGCAAAAGACGCCTTGGCCTGCCGCCGCGCCCTGAGGGAAATCCGGGAGATCGCCGCCGTCGCCCTGCTGGACGGCGCTCGGATTTCTGAACAGGAATCGCTCCAGACAATTGCCGCCATCGCCGGATGGGCGGTCGACGACACCGGTTCTGCGCCGCCCGACTGCGGAGACATGATCCGACGCCTGGACGCTGCGATCGGCGAGGTGGACATCGAGGCCCTGGACGACCGTACCGCAACGGACCTGTTCCAGGATGTCGTCGCACTCCTCCAGACCCCTTCGGCGACCCGAGAGCCGACGGCGTGACGTCTCCGTGGCCCACCCGTCTCTGGATCGTCCGCCATGGGCAAAGCGCAGGCAACGTCGCCCGCGATCGTGCCCACGTCGCCGGCCTCGGGGAGATCGATCTCGATACCCGAGATGTCGATGTGCCGCTCAGCGATTTGGGGCAGGTGCAGTCCGAGGCTCTGGGCCGTTGGTTCGCGGCCCTTCCCCAGGCCGACCGCCCCACTGTCGTTCTGACCTCGACCTATCTGCGAGCGCAGCAGACCGCGACCGCGATCGCCGCAGCCGGGGGGCTCGCCAAGGCCGATCTCGCCTTCAGTATCGACGAACGCCTGCGCGAACGCGAATTCGGCGTGCTGGATCGGTTGACGAGCCAGGGCATCGAATCCCGTTACCCCGAACAGGCCGATGCCCGCCGTCGCCTGGGCAAATTCTACCATCGACCACCGGGCGGGGAGAGCTGGTGCGATGTGATTCTCCGGCTTCGGGCGGCGCTCGACACCCTCAGCCTGCATCATCGCGACGAACGCGTCCTGATCGTCGGCCACCAGGTCGTGGTCCTGTGCCTGCGCTATCTGCTGGAAGGACTGACCGAGACCGAGATCCTCGCCATCGACGCCGAGGGCGATGTCGCCAACTGCGGGGTGACGACCTATTCGCGAAACCGCGAGGGCGGTCTGACGCTCGAGGTCTACAACTTCGTCGCGCCGCTGGAAGACGAGGGGGCGCCGGTGACCTCGGCGCCGGACGCCAAGGTCGCCGCGCGATGACGACGCCCCTCGACGCCGCGGCCCTGTCCCATCATCCCCTCCCCGAGCTTCCTGCGGACGGCGACAAGGAAGACCGCGGCGCGGTCTTGGTCGTCGGCGGCGAAGCCGTGATGGCGGGCGCGGCGATCCTCGCCGGCGTGGCCGCCCTGAGCGTCGGGGCGGGCAAGCTGCAGATCCGGGCCGACCGCGCCTCGGCCGCCGCGATCGCCGTGGCTGTGCCGGAGGCCCGGATCGTCATTGCGGGAGCGATGAGCGCCTCCCCTTTGATTCAACAGGCCGTCAAGGCCTCGGCTCTCGTGCTCGGGCCGGGCATGGACACCGGCAAGGCCCGGCGGCGCCTGGCGTCGAGGTTGCTGGACGGAGCTCCCGCCGTGCCGGCCGTGATCGACGCCGGCGCCTTGCCTCTTTACAGCGAGGCCGACGCCTTCGCCCTGCTTGCCGGCGGCCGGACCGTCATGACGCCTCACGCCGGCGAGATGGCCGCAATCCTCAATCGGGCCAAGGACGACATCCGGGCCGATCCGCTCGGCGCCGCCCGTGAAGCGGCGGCCATGTTCCGGTCCGTGGTGGTCATGAAGGGAGCGACGACCTTCGTGGTATCCCCCGATGGCGCGGCCTGGCGCCATGACGGGGGCGTGGCAGGCCTCGGCACGTCGGGTTCTGGCGATGTCCTGGCGGGGGCGATCGGGGGGATTCTCGCGAGGGGCGCCCCGCCTATGGTCGCCGCCCTCTGGGGCGTCGTCCTCCATGCCCAAGCCGGGGCGGACCTCGCCGCCGCCGGCGAACCGCTGGGCTTCCTGGCGCGAGACCTTCCGGGTCGGTTGCCGTTGGTGCTCGCGCGACTGTGCGCCGCCTCGGGCGCTCCGTCCTGATCGCGCCCACAGGCCTGGGAGCGCTGCTGACCCGTCCGGCGCCGGAGGTCGCCGCCAGACTGATCGGCGCTCGTCTGAAAATCGACGGCGTGGGCGGGATCATCGTCGAGACCGAGGCTTACGATCGTCACGATCCCGCCTCGCACAGTTTCCGGGGACCGACGCTGCGCAACGCACCGATGTTCGGGCCGATCGGCCAGGCTTATGTCTACCGGATCTACGGCCTGCACTGGTGTCTCAACATCGTCTGCGACGCCTCAACACCCGGCAGCGCCGTCCTCATTCGCGCCCTCGAGCCTCTCTGGAACCTGGACGTCATGGCCGAACGCCGGGGCGCGGTTCGCCCCCGTGACCTCTGCGCCGGTCCCGGCCGCCTCTGTCAGGCGCTCGGGGTGACGGGGGCGTTCAACGCCCTGCCGGTCGCCGCCGCCCCGTTCGCGCTTGACCTTGGCCAACCCGAGCCGGTCCTCGTCGGCCCACGGATCGGCCTTCGACCGGGCGTCGAGACGCCCTGGCGGTTTGGCAGAGTCGGCTCGCCCTATCTCAGTCGCCCGTTTTCCGAATGAAAGCCGGATCCGATCCTGCGCGGCCCGTTCACCCGGCCACGCCGAAAGGGCGGTCACGTGGACTCGAAACCGTGATCTTGTCGTCGAGAGCGGGCTCATCGAGACCTGTCCATGCGGCGAGGAGATCCCTTCCGAGGCCCTGCTGGAGAGGGCGCGCCTATCTGATCGAGCCCTTCGGCTCTGCCTGTTTGCGATGCATTTCAGCGAGAACGGACTGGGGTGTGACAGCCGCCATCGCGGCCTGGACCTTGTTGCCGAGCCCGGCGACGACGTCGCCATCTCCGCGCTTCATCGCCTGATAGCCGATCTCGGCGACCCTGGCAGGATCCATCTTCGACTTGGACTGACCGACGGCGGTATCGTCCTGTCCGGCGCGGTGGAAGAACTCCGTGTCCGTCGGCCCCGGCATCAGGACGGTGACGCTGACCCCGCTATCCTTCAGCTCGTTACGCAGGGCGAACGAGAAACTGTCCACATAGGCCTTGGACGCATTGTAGACGGCGGCGAAGGAACCCGGCATCAGCCCGGCGATCGAGCCGGTCAGCAGGATTTGGCCGCGCCCCCGGGCGCGCATGTCGCGGCCGATCAGATGCAGCAGCCGGGTCGTGCCCGTGATGTTGGTGTTGATGACATGCAGAATGTCGTCGAAGGCCTGATCCAGAAACCCTCGGCCCAGGCCATGGCCCGCGTTGGCCGCCAGGACATCGACCGCGCGGCCCGCGACAAGATCGTAGAGCGACTGGACGCCGTCTTCCGTGGAAAGATCGGCCTGCAGCGTTTCGACCTGGGCGCCGTGCGCCTCGAACGCCGGCTTCGCCTCCGCCAGAGGCCGATCGGCGGCGACCACCAGGTCGAACCCGTCCCTGGCCAGAAGCTTGGCGAGTTCGTAACCGATGCCGGTTGATGCGCCGGTCACCACGGCGAGCGGGCGGACAGCATCGGCGGTCGTCAGCTGATCATCGGACATACGAGTCTCCGGGTTGGCTCTGTCGGCACAAGGGAGTGCGCGCGTCTCCGGTTCCGTATTGCGACGCTGGAACGCAGCCGCGTCGGACGGATTGGATAACCGACCAGACGGAGCACCCCCATGTCCTCATCCGAACCGATTTCGACCGACGCCGATGTCGCCTCCCCCGCCTTCATCGACAATGACAATGTCGAGGGCGATCACGCGGCTTCAACCATCCGTGCGGCCATGATCAACCGGCCTCGTCAAGACCTCTATGCCTTTTGGCGCGACTTCACGAACCTGCCGTCCTTCGCCGAGAACGTGAAGGCGGTCGAGATTCTTGACGGCGGCCGATCGCAGTGGACGATCGCCGGCCCCGCCGGCGCTGAGATCGATTTAGTGTCCGAAATCACCGAGGACATTCCCGGCGAGCGGATCGCCTGGCGCTCAAGCGAGGGCTCGGACGTCGATCACGAAGGGTGGATTGCGTTCAAGGACAACGCCTTCGGTCGGGGCACGGAGGTGCGCATCTTCATCAGCTACGACCCGCCAGCCGGCGCGATCGGCAAGGTCGTCGCCAAGGTGATGCAGCGCGAGCCCCGCATCCAGGCCCGCCGCGAACTCCGCCGCTTCAAGCAACTGATGGAAACCGGCGAGGTCTCGACCTCCAAGGCGCCTGACGCCGCACCTCGGGCAAGCCGTCACTTCTGATCCCGGGTTCGCCCGCCCACCCCCTTAACAGCGAGAGTCCCATGCGCGCACTCACATGGCACGGCAAACACAACGTTCAGGTCGACACTGTGCCTGACCCGCAGATCGTCAATCCCCGTGACGCCATCATCAAGATCACCGCCACCGCCATCTGCGGCTCGGATCTGCACCTTTACGACAGCATGATTCCGGGCATGTCCAACGGCGACATTCTCGGCCATGAGTTCATGGGCGTGGTCGAGGAAGTCGGCCCCGCCAACACCACGCTCAAGGTCGGCGACCGGGTCGTGGTGCCCTTCGTCATCGCCTGCGGCAAATGCTTCTTCTGCGATCATCGGATGCCGGCGGCGTGCGACAACTCCAATCCGGCGGACAAGGCGGATGCGACCGAGATCGCCTACGGCTATTCGGTCGCGGGCCTGTTCGGCTATTCGCATCTGACCGGCGGCTACGCCGGCGGCCAGGCCGAATACGCCCGGGTCCCCTACTCCGACTACGGCCCGATCAAGATCCCGGACGGTATCGAGGACGAACGCGTCCTGTTTCTGTCCGACATCTTCCCCACCGGATGGATGGCCGCCGAAAACGCGCAGATTCAGCCCGGCGACACGGTGGCGATCTGGGGCTGCGGCCCCGTCGGTCTATTCGCAATCAAGAGCGCGCTGCTTCAGGGCGCCGGCCGGGTCATCGCCATCGACCACCATCCCCGTCGTCTTGAACTGGCCAGGCAAAACGGCGCCGAGGTCCTCAACTATCATGAGGTCAAGGTGCGCGAAGCCCTGATGGAGATGACCGCCGGCATCGGGCCCGACAGCTGTATCGACGCCGTCGGCATGGAGGCGCACGGCTTCTCGCCTGACAACATCGTCGACGCCATCAAGCAGGAGACCAAGATCTTGGGCACCGACCGCCCTCACGTGCTGCGCGAGACCATCATGGCGGTGCGCAAGGGCGGCACGGTTTCGGTCCCGGGCGTCTATGGCGGCGTCGCCGACAAATGGCCGATCGGCGCTTTTATGGAGAAAGGCCTGACTCTGAAGACAGGCCAGACGCACGTGCAAAACTATCTGCCGCAGCTTCTCGAACTGATCCTCGACGGGAAGATCGACACCACCGATCTGATCTCGCACCGGCTGCCGCTGGAACAGGCCGCCGAGGGCTACAAGAATTTCAAGGAAAACCAGAATGAGTGGACCAAGGTCGTGCTGAAGCCCTGAGGCCTGACCCCATGCGCGCTGATCTGGACGCCCGCCCCATGGAGGCCCGGTCTCGGCCGGATCTGCCCGAGGGGGCGGAATGGATCTTTGAGCCCAAATGGGACGGGTTTCGCTGCCTCGCCTTCAAGCGAGACGGCCAGGTTCACCTGATCGCCAAGTCCGGAAAGTCGCTCAACCGCTTCTTCCCCGAGGTCGTCGAACGTCTCGCCGCCCTGCCTGAAACCCGGTTCGGTCTCGACGGCGAGCTGCTGGCCCGCGACGGCGACGCCTTCTCTTTCGAGGTGCTGCAGGCGCGTCTGCACCCCGCCGAGAGCCGAATCCGGCGTCTCGCCCAAGAGACACCGGCGATCTTCGCCGTCTTCGACATGCTGGTTGATGTGGATGACGCGGACCTGCGGTCGCTGCCCTGGTCCGAGCGCCATGTTCGGCTTGAGACGTTCCTTCGACGCTATCAGTCTGCGGAACTCACGCTCACACTCGGCGCGACAGATCGGGATCAGGCCCAGGTTTGGCTCGATGAAGGGAAACTGGAGGGCGTGATCGCCAAGTCCAAGGCCGGCCCCTACCTCGAAGGCGAGCGGGCCATGATCAAGGTCAAGCGCGCCCGCACAGCCGACTGCGTCGTCGGCGGTTTCCGCTATGCGTCGAACGCGCCGGTCGTCGGCTCGCTTCTCCTTGGTCTCTATGACGACGCAGGAAAACTCAACCACGTCGGCCATACGTCGGGTTTCGCGGGCATCGACAAGATCGCCCTGACCCGCGACCTGGAAGACTTGCGTGGCGGTGAAGGCTTCAGCGGTCGTTCCCCCGGGGGGCCGAGCCGATGGTCCACCGAGCGGTCGGCGGCCTGGGAACCGCTGCGGCCCGAGCGCGTGGTCGAGGTCGGCTTCGATCAGGTTTCGGACGACCGTTTCCGCCACGGCACGAAGCTGTTGCGCTTCCGCCCTGACAAGACGCCCGGCCAGTGCCGCATGGAGCAGCTGGAGAGTTAAGGGGGAACCTCCCTCAAGCCCAGTTGGCGAGGACCTCCGCGCTCTGCGCCGTTTCGACCTGCTGTCCGTAGCGATTGCGGTAAAGACCCAGCAGGGCGTCATGGCTCTCGTCGGAGGAACTGCACAAAGCATCCGTGACGACGATCACCCGGTACCCGAGATCGACCGCCCCCAGAACGGCGGCCAGAACGCAGACGTCGGTCTCTGCACCGGTGACGACCACCGTGTCCACGCCGCCGGTGCGAAGGGCGTCATCGAGCCCGGTGCCCGGCCACGGCGAATAGATCCGCTTGTCCAGAACACGGGCCGGCGGCGTGAAGGCCGCGAGGTCTGGGATCAAACTCACCCTCTCGGGGCCCAGCCGCTCGATCGTCATCTCCGGCCAGCGTTCCCAGTAGCCGCGCCAGGTTCCCCAACCCTCCCCCACCTCCGCAGCCGGCATGAAGCGGGTGAACCACGTCCGCTCGGACTTGCGCTTACAAATTCCGAGCACGATTGGAAGCACCCGCTCCATCCACGGCGTTCGCCAAGGGGTGTCCTCGGCGAACATCCGCTGCATGTCGATGCAGAGATGGACGGCGTTCTCAGGGATCGCGCCGCGGATCAGCCCGTCCGTCATGGCGGATCAGGCCGCTGCGGCCCCTTGGGCCTTCGCGTTGGCGGTGGCGTCCGCCAAGGCCGTCAGGCTTTCGTCCGTCGCCGATTCCTGCTGCAGGGTCTCGTCGAGAAGCGCTGCTGCGTCATGGAAGCCGAGCAGGGTCGCCCAACGCTTCAGCGTGCCGTAGCGGGTGATCTCATAGTGTTCGACCGCCTGAGCCGCCGCAATCAGGCCGGCGTCAAGCGCGTCGGTTCCCGCATACTCCTCGAGAATCTCGTCGCCTTCGGCGAGGATGCCTTCGATGGCGTCGCAGGTCTTGCCCATGGCGCGCTTGCCGATAATCTCGAAGACCTGTTGCAAGCGCTCGATCTGGCCTTCGGTTTCTTCGCGGTGTTTCTCGAAGGCCGCCTTGAGCTCGGGCGAGTTCGCGCCGCGCGCCATCTTGGGCAGCGACTTCACGATCTTGCGCTCGGCGTAATAGATGTCCTTGAGCGTGTCGTAGAACAGGTTGTCGAGGGTCTTCTCAGCCATCTGGGCGCTCCACGTTAAAGGGTGAACCCGTAAAAACCGTTCGCCGCGAAAGTGTTCCAATGTCCGATGGCGGAGGCGATCAGACCCGGCTGAGGCCCGTCGCCCCGCACGATCTGGCCGAGCTCGGCCTGTCGGCCGGCTTTCCGTTCGGTCTTCAGAGATTTAGCCGATGCGGCTCCTCATCCGACAAAGGAGTCTGTTGACGTCGGAGGACGTCCCGCCGGCGGGACGGATATCGGGGGATGTCGAGTTCTGGTCCATCTCGGTCTCCTGCAGGGGAAAGCCCTTGCCCGGTCGAGCCCGTTCCCGATCAGACCTCCGGCGTCAGTTCGGCCCGGTCCGCGCCGTGGCGCGCCAGAAGTCGCATCGGCCGCCCCCTCACCCACACCCGACCGATCTCGATCGCGGTCCAGCCCTTGGGCAGGACCACGGGACGGCGCGGCCAGGTCTGGGGATCGCCGTCGTCGATGACGAGCCCGGTCAGCCCGAGCATCAGACCCAGCAGCATTCCGCCGAGATTGGCGAAGAAGGGACCGGCCTTTACCTGGCTGTCGGGATGGTCGGGGCGGTATTCGAGGCACTGGTGGAAGCGCCCCTGGTCATAGGCCGCGTAGCCTTCCTCGAAGAGCTTGAGCGATAAGTCGCGGTCGCCAGTCATGGCCGCCCAGGTCGTGTACAGCGCCGGGAACATGGGGGCGCCGACGTATTCGGCCCAATGCTGCAGGTAGAAGTCGAGGGTGTTGCGTCGCTCCCGATCCGACGCGGGATGGTCGTAAGGAAAGAGCCCCGCCAGCGGCGACGGCGTCGCGCCCTTGGGCTCCGAGACCCGGAAGCCGTCATGGGCGGCGATCACCCCGTCGGACCGAACCGGCAGGTACAGGTCATCGGCTGTCGTCGTCCATTCGGGCGGGGCCGTCCGTCCGATCTGCTCGGCCGCCCGGATCGCGCGACGCAGGACTTGGATCGCGGCCATGATGGTGAAGGCGTCGTTGTCCGGCGGCTCAGGCACCTCGGCCGGTCCCGTGACGCGCAGGATCTCCAGCCCGCGCGTCGTCCTGGTCGTGCGGCTGACGATCCAGTCCGCCACCCCCGACAGGACCGGCCAGGCGTCCTCTTTCAGGAAGATCTCGTCGCCCGTGACGTCCGCATAGAGGCCGAAAGCCCGCGCCGTGTGCAGGGAGCCATGATCCTCGTGGGCGGCGCCGTCGCCGCCCCCGGGCGAAGCCTCCTGTCCCGACAGCGGCGCCGCCTCCCACGGGAATTGCAGACCCTCCCGTCCCGACAGTCGGGCGTTGGATCGGGCGGCGTCCAGGCCCCGGGTGCGAAAGTCGAGGATGGCGCGGGCCGCGTCGGGCTGGAAGAACAGCAACGGCGGGACGCAGAAGGCGTCCACATCCCACATCACGTGGCCGAAATAGTAGTTGTAGTCGTGCCAGGTCGCGAGGCCGAAGATCGAGGTCGCCGACGGCGAGGCTTCATGGGTCGAGCAGTTCAGGTAGAAGACCGCCGCGTCGATCAGGGCCTGATGCTCGCGGTTCGCGCCGTGCACGACGATCCGCCCCTTCCAGATTTCGGCCCAGGCCTCGCGATTGCGCCGGCGCAGGGCGTCGAATCCGCTCGCCTGGGCGCGGGCGACCCGACGAAGGGCTTCCTCGTCGGGCCGGTCGTGAAGGACGGACGGCAGGATGGCGACCAGCTGGCGCAACCTGACGGGCCGGTCGGGCCGGGCGCGCAGCCTGTATTCGGTGCGCAGCGGCCCGGATGCGTCCCAGGCCTGCACCGCCCGCTCCGCATCACCGCCGATGAGGTCCGTCGCCAGGGCGAAACCGCAGGTGCTGAGCGCGCCTTCCGCTTCCCAGAGCAATGAGCCGTCGCATGCTGGTTCCGGCTCGCCGGGGGTGTCGGTCCGGCGCCGGGCGACGCGCCCGCGCAGACCCCCGGTCTCGACCACGGCGCGCAAGGCCAGATCGCAGGGCTGATCGACCCGAACCGTGACCTCCTGCAGCACGATGGACGGAGCCGAGCGGCTGGCGAAGGTGACGACCTCCACCTTGGCGACCACGCCGGCGGCCTCATAGCGGAAGCCGCTGGTCAACTCCCCGGTCGCGAAGTCGTAGGCCTGCGCCAGATTGGACACTGCGGACGGCTGGTCGCTGAGCCAGACGTTGTTCAGCGCGAGATCCCCCGCCAGCGGATAGGGCGCAGGCGCGGCGGCCTCGACCCGGCGTTCGGGATGCTCGCCCGCGAAGCCGCTGACGATGGTCATCCCCGCCTGCAGCGGCTGTTCCCGGACGCGCAGGCCTATCAGTCCATTGCCGACATAGGCCGGCAGGTCGCCGTTGCGCGGACCCTGCGCCTCGGGCGGACTAATGGGCGTCGTGATCCGGGTTTCCGCCGTTCTAGGCATTGACGGGCGGATCCAGATGGATTTTGGCGTGGCCGCCCCGACGCTCGTGGGTCTCGTCGATCTCGCGAATGATGGCCTCGCCGCGCTCCTTGCCGACCAGCTGCAGAAGGGCGTCCAGCTTGGCTTCGGTGCGGTCGTCATTCTCCTTGGAAGCGGGCGAGCCGACGTAGAGGAAGTAGGCCAGGCCGACGACCTGCCAAAGCAGTTGGAGGAACTCCGACTGCCAGTTCTCGAAGGTGTCGCGCCCCATGATCATCAGATAAGGCGTCAGTTCGACGGCCTGTCCGTGCTGGCGGGCCTCATCGACATAGGTGAACCAGCCGAACAGCCAGTGGCCGAGAATCGAGATGGCGAAGAACCCCAGGGTGATCCAGGCGTAGGCGTAGCGTTTCATCGATCTCTCCGTGATCGTTGCCGTAATGCTGAAGCAGCCGGAGAGTTTCTTCGTCCATTCGCCGACATTGGAACTCGCATCGGACGCCCCGCTTGTTCCGAGGAGAGGAGAGTCTCCATGACTGACACAGAAATCCCCCGCCCAAACGCAAACGGCTCGGAGGAAGACGAAGGCTCCGGCGTTCGAAGTCCCGACCTGGTCAACCCGAATCAGCGGGGCCCCACGCCCCAAGGTTCTGCTAGCGGCGGCGAAGGTGCGGCCGGCGCCGGCGGCCCCGACGGATTTGGGACCGGCACATGAGCCGGCGCCTCTACAAGGTCGGGCTCGGACAGGATGGCGGCCCGTCCCGCCAGGTCCATGTGATGTCCGAAACCGATGTGCAGGCCGGGGACGCCGCCGCGCCCTTGTATGGCCCCAGGTGAGGCAATCCTCTCCATTGAGCAAATCGAGGATGATGGTTCGGTCTTGGTCGATGCGCCGCCGCCCAAGTCCCAGGCGGCTGAACTCGCTCCGGTCACGCCGGGGCGCCTGCAGCGCCGGACGTCTTAGGCCGGTCGCGGAGCCGGCTTTAACGGCCATTGTTCAGCGTCCGATCGGAATCCGGGCGGCTTGAGCGCGACGATGTCCTGCTCGCGGGCGACAAGCATCCGAGAACATAAAAGCCGCGTTCGGCAAGGCGTCTGTTCAACAATTCGATGTCGTCGGGACCAAACTCAGAGCGCGACGCAGTGTTGGTGTTGGCGTCCATTTGCCTTCCTCCCGGAGGGGAAAAACTCCCGAGACGTCGCTTCCGCAATTCACAGTCTCGGCATTATCGGAGGGTGATCCCGTCAAGCTGGACGGGGTGTTCGCTCCCGCCACGCAACGGAGCGCGTTCTCGCGATCCCCTTCGACCTGGAGGGCTCGATCGAACTGACATTCGGCCGAGCGTTGAGGCGCTTCGTGTCCATGGGCGCTGACTTTGTTCGACCCGGTTGGTCTGGAACTAAGCGGATGGACGCCTGCGTCGGAACAGCAGGCGAGGCCACGTGTTTTTCTGAGGACCTCCCGCCCAGAAAGCTGCCGATCATGACCGACCGCCTCGTCCGCCAGGACCCCCGCGAACAGTATCCGCGCCCTCCCTTTCCTGAGCAGCCGCAGCCCGAACCCGGTCTCGCAGCGCGGATGGAGCCCCGGCCTGACCATGGTGAGACGAGCTATCGCGGCGCCGGTAAACTCGCGGGCCGCAGAGCCCTCGTGACGGGCGGGGACTCCGGCATCGGCCGCGCCGCCGCCATCGCCTATGCACGCGAGGGGGCCGATGTCGCTATTTCGTATCTGCCTTCCGAGGGGGCGGATGCGCGAGAGGTCATCGCCTTAATCGAGGCCGAGGGTCGCAAGGCCGTGGCGCTCCCCGGCGATATCACGGACGAGACCTGGTGCCGTCAAATGGTCGAGACGACAGTGGCCGAACTGGGAGGCCTTGATGTTCTCGTCATCAATGCCGGCCATCAGCAATACCGCGAAGACGTGGGCGAAGTCTCGACCGAGGATTTCGACCGAACGATGAAGACCAATCTCTACGCCATGCACTGGATCGTTCAGGCTGCGGTCCCGCACCTTCCCGCTGGTGCGGCGGTCATCACCACAGCCTCGGTCCAGGCCTACGAGCCGTCGGCCATACTGCTGGATTACGCGACGACCAAGGCCGGCATCGTGGCCTACACCAAAGCCCTCGCGAAACAGCTCATCAAGAAGGGCATCCGCGCCAATGTCGTCGCGCCCGGTCCCTTCTGGACCGCGCTGCAGCCGTCGGGTGGACAGCCGCAGGAGAAGGTCAGAAACTTCGGTGAACAGAGCGAATTCGGAAGGCCCGGCCAGCCTGTCGAGATCGCCCCCGTTTACGTCCTTCTTGCCTCACAGGAGGGCAGCTACATCACCGGCGAAGTCTTTGGCGTCACCGGTGGGGCGGGCGTGGCCTGATTGCCCGGGGGCGATCGCGGATGACGGCAGTCGGCGGGCGTGCGCGGCGCCTCAGGTGAACGTTTCCGAACCACGGTTGTGGCCCGCAGGCGGTCGCTCCTGAGCGAGGACCTTTGGAAATTTGGCACGGTCGCCCATCCTCTGTCTGGTTCCGCCGTGCCAGCCGGAAGCTCGCTAGGCGAGGAGTTTTGAAGCTTATCCGGCAGATCAGGCCGTCGGGTTTGAAGTTCCGCCTGACGTCTCACGCAGGTGGCTGCGGGCACGCTGCACTTCGGATCGATCATTTCAACAACGCCGTCGCAGCTGAAAGCCTCAACGCGGCCCTCGCCAGCGTGATCGCCTACACCGCAAATCGCACCATTGAGAACAAGGAACGTTTCACGTGGCGCCTCGTTAGCCTCCGGGGAATAGGGCAAGCGCATTGACCACACTGCAAGATGCGGCGGACGACAGCCGATACCGGCTCTTGGTCGAGTCCATAACAGACTACGCCATCTATATGCTCGACGCCGAGGGGCATGTGACAAGTTGGAACCCGGGAGCCGAACGCTTCAAGGGTTACACCGCAGATGAGATTCTCGGCGCGCATTTTTCCCGCTTTTACACGCCGAAGGACCGCGAGGCCGGGCTGCCCTGCAACGCTCTGAAAATAGCCGCCGAGTCTGGGCGGTTCGAAGCTGAGGGGTGGCGTCTGCGTAAGGATGGGGCCCGATTCTGGGCCCATGTGGTCATCGATCCCATACACCGCGGCGAGGAACTGATCGGCTTTGCCAAAATCACGCGTGACCTGACCGAACGCAGAGCCGCCGAGCAGGCGCTTCGTCAGAGCGAGGAGCAGTTTCGGATACTTGTCGGAGGCGTGAGAGACTACGCCATCTATATGCTCGACCCCAACGGCCGGGTGAACAGCTGGAACGCCGGCGCCGAGCGTATCAAAGGCTATACGCCAGACGAAATCATCGGCCACCACTTCTCGCGGTTTTACCTTCCCGAGGAGGTGGAGGCCGGCGCCCCAACCGTCGCCCTCAGCATTGCTCGTGAAGCTGGACGCTTCGAAAAGGAGGGCTGGCGTCTTCGCAAGGACGGAACGCGTTTCTGGGCGCATGTGGTGATCGATCCGATCACCGGCGACGACGGCGAGATTGTCGGCTTTGCGAAAATCACGCGCGACGTTACGGAGCGTGCCGAGGCTCAGCGCGAGCTCGAGGCCGCGCGCGAGGCGCTCTATCAATCACAAAAGCTGGAGGCCATCGGGCAACTGACCGGGGGCGTGGCGCACGACTTCAACAACCTCCTGGCGGCGATCACCGGCAGCCTTGACCTTCTTCGGAAACGACTGCCGTTCGATCCCAGAACGACGCCGCTCCTCGAGAACGCCATCCAGGGCGCAGAGCGTGGTGCGATCCTGACCCAACGGATGTTGGCTTTCGCCCGCAAGCAGGAGCTAAAGCTCGAAGCGGTGGACATACCCCAGCTGGTCAGGGGCATGGGCGAGTTCATCCGCCGCTCCATCGGGCCGAACATCGACGTCCGGATGCGGTTCGCCGATGTGTTGCCGAGAGTGCAGACCGACCCCTATCAACTTGAGACGGCGTTGCTCAATCTTGTCGTCAATGCGCGCGACGCCCTCCCGAACGGGGGAGAAATCTCGATCACCGCCGAACAGCTGAAGATGGCGCGCACGCAAGGTGAGCGCCGGGCTGGAGACTATGTAAGGCTCAGCGTGAGCGACAATGGCACAGGGATGCCGCCCGAGATCGCCGCCAAGGTGACCGAGCCGTTCTTCACCACAAAGGGTGTAGGCAAGGGCACCGGCCTCGGGCTTTCGATGGTCCAAGGCTTAGCCGGGCAATCCGGGGGCTGGATCGAGATCAAGAGCGAAATAGGCCACGGCACCCGCATCGACTTGTGGTTGCCCCTCGCAGGCGCCGACCTTCCTGCGGCAGGCTTGGTGGTGACCGAGGCCGTCGACAATGCCGGAGAGCGGCTTGTCGTGCTGGTCGTCGATGATGATCCTCTGGTGCTGACCAACACGGTGGCGATGGTGGATGAGCTCGGCCACAACGTCCTCGTCGCAAACTCCGGTGATGAGGCGTTGGTCATCTTCCAGCGACACCCGGAGATCGATCTGGTTCTGACAGACGAGGTCATGCCCGGGCTCTCCGGCAGCCAGCTTGCGGAACGGGTCAAAGCGCTGCGGCCCACAGCGGCGGTGGTCTTGGCGTCGGGCTATGCCGACCTTCACCTGTCGCCAGGCCCCGACGTGGCCACTCTGCCGCGCCTGGCCAAGCCGTTCACGCTGGCCCAACTCGCGAGCTTTATCGAGGGTCTGGCGCTGGACGTATCTCAACGCGCGGTGGACTGAACGGCGGGCGAATATCGCCAGCGACGCTAGCCTAGGGAGCCCCACACTGTGATCGACCGTCTCGTGTACCGCAGTCACGCTGTCGCGATCTTGCCTGAAGTTGCGCTGGATCGGATTTTCCGGTCCTCCGTCCCGAACAACGCGCGTATGAATATCACTGGAGCGCTGGGTTTCTGCGAGCAGACCTACATCCAGCTTCTCGAGGGCTCCCCCTGCGCCATCGACGAACTGGTCAAGACGCTGGAGGCCGACGCCCGCCACACACAGCTGACGATCCTGCTCCGCGGCTCATCTGAGAGGCGCTTGCTGCCGGGTTGGTCGATGGCGCGCGTGGACCTCGCCAAGGCGGCCCCCGAGACGGCGACACTGCTTGAAGCGGACGATGGCTTGGGTTTGATCGCGTTGATGGCCGCCCTGGCGCATGAGGGTGTCGCAACCTGACCTCGGCTCTGGCGGTCGAACGGGCGCAGGCTTCCTTCGTGTGGAACAGACTCTCGCGGGCTCGCCGCTATCCTGGTGACTCCTCAAAGACGAGTTCATGGACAAGCTCGATCAGCACGTCAGGACGGACGGGTTTGGCGACATGGCGATCCGCTCCTGCCGCAAGCGCGACGGCTATGTGCTCGGGGAGAGCATTGGCCGACAGGATCGCAATGGGGGTATGGCCTCGGTCGCCTGTCGCCTCGATCTCACGAATGAGACGAACCGCCGTCAGGCCGTCCATGATCGGCATCTGCATGTCCATGAGGATGAGGTCGAAGGCCCCCGCTCTGAAAACCGCGACTGCGGCGGCCCCGTCACCGACTGTGGTGCATTGCGCGCCAACCTGATCCAAAATCAGAACCACGACCTTCAGATTGGTCTCGTGATCATCGGCCACGAGCACCGAGAGCGTGCGGTCAGGCGTTTCCGCCCGGACGTCAGTCTGCTGCGGCGTCGCAATCGGGCTCTCCGCAGCTGTAAAGGGCAGTAGAATCCAAAAGACGGAGCCTGTCCCGACTCGGCTGTCGTAGCCGATGTCGCCCCTCATGAGTTGGGTTAGGTCCTTGGCGATCGCCAAACCAAGCCCGGACCCACCGAAGCGGCGGGTGATTGAACCGTCGGCCTGCTGAAACCGTCCAAACAGATCGCCGGTCTCTGCAGGATCAAAACCGATCCCGGTATCACGGACAGCAAGCCGAAGACGGCTTTGATCGTCCAGTTCAGCCGACAGACGCACCTCGCCTCGATCGGTGAATTTAATGGCGTTGGCGACGAGGTTGGTGACAACCTGACGCAACCTTGCACCGTCGCCCAGTATCGCCCGATCGACCACTGGCGCGATCTCCAGAACGACCGTCACGCCCTTCTCCCGCGCCTTGAGACTGAATAGGGCGCAAACGGACCTGAGCATGTCCCCAAGCTCGAATGGCGCCGACTCGAGGGCGATTTCTCCAGCTTCGATGCGCGCCACGTCGAGGATATCGGAGAGAAGACCTGTCAGGTTCTGCCCCGAGGAGCGGATGATTTCGACCATCTCGCGATCGCTTTGCGCGAGCGGGGATTTGGCGAGGAGATCAGCCATGCTGACGACGCCGTTCAGAGGCGTGCGGATCTCGTGGCTCATATTCGCGAGAAACTGCCCTTTGGCGCGGTTGGCGCGCTCCGCCGCCAATCGTGCCTCCTCGGCGAGGCGAAGTTTGCGCGCCAGCTGGGTCGAAGCCACGCAGGCGGCGATGACGAAAAGCAGGCTGGCTCCTGAGATTTGAAGTGTCGCGAGAGGCGTGTGACCGGTCGCGACGGCGGCCCCTGCGATGCCAACGAAACACATCATGAGAGGAAGGATGGACGCCCACGTCAGGGCACGGGAACCTGCGCTGACGATGACCCCGTTGATGATGGCGCCGGCGATCAGAAGGGCGGCCGAGACGAGGCTCAGATCGCCGCCCTCGAACGCTTGGCGCACGGCGAAGGCGCCGAAGACCGCATTGTTCACCGCGACCAGGGCGAGCGCCCCTAGGCACCATCCCGTCGTCGGCGTCCACTCCGCAGGTCGCGACCGGAAGCTGAAGACACGCCATTCAAAGAGCTGAAGGGTGGCGTAGACCAAGAGCCAACTCGCCGCAAAGGCGCCGCCGGTGGTCATGAAGAAGGCGCTTGCGATCACGGCGCCGAGGCCTAGACGCGTCGGCCACTGGCGGGCGCGCGCCGCCATTGCGACACGCAGAAGCCGGCGGGAATTGGGGTGGGCCATACGGTCCTCGTTTCCCGGGACGTTGCGCCGGAAACAGTGGACACTTCGTTAGATTTCCACCCCCTCCTTCAGCCCGGGGCAAGTGAACGTCAGGATAGGCGGCACATCCCAACTGCGGCCCATCCTCCTCAGAAGGCCGCGGAATCACAAAGCGCCCTGCCCTTATGCTTCGGCGCATCCACGACGCGCCAAGGCAGACATTGGTGGGCTCCAACCTTTCAGACGTTGGCTCCGCGCCCTAGCGGAAACGCTGGGAATGGCTCGAGCTAAGCAATCTTGTCGCCGAAAAATAACAACGGAACCCGAGACGCATCTGCGGCTTAAACATGGCGAAATCGACCCTTGCCGGACCCATTCCTCAGAGTTTCAAATGAACCCTCGCCTTCTCGCCGCAGCGTCCGCGGCGGCGCTGTGCTGCGCCACATCCGCCTTCGCTCAGGCTCACCCTGAAGACAACGACCGGCTTGCCATTCCAACCGCGATCTTCGAGCCCACAGCGCGGGCTCCGCTGCCGGGGGATACGTCAGCGCTTAAGGTCCCTGATGGATTTGCGGTCAGCCGGTTCGCCGAACGCCTGGGCAATGTGCGCATGCTCGCGGTGGCGCCGAACGGCGACATCTATGCGACGCGGCGCGCCGAGGGCGACGTGATCCTGCTGCGTGACGCCGACGGCGATGGCAAGGCCGACGGCGACCCCGTCGTCGTGGCCCGTCGGGCCGGAGCGCACGGTGTGGCGGTCCATAGCGACAAGCTTTATCTCGCCACGGTCAAGGAGGTCTTCGTCGGCGACATCCTGGCTGATGGGACCCTATCCCCCCTGTCCCTGATCATTGGCGATCTTCCGGACTCGGGCCAGCATCCGAACCGGACGCTGAGCGTCGGTCCAGACGAGATGTTGTACATCTCTGTAGGCTCCACCTGCGACGCCTGCGCCGAGAGCAATCCGGAGAACGCTACGATCCTTCGGGCGTCGCTAGACGGTAAGAGCCGCACCATCTTCGCCTCAGGCCTGCGCAACACCATCGGGTTCGGCTGGCATCCGCGGACCGGCCAGCTGTGGGGCATGGACCACGGCATCGACAATTTGGGCGATGACCTGCAGCAGGAAGAGCTGAACAACATTCAAGCCGGCAAACGCTACGGCTGGCCTTACGTCTACGGCGTCGAGGAAGCCGTCAATCCGCAGGATGAGCCGCCGGCGAACATCACTGCCGCGACCTGGGCCGAGATGAGCGAAGCGGCTGTTCTGGGCTACACCGCCCACGCGGCGCCCATGCAGATGGCCTTCTATGCTGGCGGGCCTTTCCCGGACGCCTACAAAGGCGACGCTTTCGTCGCCTTGCGCGGCTCCTGGGCCCGCAGTACGCCGTCCGGCTATGAGGTCGTACGCGTGGACTTCGAAAACGGCCGCGCCCGCTCCATCGAGCCCTTCCTGACAGGCTTCATCGCTGACGGCGGCCAAGCCCGCACAGGGCGCCCCGCAGGGCTGGCTGTCGCCGGCGATGGATCACTTCTGCTGGGCGACGACGAAAACGGCATCCTCTATCGCATCAGCTATCCGCGGGGGCGTGGTCGCCCCGTAATGGCTGTCGCGCCCGCTGATGCGATGCGGACCCAGACTGGGCGCGGGTCCGGCGTGCCGCTGGCCATCGAACGACTCCAGGGCGCAGCGCCGATCACCGTTACCTCGACCGCATTCACGGACGGCGCGCCCATTCCCCGGCCACAGAGCGAATATTATGACGGGGTTGCCCCGGCGCTGAGCTGGACCCCCGTCGATGGCGCCGCAACCTATGTGATCATCATGGAGGACCCGGACGCCGCCGCGCCCAAACCCTTCGTGCACTGGCTCGCCTGGAATATCGCTCAGCCGATGACGCCGGAGGGCTTGTCCGAGGAGATCAAGCTCTCAGACGGCATCGTCCAGGGCGCCACCTCGCGCGGCTCGGTCGGCTATTTCGGTCCGCGGCCGCCGGTCGGCGATGCGCCGCACCACTACCACTTGCAGGTCTTCGCGCTGGACACCCGCCTGGACATCCTGCCGGGTTCTGACCGCGACACCCTGCTCGCCGCCATGCGCGGACATGTCATCGGCGAGGGTCGCCTCGTCGGGACCTATGCCCAGACAGACGCCCCCCTCAAATAACCGAGAAGAAGACCCATGAAACGCCTCTTGTGCGCGACCGCAACGCTGTCGTTGCTCGCCACCGCCGCCTCGGCGCAATCGTTCACCTACACCTGGACGCCCGCCGGCACCCTGGCTCCCACGCCGCCCGCGCCTGAATTTCTGATGTTCGCCGGCGCTGGTGACCTTTATGAGATCGAGTCGAGCAGAGCGGTGCTCGAGACAACCGCCAATCCGGCCATCCGCCGGTTCGCCCAGATGATGATTGATCATCATACCAAGACCACAGCGGACGCCGTGACCGCCGCTCGCGCGGCCGGCTTGACGCCCGCGCCGCCGATGCTGGATGCGCCTAAAGCCGCCATGGTCGCGGCCCTACGTCAGTATTCCGGCGTCGAGCGTGACCGCCTGTATCTGGTCCAGCAGCAAATGGCGCACAAGGAAGCCCTGGGCCTGCAGAAGACCTACGCCGAAACCGGCGAGACCCCGCAACTTCGCAGCGCCGCCCGCGCCACGGTGCCGATCGTCGAGGCCCATCTCGCCGAGCTCCAACGCCTGATGCGCTGATCGAACCCCGGGAAATCTGACATGAAACGCTTGACCACCATCCTCGTCGCGGGGGCCTCCGCCGCCGCCCTGTCCGCCTGTGCCATGACGCCGTCCGTGATGGACCCCGGCCTGACCAGCGCTCCTGCCTCGCCCATGGCGCCGATGGGCATGACCGCTCGTCCTGACGCTGACATGCAGGCCGTGCTCGACGCCCACGCCGCTCTCGGCGCTAAGCCGATCGAGACCCTTACGGTTCAACAGGCCCGCACCCAGCCGAGCCCCGCCGACGCCGTCAACCGGGTCAAGACGATGCGCGGCATGTCGACCGCGCCCGATCAAACCGTCACGGCCATGAACCTGACCTATCCGACCGGCGGCGCAACACAGCCGGTGCGCATCTACAAGCCGGCCGGCGCGATCGGGAACAACCTCCCGGTCGTGGTCTATTATCACGGCGGCGGCTGGGTCATCGCGGATCTGGACGTGTATGACGCCACCCCGCGGTCGATGGCGCGCAATCTCAACGCCGTCGTCATCTCGGTCGAATATCGCAAAGGTCCTGAGAACAAGTTCCCTGCCGCACACGACGACGCCAACAACGCCTACCGTTGGGTGCTGGACAATGCTCGCGCCTGGGGCGGGGACCCGAGCAGGATTGCGGTTGCGGGTGAAAGCGCCGGCGCCAACCTGGCTCTTAACGTCGCCATCTCTGCGCGGGACGGCGGCTGGACACAGCCCAAGCATGTGCTGGCGGTCTATCCGATCGCCGACGCCGATCCGAACCTGCCTTCAAAGATGGAGAATACCGCCAGCCTGCCGCTGCGCACGCCGACCCTGGCTTGGTTTGGTCAATACGCTCTGCGCGGCCCCTCCGATCAGCAGGACCCCCGCTACAACCTCGTCGCCGCCAACCTGCGCGGGCTTCACGGCGTGACCATCGTCAATGCTCAGATCGACCCGCTGAACTCAGACGGCGAGACCCTCGCATCCGCCCTAACGCGCGCAGGCGTCCCCACGGAGCGGCGCGTCTGGGACGGTTCGGTGCACGAGTTCTTCTCGATGGCCGACGTCGTCCGCGACGCCTACGACGCCCAGCAATGGTCGTTTGGCCGCCTGCGCAGCGTTCTTACGCGCTGACTTGGGTCCGGCCTCGCCGGCTTTGAGCGAAAAAGGCCCCGGTTTGCGCCGGGGTCTTTGCGTTTCGTGCTGACCCCGACGATTACGGGAGCGCCCTCGGTGGCCGCCTGCGGAGAGCGGAACGGCCAGGATCAGACATTGGCGGCACGCCGGAAACACGACGTTTAGCCATGTCGTCTAGGCCTGCGAAAGTCCGCTTTTCGATCCGGCGCCTTTGGCAGTTTCCGACACAAGGCGGACGGTGAGATGGCGCGGAACTCCACCCCTCCCGCTCCCATTCAGACCCTGAGCCATGGAGGACACGATGAGCCGCATCCGAAGCATTGCCCGTTTCAAAATCCATCCCGGCAAGACCGAGGAGGATAAGAGACTCTCGGCCAACTGTATGGACTTGGTGCGCGCAAAGACCCTGGCGCCGTCCGCTACGACATCTTCATGAACGACGATGAGAAAGAGACCGTTGTCTATGAGGAATACGAGAGTTCGGCAGCGGCGGTGAAGCACTTCGAGACCATGGGCGACGATGCCGATGCGATCTTCAAAATCGTCGATATGGAAGGCGAGACATGGGGTGAGCCGAGCGGTGAACTTCGCAAGGCTTTGGCGGAGCATGGCGTTCGCATCCTTAGACCGCTGATGCGTCTCACCGAGTGGAAGATCCGCTCGCCGTGCGTTATCGTTCGCGTCGTAGATGCGGTAGACAGAGCTTGATGCAGTGAGTTCCAGCAGTGAGCAGCGGCCACTCCGCGCATGTCGTGCCGACGCGGCAAATCTCTTCGCGGGTCCAGGCGAGGTCCGAGCCTTGGCGCGAGAGTTGGACTGGTCCGCGACTGCCTTGGGTTCCACCCGTCATTGGTCTGCGGCACTGCGGACCATGGCGAGGTCGATCTTCGACTCACCCTTTCCGATCTGTCTGTGGTCGGGTCCCCAATACGCGCTGGTTTACAACGATCCATACCGACGCATCCTCGCAGCGAAGCATCCTGCAGCGCTCGGTCGACCCGGCTCTGTCGTTTGGGCGGAAATCTGGAACGAGCTCCAGCCACAGTTTGAAGGCGTGCGAAAGGGCGGCTCGCCAGTCTATTTCGAGAACGCGCCTTTCCTGATGGCTCGCCTCGAAGGCGGCGAGGCCGAAATGGCCTGGTTCAACTATTCTCTTTCGGCGCTGAAAGACGACGACGGAAGTGTCGCGGCCGTGCTCAACATCACGCCGGAGACGACCGTCAGCGTCCTGCTGGAGCAAACGCTTAAGGAAGAACGGGCGGCCTTGGCGGCCAGCGAAGAGCGCCTTCGCCACCTCAACGAAACGCTGGAGGCCCAGGTCGAGGCGCGATCGGCAGAGCGGGACCGACTCTGGACCCTCTCCCAGGATATGATGGCGCGGGCCGACTACAGCGGGATGATGTCCGCGGTCAGCCCCGCGTGGACACAGGTGCTTGGTTGGACCCAGGAGGAGTTGCTTTCGCGCGGCTACGCCTCGTTCATGCATCCGGACGACGAGCCGCCGACGCTGGAGGCCATTGGGCAAATGGCCGAAACCGGCCTTCCGACCCGCTTCGAGAACCGGATTGCGACGAGCAATGGCGGCTGGAAATGGATCGAGTGGACCGTCGCGCCTGAGCCAGACGGCCTGAACTTTGTTGCAGTGGGGCGAGACCTGACTGCCACAAAAGCTCGTGAGGCTGAGCTGGAGCTGGCCCAGGAGGCTCTGAGGCAGAGCCAGAAGATGGAGGCGATGGGCAATTTGACGGGCGGGGTGGCGCACGATTTTAACAACCTCCTGACCCCGATCATCGGCTCGCTCGACATGCTGGTGCGCAAGGGTGTCGGAAATGACCGCGAGCGGATGCTCATCGACGGCGCCCTGCAATCGGCTGAGCGGGCCAAGACCCTGGTTCAAAGACTTCTGGCCTTCGCTCGGCGACAACCCCTTCAGCCGACCGCCGTCGATGTTACGCGGGTGGTTGAAGGCATGACGGGCCTTCTTGGCTCTACCCTCGGACCCAAGATCGAAATCCGTGTTGATCTTGCGGACGACTTGCCGCCGGCCCTGGCCGACGCAAACCAGCTTGAGATGGCTCTGCTGAACCTCGCGGTGAACGCGCGGGACGCCATGCCAGATGGCGGTGCTCTGGTCATTTCCGCACAACGCAAGAGCGTAAAGACACTCCACCCTGCCGGAGTGACGCGCGGGCACTATGTATCGGTAAGAGTGGGTGACTCGGGTGTGGGGATGGACGACGCGACCCTCCGACGGGCGACCGAGCCGTTCTTCTCGACCAAGGGCGTCGGCAAGGGCACAGGCCTGGGTTTGTCTATGGTCCACGGTCTGGCGGCCCAACTTGGCGGGGGGCTGGCGATCGAGAGCGCACCAGGGCGTGGCACGACGATCGAACTTTTACTGCCCGTCAGCTCACGCCCAATCTCCGAAGACGCAGCGGAAAGATCGGAAACGCACGCGATGATGACCCGCGGTGTCGCTCTCTTAGTCGAGGACGAGGAGTTGGTTCGGCTGAGCACCGCCCATATGCTGGCGGACCTGGGTTTTGACGTCGTGGAAGCGAGCTCAGGCGAAGACGCGCTATCGATCATCCGCACCGGATTAGTCCCGACTGTGGTGGTCACCGACCACCTGATGCCGGGCATGAGCGGTACCGAGCTGGCGCGGACCTTGAGGGCGGAACTCGCCCAGCTGCCGGTGCTCATTGTATCCGGCTACGCCGAAGCGGAGGGCGTCGACGCCAGTGTCGCGCGTCTCACGAAACCTTTTCGTAATTCTGAGCTGGCCGAAAGTCTGGCGTCGCTGGTGGGTGGGGCCAGCTGACGCGAACAGACCGGCCGCCCTGGGCTCGGGGGAAAGCGAAATCCGGCGCGGAAACGCACCCCGGTTCGCCCGCCTAGTGCGCTTCAATGCATCGGTCGGAACTAGCGGGTCAAGGCAGCCCTTAGCGCAACATTGCTCCGAACAGAATTCGCGAGCGTCCGCTTTGAGTTAGAAAAGGCCTATCGCCTGACTACGTGTCGGGTTTTCAGAGTTTCTGCTCTGATGCCGCCCAACAGGTAAGCGAATGAAGGCACAACGCCCGTGTCAACTCGTCGGAGGCGGTCCTTTCGATGGGTCGAACTGCTCTGCAATGGCGTTGATTTGCACGTTCGCGCCGTGGACCAGTTGCAGCCCCTCCGGCGAGCGGCGGAACACTAAGGTCATTCGGTCGTCTGAGGCAGGAACGATCGATCCATCAGGTGGACTGAACTGGCCGACCGACCAGCGCACGACCGCAATCACCACGTCGGGACCGGCAGACCTCACGCTCTCGATGGACTTGAGCGACATTGGCACGCCCTTGAACATGGTGTTCAGATACAGAGCGTGGACGCCGACGACCTGAGCCTTTCCGCGCCAGTGCATGCCGACAATATTGACCCATTCAACATCGTCGGCAGACGACCGGAACATTCGTTCCGCATCGCTGGTCGCCCAGGCGGCGGCGCATTCATCCAGCCAGGCCTGGACGGCGGTCCGGTCGGCGTCTGCGACTTGTGTTTGGCCCAGGGCCGGAATGGCGGTCATCAGACTGGCTCCTCCAAGAACGGTCATAAGGGTGCGGCGGTTCATCGGCTTCTCCTCGTTCACGCCAAGGATGCCGCCTGCGGCTACCGGCTCGCTAGGAAGAATCGGACATGGCCATCGCTTCCGAAACCAGGGCGCTGGGCGGCATACCCGTGAAAGCGTGGGCGTCGCGAAGTAGATGCGCCTGATCAAAATAACCAAAGCGGTGGGCCAGCGTCGTCCAGGTGAGATCAGGGTTTCGCTCGCGCGCCTCTAGCACGGCGTCGAACCGTACTGTCCGCGCGTAGAGTTTTGGCGTCAGACCCACTTGATCGGTAAAGCGCCGCTGAAGCTGGCGAGGTGAAAGGTCCAACCGGGCCGCCATCTTGGCGACTGGCGGCGCGCCGTTGGCATGTCGGATGAGCCGCGCGACGTGGTCCAAGGGATCAGCGGCGCGCGACCACGCCAACCGATGGGCCAGCCAGTTGTCGGCGACCCTCACGCGCGAAGGAAAATCAGGCGCCTGTCGGATGCTACCGACAAACTCGTCGAGCGGCTTCAGACCTAAGTCGCAAATTCCCACCGCAATGTCGCTCAACTGCCCCATGCCAATGCCGAACAGTCGGTGAAATCCAGTCGGCTGAAAGGCGACATGGAAGGCGGCGACAGGGCCGGCGAGCAATAACCGCGCGCTGTGTCGCGATGACGGGCCGACAACCACAGCCTCGGGAGCAGCGTCGAATGCACCGCCATCGATGCTGACGCGATAGGGCGTATCCAGATAGATTTCGAGAAACTGAGCCGGGCGACCTGGCAGCGGCACGACCACGCCTGGCCCTGCGCTGAAGCCCGTTCGCTCGCGATAACCGCGCACAACTGCCACCACGCCTGGCGAGGCCCGACACGCGAGCGCCGAAATCACAGCCGTTGCACCCGTTGAGATATCCGGCCCACCGCAACCTCCTGCTGATCCGACATTACCACAGTCAGTCCTTGGTGGCGCGCCTCCCCTCGCGCTCCGCGGCAGGTATGCTTTTCGGACAGGCAACGACGAGGCAGAAGTCGCCACCGGCCCAGCGGATCAGACGCTGGTCGAGCGGCGGACGCGTGCCTACAAGGTGTTTTTGGTGCCATCGCCCAACCGCCGTGCCTGGACAGAAAAGGCAGAAGGCGGACTTCGCGAACCTCCGCTAGGAGTTAGGCACAGGCATTTGCTGATGATGCGGCAGACCAGACATTGGCAGCCCGCCGAAAACGCGACATTCGGGGGGCGCTGCGAAGGTCTGCTTCGTCGCCTGCGTGAACGCGCCGGTTCCGACCCTTAGCCGACATCAGCCATAGCTGCCGAGGGCCCGTTGTGCATGAGAGCCGCCTGTCGGGCTGAGGGGACGTAGCCAGCCATTGCATAAGCTGCTTTCAGGTTTCCAAATCTCCGGCGGATCGTGGCCGGCGTCGGCACACCCGGGGTCGATAGGATGAGTGGGATCGTGAGCCGTCCCTCCACCGCAAGAAGACCGCGTAGCTTCCTGATTATATGCTCGTCGGACAGCACACACCCTTTTTCGCGACGCCTCTCGGTGATCGCCTGCATGTTGACCAATGAGGTCTGCTGGCGTTTGGTCATCTTGAAGCCCGCCTGGGCGAAATGCGTTTGCAGATCGCCCAACCGCCGCCTGTAATATGCGCTGGTTCTTCCGCTGTAGGCACTGATCAGTGCTTGGCTCACGAAACCATGCTTTTGATAAAGCGCGTGTATCTCGGCCATGAGGTCTTCGTTAGTGGGCACGCGGCGGCGACGAAGGTACTCCCGTTGCGCACTCTCAAATGTCGCCTTCGTTACGATTGGCTTCACAAACCCCGGAAGGCGCACCCAGTCTTCCGGCGTGGTAGGCAGCGGCTTGCCGAGATGCTGCGGAAACCGGGCGCCGACATATGTGCCCGCGTACTTCTCGTTCGTGATGATCTGGCGGACAGTATACCAGCGCCAATCTCTTCCGTTCTCTGCCTTGAGCCCATCGCGGTTTAGGTGCGTTGCGATCTCAGCGAAGCTGAGCTGGTCTTGGATATACAAGCGATAGATGCGCCGCACGGTGGCCACCTCATCAGCTGGCCCATGCACCAATACGCACCGCGACTTCCGGTGAGGATTTCGCTCGCCATATTGGCAGACGCGGAGTGTTCGACCGGAGCGCGTCACCGCCTGTCTGCGCAGGCCATACCCCGGAGCACCATTGGTCCAATACCCCAAGTCTCGAAGGCCCTCCTTCGCAGCTTTCGTTTTGTGGGCCAGTTCGCGACTGAACTCCGCCGCCATCAGGCGCTTCATAGATTTCAGCAATCCAGAGGCCGGGCTTCCGTCGTTGGCAAATGGCTCTGCGCAGTAGTGAACAGGTACACCAGCCTCGACGCAGATGAACTCGTAGTGTGCGGCTTGGTCTGGGTTCTGGAAGCGCCCCCAGCGGCTGATGTCGTATACGAGCACGGTGGCGTACCGAGCGGTTCCCCCGACGACGTCAGCCAGAAGGGACCGGAGTGCTGGTCTGTTCGAAATGTCCAAGCCGCTGATGCCAGCGTCGGAGTACGTCTGCACAACTTCGTAGCCGTGCTTTTCGGCATACTCCGCTATGGCAAGCGACTGCATCTCAATCGAGAAGTCCTGCCTGTCTGTCGACATACGGACGTATTGAGCGGCTGGACGGGACCGGATGGTCGACGCTTCAAGCATTTCTTTGGACACCGTAGCGGGACGTCTGATCCGCTAACATTCACGGTAGTGACCAAACAGGAGCGACATTGCTGGTTAGTGTTCCATCCGTGTCGCCCAGTCGGCGTGACAACGCAAACATATGTCAGCTTCCCACCCTTCGCCGCCCGCGCGGACGTCGGCTGTCAGGCGGTCGACTGTTTGCGAACCGCTTAGTTGCGCGGCCCGACATTCGTCCGTTTGGTGACCGCCCTCCTCGGAAATAGCAGACATTGACTGCTCGCGAAAATGCGACGCTCCGATCCCGATCTCACATGGATATCGACACGCTGCTACGTGTCAGCGTCATCACCAGCATCCAGACGGCCATGGCGATCATCATCAAGTTTTCTGTCAGGGACAGAAATCCCAACGGGACATTGCTGTCGCCGCCGACGCAGGCGCATTTCAGTTCGCGCTTATCGATATAGACGGCCTTAAACACTGAGACCGCGCCGATGCCGCCGATGATTAAGGCGACCGGCGCCGAAAGCCAGGTCAGGGCGCCCGCCACCATTAGCGCGCCCGCCCCAAACTCGGCGAAAGGGTAGATCTTGCCGTAGGGAACCCAGCGCTTGGCCAGCAGGTCGTAGTTGAGAAACATAGACGAGAAACTCTCGATGTTCTGGAGTTTCAGCATCCCGAGCACCATCATCGACAGTGCGATGAACCACTCGCCGGCGCGCACGGTCAGAGGTGTGCCGTAAATGACAAGGCTGAGCATGGCGGCCATGACGGCGGTCGTCAGAAACACCACCAGCACCGGCGTATAGGTCGTCGCTTTGGGATCGCGCACCTTGAGGCCAAGATAGCGACGCAGATCGTCGTGGCCGCCGATCCGCTGTCCGTCGATGAACACCTGGGGCGTAGTCTTGACCCCATGCTCGGCCTTGAAGGCGTCGGTCTGCTCGCGAGTGGTCAGCAATCGGTCCTCGACCTGATAGCCCCGGCTCTTCAGTAGATGGCGCGCCTTGAGCCCCCAGGGACAGGTGTGGTCTGGCATCACCATGCGGTGGATGGTGGCGGTCTTGGTCACTGCAGCCTCCGTGATCTTCCAATCCGAGGGCCACGTCTTAAGTTCCGTACCATGATACGGAGTCAAGCATGGGCGTTCGAACGATTGCAGGACTGGCGCGCGAAGGGGGCGTCGGCGTCGAGACGATCCGCTTCTATCAGAGGCGGGGCCTTATGGTGACGCCGGAGCGATGGTCGCGCGACGGCGCGGGCGCGGGCATCCGCCGCTATGGCGACGAGGACGTGCGTCGTCTGAAGTTTATTCGGTCGGCCCAGACGGCGGGGTTCACCTTAGAGCAGATCAAGGAACTGCTGTCTCTAGATGCCGGCGAGGACCGGGCGCGCGCACGCGAGCTGGCGGCCGAACGGCTGACCGCGCTGGATCGCACGATTACGGAGCTAGAGAAGGCGAGAGCAGCGCTGCGGGGTCTCGCGGGTGCATGCGCGTCGAATGACAGCGGGCCCTGTCCTATAATCGAGGCGTTTCAGGGCAGTCCACTTTAAGACGAAGCCCATCTCGATATGACCAAGGTGGGCTTGGATCGACATCTCCGGCGCGGCGAGCGACGTCGCCGGCGGAAAACCGATCTTCAGGAAGCGTCAGCCAGCCTTCTTCCGACGGGTCTCCCAACCTTTTTTGGCAGCGGCCGAACGATCAGCCTTGGAACGCGAGACAGACGCTTTGCCACCAGTGCGGCCCCCCTTATGTGCGGCGGGATGACCGGTGGACTTGCCGCGACCGGACCCTCCCGGGTTCTTGCCCCCGCCGTCGTCCTTGTTGACCGTGGCCCAGGCCCGGCGCTCGGCTTCGCTTTCGGAGACCCCGCGCTTCTCATAGCCTTCGGCGATGTGGTCGGCCTTACGTTCCTGCTTGCCCGTGTATTTGGATTTTTCGCCGCGCGGCATGTTTAGCTCTCCCTTTTGGAGCGTGAACATTCGACTGAGCTGAGAGTTCCTCGACGGAAGGAACCAGCATTGCGCCGAACACTAAGCGCGGTCCGGGAAGCTACGGAGAGTGTCTTCAACCAGAACGATCCTGCGAACATCGCGGCGTCGCTCAAGCGATCCGCTGAACAAAGCCATCGACGCAGGGCACGCCGCTGCAGTCGGCGATGTCGATGCTGACGTTCCACGTCAACCGCACCGGCGAAATCTTGGCAGGGAACGGCTGGAGGCCCTGGAGGGGGCGAGGGGCGAGTCGCGTAAGGCGTTCGGCAAGCAGGAAGACCTCGAACTAAGCCGGGACTTTCGACGGTCCCTCCGCAACCCATTCATCAGGTCGCCGCAGACCGAGCCAAACATATACGCAATCTGCCGTCCTCAAAATGGCGCTTAGGTGCGAACCGCCTTAGCGCCTCCCGGTTCGGAGGACCCGTAATCGCCAGCACAGACGTCAGACCCTTAAAGAACTGCTCTGGCCGGTTATTCCCAATCAGGTCGACTGTGCGGTCAAGGCTACAATCCAACGGCGGTAATGAACGGCAGAGCGACCTGGGATCCCGTGAGACCGGCTGAAATAGGTTGGAAAGCTCAGTTCGGAATCAATAGCCCTGCACCCCACTTGTACCCCAGGAGCCCAACGCACGGGACAGTTCGACGCGAAGCCATTGAAAACATGGCGACCCCGGAGGGACTCCAACCCCCGACCTCGGCTTTAGGAAAGCCTTGCTCTATGCAGCTGAGCTACGGGGCCACGGGGGTGACCTAGCGTCTTGGGGGGATTTGAAAAAGGGGGTGCGGCCGCCGGCGATGAAAAAGTCTGGTGCGGGTGGTCGCGGCGGGTTGGAACGGGCTTGTGGTTAAGGCCCCTTAACCTACCACATGTCGCGGTGAACAAAGGACGAATGGGGCGGTGTCGGTGATTCGGTCCTGATTCGTTTCACGCTTGTTCCGCAGGATCGGGATAGGCTGTTAACCGGCGGGCGGAACGTGGGCGGTCAGGGCGCGCAGGCCTTCCAGCAGGCGGTCGGAATCGGCGGTGGCCCGGCCCTGATCGGCCAGGGTCAGGCGCAGGACGCGGACGTGGACCTCGACCGAGGGCCAGGACCAGACGCCGGCGGCGCGCATCCGGTCGGCGATCTCGCACAGGCTGAAGGCGGCTTCGAAAAAGGCGGGGACGTCCAGATAGCCGGCCATGTCGACCATGGCGGAGGCGAAGGCGTAGATCTGGGTCGGGGCGTCGTCGGGACGGCTGGCGCACAGGGCGTCGATGGCGTCGATATTGGTCGCCAGCAGATCGAAGACATGATCGCGCTGACCCTCCAGCGCCTGATTGGCGCGGGACTCGGCCTCGACGATCAGCCGTCCGCCGGGGCGGGCCATCTGACGCTGGAGCGAGGTGTGGACCTTGCGGATGGTGGGCTTGACCGGTGCGTCCGTCACAGGCTGACCTTCATCGGTTTCATCAGCATGTCGATGTCGTCCTGATCCATATTCTCTTCGACGGCGGCGCCCAGTTCGCCGGACAGGTCGCTCTCGCGACGGCCGTCGGCGCCGGCAGGCGGGCCATAGTTGCGCACCCGGCGGTCGGGTCCGACGTAGTGTTCGGCCTCGACGAAATCGCGATCCTCGGCGCCCAGCCAGATGATGCGCTTGAGCAGCAGCGACGGCGACAGGGGCTTGGCGACCATGAAGCTGGCGCCGCAGTCGCGGCCCTGATGGACCTTGGCCTGAGACGCATGACCCAGGATCATGATGACGGGCACATACCGGGCCGGCGTCGGGGCGTCACGACGCAGCCAGCGCACGAACTCATAGCCGTCCATATCGGGCATGATGCAGTCGATCAGGATCAGATCGACGGCGCGGCGGGCCAGCAGTTCGACGGCCGCCTGGGCCGAGTTGCACTTGATCTGTTCCTTGCAGCCGAAGCCCTGGACGATGGAGCCCAGCATATCCAGCGACGTGGGCTGGTCATCGATCAGCAGGACCGTGGTGTGCGCCAGATTGACCCGATCGCTCTTGGCCATGACATCAGAACAGCATCAGGTCGCCGGCGTCGGCGGTGGACGCCGGACGATGTTCGCCGGCGGCGGGCCGCAGGCGGCCGGCCATGTCGGCCAGCGACAGTCGGCTGACGGCCTCGGACGGACTGGCGCCGCCGCCCAGCATGCGCAGGACGCCGGACAGGGCCTCCAGCCGCTGGGTCAGGGCGTCGAGCGCCTGGGCCTGGGTCAGGGCGTTGGGGCGTTCCTCGGGCGGGGCGCGGCGGACCAGGTCGCTGACCAGGGCCTCGATCCCGTCGATGCCTTCGCGCACCAGCATCAGTTCGTCGGCGACGGCGGCCAGCAGGTCGGCATGTTCGGGAGGCGCGCTCATGATCAGAACAGTTCCAGCGCGCCGGTATCGACCGGCGGAGCCATGACGGGGACGGGCTTGGGCGCGACGACATCGGTCACGGCGCGTTGCAGGGCGCGGCCGGAGACGGGCCAGTAGTGCAGGCGCCGTCCGCCATCGCCACGCAGGCTGCCGCCCACGACCGGAATGCCTTCGTCGCGCAGGAATTTCTCGGCGAAGTCGGCGTTGCTGCGGCCCACGTCGCGCAGACTGTCGAACATGCGGCCGCCGCCGAACAGCTTGGCCTCCATGCGCTCGCGGCGACCGCCGGCCTTGAGCATGTCGTTGATCAGCAGCTCCATCGCATAGGCGCCGTAGCGACGCCCGGCGTCGGTCCCCGCCCCCGAGCCTTCCGGCAGCAGGAAGTGGTTCATACCGCCGACGCCCGCCAGCGGATCGCGCAGGCACATGGCGACGCAGGACCCCAGGATGGTGCTGAGCACGACGTTGGGATCAGACGTGATGTGGTGCTCGCCCTGACCGACGTGAACGCGCTTTTCCACGCTGTCCTTCAGAGCGGCGAAACTCATGTCAGGGGACCGAAGACGGCTTCCAGCTTGCCTTTGAGCTGAGCGACCGTGAACGGCTTGACCAGGTAGTTGTTGACGCCGAACTGCACCGCGCGCTGGACCAGTTCGCGGTCGGCCCGGCCGGTCAGCATGATGAAGGCGGTCTTGGACGTGGGCGGGTGGGCGCGCACGGCGCGCAGCAGACCCAGCCCGTCCAGGTTCGGCATGTTGTAGTCCGAGATGATCAGGTGCGCGGGCTTGGAGATGATGTCGCGCAGCGCGATCTCGCCGTCGGCAGCCTCGCGGATCTCGCGAACGCCGAGTTGTTGCAGACTGGTGCGGACCAGCGAGCGCATCGTCATCTGATCGTCGACGACCAGACAGTGGAGAGAGGCGGCGGCGGGCATGATTTACGCTCCCGGTTAGGCGACTGACCGCGCGGCCGGATCGGCGCACAGTTCGAGGATGGCGGGGGACAGGCGGTGCAGCGGCAACTGCCGCTCCACGGCGCCCAATTCGAAGGCGGCTTTCGGCATGCCGTAGACGACGCAGGTGGCCTCGTCCTGGCCCAGGGTGCGGCCGCCGGCTTCGCGCATGGCGAGAAGTCCCTTGGCGCCGTCCTTGCCCATTCCGGTCAGGATGACGCCCGTCATCGGACGCTTCAGGCGCACGACGGACTCGAACATCACATCGACCGACGGACGGTGTCCGTTGACCGGATCGCTGACGACCAGTCGGCAGCGCGGCGACATGCCGGACGCGACCTCCAGATGGGTCGCGCCGCCGGGCGCCAGATAGATGTGGCCAGGCTTCAACGGCGCGCCGTCCACGGCCTCGGTCACCGTCGGGGCGCAGACGCGGTCCAGGCGGGCGGCGAAGCTGGCGGTGAAGGTCGCCGGCATATGCTGGGTGATGACCGTGGCGGGGCAGTTGGCGGGGAAGCCGCTGAGCACCGTCAGCAGGGCCTCGACCCCGCCGGTGGACGAGCCGATGGCCAGGACGTGGTTGGGATTGGGCCGATAGGTGCGCGGCGCCTCGGCGGCGGCCGGGGTGTCGCCACGGGCGCGGACGCGCGAGCGGGCGGCCATCTTCACCTTGCCGATCAGATCGTGGAAGGCGTCCACGCTGGCGACCGCCGGCTTGGCGACGGCATCGACGGCGCCGATTTCAAGCGCAGCCAGGGTCACGTCGGTCCCCGCAGCCGTCAGGGTCGAGACCATGACCACCGGCATGGGCCGCAGCCGCATGATCTTTTCCAGGAACTCCAGCCCGTTCATGTTGGGCATTTCGACGTCAAGGGTGAGGACGTCGGGGTTCAGGGCCTTGATCGCGGCGCGCGCCTCGATGGGATCGGCGGCCGTGCCGACGACCTCGATCTCGGGGTCCGACTTCAGCGCGGCCGAGATCAGGCCCCGCATGGTCAGGCTGTCGTCGACGACCAGGACACGAACGGGGCTCATGCCGGGCCGCCCAGGCGATAGGTCGTCAGGCCGGCGGTCTGAAGCTGGCTGGTTGCGCCGCCGGAGACACGCTCGGAATGGCCGATGTACAGGGTCGCGCCGGGGTTCATCAGCGGCGTGAACCGCTTCCACACCCGCTCCTGCGTCGCGTCGTCGAAATAGATGACGACGTTGCGGCAGAAGATGACGTCGAACTTGCCCTTCATCGGCCAGTCGCCGATCAGGTTCAGCTCCTTGAAGCTGACCAGACGCTTCAGCTGTTGACCCGCCGTCCAGTTGCCCCGGTCCGCACGGTCGAAATATTTGCGCCACAGGGTGACGGGCGCCGGCTCCAGCGCCTCTTCGGAATAGGTGCCGTCGTGGCCCTGGGCCACCATGTTGGGATCGATGTCGGTGGCCAGGATGCGCACGTCCAGGTCCGCCGCCTCGGGCAGGACCGACAGGATGGTCAGGGCCATCGAATAGGGCTCCTGCCCATTCGAACAGGCGGCCGACCACAGGCGGACCCGGCCGCCGGCGCGCGCACGGGCGACCAGTTCCGGCATGACCCGATCGCGCAGGTCGTCAAAATGGTGCGGCTCGCGATAGAAGCGGGTGACGTTGGTCGTCAGGGCCGCCGTCATCTTCTGACGCTCGTCCACCCCGTCCACGCCTTCGACCAGGGCGCAGTAGTCGCGGAAGCTGGTCAGACCCAGGGTGCGCAGACGCTTGGCCAGGCGCGAATAGACCAGCGCGGCCTTGCCCTCGTTCAGGGCGATGCCGGCATGGGCATGCAGCATTTCGGCGATGTGTCGGAAATCGTCGGCGGTGAAGACGAACTCGCCCTCGACGATGGATCCCCGGCCGGCGGCGGCGTTCATGCGGCTTCTGCTTCGACCTGGGGCAGGATGTAATCCAGTTCGATCAGGCTGATCATGCGGCCGTCGATGGAGAAGATGCCCTTGACGAAGGTCTTGACCTGATCGCTGGCCACGTCGGGCGTCGGCTGGACCGAGGCCTCGCTCATCTGCAGGATGTCGGACACGGCGTCGACCAACAGCCCCACCATCCGGCCGCCGACATGGGCGACCATGATGACGTGGCGGGCCGTCGGTTCCGAGGTCGTCAGGCCGAAGCGCGCGCCCAGGTCGATGATCGGCAGGACGGTGCCGCGCAAGTTGATCACGCCCTTCATGTATCCCGGCGAACGGGGCAGCGGCGTCGCGGGCGTCCAGCCGCGGATTTCACGCACCGACATGATGTCGACGCAGAATTCCTGGCTGCCGATGCGGAAGGCGATGAGTTCGCTTTGGAGGTCTTTGGCTTCGGTCATGGATCAGCTCGCGAGCTTGAAATCGGGGCGGATGGATTTGCGGCGCATATCGGTGACGATGACGTCGACGTCGAGGATCAGGGCCACGCGGCCGTCGCCAAGGATGGTGGCGGCGGCGACGCCCTCGACCTGCTGGTAGTTGGTTTCGAGGCTCTTGATGACCACCTGGCGCTGGCCCTGGATGGCGTCGAACAGAAGGGCCGCCTGCTGGCCGCTCTCGGTCTCGACGACCACGGCGACGCCGTCGGTCGGATTCATAGGTCGCTCGCGGAAGCCCATGATCAGGGCCACGTCGATCAGCGGCAGGAACCGCTCGCGGAAGCGGATTACGGGATCGACGCCGCCGACGAAATGCAGGTCGGCGGCCTGGGGCGTCAGGCTCTCGACGATGGCCGGCAGGGGCGCGATCAGCGTCTGTTCGGCGGCGGCGACGACCATGCCATCCAGCACCGCGAGCGTCAGCGGCAGGCTGAGGGTGAAGGTCGATCCCTTGCCGGGGACCGAGCTGATGGAGATACGGCCGCCCAGGGCCTGGATCGAGCGCTTGACCACGTCCATGCCCACGCCCCGGCCCGAGATGTCGGACACGACGGCGGCGGTGGAGAAGCCGGGCGCAAAGATCAGGTTGTCGATCTGCTCATCGGTCAGGGGGGCGTCGGCGGCGATCAGCCCCTTGTCGATGGCGATCTTCTTGACGCGTTCGCGGTTGATGCCGCGTCCGTCGTCGGAAATCTCGATGACGATCCGGCCCGAACGGTGCAGGGCGGCCAGACGCACGGTGCCCTCGGCCGACTTGCCGGCGGCGATGCGCTCGTCCGGCTTTTCCAGCCCGTGGTCGATGGCGTTGCGCAGCATATGGGTGATCGGCTCGGCCAGGCGTTCGACCACGGTCTTGTCGACTTCGGTGTCCTCGCCGACGGTGACCAGGCGGACCTGTTTGGAGACCATGTCGGCGACTTCGCGGACCAGACGCGGCATGCGCTGGAACACCGACTTCACCGGCTGGGCGCGGATGGCCATGACGCTGTCCTGGATTTCGCGCGTCAGCAGCTCCAGGTCTTCGAGGCCCAGGGCGATGCCGGACGAGCGGGCCAGGCCGCTTTCCAGGACGCGTTGCGACAGCATGGCCTGCTGGATGACCAGCTCGCCGACCACGTTGATCAGGCGATCCACCCGATCCAGATCGACGCGGATCGTCACCGGCGCCGGAGCGACGGGGGCGGAAGCCGGAGCGGCGGCGGCAGGGGCCGGGGTCGGCGCCGCAGCCGCAACGGGCGGCGGCGCGACGACGGGCGCCGGCTCGGGCTCGAAGACTGCAAAGGGGATGGCCTCGGACGGCGTCTCAACGACCGCGCCGCCGGCCTTGGCCAACAGGGCGGCGATGTCCAGATCGTCGCTGGCCGGCAGGATCGCCGCCGGCTCGTCTTCGAACGTCGTGCTCATGTCCGACGCGCCTCCCATGTTGGCGCCAAGCGGCGTGATGGTCAGTTCGCAGTCGCTCTCGACGAAGTCGAAGACCTCGCGCACGGCGGCCTCATCGACGGCGGCGTCCAGATCGATGGTCCAGGTCAGGCAGCCGTCCTCGACCGACAGGGCGTCGAGCGGGTCGACTTCGCCGTCGTCCAGAGCCACCGTGATCGGGCCGAGGCGACCCAGTTCGCGCAGCAACAGGCCGGTCTCGTTGGCGTTGGCGTACATCCGGCCCAGCGGCTTGAACACGACGCGCCAGCCGACGGCCGGCGTTTCGGGCGTGGTGGCGGCGGGTTCGTCCAGCGGCATGTCGAAGGCCATCGGCATGAAGCCGAAATCGTCGTCTTCGTCCTCGACCACGGGCGGCGCCTCGCCGCCGTGGGTCAGCATTTCCAGTTCGACGACCAGGGCGGCGGAGCGCCCCTCGTCCACCTGCGGGATCAGGCCCTGCGCCGCCTGGATATGATCGGCCAGCACGTCCGACGCCCGCAGCAAGGTCTTGATCGTGACCGTGTCGCAGGGTTTGCGGCCCGCGCGCAGTTCGTCCATCAGCGTCTCGAAGACGTGGGCGAACCGCACCAGGGCTTCCAGCCCGAAGGCCCCTGCCCCGCCCTTGACGGAGTGGACGGCGCGGAAGACGGCGTTGATCGTCTCCAGGTCGGTCTGACCCTGCTCCAGCAGCATCAGCTTGGCCTCCAGGTCGGCGAGCAGTTCGTCGCATTCCTGGAAGAAGGTGACTTTGATGGCTTCGAAGGCGTCCATTAGGTGCGGGTCCGGCGGGCTTTGGCGATCAGACTGGGGGCGATCAGACTGGGTGCGATCAGGCGGCGACGCGGCGGACGGCGTCCACCAGTTTTGCGGGGTCGAAGGGTTTGACGATCCAGCCGGTGGCCCCGGCGGCGCGAGCACGCGCCTTCTTCTCGACGTCGCTCTCGGTCGTCAGCACCAGCACCGGCGTGGTGCGGTGGTTCGGATCGGCGCGCACGCCCTCGATGACGCCGAAACCGTCCATGCGAGGCATATTGATGTCGGTGATGATGACGTCGGCGCCCCTGGCGGCCAGCGTCTCCAGCCCGTCCACGCCGTCGACGGCCTGGATCACGGTGTAGCCCGCGTCTTCCAGCGCCATCAGCAGCATGTCGCGCATGGTGCGGGAATCGTCGATCGTCAGAACGGTCTTGGTCATGCCGTCAGCCCCTCGGTATTGAAGTCGGGCGCGCCGAAAGCCGCCCACTGTTCTGTCCAGTATTGGGACACAGACCCTAAGCTTAGGTTGACGCCGTCGGCGGCCCAGGTCTTGCGGGCCGACAGCAGCACTTGCAGGCACAGTCCCCCCAGCCGTTCGACCGCCGAGGCGTCCAGCGTCAGGGGATGACCGCGCAGGGCCAGCAGATCGGCCTTCAACGGTTCGGCCGCGTTCAGATCGAGAACGTCGGGCAGGATCAGGGTCTCGCTCATCAGAACTCCTCCCAGCCGTCTTCGACGGCCGCAGCTTGTGGTTTGAGGGCCGCGCCGCCGCGTCCGATGGTCTTCAGCGCGGCGACCATGCGGTTGGCAGGCTTGGCGGCAGGCGCGACGCGCCTGGGCGCGGGCGCCGAGCGGTGCGACGCCGCCGCGCCGGTCTGGCCCACGTTGAACTGGGCGACGGAGGATTGCAGCGCCTCGGCTTCCTGAGACAGGGAGTGGCTGGCGGCGGTCGATTGCTCGACCATGGCCGCATTCTGCTGGGTGACCTGGTCCATCTGGTTCACGGCCGTGTTGACCTGGGCCAAGCCGACGGCCTGTTCCTGGGCCGAGGCGGCGATTTCGGTGACTAGACTGTCGATCTCGGCGACCCGGTCCACGATCCGTTGCAGGGCCTCACCGGTCTCGCCGACCAGCTTCACGCCCGCGCCGACCTGACCCGTCGAGGCCGAGATCAGGGTCTTGATCTCTTTCGCCGCCTCGGCCGAACGCTGGGCCAGGGCCCGGACTTCAGAGGCCACGACCGCGAAGCCGCGTCCCGCGTCGCCGGCCCGCGCCGCCTCGACGCCGGCGTTCAGGGCCAGAAGGTTGGTCTGGAAGGCGATCTCGTCGATGACGCCGATGATCTGGTTGATCTGATTGGACGAGCCTTCGATGGCCTGCATCGCCTGGACGGCGTCACGCACCACCACGCCGCTCTTTTCGGCGTCGCCGCGTGCGGCTTGCACCACGTCCGAGGCCTGACGCGCGCCAGAAGCGGTCTTGTTCACTGTGGCGGTGATCTCGTCCAGGGCGGCGGCGGTTTCCTCTAGCGAGGCCGCCTGCTGCTCGGTGCGGCGCGACAGGTCGTCGGCGGCCTGCGAAATCTCGCCGGCGCCGGAGCGGATGCCCGAGATGTTGCCGACCACGACCGCAATAGCCTGTTGCAACTGGGCGATGGCGGCGTTGAAGTCCGACTTCAGGTGCGCGGCTTTCGGATTGAACTCGACATCGATACGGAATGTCATGTCGCCGTTGGCCATGGCCGACAGGCCTTGCCCCAAGGCCGTGATCGCCCGAATGTCTTCCGCCGCCTCGCGCGCCTTTTCGGCCTCGCGTTCGGTGCGCTCCTGCTCGGTCATCGAACGGTGAGAAGCGGCTTCCCTCTCGACGCGGACCTTGTCGACGGCGGCGTCGCGGAAGGCGACGATGGCCTGGCCCATCTTGCCGAACTCGTCCTTGCGGTCGGCGCCGACGATCTGGATCGACGTGTCGCCCGCCATCAGCTTTTGCATATAGCCGATCATCGTGAGGATCGGCCGCGTGATGGCGCGGGTCGCGACGAAACCGGCAGCCAGAGCGATCAGAAGCGCAGCGATCAGACCGATGACGACGGCATTCATGGCGCTGCGAGTGGCGGCGGACTGGGCCGCGCGCGCCGCTTCAAGAGCAGCGTCGTTGGAGGCCTTGATCTCGTCGATCGCTTCTTCCAGCGGGGCGACATAGGTGTCGGCGACGCCGGTGCGGCCGACCATCTGCACGGCCTCGGCGCCGCGGCCGTCGCGAACCATCGCGCCGCCGACTTCGACGACGTTCTTGTACCAGGTCGCATTGGCCTCGACGGCCTTGTCGACCGGCGCGGCGCGATCGGCGGGCAGATCCTTGCGCAGTTGTTCCATCGCGGCCAGGAACTTGGCGCGGTGAGCATCGACGCGTTCGAGATAATAGGGATCCTTCGACAGCAGATAGCCGCGGAAGGCGTTCTCCTGACGGGTCATGTAGAATTCGGCCGTGGCGGTTGTGCGGTTGTCCTTGTTCGCGACGCTGCGCGTCGCGCCGGCGCTTTCCATCTTCAACAGGCTGGTCACCACGACGGCGCCCATCACGGCGATCGCCGCGAGCACGAGACCGAAAGCCAGGAACAGCTTGCGGCCGACCGGCAGATTCTCAATCAACTTCAACTCTACATCCCCCGATAGTGTCTTTTTATTCAGAACGATTTAGCCGGCGGCGACATCGCGCCCCGGCGCCCGAACCTGGACCGTGACCGGCGACGCAAGGCTTGCAGCCGCGACGATCAGAGGCGAGAGGACGGAAAACGAACGAAGCATTGTGGTCCCTGGAAGCTTCTGCATTGTGCAGTCCAAGGATGAGGCGATGATTAATATTATTTCTGAACCACGCTCTAGGTAGGAATGCGTAGGGCCGGCACAGCTTGGCGCCGGGGCTCAGATCGCAGCGCATGGCTTTCGAAGCGAATTACGTATTTCCACGCATAACAAGATCGCGTATGGAAAATGAGTCAAAAAGACGGCAGGTAAATGTCCCAGTGATGTTGCTCACCCACGATTGTTCACAGTGAAACGGGATAACGCCAGTCTTCGAGGGTCTGATCGTCACCTCTGCACTCTGCGACGCACAAAGACTTGGTGGAGCGGCGCTTTCGTCGCCTGTATCTCAGTATTGATCGCCGTCGGCGTGCGCGTGGCGCTCGAACCCATTGGACATTTCTATTATCTGCCGATGGTGGCGGCCGTCATGGTCACGGCCCTGTTGGCGCGGCGCCTGTCGGTCATTCTGGCGATCACACTCTCCATAATCGCCAACGAAGTGATGGTGCAGAGGCAAGGCGCGCTCGATGCGACGGTGAACGCCGTCCTCTTCGCCGTCGTCGCCTGGGCCATCGCAGAGGTCTGCCGCCGCCTAGGCGGCGCCCTCAGGACCGCGCGAGCGCTGACGCGCGACCTGGCCATGCGGGAAATGCTTCTGGAGACCATCCTGACGTCCGTGCCGATCGTGACCCTGGATCGCGAAGGGCGCACACAGCGCGTGACGCCCGCCGCAGCCGCGCTTCTGGGCGTCAGCCGAGAAGAAGCCGCGACCCTGCCGTTTCACACGCTGGTGCCGTGTTTCGATGAGGCCGCCCTGGAGTCTGCACGGCAGGGCGGCGAGGTTCTGTCGCCGTCTACGGGCTTCTGGGCGGTTTGGCGCCCAAACGCCTGCCCCGTGCCGCTGACCATCCACGCCAATGTACTACCGGACGACATCTGGCCCGAACATATCGTTCTGGCCCTTGCCGAACAGAGCCAGTCAGAGGCGATGCGGCAACGCGAACGCGACCTGACCGAAAAACTCAACAGCGTCTGGCGCCTGAACTCGATGGGCGAGATGGCCGCGACCCTGGCGCACGAGATGAATCAGCCCCTGACCGCCGCAGCCGTCTATCTGCACGCCGGCCAGGCCGCCCTGGCCAAGGCGGGATCCCCGGCAGACGAAGCGACGCGCGCTTTGGAACTGGCCAAGGCGCAATTGCTGCGTGCGGGCGAAATCATCCGACGCATGCGTGAGCTTCTTGCGACCGGATCACGCAGCTTCACCGAGGAGCGCGCCTCTCAGATGATCCAGGACCTGGATCCGGTCTTCACGCTGATCGGGCGTGACACCGATGTCACCATCTACATCCAGGCCGATGGCGAGGACGATCATGTACTGGCGGATCGCATTCAATTGCAGCAGGCCCTGACCAACCTGGTCAAGAACGCCGTGGACGCGGCCATTGGACAGGAAAACGGCCGCGTGTCCGTCTCGGGTCGTTCGTTGGGCGCCGAAGGCTATGAGATCGCCGTCGAGGACAATGGGCGTGGCATTCCGACCGATCAGCGAGACAGCATCTTCCATCCGATGATCTCGACCAAGGCGGGCGGCATGGGTCTGGGGCTGTCCGTGACGAGGTCCATCGTGGAAAGCCACGGCGGCGCCCTGACCGTCGGTCGCAGTAAACTTGGCGGCGCCGCTTTCACCTTCCGACTGCCTCACAGCCAGGAGCTCGACGCCGCATGAACGCGCATTCCGTCTTCATCGTCGACGACGACCCAGCCATGCGGGACTCGCTCGTTCTCATGTTACGAGGAGCGGGCTTTCGAGCGCGCGCCTTCGCCAGCGCCGACGACTTTCTGGAGAACCTGCCGACCGACAAGAGCGCCTGCGTCGTCAGCGACGTGCGTATGCCCGGCGTCGAAGGGCCGGAACTGGTGCGCAGGCTGAAGACGCTGAGAGGCGAGCGCTGGCCCGTAATCGTCATCACCGGCCACGCCGACGTACCGCTGGCGGTTCAGTTGATGAAGGCCGGGGTCGTCGATTTCATCGAAAAACCCTTCGATCCCGAACATATCCTGGACTGCGTCGGTCGCTGCATCGCCTCGCTGACCAGCCTGGAGGCGGATCGGACGGCGCGCGATGAAGCCAACAGTCGTCTGGCGACCCTGACCACTCGCGAGCGTCAGGTGTTCGACGCCCTGATCGACGGCTGTTCGAACAAGGAAATTGCGCTGCGGCTGGAGATCAGCCCCCGCACGGTGGAGATTTTCCGCGCCAAGGTGATGACCAAGATGCAGGCGTCGAACCTGTCCACCCTGGTTCGCATGGGAATGCGCGCCGGCGACGCTTGAGCCGGAAGGGAATCGTCTCCACCTTAGGGCGGACATGAGCGACCGGTCCGCAGGCCTCGCCCCGTCCCGCGTCACTGCGGTCCTGGGGCCCACCAACACCGGCAAGACCCATCTGGCGGTCGAGCGGATGCTGGGTCACGCCTCGGGCATGATCGGCCTGCCGCTGCGCCTGCTGGCCCGCGAGATCTACGAGCGCATCGTCCGCCAGCGCGGGGCCGCCGCCGTCGCCCTGATCACGGGCGAGGAAAAGATCGTCCCGCCGCGGCCGCACTATTTCGTCTGCACCGTCGAGGCTATGCCGCTGGAGCGGTCGGTCGAGTTCCTGGCCATCGACGAGATTCAGCTGGTCGCCGATCCCGAGCGCGGCCACGTCTTCACCCAGCGACTGCTGCACGCGCGCGGGCGGTTCGAGACCATGTTCCTGGGCGCCGGGACGATGGAGCCATTGATCCGCCGCCTGGTGCCGGACGTGGAGATCGTGACGCGGGACCGGCTGTCGACGCTTTCCTACGCCGGGTCCAAGAAACTGACCCGCCTGCCCCGGCGCAGCGCCATCGTCGCCTTCTCGACCGAGCGGGTTTACGCCATCGCTGAACTGATCCGGCGTCAGAGAGGCGGTGCGGCCGTGGTCATGGGCAGCCTGTCGCCCCGCACCCGCAACGCCCAGGTCGCCCTGTATCAGTCGGGCGAGGTCGATTTCCTGGTCGCAACCGACGCCATCGGCATGGGGCTGAACATGGACGTGGACCATGTCGCCTTTGCGGGTCTGAGGAAGTTCGACGGTCGGCGGACCCGCTGGCTGCACGCGCACGAGATCGGTCAGATCGCCGGCCGCGCCGGACGGCACCTGCGTGACGGCACCTTCGGCGTCACGGCCGAGGCCGAGGATCTGGATCCCGACCTGGTCGAACAGGTGGTCGAGCATCGCTTCGATCCGGTCGAGGGCGCCGAATGGCGCAACGCCAAACTCGATTTCGACACCCTGCCTGACCTGCTGCGGTCCCTGACCGTCACGCCTCAGCGCATCGGCCTGAACCTGACCGGCGAGGCTCTGGACGAGACCCTGCTGCGCCGTCTGATAAAGGACGAGGAGATCGCCCGCATCGGTCGATCGCGCGGCGCCATCATGCGGCTGTGGGAGGCGTGCCAACTGCCCGATTTCCAGAAGACGACGCTGGACGAGCATGCGCGGTTGGCCAAGGACGTCTTCCACGCCCTGACCGGCAAACGCGGCCGCCTGACCGACGACTGGATGGGGCCGCGCTTCGCCTTCGTGGACCGCGACGACGGCCAGATCGACCAGCTGTCGGCGCGGCTCTCGGCAGTCCGCACCCTGTCCTACATCGCCAACCGGCCCGACTGGGTTCACGACGCGCAAGGCTGGCGCGACAAGACCCGTGCGCTGGAGGACCGGCTGTCCGACGTGCTGCACGAGCGGCTGACCGCCCGGTTCGTGGATCGCCGCACCACCGCCCTGATGCGGGCCTTGAACGTGCGGGACGATACGTTCGCCGGGGTCGCCGACGACGGCGAGGTTACGGTCGAGGGACAGGTCGTAGGCCAACTGGAGGGCGTTCGCTTCCAGATGGAGAAGGGCGCCTCGGCGCTGGAAGACCGCACCCTGCGCCAGGCGGCCGTGCGCGCTGTGACGCCCGAGATCAACCGCCGCCTGGGCCGGCTGGCGGCCGAGACCGACGAGGCCTTTTCCGTCACGCCGGATGGCGCGGTCCTGTGGCGCGGCGTGCTGACCGCCCAGATCGTGACGACGCCGCAGGGGGCCGATCCGTTCTCGCCGTCCGTGCGTCTGCTGGGCGATCTGGGACCGACGCCCGCCCGCGAACGGGCGCAGCGCCGGATCGAGGCTTGGCTGGCTGCCGAGGCCGGCCGTGCGCTGCGAGATTTGCGCCGTCTGCGTCAGGCCGTCGAAAGCGGCGCGCTAAAGGGCCTGCCGCGCGGCATCGCGTTTCGTCTGATCGAGGCCGGCGGCCTGATCGACCGACGCGAGGTCGAACGCGATCTGGCGGCTCTCAGCCAGGTCGAGCGCCGCACGCTGAAGAGTTTCGCCATCCGCGTCGGCGTTCATTCGGTGTGGCTGCCCGGCCTGCAAAAGCCCCGCGCCCGACATTTCGCGCAAGGGTTCGTGGACGCGCCGCTGATCCCCGCGACGCCCGACCTGATCCCCGCGCCGGTCGAGCCGCCCTCGCCGCGCCTGCTGTCGGCCTCGGGCCTGCGCCAGGCCGGTCGCTGGCTGGTCGCCGTCGAGGCGCTGGAGAGGATGACCGAGTTGCGCGCCGCCCATCATGGCAGGTTGTCGGACGAAGCCCTGATCGACCTGGGCTGGAGCGCCGATCAGGCCAAACAGGTCATCGCCGCCCTGAAGACCGAACGCGCCCGCCTGCCTGACAAGCCCGGCGCGGCGCCCAGGCCGGTGAAAGATTCGCCGTTCGCGGCCCTGGCCGCTCTGACGGAGGCGCCGTCTGCGCGGCCCAAGCGTCGTCGCCAGCGTCGGAAGGCGACGGCTTGAGCGAGGACGCCTGTCGCATCGACATCTGGCTGTGGCGCGCGCGGTTCGTGAAGACGCGGGGGCTGGCCGCCGATCTGGTCGAGCGGGGCGCGGTGCGGCTGACGCATCACGGGCGGGAGGTGCGGCTCGACAAGCCCAGCCGCTGCGTCCACGTCGGCGACCTGCTGACCTTCGCCCAAGACGGGCGCGTCACCAGCCTGAGTGTGGAGGCGCTGGGCGAAAGGCGCGGACCTGCCGAAGAGGCCCGCGCCCTTTACTCAATTATTGCTTGAGAACGAACTCGCCCTCGATGTGCAGCTTCACTTCGTCGGACACGGCCGGCAGGGCGTAGTTGATGCCGAAGTCCGAACGCTTGATCGTGGCCTCGCCGTCGAAGCCGGACTTGTAGGCGCCCATGACGGTGCCGGCGCCGTTGAACTCGACCTCGATGGTGACGGGCTTGGTCACGCCGCGCAGGGTCAGGTCGCCGACCACGGTCGCCTCGTTGGCGTCATCCGAATCCACCGTCACCGAGCGCGAGACGAAGGTCGCCGTCGGGTGGTTGGCGGTGTCGAAGAAGTCGGCGGTCTGCAGGTGGGCCTTCAGCCGGTCGTCGTTCGGCGCCACGTCGGTCAGCGGAATGGTGGCGGTCAGGGTCGAGGCCGACGGATTGGCCGGGTCCAGCTTCAGCTCGGCCTTCACGTTCACGAACTGGCCGGTGTAGGTCGACAGGCCGAAGTGGTTCACCGACCAGGTGATCTTGCCGTGGCCGGAATCGAGATCGTAGTTCCCGGCGGTGACCTGGGCGGGGATCTTGGTCAGGGCGGCCTGGGCCACCACTGCGCCGCCAGCGGCGAGGCTGACGGCTAGCGCGCCGGCGACGGCGTATTTCATGAAGGGAGAGCGCATGGAGGGGTTCCTGTCGATGGGACGGTGAATATGCAATCAATACGGTTGCGATTAAGCCCGACTGTTGTCAAGCGGGCTCAAACCGGCTTGCGAACGTCTCTCGCCTTAAGCCCTGCTGTTGACAGTTGGTTGCGTGGCCGCCATGTCGCAGGCCTCCCGCTCACAGTCCGACACCCGTTCTTCGCCCAATGACCTACATCGTCACCGACGCCTGCGTGAAATGTAAGTTCATGGACTGCGTCGAGGTGTGTCCGGTGGACTGCTTCTACGAGGGCGAGAACTTCCTGGTCATCGCGCCCGACGAGTGCATCGACTGCGGCGTGTGCGAGCCGGAATGCCCCGTCGACGCCATCGTGCCCGACACCGAGGACGAGCCGGACGGCAAGTGGCTTCAGGTCAACGCCGAATACGCCAAGGTCTGGCCCAACATCACCGTCAAGGGCACGCCCCCCGCCGACCGCGAACAGTACGAACGCGAGACCGGCAAATACGAGAAATACTTCAGCACCAAGCCGGGCAAGGGTTCCTGACTTTACGGCTGGCGACGATCAAGCCTTGCCGCAAATCCACGTCCACCCTGTGGACGTTTTGAAATTCCGCAGATTTGTGATAGGTTCTGTTTCATTCGATCGGGCGGTCCGCGAAATCTTCGCGCCGCCCGTGTTTGCGACAGCATCCCGCCCATAGACGGGATCGGCCAGAGGTTTGGTGATCCGTTTCCGCATTTGACGCCTGACATCATCCCCTCCGACGGAGCGATCCGGCGGATGAGATCCTGTTTGCGTTTCCTGCGCCTTCGCGTCGCCCGGCCCTGACCGGGAAAGGACGATTATGACGAGCAAGACTGGTCTGGAGTTCAAGGTTGGCGACGCGGTCGTCTATCCGGCGCACGGCGTCGGTAAAGTCGCGGCGGTCGAGGTCCAGGAAGTCGCGGGCATGTCGCTGGAAGTCTATGTCGTGACCTTCGACCACGAGAAGATGACCCTGCGCGTCCCCACCAAGAAGGCCGCGACGGCCGGCCTGCGTTCGCTGGCCGCCGACGATGTCGTGACCAAGGCCCTGACCACCCTCAAGGGTCGCGCCCGCATCAAGCGCACCATGTGGTCGCGTCGCGCCCAGGAATACGAAGCCAAGATCAACTCGGGCGACCTGATCTCCATCGCCGAAGTGGTCCGCGACCTGCACCGCGCCGACACCCAGCCGGAACAGTCCTATTCGGAGCGTCAGCTCTATGAATCGGCCCTGGACCGTATGGCCCGTGAAGTCGCCGCCGCCAACAAGATCGACAAGGACGCCGCCGTCGAGCTGCTCGCCAAGTCGCTCAGCGCCAAGAAGCCGATCCCGACCGCCGAAGCCGCCTAAATACCGGTTGGGGCTTCGACCTCGGACAAACGAAAAGGCCCCGGAGCGATCCGGGGCCTTTTTGTTTTCGGGTTCTACTTGCCGGTTTTCCCCGACTTTCCAGGCACGGGAACCAGGTTCTTCAGGCTGGGCTGGGACGCGTTCGCCTTGGGCGGCGCGACCTTCTTGGACTTGCCCTTGCTCTCTTTCACGGTGATCGACCTTTTCTGTGAAAGGTCAGCCTAGCAGGCGGCCTACCTCCAAATGAGGCCGCACAGGCCCGCGCCCATGGCTTTTGAGCCAGGACTTCCCAAATAGGAGGATGGTCGCCGAGAGCGAACCGCCCTCAGGCGGTTGATCGGATCCGGTTTGACCACCATGCGAAACCTTCGATCTCATGATCTGGCTCATCGAGCTGTCCGTCGCGCGCGCCGCCGCGACGGGTTTTCCCCTTTCAACCAAGGGGAGGGCGGACGCATGATCGGCTATCTGATCCTGGTCCACCGCTATCCCGAACAGTTCAAACGCCTGTTCGACGCCGTCTATGACCCCGCCAACCATTACGTCGTTCACGTCGATCGCAACTCGGGCCCCGAGCTGGAACAGCAGATCCGCCAGTTCCTGGCCCCCTATGCCAACGCCGACGTCATCGAGAGCCGACGCGCCCTGTGGGGCGGCTACAGCCTGATCGACGCAGAGCTGCGCGGCATGAAGCGTCTGCTGGAAATGAGCGACGACTGGTCGGTCTTCATCAACCTCAGCGGCCAGGACTTCCCGTTGAAGTCTCAGGCCGAGATCATGGGCTTCCTGGCGAAACACAAAGGCCAGGAGTTCATTCGCGCGGTCGATCAGCGCAAGATCCGCCCCGACACCATGAACCGGGTCCGCAACATAGTGTTCGAGCGTCCCGGCGGCATCCTGCGCACCATCCTGCGCCGCCCGTTCCTGCGCGGGGCCACGCCCTATATCGGCAATCAGTGGATGATGGTCAGCCGACGCTTCTGCGACTTCGTCTGCAACGACAAGGCGGCGGATCGCTTCAAGGCCTTCTATCGCCACACCTTCATCGCCGACGAAGGCTTCTTCCAGACTGTGATGAAGAACACCGACGTCCATGGGCCGATGGTCAACGACGACATGCGGATGATCGACTGGATCCCCGACGGCGAGATCAAGCTGCGCCCGCGCACCTACACCCTGGCGGACCTGCCCGAACTGAAGGCCAGCCCGTCACTGTTCGCGCGCAAGTTCGACGCCGAGGTCGATGACGCCGTCATCGCCGCGCTGGAGGACTGGATCGCCCCCGTCGGCGCCAACAGACCGATCCCGACCGCCGAAGCCGCATAGACTTCGACCTCGGACAAAAGAAAAGGCCCCGGAGCGATCCGGGGCCTTTTTTGCTGCTCGCTATACGGGCCTCAGAAATACTCGGCGTTGGCCGGGCACTGGGCGCTGATGCGGCGTGCGGTGATGCTGGCGGGAATATAGGGGGTACCGCGCACGATCTGGGCGCCCCCGCGGAAGCTGAAGCTGGTGTCCGTATAGGTTCCGTTCAGTCGCACGGCGATGCGGCGACCCTTGCGGTCCTGGCACGTGCCCTCGAAGCGCGCATTGCCATCGCCCACCACGCGGGTCGGATAGGTGCAGCGCCACTTGTTGGTCGACAGGCCGCCGAAGAAGCGGTTGATCTCGCTGGGGCGGACACAGCGTTGCAGCGTGTCGCGCTGGCCCACGGCGCTGGTGGTATATTCCCAATAGCCGGGCAGGACTTCGGACTGGGCCGCCGTCTGGGCGGGGGCGGTGGCGGGCGCGGCCAGCATGAAGCCGCCGGCGACGACCGGGGCCAGGACGGCGAGCGCGCGCTTGGGCAGGCGGTCGATCAGCGACGGACGGGACATGGCGGCCTTCTGTTCTGCTTGGGTCTCTTCTGGGGTCTTCATGATATGGCCCATACAGCGCGGCATTTGAATGACGGCTGAACGAACCGCTGGCTTTATGCGTCCAGACTCAGCTTGACGCCGAACCGCCTCTTCCCTTATACGGCCCCCTCTCGCGCGGGCTGGTTCCCGCGCGCAACTGTTTCATGCGTCTTCTCCCATGCTCGGGCTGGACGCCGCACCTTAAGGATCTGACGATGTCGCGTCGTTGCGAACTCACCGGTATCGGCCCCATGGTCGGCCACAATGTGAGCCACTCGAACATCAAGACCAAGCGCCGGTTCCTGCCGTCGCTGAAGACGGTCAAGCTGACTTCGGAAACCCTGGGCCAGACGTTCAGCCTGCGTATCTCGAACGCCGCGCTGCGCACCCTGGACTACAAGGGCGGCCTGGACGTCTTCATCGTCAAGGCTCGCGACGAGCAGCTGTCGATCGCCGCCCAGCGCATCAAGCGTCAGGTTCGCGCCAAGATCGCCGAGCAAGCCGCCGCCGCCGCCGCCTGATCGGCGTCTGCGACATAGAGTTCTGGAAGAGGCCGGTGGAAACGCCGGCCTTTTTCTTTGCGCGTCATCCGGGCCGCGCTAAGCCTTCCCTGCCAGACCGAAGGGAAGTTGGATGCGCATCACGGTTCTGCTCGCCGCAGCGAGCCTTCTGGCCCTGACCGCCTGCGCCACCGCCCCGGCTTCGACGGCCGCGACGACGCGTGAATCCACCCCCTACACCCTGGCCACCGACCAGCCGTTGACGGTCGAACAACAGGCGATGCGGTTCGACAAGGCCAACCTGACGATCAAGGTCATTCCCGCCGACAAGGCCATCGACGCCGTCGCCGTTCTGGACTTCACCGCCAAGGCGCCGTTGGAGGCCCTGGTCGTCGATCTGGATACGCTGCTGACCATCTCGTCGGTCCAGATCGACGGGATCGAGGTCGCCGTCGACCGCTGGTCCAATCCCGAGGGCCGGCTGACGGTGCAGTTGGCACAGCCCCTGGCCGCCGGACAGTCCGTCGCCATGCGCGTCGCCTATGCCGGTCAGCCGCGCGTGGCGCCCCGCGCGCCGTGGGACGGCGGCTTCGTCTGGTCCACCGCCCCGTCGGGCGAGCCGTGGATCGCCACGGCGGTTCAGGGCGAGGGCTGCGACATCTTCTGGCCCTGTATCGACAGCCCGCACGGCGAGCCGGGCCGGGTCGATCTGCACATCACCGTCCCGTCCGATCTGTCGGCGCCGTCCAACGGCCGGTTCCTGGGCAAGGTCGATCACGGCGACGGCTGGACCACCTGGAACTGGACCGCCAAGTCGCCCAACACCTACGCCATCGCCCTGAATGTCGGCCCCTATCAGGAGGCCGCGGGCGCGTATCGCAGCCGGTTCGGCAACACGATCCCGATGGCCTACTGGCATCTGAAGTCCGACACGCCCGAACAGGTCCAGGCCCTGTTCGCCCAGTTTCCCAAGATGCTGGACTTCTTCGAGGCCACCGTCGGCCCCTATCCCTTCGGCGACGAGAAGATGGGCGTGGTCGAGACGCCTCATCTTGGCATGGAGCACCAGACCATCAACGCCTATGGCAACGGCTACAAGATCGACGGGCGGGGCTATGACTGGCTGTTGCAGCACGAGTTCGCCCACGAATGGTTTGGCAACCAGCTAACCAACCAGAACGCCGACGACATGTGGCTGCACGAAGGGCTGGGGTCGTACATGCAACCCCTGTACGCGCGCTGGCTGCTGGGCGACCGCTATATGCAGCGCGAACTGGCCAACCAGCGCGAGGGGCTGATCAACAAGTTCCCCGTCGTCTCGGGCACGCCCAAGACCGAGGACGAGGTCTACAAGGGCGATGTCGGGCCGGGCAACGACATCTATTCCAAGGGCTCGCTGATCAGCCATTCACTGCGGATGCTGATCGGCGATGCGGCCTTCCACGAGGCGATCACCCGGCTGGTCTATGGCCGACCCGATCCCCGGCCGGGCAATTTCGCGCCGCTGTATCGTTCGACCGGCGACTTCCTGAACATCGTCAACTCGGTGACGGGCCAGGATTATGGCTGGTTCTTCCGCGGCTATCTCTACAACGCCGCCCTGCCGGTGCTGACGCAGATGCGCGAGGGCGAGATGTTGCGGCTGGCGTGGGCCACGGGCGACGGCGGGCCCTTCCCCATGCCGCTGGAGGTCGAGATCGACGGCGTCGTCCAGACCGTGGCTATGACGGATAGGCGCGGCCAGGTCGCGGTTCCGGCCGGCGCCCATGTCCTCATCGACCCGCAGAACAAGGTGCTGCGCCAGATGGACGTCATCGACGAACTTCAGGCCTACAAGGCGGCGCAGCAGCCCAAGTAACGATCCTTCTCCCATTGGGAGAAGGTGGCCCGAAGGGCCGGATGAGGGTCGGCCGGTGGGCCAACTCGCACCACCCGCCCCTCACCCTTTCGCGCCAGAACGACGGCTATGCTGTCGTGCGCTCAAGCCCTCTCCCAATGGGAGAGGAACAGAAATCAAGCCGCCGCCACCGTCACCGACTGGCGCACCATCTGGCAGCGCTCCTGGGTCGTCAGGAAGGCGATGTCGGCCGCGTCGCGTCCGCAGGCGATCCGCACCAGACCCTCGACCGGCGCCAGGCCCGTCGCATCGACCAGCCACCAGCCATTGTCCAGCCAGACCTCGAAGATGGCGTGAAAATCGGGCGGCTCCAGCTGGTGGGCGAAGGCGCTGACGGCGCGCGCGGGAATGCCCGAGGCCCGGCACAGGGTCATGCCCAGGTGTGTGAAGTCGCGGCATACCCCAGCGCGGTCGATGAAGGTGCGGGCCGCCGTGGTCTCGGTATCCGAGACCCCGTGCTCGTAATCGACGTTGGCGGTGATCCAGTTCAGGATCGCCAGCACGCGCGCGCCCCCCGCCGTATCGCCGAACTCGCGCGTGACGAAGCGGCCGAACTGGTCCGACGGGCAATATCGGCTGGGCTGCAGATAGGGCAGGACCTCGGCAGGCAGTTCGCCCCAGTCGTGTTGGGATACGCTGGGCGGCAGGCCCTTCAGCACGCCGTTCTCGACCACCGCCTCATAGGTCAGGGTGACCTCGCCCTCGACATGGCAACGCAGGGTGCGGGCGCCGAAATCGACGTCCTCGTCCTCATGGAATTCCACAGGCGGATCGAAGGTCAGGGTCTCTTCGATGATGTCCTGGCCGGGCCAGTGGGCGACCTGGATCTTGTAGATGGCGTCCGTCGGCGGATCGAAACGATAGACGAGCTCGGCGCGCACGCGCAGTTTCATGAGGGCCTACCGTTCCGAGCGAAATGAAAATGGACGAGGCTGCTGAACGCCATGCGCCCTGGGCCGTTCCGTGTCCGTGACGCGCCTTCTAGCGCGGCTTCACGCCCGTGAAAATCGACAAGACAAGACAGTGTGTTAATCTGGCGCCCATGATCGCTTCCCCTGCCCTTCTCGCTCTTCGGGAAGCCGCCGACCACCCGTCCCCGCAACCGCAGACGCGGGACGCCTGCGCATGACCGAGACTCTGGAAAACGTCGAACCCGATCTGACCGAATGTGATCGCGAGCCGATCCACATTCCACAATCCATTCAGCCGCACGGCTTCCTGCTGGTGCTCGACCTGCAATCCCTGACGATCCGCCAGGGTGCGGGCGCCATCGAGGATCTGACCGGCCGCACCGTCTGGATCGACCGCCCGATCGCGGACGTGCTGGGCGATGTCGCAGACCGGCGTATCCGCTCGATGGCGGCCTTGCAGGAGACCGGTTTCGCTTGCCGCTGGCGCGCGACCAACCGGCTGGAATATGACGTGGTCGTCCACCGCGCGCCCAATGCCGCCGCCGCCGACGACCTGATGATCGTCGAGGTCGAACAGAGCTCGCAGCAGGCGCGCTTGGGCATCGACCTGGTCGCCAATCTGGACACCGCCGGCGCATCGCTGGAACGGGCGGTGACGGTGCAGTCGGTGTGCGATCGGGCGGCCGAAGCCTTTCGCAAGCTGACCGGGTTCGACCGGGTCATGATCTACCGCTTCCACGACGACGACGCGGGCCAGGTGGTCGCCGAAGCCCGTGCGGACGGAACAGGCTCCTTCCTGAACCACCATTTCCCGGCCGCCGACATCCCCAGACAGGCGCGGGCCCTTTATCTGCGCAACCCCGTGCGGGTCATTCCCGACAGCCGTTATAGGCCCCAGCCCTTGCGGCCTGTCGCGCCCGGCGAAGCGCCGCTGGACATGAGCGACAGCGGCCTGCGGTCGGTGTCGCCGATCCATCTGCAATATCTCCAGAACATGGACGTGCGGGCCTCGGCCTCGGTGTCGATCATCGTCGATGACGCGCTGTGGGGGCTGATCGCCTGTCACAACGCCTCGCCCAAACTGCTGCCCTACGAACTGCGGGTCGGCTGCACGACCCTGACCCGCAATCTGGCGCGCCAGCTGAAGGCCAAGGGCGACGCCGACCTTTATCGCGAGCGCACCCGTCTGCGCCGCATGGAAGACGAACTGGTCGGTCGGCTTCCGACGGATCGGCCGCTGCGCGAGGCGCTGGCCACGCGCGCCGATCCGCTGATGCAGCTGACGGGCGCCGACGGCCTGGCCATCGTCGGCGACGGCGAGATCCAGACCTTCGGCTATACGCCGCCCCGCGATGCGGTGGGCGCCGTCGCCGCCTGGGCGGCATCGCGGCCCGGCCTGCGCCCCGTGTCGTCCCACAACCTGTCCGCCGTCCTGCCCCAGGCCAAGGCCTGGACGACGCATGCCAGCGGCCTGTTGGCCGTCACCCTGCCCATCGACCAGCCGGTATCGATCCTGTGGTTCCGATCCGAAGTGATCGAGACGGTGCGCTGGGCCGGCAATCCCTCGACCGCCGACAAGACCGGTCCCAACGCCGTGCTGACGCCCCGCGCCTCCTTCGAAAGCTGGTCGGAATCGGTTTCGGGCCGCGCCCATCGCTGGAGCCCCGCCGCGATCGAGTCCGCCGGACGGCTTCGCGACGCCCTGGCCGACTATGCCGCCATCGACCAGCTGCGCCGCCTCAACCGCTCGCTTCAGGATCGCCTGTCCGAGCGGGATCTGCGGCTGGAGCAGCAGCAATATCTGATCCGCGAAGTAAACCACCGGGTCCAGAACAGCCTGACCCTGGTGTCCAGCTTCCTGGGCCTTCAGGCGCGCGAGCAGACGGGAGGCCCTGCGGCCACGGCCTTGAACGAAGCGCGTCGTCGCGTGCGCGCCGTCTCGGCGGTGCACAGCCGCCTCTATCTTGGCGACCAGGTCGCCTCCATCGACATGGCCCGCTACATCGGCGATCTGGTGGAGGATCTCAGTTCCAGCATGGGGCCGGACTGGACCGCCGCGATCGAGACGGATCTGGACCCGGTCTGCGTCGACGCAGGGCGGGCCGTCACCATCGGCCTGATCCTGACCGAGCTGATCATCAACGCCCAGAAATACGCCTACAACGGCAAGCCCGGTCCGCTGCGGATCATCATGGAAGACCAGGGCGCCCACTTCCGCCTGTCGGTCGAAGATGAAGGCGCCGGCGGCCATCTGGCGGGTAAGGGCTTCGGCTCGATGATGATCCAGAGCCTGGTGGGGCAGTTGGAAGGCACTATCGACTATCTGGACCGGGCGCCGGGCCTGGCTGTGAGCCTAAAGGCGCGGATCGATCCGCTGATCTGATCGCACGCCCTGTGGCGTCACGCCGCAGGGCGGCGTATGAGCCGCGCCATGTCCGCCTTGGTTTCGCGCGTCTCGCCGCGCGCCTTCGCCCTGATCGTCCTGCTGATCGCCGCCTGCGTGCTGGGCCTGGCGCCCATTCTGGTGCGGTTGACCGAGACGGGACCGGCGGCGGCGGGGTTCTGGCGTTTTCTGTTCGCCCTGCCGCTGCTGACCATACTGGCGACGCGCGAGCCGGGCGGGATCGCGACCCCGTCGAAATGGGCGCTGCTGGCGGGCCTGTTCTTCGCGCTGGATCTCAGCTTCTGGCACTACGGCATCGTCATGACGTCCGTCGCCAATGCGACGGTGCTGTGCAACCTGACGCCAGTGGTGGTCACCCTGTTCGGCTGGTTCGTGCTGAAGGAGCGGCCGCACCGGCTGTTCCTTGTGGCCCTGGCCCTGGCGATGGGCGGCGCTTTCGCCATGGCGGCGGGGGCGGACGGCGGACAGGGGACCAATCCGCCGCTGGGCGACATCTTCTCGCTGTCGGTGGCGGTCTGGTACTCGGGCTATTTCCTGGCGGTGAAGGCCGCGAGGCGGACGGCCGGCGCCATGCGCGTCACCTTCTGGGCCACATTGCTGGGCGCGCCTCTGCTGCTGATCGTCGCTCTGGCCCTGGGCGAGGACATCATCCCCGCCGGGCCAAGCGGCTGGGCCGCCTGTATCGCCATGGGGATCATGCACGTCTTTGGCCAAGGCGGCGTGGCCTGGGCGCTGGGCAAGCTGCCGGCCTCGGTCACGGCCGTCACCATCCTGATCCAGCCCGTGGTCGCCGGCTTGCTGGGCTGGTGGATCTTCGGCGAGACCCTGACGCCGGTTCAGGCCCTGGGCGGCGCCCTGGTGCTGGGCGCCATCGTCCTGGCGCAGAGGTCGCAGAGAGCGAAGACGGTCCCCGCCGCTGACGCTCCAGCCGGGCTCAAGTAGCGCGAAGCGCGATAGCCCAAGCAAAAAAGAAAACAGGCGCGGAAGCCGAAGCCGCCGCGCCTGTCTCTAAGCCTTGAAGGCTGATCGACTCAGAGAATCTTGAGGTCGATCGCCGAGGTCTTGCCGCGCTGGCTTTCCAGCTCGTATTCGACCTTGGCGTTCTCATCGAGGCCCTGAAGTCCGGCCTTCTGAACGGCGGTGATATGGACGAAAACGTCCTGACCGCCGGTATCGGGTTGGATGAAGCCGAAGCCCTTTGTGGGGTTGAACCACTTGACCGTGCCGGTCGCCATGTCTGCGTCTCCGTCAACGCGCTTTTCCAGGCGGATCCCCATCAGGGTGACCCGACAATCCATCTGGACAGCTCGTTCAGGCGAAGGAGCGAAACGCGGGTGTGGACCCCACGCAAAATCCGGACTGTATCGATGTTGTCACCCGGCTTTTCGAGGCGGTCAACAGCAAAGCGATTCGCACGGGACGCATTCAGGATTAACGGCAGATGCCCCGGGCGGCGCCGTCGATGTGCAGATGGTTGGCGTGGGCGGCGTTGTAGTCGGGCGTCAGCACAGTCGAGAACAGACGGCAGGCGCCGTCGCGAACGGCATGCAGGAACCGTGACCCCTGCTCGCCCGCAGGACCTTCGCCCCGCCAGTCGTTCAGCACACTGACGGTCCGCCCGTCCTTCAGCGTGACGCCTGCGACGTCCAGGGCATTGGCCCGGGCGTGTTCGCTGGGGCGCTCCTGCTCGTCCTGGGAGCCATAGATGCGGCGGCAGGAATAGGTGCCGTAGTTCTCGACCCGCGCCGGCTCCGACCCCAGGATGTCGCGCGAGGCCGGGCGCAGCACCTGTCGGTCCCAGATGACGTAGCGGACGGCCAGCGGGCACTGCATGACAACGCCGGCGGGCGCGAGAGGCGTCACCTCGCCGCCCGTAATCCGCACGGCTCCGCGCACCACGCAGAAGCCGCCGTCGTCGCGGTCGGCCGCCCGTTCGACCTGAACCCCCGCATTGCGCAACGCCTGCATACAGGCCTCGGTCGCGCCCTCCACGGCCTGGGGCGTCGCGGCGGTCGGCACGTCGAAGGCCGCGACCTTGGCCGAGGTCGCACGCCCCAGGGGTCGGTCCAGATCCAGCGGCTTCCACGGCAGATCCTGTGGCGGAGCGAAGACGTTCAGCAGGGCGAAGGCCGAGCAGACAAGCAGCGCCAGCTCCCACACCAGATTCCACATGTCCGCCAGATCGCGCTTCATTCCGCCCCGTCACGGGCCGGACAGGCCCCGCGCCCTTAACGCCCAGCTTCGCCGTCGGCTCCCTGAGAACGCACACCCCTTGCCCGCAGGCCCCGTCCGGCCCACTCTTTCACCATGGGAAAGAAATCAGACGCCTATGAAGCCGAGCTGGAGCAGATTCAGCTGGCCATCGTCCAGACCCAGGCCTGGAGCATCGAACACGGCTCGCGCGTGGTCATCGTGCTGGAGGGTCGCGACACCGCCGGCAAGGACGGGGCGATCAAGCGGCTGACCGAACACATGTCACCGCGCCAGACGCGCGTCATCGCCCTGCCCAAGCCCAGCGACCGCGAAACCAGCCAGTGGTATTTCCAGCGGTATGTCTCACACCTGCCGGCGGCGGGCGAGACGGTGATCTTCAACCGGTCCTGGTACAACCGCGCCGGGGTCGAGCCGGTGATGGGATACTGCAAGCCCGAGCAGTACGCCCAGTTCATGACCGACGCCCCGCGCTTCGAGCGGATGCTGACCGACGACGGGATCATCCTGATCAAGATCTGGCTGGACATCTCGCGCGAAGAACAGGCCAAACGGCTGAAGGAACGCCGCACCGACCCGCTGAAGAAGTTCAAGCTGTCGTCGCTGGACGCCGAGGCCGAGGCGCGGTTCGACGCCTATTCCGACGCCCGCGACCGCATGCTGGACGAGACGGATCGCCCCTTCGCGCCCTGGGTCGTCGTGGCCACAGACGACAAGAAGACGGCGCGGCTGAACATCGGCCGCTACATCCTGTCGATCCTGAACCACACCAGCGTCGAGGTGAAGAAGCCGGACCCGAAAGTGGTCCTCAGCGCCGCCAAGGCCAAGGGCAAGCTGGCGCGCTGATCGACCTCAGGCCGTCCTGACGATCCCGCCCGTCGCCGCCACAGGCCAGGGCGTCAGCCGCCCGCCCGCACAGGGGCCGCCCTTGCACTCGCCGGTCAGCGGCTCGAACACCGCCCCGTGCCAGCCGCAAAGGATCAAGGATCCGTCGGGCGTCAGATAGCGGTCGATCTCCATGGCGATGGGAAAACCCGCATGGGGGCAGCGGTCCACCCAGCCGGCGACCTGACCGTCCTTACGCACCACGAAGCCGTGGAAGAAGGCCTCGCCGATCTGGAGCACGAAACCGCGCGAGCCGGGGTCGGCGATGTCGCCCTCGGCGCACAGGGCCACGCCCGGCGGCGTCTTCCAGACCCGTTGGCGCTCTGCGGGTGCGTCCTCAGACACGTTCGGCCTTCAATGGACGCGACAACAGGCCGTCGATCAGGCCGTCCACGTCGATCTCGCCGGCCAGCAGGGCGGCGACACCTTCAGAGATCGGGATTTCCACGCCCAGACGCGCCGCCAGTTCGCGCACGGCTGGCGCGCTCTCATAGCCCTCGGCCACCGACCGTTTGCCGGCCAGGGCCTGTTCCACCGTCTGTCCCTGGCCCAGGGCCAGGCCCAGACTCATGTTGCGCGACTGGGGGCTGGAGCAGGTCAGGACGAGGTCGCCCAGGCCGCACAGGCCCGCCACCGTCTCGGCCTGACCACCCATAGCGACGGCGAGGCGGGTCATTTCGGCAAAGCCGCGCGTGATGAGGGCGGCATGGGCGCTGCGTCCCAGGTGACGCCCCTCGGAAATGCCGCAGGCGATGGCCAGGACGTTCTTCAGCGCCCCGCCCGCCTCGGCCCCCACCAGATCGGTCGCCAGATAGGGCCGGAAGCCCGGCGCCGACAGGGTGTTCAGCAGCGCCTCGCCCAGCGCCGCATCGGCGCAGGCCAGGGTGACGGCGGTGGGCAGGCCGCGCGACACCTCGCCAGCGAAACTGGGGCCGGACAGGACGGCGGCAGGCGCGTCCGGCAAGGTCTCGGCCAGCACTTCGGTCATCAACTTCATCGTGCCGCGCTCGACCCCCTTGGAGCACAGCACCACCGGCACGCCGGCGCGATAGTGGGGCGCAAACGCCGTCAGCGTCGCCCGCATATGCTGGGCAGGCGGCACGGCCAGGATCACGTCGCAGTCGGCCAGGTCGCCCAGATCGGCCGTGAACTTCAGTGCGTCGGCCAGCGGCACGCCGGGCAGATACAGGTCGTTGGCCCGCGTCGCCCGCAGGGTCTCGACCAACTGCTGCTCGCGCGCTTGCAAGGTCGTGTCCAGACCAGCCCGAACGCAGACCTGCGCCAGGGCCGTGCCCCAGGCGCCCGCGCCGATGACTCCTGCCGTGCGGAATTCCATACGCCCTCCCGAAGCTTCTTTATCGTTCACGCCTTGGCGCCTTTGCGGCCCGGCTTGTGCGAAGGATCGGACAGGGCGCGCGCTTCGTCCAGCGGCCATCGCGGCCGTGCGACGACGTCGATGTCGCTGGTCAGTCCCAGCGCCAGCCGCTCCGCCCCCGCCAAGGCGATCATCGCCGCATTGTCGGTGCAATAGGCCATGGGCGGGGCCAGGAAGTCGAAGCCGTGTTTGGCCGCCGTCGCCTGCAAGGTCGCGCGGATGGTCTTGTTGGCCGCGACCCCGCCCGCCACCACAAACAACCTGTGCTCATGGGTTTCGGCATAGGCCGCCAACGCGCGCTCCGACCGATCCGACAGCTGACGCGCGATGGCGTTCTGAACCGCGTCGGCCAGGTCCGCCTTATCCTGCTCCGTCTCGCAGGTCTGTGCGATGCGGAAGGCCGCCGTCTTCAGGCCCGAGAAAGAGAAATCGCAATCCTTGCGGCCCAGCAGCGCGCGGGGCAGGTCGAACCGCGACCCATCGCCCTGCATCGCCAGCCGTTCCAGCGCCGGCCCGCCCGGATAACCCAGCCCCAGGGCCTTTGCGATCTTGTCGAAAGCCTCACCCGCCGCGTCATCGATGGTGGCGCCGATCCGGCTCATGTCGCCGATGCCGCGCACCTCCAGAAGCTGGCAATGGCCGCCAGACACCAGCAGCAGCAGGAAGGGATAGGCGACCTCCGCCCCCAGCCGCGCTGACACCGCATGGCCTTCCAGATGATTGACCGCCACCAGAGGCAGGCCGCGCGCCAGCGCCGCCGCCTTGCCGAAGCTCAGCCCCACCATGACCCCGCCGACCAGGCCCGGCCCGGCCGTCGCCGCGATCCCGTCCAGCCCGTCATAGCCCATGTCCGCCTCGGACATTGCGCGACGCGTGACCTCGGCGATCATCTCCACATGGCTGCGCGCCGCGATCTCGGGCACCACGCCGCCATAGGCCGCATGATCGTCGATCTGGCTGTGGACGACCGAGGACAGCACCTCCGCCCGACCACCTGTCAGGCGCACCACCGAGGCGGCGGTCTCGTCGCAGCTGGTCTCCAGGCCCAGCACCGTCAGCGCATGACCGGGACGAGGGGGGACATCCCGTCCAGTTGCTGACTTGGCGCCGCTGCTATAGTCGGCGGACATCTCCATCGGGTCGAGGTAGCGACCCGGCGACCGGTGCGCAACGCTCATGACCTTTCCTCTCCGCATCGGCACCCGGCGTTCCAAGCTGGCCCTGGCCCAGTCCGGCATGATGCAGCGCGCCATCGGCCGCGCCCTGAACGTGCCCGAGGCCGAGATCGAGACCGCCATTCCCCTGGTCGAGATCGTCACCACCGGCGACCGCATTCAGGACCGCCGCCTGCTGGAAATCGGCGGCAAGGCCCTGTTCACAAAGGAGATCGAGGAGGCGCTACTGGCCGGCCGGATCGACATCGCCATCCATTCGATGAAGGACGTCCCCGCCGAACAGCCGCAGGGCCTGTGCATCGCCGCCATCCCCGAACGGGAGGACGCCCGCGACGCCTTCATCAGCCGCGACTTCGACAGCTTCGATACCCTGCCCTTCGGCGCCCGCCTGGGCACCGCCAGCCTGCGTCGCCAGGCCCAGGCCCTGGCCCTGCGGCCCGACCTGAAGGTCGAGATGCTGCGCGGCAACATCGACACCCGGCTGCGCCGCGCGGCCGAGGGGGATTTCGACGCCATCCTTCTGGCGGTGTCAGGCATGACGCGCCTGGGCGTCACCGAACACATTCGCGAGAAACTGTCGCTGGACGCCTTCCTGCCCGCGCCAGGCCAGGGCGCCCTGGCCATTCAGACGCGTGCCGCCAACATCGACGCGCCCCTGAACGCCCAATGGGTCGCCGCCCTGAACCACCCCGCGACCGCCATCGCCGTCGCCGCCGAGCGTGGGGCCATGACGGCGCTGGAAGGGTCGTGCCGCACCGCCGTCGGCGCCTATGCCCGCATCGAGCACGACATCCTTCACCTGACCACCGAAATGCTCAGCCCCGACGGGTCCGCCCGCTGGCGCCGCGTCGGCGACCTGCCCCAACCCACCGAAGCCGACGCCCGCGCCCTGGGCCAGCGATTGGGCGGCGAGGTCCACGCTTCCGCCGGCGATCAGGAGGTCGATCCCGCGACCCTGGACGGATGACCGCCCCCAACGCAGAAGCCAGGCCCGCCCGCATCTGGATCACTCGCGCCGAGCCCGGCGCCGCCCGCACCGCCGCACGCCTGCAAGCCATGGGGCTGGAGCCGATCATCGCCCCCCTGCTGACGATCCAGAACCTGACCCCGCCCGTCCCTGACCTGGCTCCCTTCGACGCGCTGGCCTTCACCAGCATCAACGGCGTCGCAGCCTTCGCCGCCCTGACGCCCGAACGCGACCGCCCGGTCTTCGCCGTCGGCGACGCCACCGCCCAGGCCGCCCGCGACGCCGGCTTCGACGAGGTCCGTTCCGCCTCCGGCGACCTTCACGCCCTCGCCCGCCTGATCGCCTCCGAGCTGAGCCACGCCTCCGTGCTGGTCCCGCAAGCCGAAACCCCCGCCGGCGACTTCGACGCCGCCCTGGTCATCGCCGGCGCCCGCAACGTCTCGATCCAACCCCTGATCGTCTATCGCGCCCAAACCACGACCGTCGCCATGCCCACGACATTCGATGCGATCCTGATCCACTCCCCCCGCGCGGCGAAGATCATGGCCGAACAGGACATCGTCCGGCTGTCGCACGCCGTCACGGCCTGTATCTCCCCCGCCGCCGCCGCCCCGCTGGTCGCCCTGGGTCTGACGCCAGCCGTGGCCCAAACGCCCGACGAAGCCTCATTGCTCACGATCTTGAAAGCGGCGCTTGGCAAGCGCGACACGGCCGTATAAAGACCCCGTCTCGCGCGGACCACTTCATCCGTCGCAACCGGGCCGCTTTAGCTCAGCCGGTAGAGCACATCATTCGTAATGATGGGGTCAGGTGTTCGAGTCACCTAAGCGGCACCACTTCTCCGAGCGCGGTTCGCGCCGGAAGCGACGGCGGGGGCGCCGTCATGTATCCTAATGGTTGAATTCATACTCATCAGCACACGTAGCACTCCTTAGCGAAGCAGCTTTGGCTTGACGGCGTTGATGTTTTGGGGCCTTGGCACGCCATTAGTCCTGTCCGTAGGCCCAAATGAACGACGCAGTAGATCCCGTAGACATCGCCATTGGCGGACGCATCCGTGCGCGTCGCGAAGAACTTCGTATCACCCAGGCGCAGTTGGCCGCAGGCGCCGGCGTCACCTTCCAGCAGATTCAGAAGTATGAGCGGGGCGTCAATCGCGTGTCCGCCGCCCGTCTTCTGCAGATCGCCTCGGTTCTGAAGTCGACCGGCGCCGCCCTGCTGGGCGAGTTGGAAACGGCCGAGGGCGACGAGCTTGCGCTGGCCGCCCCGGGCGTCGCCGAACTGCTGGCCGCCTTCCGCGGGATCAAGGACGCCGCGCAACGCGACGCCCTTCTGACCGTAGCCAAGGGCCTGCGCGGCTGATCAGGCGCGGTTGCTGACGCTCTTCAGCAACTGCTCCACCTCGTCTCGACGGTCCGACGACGCCTCCAGCGCCGTGCCGGCGAGCCATGACTGAATGGCGTCCAGCGCGCGCATGTCGCGGCCGTCCGAACGGCCCGCGTCCGCCAGGCTCTGGCGAATGATCTCGATCATGCAGACCGCCTCGACCGCCGTGCTGGGCGCATGATCCAGCAGGGTGGTTTCGGCCGCCTCCATCGGCGCAAGGTCCAGCTCGACCAGCAGGTTCTCGCCGCTGGCCGACAGGGATTGCGATCCGACCTGTTGAGCCAGATTGGCGGTCTCCAGCCACGAACGGAACAGGGGCATGAAGGCGGTGGGGGTTTGGGTGTTCATTGGACTGTGACCTTGTGTGGCGCGCGGACGGGCGCGCGCCGTGATTTGGGATGGGCGTAGGGGGCGGCGCGCGCCTCCCAGACACCAAAGAGGGCGAGAAGCAGGAGCTCGAACCAGACAACCATTCGGGTCGACACGATCGACCAGAGAAGGGCGTCGGAACCGGCGATGCCGGCGAGATGGGTCGAGACCGCGATGAGCTGAGCGCCGGCCGCCAAAAGCAGCCACCAGCGGTCGTATCGCAGCGCCAGGCCCACCAGCAGGCAGAACATGGCGAACGACAGTCCCGCCACCCCCCATCGGAAATGTCCGATGAACAGGTGATCGACCAATGGCGTGCCCCACTGCAAGGCGAACAGGGCGAGGACGACGATCCGCTCGGGCGTGCGGCCTTTCCACAGCAGAAGCGCCATGACCGCGTAGGTCAGGCCCTCCAGCAGCAAGGATAGCGGCGACCACATTCCGGCGCGATCAAGCGGCGACGGCGAGAACCGGGGCGAACCCAGTGGGTTTGACGGTCTTGTCCTCGCGAGGACCGTCCATGTACCAGCCGACCTGGTGTTCGTCGGCGACCTGGGCCAGTTCGCCGTGACTGGCGATGACCGCGCCGCGAACCTCGGCGAGTTGGCTGAGGCCGCGAACCATATTGGCCAGAGCGTCCTGTCCGACTTCCGCCGCCAGGCGGGCCTCGACCCGACCTTCCAGCGCCGTCTGGACCAGCCGGCAGACCTCGATCATCGCCTGATCGACGGCGTGTTCGGCGGTTCTGACCTGTCGCGCCACGCGGACGCCGACGTGCATATTCTTCATTGGCTCATCTCCCGTTAAGCCGTTTGGTCAGCGCATTTCAGCGGGAGCGAGCCGGTCGAAAAGGGATGGAACCACCATGCCCGCCGTCACGATCCCGATGGCGAACAGAAGAGCGATGGCGGCCCCGGCGACGATGATCCCCACCCTTGCCAGAGCGCCGCGGGGCGGCGCCGGCAGAAGCCAGGAAGTCGTTCGGTCGGAAACCGCATCGTCCAACTGTTCGGCCGACGTGGGATCATTCAGCGGATCGGGGCCGGTGTTGGGAATGAGTATCGACGCCTCTGAGTAGACGCTACTCAGCCGGCGCGCCGCCAGCTTGCGGTCCGACACCCCCAGTTTGGCGTAGGCGCGATGCAGGTGATTGCCGACGGTGCGAGGCGAAATGTCGAGACGCGCAGCGATCTCCTTGTCCTCCAGGCCCTGGCCGGCGAGGTGGACACATTCGCTTTCTCTGGTCGTCAGGCTGTCAGGCATTTGATCCCCCGCATCCTGTTTACCCTAAAATCCACCGGTGTCAGCCGATCTGCTTAGCTTGCAAACCACTTTCCGTCTCATCGCGCGATGTCAGATCACTTGAACATATAAGCATATCTTTATATGTCTGACCGCCTGACACAGACAGGAGCCTCTCTTGGCCGCTCGTTCTTCCTTCCTCTTCACCTCGGAAAGCGTTTCCGAAGGTCACCCCGACAAGGTCGCAGACCGCATCTCCGACACCGTCGTGGACGCCTTCCTGGCCAAGGATCCCGAGGCGCGCGTGGCGTGCGAGACCCTGGTCACGACCCAGCGCATCGTCCTGGCCGGCGAAGTCCGCGCCACCCGGCCGGGCGCCACCAAGGAAGAGAACGAAGCCTTCACCCAGGCCATCATCGACAGCCTGGAGCCGCTGGTCCGCGCCGCAGTCAAGGACATCGGCTATGAGCAGGACGGCTTTCACTGGGAAACGGCCGAATACGCCTGCTACCTGCACGCCCAGTCGGCGGACATCGCCGTCGGCGTCGACTCGACCAACGAGAAGGACGAGGGCGCGGGCGACCAGGGCATCATGTTCGGTTATGCGTCGAACGAGACGCCGGAACTGATGCCGGCGACCCTGCAATACAGCCACAACATCCTGAAGCGCCTCGCCGAGGTTCGCCACGCCGGCGGCTCGCAGCTGGAGCCGGATGCCAAGAGCCAGGTGACGATCGAATACCAGGACGGCAAGCCGGTCCGCGCCACTTCGATCGTCCTGTCGACCCAGCACGCCAAGGGCCTCAGCTCCGAACAGGTCGCCGAGATCGTCAAACCCTATATTCTCGAAGTGCTGCCGGAAGGCTTCACCGACGAGAACACCGTCTGGCACATCAACCCGACCGGCATCTTCGAGATCGGCGGACCTGACGGCGACGCAGGCCTGACCGGCCGCAAGATCATCGTCGATACCTACGGTGGCGCGGCGCCCCACGGCGGCGGCGCCTTCTCGGGCAAGGACCCGACCAAGGTGGACCGTTCGGCCGCCTATGCCTGCCGCTACCTGGCCAAGAATGTGGTCGCGGCGGGTCTGGCCGACCGCTGCACCATCCAGATCTCCTACGCCATCGGCGTGGCCAAGCCCCAGTCGATCCACGTCGATCTGCACGGCACCGGCAAGATTTCGGAAGCGGTGCTGGAAGACAAGATTCTGGACCTGATCGGCGGCGCCACGCCGCGTGCGATCCGTGAGCATCTGAAGCTGAACAAGCCGATCTACGCCCGCTCGGCCGCCTATGGCCACTTCGGACGCGAGCCCGATGCGGACGGCGGTTTCAGCTGGGAAAAGACCGACCTGGTCGATCAGCTCAAAGCGCTGGCTTAAGGCTTTAAGCGGCCTGGTCCACGACCAGGCCGCGCACGCCGGTCAGATTGGCGTCGGTCAGATCGGCCTGACGGGTCTGGGCGCCGTGCATAGTCGCACGCCCCAGGTCGGCGCCGATCAGGACCGCGCGCTTCAGATCGGCGCCCGACAGGTCCGCGCCACGCAGCACAGCCCCCGTCAGATCGGCCGGCATCAGGCGATCGGCGGTGATCAGCAACGGTCCCAACTGCGCCTCGCGCATGTCCGCACCGTTCAGCCTGGCCCCCTTCAAACGCGCCCCGCGCAGGTCGGCGCGACGCAGTTTGGCGGACCTCAGATCGGCGTTTTCAAGCTGGGCGCCCTGTAGCTGCACCCCCTCCATGTCCAGACCATAGAAAACTGCCCCCTTGGCCGACAAGGCGGTCAGGTTCAGCCCCGTGATCGACTTCAACGGACGCAGATCGACACCATCGAACACCGAAGGCTGCCCCTCCGTCCCGCCGGTCTCGCACCAGCGGGCGTGTTCGCGCAGCATCTCTGCGGCCGGCATACGGTCCACGGATTCGCACGCGGATTTGTTGTCGGTCAGGGCGCCCTGCATGTCCGCGCCGTCCGCGCGCCACATGGTCATCTTGCAGCCGACAAGAATGGCGTCGCGCAGATCGGCGCCCGACAGGTCCGCGCCCGACAGATCGGCCCCAGCCAGGTCCGTGCCCCGGAAGTTGGCCTGTTTCAGATTGGCCCGGACCAGCTTGCAGTCCTTCATCACCGCGCCGGAGAAGTCGGCCTTCATGGCGATGACGCCCGACATCTTGGAGCGTTGCAGATTGGCGCCGGACAGGTTGGCGCCGACGGCTTCGGTCTCCTCGCGATGGCGCGGCTCGATGACCTTGAAACCCAGCTTGGCGTCGGCGGCGGCGATGGCGCCTTCGCGCAGGTCGGCCTCGAACATGTCGGCGCCCGACAGGTCCGCGCCGCGCAGGCAGGCGCCGCGCAGGTCCGCACGTCGCAGGCTGGCCTCGGCCAGAATCGCGTCCTGCATGTCCGCGCCGAAGAAGTTGGCGTTGTCCAGCTTGGCCCCCGTCAGGTCGCAGCCTTCCAGACAGGCGGCGGCGAAATCGGCGTCGGACAGGTTGCGCCCCTTCAGGCTGAGCCCGGACAGATCCATCCAGGCGAAGACCGCACGGGCGCCGCCGGGTCGAGCCTGGAACAGCCGGTCATGCCGGGCGCAGACCAGGTCCAGCTCCGCCTGCGTCAGGCGTTTTCTCACAATGGGTTCAGCGGCGAGGGCCATCAGGCCACACTATGCGGTCTGACTTAAGAAACCTTTGAACAACCTTCGGTTTTCAGATGCTCAGCAGGCCCTGCTCGTCCAGCGCCTCGGCCAGCTCGCCCGGCCCGGTCCACAGACGCGTGTAGCCCGCCTCGCCCAACCGCTTAAGCTCGGTGACCAGATCGGCCTTGGGCGAGGCGACGAAGCGGCCGTCGAAGCCGACGCCGTCCTCGCTGATCCGCACCATGGGCCGGCCGGTTTCCAGCCGGTGCAGGAAGCCTTCGCACAGGGGCGCCCCCTCCTCGCACATCAGGCCGGTCTCGACGGTCAGGCCTTGCGCGCGCAGCCGCTCGGTGCCCCGCCCGGCGGCGAAGGGGGACGGGTCCAGACAGGCGATGACGACCCGCGCCACGCCCGCCTCGGTCAGGAAGTGGGCGCACGACTTGCGGCCCGACGACCGGGCGCCGCACGGCTCCAGCGTGACATAGACGGTCGAGCCGACGACATCGGCGCCGGCGGCGGGCACGGCCTGTTCCTCGGCATGGGGACGGCCGCCCGGCGCGGTGGCGGCCTGGGCGATCACCCGGCCGTCCTTGACGATGACGCAGCCGACCGCCGGATTGGGCCAGGTTTCGCCCATACGCCCCGTCGCCAGCGCGATGGCCTGGGCCATGAAGGCCTGGTCGGCGGCGCTCCAGCTCATGATGGGGTCGGCAGCGCTTCGGCGCGGGCGGCGTCGAGGTAGCGGGCGGCGGTCGGCTTCAGATCCGCGTCCAGATCGATCTCCAGCGGATTGCCCGTGGGGATCTCGACCCCGACGATCTGATCGTCCGGCACGCCGAACAGCAGTTTGACGATGGCCCGCAGGGAGTTGCCGTGGGCGGCGATCAGCACGTCCTCGCCCGCCTTCAGGCGCGGCGCGATCTCGGCGTCCCAATAGGGCTTGACCCGGTCCAGCGTGGTCTTCAGGCTTTCGGTGTCGGGAATGGCCTTGCCGGCATAGCGGGGGTCGGCGTTGAAATCGAACTCGCCGCCGGGCGCCAGCGGGGGCGGCGGCACGTCATAGCTGCGGCGCCAGACCTTGACCTGGTCCTCGCCGTGCTTCTGCGCCGTCTCGGCCTTGTTGAGCCCCGTCAGGCCGCCATAGTGGCGCTCGTTCAGGCGCCAGTCCTCGATCACCGGCACGTCGGTCAGGCCCGCCGACTGCAGCGCCAGGGCGCCGGTGCGCTGGGCGCGTGTCAGGACCGAGGTGAACATCACAGCCGGCTTGAACACGGCCTCGGCGATCAATTCGCCGCCGTGACGCGCCTGGGCCTCGCCCTCCGCCGTCAGATCCACGTCGACCCAGCCGGTGAAGCGGTTTTCGAGGTTCCACTGGCTTTGGCCATGGCGGAGCAGGATCAGGCGCGGCATTCGGTCGGTCCTTCGGAAAACGGCCTTTCGGGGTAGGACGCCGTCCCAGGCCGGTCAAGGCTCGCCGGCGCCGGGCCGCCGGCTCTGCTTGTCGCACCGGACGCACAGAGGTAACAGTCGACCGATGTCGGACCGTCTGTTCTTTCCCCTCGCGCTCGCCGCCGCCGTCGTGATGATCGCGCTGGCGACCGTCTGGCCCTGAGCCGCCGGTCTGATCCCCTAGAACAGGATCTTGCGCAGGTTGATGCGGAACACTCGCCCCTGCGGGTCCAGATAGTCCCGCTGGTAGTTGACCGGCTTCGCGCCGTCGCTGCTGGTCACGGACACACGGTCGTCGAAGATGTTCTGAACGCCGAAGCCGATCCGCGTTCCCTTCAGGATCGGGAAGCGTTCGACCCACGACGTGCGCTGGGTCAGGTCGGCGAAGGCGAACAGATTGACCGTCGTCCGTCCCGAGAAATCCAGATCGGGCGAACCGAGCGTGTCCCCGTTGACCGTGGTGCCCGCACGCCAGTTGGCGTTGACGAAGGCGCCCAGCCCGTTCTTGAACAGGCCGGTCTGAAGCTGGACCTCATGGCGCGACTGTCCGCCCGAGCCGGAGATGGAGTCGCCGTTCAACAGGTCCAGCGGCGCCAGACCCTCGCGGATCACGACCTCGTCCTGGACGCGCCAGGTGTGGGTCAGCGACAGGTTGAACATGCCCTGGCCCGGCTGCATCCCCGGCCCACCGGAGCCGCGAAGCCGACCACCGCCGCCGGGGCCTCCATGGCCGCGTGGGCCGCCGCCCATCATCATGCCGCCGCCTGGGCGTCCGCCTGGCCCCGCTGCCGCCAAGGCAGGGTCGGCCTTGCCGAAGGGGCGCGAGAAGTTGAAGCCCCACTGAACGTCCTGCTGCTCGCGCTTGAAGAAGTTCAGCGGGCGGGCGTCGATGGACAGCAGATTGCCGTCGGCGTCGCGCACGAACCGATCCGGCAGGGCCGCTTCAAGGTCGGGCGTGATCGTGGGGAAGCTGGAGATCTCGTCGTCCGCCTGGGTGCGGGTATAGGCCAGGTTCAGGCGGAAATCCTTGTCCGACACCGGCTGCCAGTTGACGCCCAGCTTCAGGATGCGCCGATCCTCGGCCTTCAGATTGGGATCGCCGCCGGTGATCTGGTTGATCTCGACGGTCTGGCTGTTTCGGAAGTCGAAGACCGGGATGTTGGGCGTCGACACCGTCGGGTCGTTCAACTGTTGGACGGTGGGGGCCTTGCCTTCGCCGGAATAGTTGGCGGACAGCGACAGCCGTTCGACCGGCGTCCAGTTCAGGCCCGCGCCGAGCGACGACACGCCGCCGAAGTCGGACAGTTCCTCGTAGGCCAGGTTCAGATTGGCCGACAGGTCGCCGATCCTGGGCAGGATGCCCCGCTCGACACTGGAGATCGGCAGGTCGATGTTGGCCTGGACGCTGCCCGTGTTGCGCGACTGCGACCGATCCACGGCGACGCCCGAACGCACGCTCCCGGAATCCAGCGACTGATAACCGGCGCCGACCTTGAAGGTCGAGGTGATGTCGCCCGCCGGCAGCTCGTACGGGCGGCCGTTGAGCACCAGTTCGGCCGTCGCGCTCTGGGCCACCGAGTTGGCTGTGTCGCGCGCATTGACCGTGGCCCGGCTGGTCAGGTCGCCGAAGGGATTGACCGTCAGGTCGCCGGCCGTCACTGCGGCCTGAAGTGCGATTTCGTCCACGCCCCGCCCAACCGAGGTGTCGGTCTCGACGCGGCTGTACTCCCCCGTCGCCGTCCAGCGCCAGTCGCCCACATAGCCGTCGAACACCGTGCCCAGTTCGGCGGTGCGCGTGTCGGTCTCGCGCGTCAGGGCGCCCGGCAGGTTCAGATAGCGGAACAGGGCCGCGTCTGCGCCCGACGGCGAAAACGGATTGGTCCCCGGCACGTTCAGGCTCACGCCGGGCAGGCCCTGGTAGCTGAGGTTGCTTGCGTCCTCGACACTGCCGCTCAGCGTCATCCCGATCTTGTCGTTCAGATCATGCTTGTATGTGCCGGCCACCGACGCCTGCGCCGTCTTGGGCAACAGGGTGCGATAGGCGATCGCCTCCTGACCGTTCGCGCCGCCGCCCGCCGTGTCGCTGCGGTCGATGTCGCGCTCGGTCTCGAACAGGGTGTTGGCGGTCGTGCCGTTGATGTCCAGCGACCAGCGGTCGGTCCCGGCGATGCTCAGGACGTTGTTCTCGCTGGCGGTCGTGGTGCGGCCGCCCTGCTCGGGCCGGCTGACGTTGACCGAGGCGGTCAGGGACGTGAAGTCCGGCTTCAGGACGATGTTCACCACCCGCTGATTGGCGCTGTAGCCATAGGACAGCGCCGTCTCTTCCGGCAGGACGTCGAAACGGTCGATGGCCTCGGGCGGGATGCCGCGGATCTCGCGGAAGCCTGAGATGCGACGCCCATTGACCAGGAAGACCGGCGAGCCGCCACGCGCGCTGCGGGTCTGAGCTTCCAGCAGCGTGACCAGTTCGCCGATGTTGGTCGCGCCGAACGCCTGGATCTGGGCGGCGTCATAGGAAACGATCGGCTCCTGCCCGCCCAAGGCCACGCCGCGCCGCGCCGCCGTGACCTCGACATCAGGCAGCACCGTCGTGGGCTCTTCCTGTTGCACCTGGGGCTGGGCAGGTTGAACGACACCGGCGGTGGGGGCCAGCGCAAGCAGGAGAAGCGCGGTCTGGGTCATGGAACGACGATCCGGGAGAAGGTTTCAGACCCCCGTGGGACGGCACAAACATGGCCGGAAAACGACCCAATTCATGAAGTTTCAGAAAGCGTTGCACCCGTTCAACACCGCGAAAAAAGCCGCGAAGGAATTGGCGTTCTGGAACGTTGAACATGATCGTGGTGCGTTTGAAACGCCGCCCAAAAGGCGCGTTGTGCGACGACATCCGGGTTCGCCATCGACCAACCCGTGAGTCGATCAAGGAAGACTCCGCGTTGACCGCCTCCGGGCTTTCGGCTATAGGCCCGCCCTCTTGAGATTTCCGCGCCGTGGACGTGTGCTCCGCGGCGTTTTCCGTTCGAAGGTTTGACATGGCCAACAACCCCGGCGCCCGCAAGGCGATCCGCAAGATCGAAGCGCGTACCGAAGTGAACAAGGCGCGCCGTTCGCGCGTCCGCACCTATCTGCGCAAGTTCCAGGAAGCTCTGGCCGGTGGCGACGCCGCCGTCGCCAAGACCGCTTTCGTTGAAGCTCAATCCGAGCTGATGCGCGCAGTCTCCAAGGGCGTCGTTCACAAGAACACCGGCTCGCGCAAGGTGTCGCGCCTGGCCGCCCAGCTAAAGAAGCTGTCGGCCGCCTGAGCCAAATTTAATCCGACGCAGACGGAGCAGCTGTCGCTGTTTCGTTGTGGGATTATAAAGCAATATCAACGGCGAAGGCGCGCAAGCTCCTTCGCCGTTTTGCGTTGTGTCGCTAAGGTGCAATTTTGAAATCCGCGCTCGTCGAGCAGCAGTTCGCCAGAAATTCCAAGCAGGATCAGGGTTTGACGGAGTCAAACAATTTAACTGCGAATCGACCAACGAATCAGCGTTGACCCACCCGGCTCGCAGCGTAAGTTTTGGCCTCTAACGCACTTCCATCCCAGCACGGATGAAGACGGCGCGAGGCTCAGGTTTCGCGTTGGCGGGAGATGTCTGTCCAGAGGTTCGACCCCGTCCGAAAAGCATCGCTTTTCGGCGCAGGAGAAGTCGTCCCTGAACCATCGCCCTGAAGCCGCGGAAGGTCGGATTTTGGTTTTGAACTGGGCGGGCAAGATGGTTGGGGGCGCAACGGCGATGGCGGGCGGAACGAATACGTCGGGAATGACGGACCCTGACCGCATCTGGAGCGAGGCGTCCGTGCGCCTGCGCGCCGAGATCGGCGACGGCCCTTTCTCGTCCTATATCGCCCCGTCGGCGGTCCGTCTGGACAACGCCGGCCATCTGATACTGGTCACGCCCACCGCCTATGCCCGCGACTGGGTGCGCAAGAACGCCCTGCGCCGCATGAACGAGCTGTGGCTGGGCCTGGACGGCCTAAACCGTCGCCTTGAGGTGCGTTGCCGCGCCGAAGTGGGTTCGGCCCCGCCGGCCTCGGCCGTTATGGCCGGCAATGTGGTGGACGCCGCCCCGCGTCTCGCCGCCTTCGCCTCCACGCCCCATATCGCTCCCGCCGCCCCGATCAGCGCCGCCCATATTAGCGCCGATGGGGCCCGCGCCGTGCGCGCCGCCGGCCTGCAGGACCGCCTGACCTTCGACAGCTTCGTGGAGGGTCAGGGCAACGCCTTCGCCCTGGCCATCGCCAAACAGGTCGCCAGCTGGGCCGACGGCCATTTCAACCCCGTCTTCTTCTGCGGCCCCTACGGCTACGGCAAGACCCACCTGCTGAACGCCATCGCCTGGGAGGCCCAGCGCCTGCGGCCCGAGGCCAAGGTGGTCTATCTGACCGCAGAGCGCTTCCTGTCGACCTTCGTCAAGGCGATGCAGGACCGCTCGACCGCCGCCTTCAAGGAAAGCCTGCGTTCGGCCGACATGCTGCTGCTGGACGACGTTCAGTTCGTGGGCGGCAAGACGAGCACCCAGGAAGAACTGCTCTCGACCCTGACGGCCCTGATCGAGGACGGCAAACGCATCGTCTTCTCGGCCGACCGCGCGCCGATGGCCCTGACCGAGGTCGAGCCGCGCCTGCGCAGCCATCTCGCCGCCGGCCTGACCTGCCCGGTCGAGGCGGGCGACCGCGAGCTGAAGATCGCCGTGGCCCAGAACCGTCTCAAGGCCCTGTCGGCCCTGGGCGTCGTCCAGGGCGAGGCTGACCCCGAGGTTCTGGCCCAGTTGGTGGACCGCACCCCCGGTTCGATGCGCGAGCTTGAAGGCGCCGTGAACACCTTGGCCGCCGCCGCCGGCTCGCGCCTGTCGGCCGTCTCGGTGGACGAGGCCTCGATCCTGCTGGGCGCCGCCCTGCGCGGCGGACCCGAGCGCCGCATCACCGTGGACGAGATCCAGAAGACGGTCGCCGACCACTTCAACATGAAACAGGCCGACCTGCTCAGCGAGCGCCGCACCCGTGCGGTGGCCCGCCCCCGCCAGATCGCCATGTATCTTTGCAAGCAGCACACGACCCGCTCCTACCCCGACATCGGCCGTCGTTTCGGCGGGCGCGACCACACCACGGTCCTGCACGGCGTGCGCAAGATCGAGGAGCTGATGCCGCAGGACGACCAGATCGCCCGCGACGTCGAGGCCCTGACGCGCAAGCTGCGCGGTTGAAGCTGTGGAGCAGCGGGACTGACCCGTTGCTCCCGCCGCGCAATCCGCTAGTGTCCAAGGTCACTTAACCGCGGCCATCTGCGAATCGGCCGCGCCGGGCGAGACGATATGCAGCTGACCATCGAACGATCCGCGCTCCTCAAGGCCCTGGGCCACGTGCAGAGCGTCGTCGAACGTCGAAACACCATTCCGATCCTGTCCAACGTCCTGCTGTCCGCAGGGCGTGACCGGCTGGCCTTCGCGGCCACCGATCTGGACATGGAGATGGTGGACGAGGCCGAGGCCCAGGTTCAGGTCGAGGGCCAGATCACGGCCCCCGCCCACACCCTGTACGAAATCGTGCGCAAGCTGCCGGAAGGCGCCGAGGTCTCGCTGCTCTATTCGGGTGACGATCCGCGCCTTGTCGTCTCGGCCGGTCGGTCGCGCTTCAACCTGCCGGTCCTGCCGGCGGGCGACTTCCCCGTCATGTCCACCGACAACGCCGGCGCCTCCTACGTCATGCCCAAGGAAGACCTGGCGCGCCTGATCGACAAGACCCGGTTCGCGGTCTCGACCGAGGAAACCCGCTACTATCTGAACGGTCTTTATCTGCACACCGTGTCGGAGGCCGGCGTGCCCCTGCTGCGCGCCGTCGCCACCGACGGCCACCGCCTGGCCCTGGCCGAGACCCCGGCGCCCGAGGGCGCGGCCGGCGGCCCCGGCGTGATCGTGCCGCGCAAGACCGTGGACCAGGTCCGTCGCCTGCTGGACGACGCCGGCGGCCCGGTCGAGGTCACCGTCTCGGCCCAGAAAATCCGCTTCTCCATGGGCGAGGCGTCCCTGACGTCCAAGGTCATCGACGGCGCCTTCCCCGACTATCTGCGCGTCATCCCCAAGGGCAACGACAAACAGGCCGACATCGACAACGCCCTGTTCGCCAAGGCCGTCGACCGCGTGGCCACCATCTCGGCCGAGAAGAGCCGTTCGGTGAAACTGGCGTTCGACAACGACCGCGTGAAGCTGACCGTGCGCAACATGGAGGCCGGTCAGGCCGAGGAAGAGGTCGAGATCGGCTATTCCGACGAACCGTTCGAGATCGGCTTCAACGCCCGCTACCTGCTGGACGTCGCCGGCCAGATCACCGGCGAGAACGCCGCCTTCCGCTTCGCCGACCCGGCCTCGCCCACCCTGGTCCTCGATCCGGCCGATCCGGGCGTTCAGTATGTGCTGATGCCGCTGCGGGTGTGAGCCGGCAACGGCGCGTCATAGCGATCAAACGGCTACCGTTCGTTCTGCGAGCTGTGTTCTTTGCGCTGTGCGCATGGGCGGCCTTCCAATTGATCGGGTTGGAAGATGGGTTGGTGTCGACAATCGGCTGGATTTGGTTCGCGCTGGCAGCGTGGGTCACCATCCGCATGGCGTTGAGCGCTCTGTTTCCCGCCAACCTAATTCTCTCCGAAGATGGTTTTCAGATCGACGGACTGAAGCGGCGGCCATTGATGCGATGGAGCGCAATCGACAGATTTTGGGTTCTTCGCACCCCTCTTTATGGTTACGTTTTGTATGCTTTGGTTGATCAGCCGCGGCGTGAGAACTTCGGCCTCTGGGTTTTCCGCGGTCTGCCTTCCGAGGCCGATGGCCGCCTGATGCCTTCATACGAACTGAAGGCCGAAGCACTGCTCGAAGAGCTCCACGTTTGGAAAGCTCGATACGGAACATGATACCGCGCATATCGGCGGGGCAGCCCGACTGGATCCCAGCTTCCGCCGGGATGAACGGATAGATTGAGCCTCACCTCCCTCACCCTTACCGACTTCCGCTCCTATGCAGGCGCGCGGCTGGAGATGACCTCCGAGCCTGTGGTGCTGCATGGGCCAAACGGGGCGGGCAAGACCAATCTGCTGGAGGCGATCAGCCTCCTGACCCCCGGCAAGGGGTTGCGCGGGGCTACGGCCGCCGAGATGGGCCGGCGCGAGCCCGGCGAGGCCACTGGGCGCGCCTGGGCCGTCATGGTCGAACTGGACGACGAGACCCGGCTGGGCACCGGGGTCCAGGCGGCGGGCGCGGCGCGGCGCATCGTGCGGATCGACGGCGAGACGGCGCAGCCGGGACGGCTGCTCGATTATCTGCGCCCCGTCTGGGCCACGCCCGAGCAGGATCGGCTGTTCTCGGACGCGCGGGCCGAGCGGCTGAAGTTCTTCGACCGGCTGGTGTTCGCCGCCGATCCCGATCACGCCGCCAGCGTCTCGATCTATGAAAAGGCCCTGCGCGAACGGCTGCGCCTGCTGAACGATGCGGCCGACGGGCGCGAGGCCGATCCCGTCTGGCTGGACGCACTGGAGCTTCGCCTGGGCGAGGCCGGCGCCCGCGCGGCCATCGCCCGTGTCGCCGCCCTGCACGCGCTCCAGGCCGCCATCGACGCCCGCAGCGACCGCCCCTTCCCCCAGGCCGACCTGGGGCTGGACGGCCCCGCCGAACAAATGGCCGAGACGGGCGCGGAAGAAGACGAGATCGCCGCCGCCATTCGTGAAGGCCTGGCCAAGGCCCGCGCCCGCGACGGCGCCGCCGGACGCTCCCTGTTCGGGCCGCACCGCACCGACCTGACGGCCATCCATCGCGAGAAACAGCGCCCAGCCGCCGAGGGGTCGTCGGGCGAGCAGAAGGCCCTGGTCCTGAACCTGATCCTGGCCCAGATCACCCGCCTGTCGGATCATGTCGGGACGGGGGCCGTCGCCGGGGCCGCCCGCCCCGTCCTGCTGCTGGACGAAGCCCCCGCCCACCTCGACGAACGCCGCCGCGCCGCCCTGTTCGAAGAGATCGTCGCCCTCGATCTCCAGGCCTTCATGACCGGCACCGAACGCGGCCTGTTCGCGGGTCTGGAAGGCCGCGCCCAGTTCGTCCGCGTCACCGGCGGCGCGCTGGAAAGCGATTAGATTGCCGACGGTTCGCCGTTCCGTTATCCTCGGCCCATGGCGACGATGACCCTTTCCCTGTCGGATTCATTGAAGGCTTTCATCGACGCTCAGGTCGCCGATCAGGGCCTGACCGCCGACAGCGACTACGTCCTGGCTCTGGTGCAGTTGGAGCAGGATAAGCAACGTGTCCGCGACATGCTGATCGAAGGTCGAGACTCCGGGCCGGGCCAGCCAATCGATGCGGCCTATTTCGAACGCCTGCGAGAACGCATCCGTCAACACGCGGCCAAGTGATCTTCTCGGTTTCGCCTCGGCTCGCTGCCGCACGCGATGTCGAGGAGACGGTGGACTATTACGCCATGGAGGCGGGCCAGAAAATCGCGGATCGGTTCGTCAATGCCTTGGCCAAGGCCTATGACCGTCTCGCTCATGCGCCGGAAGCCGGCTCGCCCCTTGTGGGCGCCGCGCTCGGACTCAATGGTCTTCGGACGTGGCCTATCGCCGGTTTCCCCTACCTGATCTGCTATCAAGCCGGGAATGGCGTCATCGACATCTGGCGCGTTCTTCATGCTCAGCGAGACCTCGGCAAGGCCTTGTCGACAAGCACACATTGAAGCCAGGCCGCTTCGGCGCCGGCGAACATCGTGTCGTTGTCTCTCTCCCTAGAACCAGCAGACGAGGACGGGCTTTGGGTCGTCGGCAAGAGGCCGCAGAAACCCCGCCCCAACGACCGTTTCGCTCGCAATTCCCGTCAAATTTCCTATATGTTGCGGGCTTCGGCGCGGTGCGATCCCGTGGTCGATTCGAGCGCTCTGTTCGGCGCTCCATCCCCGTCCCGGTCGGGACTTCAGAGCCAATGACTTCATGACCGATCCGATTGCCGACATGCCCGAATACGGCGCCGATTCCATCAAGGTTCTCAAAGGCCTGGACGCCGTGCGCAAACGCCCTGGCATGTATATCGGCGACACCGACGACGGCTCCGGCCTGCACCACATGGTCTATGAGGTGGTGGACAATGCCATCGACGAGGCCCTGGCCGGCCACGCGGACCTGGTCCAGGTCATCCTGAACGCCGACGGCTCGGTCACCGTGACCGACAACGGCCGCGGCATTCCCACTGGCATCCACGAGGGCGAAGGCGTCTCGGCGGCCGAGGTCATCATGACCCAGCTGCACGCGGGCGGTAAGTTCGATCAGAATTCCTACAAGGTCTCGGGCGGTCTGCACGGCGTGGGCGTGTCCGTCGTCAACGCCCTGTCCGACTGGCTGGAGCTGAAGATCTATCGCGACGGCAAGGCGCACCAGATGCGCTTCGAGCGCGGCGACACGGTCAAGTCGCTGGAGATCACCGGCGACGCCCCGATCCGCGAGGACACCGGCAAGGCCCTGAGCGGTACCGAGGTCACCTTCTATCCGTCCGTCACGACCTTCAGCCATATCGATTTCGACCTGAAGACGCTGGAGCATCGCCTGCGAGAACTGGCCTTCCTGAACTCGGGCGTGGTCATCAAGCTGGCCGACCAGCGCCACGCCGAGCCGGTCGAGATGATCCTGCACTACGAGGGCGGGGTCGAAGCCTTCGTGCGCCATCTGGACAAGTCCAAGACGCCGATCCTGAAGGACGTCATCGTCATTCGCGGCAAGAAGGAAGGGATCGAGATCGATCTCGCCCTGTGGTGGAACGACAGCTACCACGAGACGATGTTGTGCTTCACCAACAACATCCCCCAGCGGGATGGCGGCACCCACCTGTCGGCCTTCCGCGCCAGCCTGACCCGCATCATGGGCGGCTATATCGAGAGTTCGGGCGCCGGCAAGAAGGAGAAGGTCTCCGTCACCGGCGAGGATGCCCGCGAGGGCCTGACCTGCGTCCTGTCGGTCAAGGTGCCGGATCCCAAGTTTTCGAGCCAGACCAAGGACAAGCTGGTCTCGTCCGAAGTGCGCCCGGCGGTCGAGGGCCTGTGCTCCGAGGGTCTGTCGCAATGGTTCGAGGAACACCCGGTCGAGGCCAAGCAGGTCGTCGCCAAGATCATCGAGGCGGCGTCCGCGCGTGAAGCCGCCCGCAAGGCCCGCGACCTGACCCGCCGCAAGTCGGCGCTCGAAATCAGCAGCCTGCCGGGCAAGCTGGCCGACTGCCAGGAACGCGATCCCGCCAAGTCCGAACTGTTCATCGTCGAGGGCGACTCCGCCGGCGGTTCAGCCAAACAGGCGCGCAACCGCGAGAACCAGGCCGTCCTGCCCCTGCGCGGCAAGATCCTGAACGTCGAGCGCGCCCGCTTCGACCGGATGCTGTCGTCGGAACTGATCGGGACGCTGATCCTGGCGCTGGGCACAGGCATCGGCCGCGACGACTTCAACGCCGACAAGCTGCGCTATCACAAGATCATCCTGATGGCCGACGCCGACGTCGACGGCGCCCACATCCGCACCCTGCTGCTGACCTTCTTCTATCGTCAGATGCCCGAGCTGATCACGCGCGGCCACGTCTATATCGCCCAGCCGCCGCTCTACAAGGTCGCCAAGGGCAAGCAGTCGCGCTACCTCAAGGACCAGTCCGAGATGGACTCCTACCTGATCGAGGAAGGCTCGTCCGAGGCTGAGCTGGACATGTCCACCGGCGAGCGTCGCCTGGGTCTGGACCTGCAATCCCTGGTGCGTGAGGCCAAGGCCTTCAGCGCCAGCGTCGATCGCCTCAGCCAGCGCGCGCCCGCCTTCGCCATCGAACAGGCGGCCCTGGCCGGCCTGTTCGCCGAGAACTCCGACATGGCGACCGCATCGGCCGCCGCCGCCGTGCGCCTGAACCTCTATGCCGAAGAGGGCGACGGCGACTGGACCGGCGCGCCGGGCGAACAGGGCGCCGTGGTCTTCACCCGCACCCGTCGCGCGGTGCAGGAGACCATCGTTCTGGAAGAGACGCTGATCCGTTCGCTGGACGCGCGTCGTCTGGCCGAACGCGCCCAGGCGTTCGACGGCGTCTTCGTCGCCCCCGCCACATACCGCCGCAAAGACAAGTCCACGACCATTCGTGGGCCGCTGGACCTGCTGAACGCCGTGCTGGACGCCGGCAAGAAGGGCCTGTCGATCCAGCGTTACAAGGGTCTGGGCGAGATGAACCCCGAGCAGCTGTGGGAGACGACGCTGGACGTCAACGCCCGCACCCTGTTGCAGGTCTCGGTCGAGCACGAGGAAGACGCCAACGACCTGTTCGCCAAACTGATGGGCGACGTGGTCGAACCGCGCCGCGAGTTCATCCAAGAAAACGCCCTGGACGCCGCCGTCGACGTCTGACGACGAGAGGGACGCGGCCTACTGGCCGCGTCCGCCGGCGATGAATGCCGCAATCGTCGGAAACGCCGTGTTCTGGGGCCGCATCTCCTCGCAGGCGAAGGATTTGATGCCGCCGTAGATGCCGCCGCTGGGCGTCGCCTCCCACGGCGTGTCCTCGGAATAGCGGTCGGTTTCGGCGCCGTCCGCCCCATAGGTCACCGTCGCGCCTGAGCGCGACTGGCCGTCCGAACACCGCACCATCACCTCTTCGGTCTCATGGCTCAGATTGGCCACGTCGCCGTGCGCCGGCACCCGCGCCATCCGCGTCGTCGCCACGCCGTCCACCGGCGTCAGGCCGTCCAGATCGACGAGATAGACGGTGGCGTCGCTGCGCGAAAACGCGGCCCAGCTTTCCGCCGCCACGGGTGACGCCAGCGCTGCTGTCGCCATTATCGCTGCAAGACCGATTGTTCTGATCATTCTCTTCCCTCCCCAGGCAAGACGATCATTTCATACCCGAGCGCGGAAGAATTCAATCTTCCTGACGGTCCCGCAGCGGTTTTCCGATCAGGGCCGATCCCGCGAGGGCAGGGCCGCGATCTCTTCGGCCGTCAGCTTCCTGGCGATGCGGACGCGGCAAGGTTCAGGGCCGGTCGCCGGGCTGCGCAGGGTCGCCTGATCGCCGACGCACAGGTTCGATCCAGAGAGCGGCTCCAGCGCGACCGACAGGGCGCGGGTCATGTCGCGGCAGAAGGTGGTTTCGATCTGGAACACGTCGGCGCCGGACGTGCGAACATACAGGGTCTGGTCGTTGGGGGCGGTGAAGTTCCGCACTAGGCTGGGCCGGAAACATTGGGTGGCGTCGACGCGGCTGGCCGTCGTCGCGCCGGGCGATGGCGCACAGGCCGACAGCGCCAGGACGGCGGCCGAGGACAGGATGAGACGATGCATGCTTGGCTCCCGAAGCAGCCCCCCGCTCATCCTGCGCTCGCCGGCGACGGGGGTGCAAGGGGATTGCCGACGACCGCCGACCGGTGCGGCGAAACGCGCGCCGCCAGATCGCGCGGCAGCGGCGACGGTCGGTTCAGGATCAGGGCGGCGACATGCTCCGCCAGCACCGGCGCCACGCAGAAGCCGCGCGAACCCAGCCCGCCCAGCAGATAGAGACCGTCGTCCAAAGCGCCCGCCAGGGGCAGACGATCCGGCGTGGTGGCGCGGATCGCGGCGCGGCTCTGCGCCTGTCCCGCCGCCTCGATCTTGTCGGCCAGACCCGGCAGACGCGCCCGCAAGGTCGCCAGGTTTCTCGCGCTGTCGTCGTCACGCGGCGTCGTGTCGGTGTCGCCTCGGTCATGCGTCGCGCCATAGAGCACGCCATGGCCGGTCGGGACCGCATAGCCGCCCCAGGCCATGGGATGGGTAACCACGTCGCCCTCCACCCAATCCGCCTGACCCCGCACAGGCGTCAGGCGCGGCGCCGGATCATGCCCATCCAGCAGGGCGGCCGATCCCCAACCGCCGGCCATCAACACCGCATCGACCTCGGCCAGCACCGCGTCTGCTTCGCCGAACAGCCTCCAGCGGCCGTCGATCCGCTTCAGCTTCGTCACCCGTTCCGAGCGCATGTCCGCATCGCCCAGCCAGTCCGACAGCACGGCGGCGGGACGCACCGCACAGGCGCCCTTCATCGACAGACCGCCCTGCCCCGTCGTCTCGCCCGCCAGGGTCGCGGCCGCGTCTTCGTCCAGCACGGCCATCGCGCCCTCGGCCCAGATCGACTGGCACGCGATCTTTTCGAACCGGGCCGCATCGCGCGGCGCCTGGGGCAGTTGCAGCACCCCATGACCCGTCACGGCGTCCGGCGTCGCGGCATACAGATGTCCCGCCCGCCCCAGCGCCTGGGCATGCAGGGCGGCGATGCCAGTGTCGCCCGCATCCAGGCGCGGCGTGACCAGGGCCGCTGGAAAGCCAGATCCGCCCGCGCCCGGCCGTTCGGCCTCGAACACCACGGCCCGGACGCCTTGGTCCCTCAGGGCGCGCACCACAGATGCTCCCGCCACGCCGGCGCCGATCACGGCGATGCTGGGAAGCGGCACAGGCGCAAAGGCAGAAGGCAGTTGCGCCTCCAGCCGCTCGCGCTTGCGACCATGCCCGGGGCGTTTCTCGACCACGAAACCCTGCTCGGCCAGGCCCCGCCGCACGGCGCCCGCAACGGTGAAAGTGGCCAGGCGCGCACCCGGCGCGGAGCGCGCGGCGATCAGGGCCATCACCTGGGGCGACCACATGCCGGGGTTCAGCGCCGGCGAGAAACCGTCCAGGAACCAGGCGTCGGCCGCCCCCGACCACTGCTCCAACGCCCAGGCCGCGTCCCCGACCGCGAGGTCAAGCACGGCGTCGAAGCCCGGCAGGTCCACACGGTGAAACCCCGGCGTCGCGGACGGCCAGGCGTCGATCAGCGCCTGCGTCGCCTGCGCCAACTCCGGCCAGGCGCCCAGCGCCCGCGCCGCCTCGTCCGCAGTCAGCGGGTAACCCTCGATGGAAAAGATGTGCAGCCGTGCGCCCTCGGGCCGGGTCCGCCGCCACAGGTCAAGCAGGGCGGCGATGTTCAGCCCCGTGCCGAAGCCCAGCTCCGCCACCGTGAAACAGTCCCGCCCGGCCCAGGCGTCGGGCAGGCCGCATCCATCCAGGAAAACCGCCCGCGTTTCCGCCAGCCCGTCGTCGCGCGAGAAATAGACATCCCCGAACCGGCCCGAGCGCGGCTCGCCTTCTTCGGTCCAGGTCAACTGCGGCGAGGCGTCGTCATCGGAGATCATGGCCCGGCTCTAGCACCTTCGTCGCAAAGACGAAAAAGGCCGCCTCGTTCGAGGCGGCCTGATCGATGGCTTGCAGGCGAACCTAGTGGGCGGCGGGCGCGTGCGGCGGTTCGGCGGGGGCGGCGGGCGACGGCGCAGCGGCGGAGGCGTCCGCGCCCTGCATCGTCGTTGCCGCCGGGGCCGTGGTGGCGGCGGTGTCGTTCTGAATGGCCTGGTTGGCGGCGGCCTCGGCGTCCTTGGCGGCTTGATCGACCGTCAGGGCCGCTTCCTCGGCGCTGCCGGCGGCCTCGACCGCATCGGTCGCGGGGGCTTCGGCCTTTTCTTCAGGCGCCTTGCTGCAAGCGGCCAGGACCAGGACCGCAGCCGATGCGGCGACGAGGGCTTTGATACGCATGAGGACTTCTCCGAAGGCTTGCGCGAGGCTGCGCGCCCCGCACCGCAACGATAGGGCCTGCTTGCGCCGCAGGGCAAGTTACGATCCGGCAAGGCGCGATCGAAGCGGCGTCGCGCCGCAGCCGCGACTCTCAGTCGGCGGTGATGTTGTTCAGCGTCTCTTCCATCTCGCCGAACGACGGCTGGGCGGACGAGGGAATGTCGCCACGGCCGATCTCGACCGAGATCTGGGCGGCGTTGCCGTGCAGGTGGGCCACCAGCACCGACTGGATGATCTTGTAGTAGGCCGCTTCCTCATTGATGATCGCGGTCAGGCGCGCGGCGAACGGGCCGACCAGGCCATAGGCCAGGAACACGCCCATGAAGGTGCCGACCAGGGCGCCGCCGATCATGGTGCCCAGCACCTCGGGCGGCTCGGTGATCGAGCCCATGGTCTTGATGACGCCCAGCACGGCCGCGACGATGCCCAGCGCGGGCAGGCCGTCGGCCAGGGTCTGAAGGGCGTGGGCGTTTTCGAGATGCTCGTGGTGGTGCTTTTCCAGCTGCTTTTCCATCGCGTCCTCGACCTGGTGCGGATCCTCCAGGTTCATCGTCATCATCCGCAGGGTGTCGCAGATGAAGTCGACGGCGAAATGGTCCTTCAGCACCTTGGGGTACTTCTGGAAAATGGCCGATTCCTTGGGCTTTTCGATATGGCTTTCCAGCGCCACGACGCCCTTGGACTTCATGGTCTTGGTCAGCTGGAACAGCAGCGACAGCAGATCCTTGTAGTCCTGCTTCTTCCACTTGGGTCCGGCGAAGCATTTGCCCAGCCCCCCCATGGACCCTTTGATCACGGTCATGGAGTTGGAGATCATGAAGGCCGCGATGCCCGCGCCGCCGATCGCCATCAGTTCGTGGGGCGCGGCGTGCAGGATCACTTCGAACTTGCCGCCGGATATGGCGTAGCTGCCGAAGACGAGGCCGAACAGCAGCACGATGCCGATGATCTGGAACATGAAAGCGAACGATCCTGACGCGAGAGGCCTGGACTATCGCCGTTAATCATTAAGACGGCGTTTCGCGAACGCCGTCCCCCGACCTCAGATGCGACCTTCGCCGTTCAGGATGGCGGTGCGCGCCGCCGTCGTCAGCTTCTGATACCCGGCCTTGCCGCCGCGCACGTAAAGCGCCGTCCCGGTCTTTTCGGGATCGAAGCCGTCCGCGACCAGATCGGCCTTGCGATACTTGAACGTGCCGGTCGTTTCCGCCGACTTGATCAAGCGCAGGAACACCGGCTGGGCATAGGCCGGCAGCTTGGCCTCGACATGGTCGGAGAAGGCCTGGGCGTCGAACTTGCCCTCGACCACCAAGGCCGCCATCCCCGCCTTGCCGTCCTGGGCCGGCACCGGCACGCCATAGACGATGGCCTCGGTCACGCCGGGCGCATCCATCAGCACCTGTTCGACCTCGGAGGTCGAGACGTTCTCGCCCTTCCAGCGGAAGGTGTCGCCCATCCGGTCCACGAAGTAGAAATAGCCCTCGTCGTCCTGTTTCATCAGGTCGCCGGTGCGAAACCAGCGGTCGCCCTTCTTGAACACGTCGGTCAGGATCTTCTTCTGCGACGCGGCCTTGTCGGCATAGCCCGAGAAGTCGTGGCGGATGTCGTTGCCGATCAGGCCGATGGCCTCGCCCACCTCGCCCACGCGCGCCAGGCGGCACAGGCCGTCGGAGCCGCGAATGGGCTGTTCGGTCTCGACGTCGAACTCGACCAGGCGAATATTGATCTGCGACTTCAGGAAGCTGGGCACGCGGCCGATGGCGCCCTGTTTGCCGTCGAAGTTGAACAGCGAGACATTGCCCTCGGTCGAGCCGTAGAACTCAAGGATCTCGGGGATGCGGAACCGGCTCTGGAAGTCGGGCCAGACATCGGCGCGCAGGCCGTTGCCGAACGCCAGCCGCAGCTTGTGCTTGGTCTCGTCCTCATGCGGCGGACAGTTGACCAGATAGCGGCACAGCTCGCCGATATAGACGAACATGGTCGCGCCCGACGACCGCACGTCGGGCCAGAACGTGCTGGCCGAGAACTTCTTGCGGATCACCAGCCGGGCGCCATTCAACAGGGCCGCCCCCACCCCGACCAGACCGCCGGTCGAGTGATACAGCGGCAGGACGTTGAAGATCCGATCCTCGGGCGTCGAACGCGTGGCGCCGGCGAAGGCGCGCATATAGGTGCGGGCGCGCGAATGCGGGATGCGCGCCGCCTTGGGCAGGCCGGTCGTGCCGGACGTATAGATATAAAGCGCGGTGTCGCGGTTGGTCAGACCCTCGCGCGCCGACTTGGACGGCCGCACGGACGAGCCGCCACGCACGGGTTTGTCCAGGCCGCGACGGTCGCTGGTCTCCAGATCGTCGGGCAGGCCCAGCACCCAGAGCGCCAGATTGTGATCGACCAGAGGCCGCGCCTCCTCGATCTGGCGCCAGCAGTCCTCGTCGGCGACGACGTTGAAGGCGTTCGAGATGGCCAGACAGTGCGCCAGCCCCTGCCCGTTCAGATTGGTGTTGATCAGGGCCGTGGCGATGCCGACCTTGGAGAAACCGATCCACGCCGCCAGATATTCGATCCTGTTGGTCATCATCAGGGCGATGGTGTCGCTGCGGCGCAGGCCCCGGTTCTTGGCCCAGTGGGCGAAGCGGTTCGCCATGGCGTCCAGGTCGCGATAGGTCAGGGTGCGCTGACCGTCGTCGATGGCGATATTGTCAGCGAACTTGTCCACCGCCTCTTCGAAGTCGTCACAAAGCAGGACATCGCTGTCCAGCTCGATCGGCTTGATGCGCTTGAGCAGGCGGAACAGGCCGCGAGCGAACCGGACGTCCCGACGGATATTCGCTACAAAACCCATGCGCGCCGTGCCTCCGGTCAATGCGTGTTCCACCCGGCCCGGTGATGGACGAAGGGGGGGCGTCGGGTCAACCGCGCCGTCCGCGATCCCTCGCGCACCCGACGGATTGGCGTCAGCCGTGACCCATTTGTTCTGTTGACGCCGGGGAAATCCAGAGGCGGCGCCTGCTTTTTATTGCCGCATTCCCCGCCGATCCGGCCGCAAAGGGCGCGGTTGTCGCCGCATTCCGGGCGAGAAGGGTGTTTCTTCGGGGCTTTTGCGCCGACGGCGGAACGACGTTGCGAGACGGCGGGTTGGTTGATCAACGTTATGGAGGACAGAAACAATGTCGATGACCTACGCCAACGCCGAGACCGAAGCCCGCACCGAGGACACCGCCTTCGTGCCGCGTTACGCCCGCAACACCAAAGCCAAGAAGTCGGTGAAGACCTGGATGATCCTGGCCCCTATCGGCGCCGTCGTGCTGCTGGGCAGCGGCGTCGCCATGGTGATGGGCGGCGGTGAACAGGCGGCGCCCGCGCCGGCCGCCGAGGCTGCGGCCCCTGCGATGCAGACCGCGCCCGCCGCGATGACCGCCGCCGAGACGCCCGTAATGCCGACCGCTTCGATGGAGACCGCTCCGGCCCCGACCGCCGCGCCTACGCCGGCTGCGCCCGCCCCGGTCGCCCGTCGTGCTGAACCTCGCGCTGAGCCGGTCGCCCGTCGCGCCGCCCCGGCTGCTGAACGCCCGGCCGCCGCTCGCGTCGAGACGCCGGCTGTCCCGACGGGTCCTCAGCCCTATGCGGCCCCAGCCAGCCCTACGGCCAGCACCAGCCAGCTAAACGCCGCGCCTGCTGCGGCCCCGGCGCCGGCTCCGGTCGTGACCACGCCGGTCCAGCCGACGGCCCCGTCGATTTCGGTTCAACCGCTGAACTGATCGTCGTCAAATGAGAAAAGCCCCGGCTACGGCCGGGGCTTTTTTATGCGCCCGCCGTCACGCGCCAGATGGCATTGCCCACGTCGTCCGCGACCAGCAACGCGCCCAGCCGGTCGATCTGAACCCCGACCGGCCGCCCCTGGGCCTGACCCTGGGCGTTCAGGAAACCGGTCAGCACATCCTGCGGCGGGCCAGCCGGAAGACCGTCCACGAACGGCACGAAGATCACCTTGTAGCCGCTGCGTACGCTGCGGTTCCACGAGCCGTGCTGACCCACGAAGGTGCCGGATCGCCAGGCTGACGGCAACAGCGTGGCCCTGTCTCCGAACGTCAGCCCCAGAGACGCCGTATGGGCGCCAAGGGCGTAATCCGGCCGAATGGCGCGCGCAACCATCGCCGGATTCGCGGGCGGCCGCGCATCGATGTGCTGGCCGTAATAGCTCCACGGCCAGCCATAGAAGGCGCCCGGCGTCACCGAGGTCATATAGTCCGGCACCAGATCGTCGCCGATCTCGTCGCGTTCGTTGACCGCCACCCACAGCTTCCCGCTCTGCGGGTTCCAGTCCATACCCACCGGATTGCGCAGGCCCGAGGCATAGACCCGCCGCGTCCCCGTCGCCGGATCGATCTCCAGGATGGCGGCGCGGTCCACCTCTTCGTCCAGGCCGTTCTCGCCGACGTTCGAATTGGACCCGACCCCGACATAGAGCCGGCTTCCGTCAGGGCTGGCGACCAGGCTCTTGGTCCAGTGGTGATTGCGACCGGCTGGCAGGTCTACGATCTTGGTCGCGGCGGCGTCGATCCACGTCTGTCCCGTCTGGTAAGGGAATGCGACCACCGCGTCGGCGTTGGCGATGTACAGCCGGTCCCCGACCAGGGCCATTCCGAACGGCGAGTTCAGGCCGGTCAGGAAATCCGTCTTCGTCTCCGCCACCCCGTCGCCGTCGGCGTCGCGCAGCAGGACGATCCGGTTCGGGCTAGGCACGCCGGCGCCCGCCTTGCCCATGACCTTGCCCATCACCCAGCCGCGCAGACCGCCCTTCTTGTCCTCAGGCTTGGGCGGCGCATTGGACTCCGCAACCAGGATGTCGCCGTTGGGCAGTCGATAGAGCCAGCGCGGATGGTACAGCCCCGTCGCGAACGCCTGCACCCGCAACCCCGCCGCCGCGACCGGCGTCGCACCCTGGGACCAGCTTGCCGCCGGGGCGATGTTGACGGTCGGGATAAGACCCTTGCGGGGCGCCAGCAGTTCAGGATTGGCGCCGAACCCCGCCTCCGACGGCAGCGCCGTTTGCCCGGCACAAGCCGCCAGCCCCATCACGGCCGCAACGACGGTCGAGAGGAGCAGGGTCTTCGACGTGGCGGACATGATCGCGAAGCCTCAGCGAGGGGGTTGGGCGGGGAACTCCAGCCGATTGACATCATAGCCCAAGGCCCGCGCCCGTTCGGTCAGGCTGCGAACCTGCGCCGCGCTGGGCAACTCGCGCGTATAGATGAACAGGCGTTCGAACGTCGGATCGGCCGAGATGAACCAGCTGTAGTCGTCCGCCCGGTCCAGAACCCAGTAGTCCCAGGTCACGAACCCGGCCAGATACTTGACCCTCAGCTTGACGTTCGTGCCGGGATCGAGAATCTCGCCCCGCCCGCCGATGGCCTTTTCCTTGCCCTGCGGCGTGCCGACCTGACAGGTGTCGCGCACATCGACGCGCGTGCCCTCAACCGGCGTATAGATGGACGCGCCGGCGACGCAGCCGTCGGTCAGCCGATCCGGCAGACGCGCGATCTCGTGCCAGCGCCCGGACCACAGACGCTGGACATCCACAGGCTTGGCGGGCTGGGGCGCGCGGTATTCGGATGGAGACGGGGCCGTGACGCAACCGGCCATGGCGACGACGGCGACGGCCGAGGCCATCAAGGATTTCAGGCTGGACATGAGCGTTTCCGTTTTGAAGCCATAAGCCGCTTTCGGCGATCCTGGTTCCGTTACGTTCCGGCGCAGAAATCGGACGCCACGGGCCGAAAATCTCACAGCGGACGACAGTAACCCTCGCTTGTCCCCTGGCGCGCATTGGCGTTGTCACATGGCGTTCGACGGAGACGCCTCGGTGAATATCGCCACCCTGACCAGAAACAGCCTCACCCTGCCCCCCGCACGCCTGACCCACCTTCAGCGGCTGGAGGCCGAGAGCATCCACATCCTGCGCGAGGTGGCGGCCGAGTCCGAGCGCCCGGTCATGCTGTATTCCATCGGCAAGGATTCGGCCGTGATGCTGCATCTGGCGAAGAAAGCCTTTTATCCGTCGCGCCCGCCCTTCCCCCTGCTGCACGTCGACACGACGTGGAAGTTCCGCGCCATGTACGCCCTGCGCGAACAGGCGGCGGCCGACCTGGGCGTCGAGCTGCTGGTGCACCAAAACCCCGAAGCCGTCGCGCGCGGGATAAATCCATTCGACCACGGCTCGGCCCTGCATACCGATCTGTGGAAGACGGAAGGGCTGAAACAGGCCCTGACCCTGCACGGCTTCGACGCAGCCTTCGGCGGCGCCCGGCGCGACGAGGAGAAGTCGCGGGCCAAGGAGCGGATATTCTCCTTCCGCACGGCCGAGCACCGCTGGGATCCCAAGAACCAGCGGCCCGAGCTTTGGCGGCTCTACAACACAAGGAAACGGCCCGGCGAGAGTATCCGCGTCTTCCCCATCTCCAACTGGACCGAGCTGGATGTCTGGCAATACATCCATCTGGAACAGATCCCGATCGTGCCCCTCTACCTCGCCGCCGAACGGCCGGTGGTCGAGCGTGACGGCGCCCTGATCATGGTCGACGACGACCGGTTCCGGCTGCGGCCCGGCGAGACGCCGCAGATGAAGTCAGTCCGCTTCCGCACCCTGGGCTGCTACCCCCTGACCGGGGCGGTCGAGAGCACGGCCGCGACCCTGCCCGAGGTCATTCAGGAAATGTTGCTGACCACCACGTCCGAGCGGCAGGGACGGATGATCGACCACGACCAGTCGGCCTCGATGGAGAAGAAGAAGCAGGAGGGCTATTTCTGATGGCTCACCAATCGGACCTGATCGCCCGCGACATTGACGCCTATCTGGACGCCCACCAGCACAAGAGCCTGCTGCGCTTCATCACCTGCGGCAGCGTGGACGACGGCAAGTCCACGCTGATCGGCCGGCTGCTCTACGACTCCAAGATGATCTTCGAGGATCAGATGGCGGCGCTGGAGGCGGACAGCCGCCGCGTCGGCACCCAGGGCGGCGACATCGACTTCGCCCTGCTGGTCGATGGTCTGGCGGCCGAGCGCGAACAGGGCATCACCATCGACGTGGCCTATCGTTTCTTCTCGACCGAAAAGCGCAAATTCATCGTCGCCGACACGCCGGGCCACGAACAATATACCCGTAACATGGTCACGGGCGCCTCGACCGCCGACGCCGCCGTCATCCTGATCGACGCGCGGCGCGGCGTGCTGACCCAGACGCGGCGTCACGCCTATCTGGTCAGCCTGCTGGGCATCCGTCACGTCATCCTGGCGGTCAACAAGATGGACCTGATGGGCTGGTCTCAGTCCGTGTTCGACGCCATCGTCGCCGACTTTTCCGCCTTCGCCAGTCAGATCGGGCTGAAGACCTTCGACGCCATCCCCATGTCGGCCCTGCGCGGCGACAACATTACTGAGGCCAGCGCCCATTCGCCCTGGTACTCAGGCCCTCCTTTGATGAGCTTGCTGGAAACGCTGGAGGTCGGCGACGATCTTCAGGCCGATCCGTTCCGTCTGCCGGTCCAGTGGGTCAACCGGCCCAATCTCGATTTCCGGGGCTTCTCCGGCCAGATCGCCGCCGGAACCGTGCGCACCGGCGATCCCGTCCGCGTCCTGCCGTCAGGCAAGACCTCGATTGTCGCCCGCATCGTCACCGCCGACGGCGACCTGGATCAAGCCGTCGCCGGCCAGTCGATCACCCTGACCCTGACCGACGAGATCGACGTGTCGCGCGGCGACGTCCTGGCCAGCGCCGACGCCCCACCCGAGGCGGCGGATCAGTTCGAGGCCACCGTGGTCTGGATGGACGACGAGCCGCTGTTGCCGGGCCGGCCTTACCTGCTGAAGATCGGCGCCAAACTGGTCGGGGCGACCATCACCGAGCCCAAGCACAAGGTGAACGTCAACACCCTGGAGCAGCAGCCCGCCAAGCGGCTGGAACTGAACGAGATCGGCGTCTGCAACCTGTCGCTGGACACCCCCGTCGCTTTCGCCCCCTACAGCCAGAACAAGGACCTGGGCGGCTTCATCCTGATCGACCGGATCTCGAACCGCACGGTCGGGGCGGGCCTGCTGAACTTCGCCCTGCGTCGCGCCCACAACATCCACTGGCAGGCCCTGTCGGTGGACAAGGCCGCGCGCGCCGCGATCAAGAACCAGAAGGGCCGCGTCATCTGGCTGACCGGCCTGTCCGGTGCCGGTAAATCCACCATCGCCGACCTGGTGGAAAAGCGGCTGCACGCCGACGGTCGCCACACCACCCTGCTGGACGGCGACAATGTCCGCCACGGCCTGAACCGCGACCTGGGCTTCACCGAGGAGGACCGGGTCGAGAACATCCGCCGCGTCGCCGAGGTGTCGAAACTGATGGTGGACGCCGGCCTGATCGTCCTGGTCAGCTTCATCTCGCCCTTCCGCGCCGAGCGCCGCATGGCCCGCGACCTGTTGGGCGAGGGCGAGTTCGTCGAGGTCCACGTCGATACGCCTCTGGCGGTCGCGGAGGCCCGCGACGTCAAGGGCCTCTACAAGAAGGCCCGTGCCGGCAAACTGAAGAACTTCACCGGCATCGACAGCCCCTACGAAGCGCCCGAACGTCCCGAGATCGTCGTCGACACCACCACGATGTCGCCTGAAGACGCCGCCGAGCGGATCGTCGCCTGGCTGGACGGCCGGTTCTCGACCGAGGATTTCAGCATCTGACCCTTGGCGGTGGGGCGCGGCTAGGTCACCTTGGAACCTTGACCGTTCGACATACGCTTTAGAGGCCGATGACCAATCCGATCCAGAAGCTGGGCCTCGACACCATCGAGCAGTCGCAGATCGCCCGCATCGCCGGGATCAATCTGACGATCGGCGGCCTGATCAGCGCCGGGGTGATCCTGCTGGTCGCCTTCGCCGCCCACTGGCTGGTGACGCGGTCGCTGCGCCGACTGCGCGAGCGTGCGGATCGCAGCCGCCAGGCCGTCTATCTGCTGGAGCGTCTGGCCGGGTACGCCATCATCGTCGTGGGCATCATGTCGGCCCTGTCGGCGGCGGGGCTGAACCTGTCGTCCCTGACGGTCTTCGCCGGCGCTCTGGGCATCGGCGTCGGTCTGGGGCTTCAGGGCGTGGTCAAGGAGTTCGTCTCCGGCCTGTTCCTGATCTTCGACCGGATGGTGTCGGTCGGCGACTATATCGAGATCGAGGACATCGGCATCCGCGGCGCCATCATGGAGATCGGCCCGCGCGCCACCCGCGTCCGCACCAACGACAACGTCAATGTCCTGGTGCCCAATTCGCGCTTCATCGAACAGCCTGTGACCAACTGGACGCTGAAGGGCGACACTCGCCGCATCCATGTGCCCTTCTCGGTGGCCTATGGCTCGGACAAGGGTCGGGTTCGCGACGCCGTTCTGGCCGCCGCCCGCGCCAGCCCCTTCACCCTGCCCGAGACCGAGGCGCGCAAGAGCCAGGTCTGGCTGGTGGCGTTCGGCGACAAGGGCCTGTCGTTCGAACTGCTGGTCTGGCCGACGCGCGAGGCGGTCAAACGCCCCGCCGCCATGCACGCAGCCTATACCTGGCTGATCGCCGACGCGCTGGAGGCGGCGGGCGTCGAGGTGCCGGTGCCCCAGACCGACCTTCGCCTGCGCACCGCCTTCGGCCTTGAGGGCGACGAGGCCCTGAAACGGCTCGGCTATGGCGTGGGCGCCCTGCCCCGACCGGTCGCTCCCCAACGCAGCGCCCAAACCGCCAACGACGCCGCCGACGACGTCATGGCCGATGACGAGGTTGAGACGCCGGAGACGCTCCCTGCACCGAGCGTACGGACGGATTAAAATAACCCGTCACCCTCGGGCTCGTCCCGAGGGCCCACCCATCCGTCGCACGGTAAAGGACGTGGATCAGCGATCTCGATCCGCCCCCAAACGCCCGCGTCTGCATCAGCCGTAGGCCCTCGGGACGGGCCCGAGGGTGACGGGTTTTTAGTGTTGCGCCTTCGCCTTCAATCGCCAGGCATGCAGCAGCGGCTCGGTATAGCCGTTCGGCTGTTCCACCCCCTCGAACACCAGGGCCCGCGCCGCCTGATAGGCCAGGCTGTTCTCAGGGTTCGCCGCCATCGCCCGATACAGCGGATCGCCCGCGTTTTGCCCATCGACCTTGGCCGCCATGCGCAGGAAAGCGGCGTCCACCTGTTCCGCCGTACAGACCCCGTGCAGCAGCCAGTTGGCGATATGCTGCGAACTGATCCTGAGCGTCGCGCGGTCCTCCATCAGGCCGATGTCGTGGATGTCGGGCACCTTCGAACACCCCACCCCCTGATCGATCCAGCGCACCACATAGCCGAGGATGCCCTGGGCGTTGTTGTCCAGTTCGGCCGCCACCTCGTCCTCGGACCAGTTGACGCCGTGCGCCAGGGGCGGGGTCAGCAGGGCCTCCAGCCCCGGCGTCGGCTGCTCCGCGACTTCCTTCTGCACCGCGAACACATCGACGGCGTGATAGTGCAGCGCATGCAGGGTCGCCGCCGTCGGCGACGGCGTCCAGGCCGTGTTGGCGCCCGTCCGGGGGTGGGCGATCTTCTGCTCCAGCATGTCGGCCATCCGATCCGGCGCGGCCCACATGCCCTTGCCGATCTGGGCCTTGCCCGACAGGCCGCATTTCAGGCCGATGGCGACGTTGCGCGCCTCATAGGCCGTGATCCAGGCGCTGGACTTGATGTCCGCCTTTCGCACCACCGGCCCGGCCTGCATGGCGGTGTGGATCTCGTCGCCGGTGCGGTCCAGAAAGCCGGTGTTGATGAAGACGATCCGGTCCTTCACCGCCTGAATGCACGCCGCCAGATTGGCTGAGGTCCGCCGCTCCTCGTCCATCACCCCGACCTTGATCGCATGGCGCGGCAGAGCCAGCAGATCCTCGACCGCGTCGAACAGCCGGTCGGTGAAGGCGGCCTCTTCCGGCCCGTGCATCTTGGGTTTGACGATATAGACCGACCCCGTCGCGCTGTTGCCGAACCCACCCAGCCCCTTGATGTCATAGAGCGCGATCAGGCTGGTCAGGATCGCATCCATGATCCCCTCGGGCGCATCCGACCCGTCGGCCAGACGAATGGCCGGCGTGGTCATCAGATGTCCGACGTTGCGCACGAACAGCAGGCTGCGCCCCTTCAGGATCACCGACGATCCGTCCGCCGCCGTCCATTGGCGATCCGGCTCCAGCGCGCGGGTCAGGGTCTCGCCGCCCTTCCTGAACGTCGCCGACAGATCGCCCCGCATCAGACCCAGCCAGTTGCGATAGGCCTCGGCCTTGTCCGAGGCATCGACGGCGGCGACGGAATCCTCCAGATCGACGATGGTCGTCAGGGCCGATTCCAGCACCACGTCCGCCAGACCCGCCGCATCGCCACGCCCGACCGGATGGCTGCGGTCAATGACCAGTTCGATGTGCATGCCGTTGTGCGCCAGCAGGATCGACGCGGGCGACGCCGCCTCGCCCGTAAACCCGACGAACTGTCCCGCATCTTTCAACGCGGGCGACAGTGCGCCGTCGATGACCGACCAGCCGGCCACGTCCGCATGCGACCCTTCGGCCAGAGGCGCCGCCTCGTCCAGGAAGGCCTTGGCCCGCGCCACCACCCGCGCCCCGCGCGCCGCGTCATAACCGCCGCCGGCCGGCAGATCGCCCAGGGCGTCCGTGCCATACAGGGCGTCATACAGACTGCCCCACCGCGCATTGGCGGCGTTCAGCAGAAAGCGCGCGTTCAGCACCGGCACCACCAACTGCGGCCCGGCCATCTGCGCGATCTCGGCGTCCACGCCCTCGGTTTCGATGGAAAACGCCGCCGGCTCATCGACCAGATAGCCGATCTCTCTCAGGAACGCCTCCGACGCCCCCACGTCATAGGGCTGACCCCGCCGCGCCCGATGCCAGTGGTCGATCTGGGCCTGCAAGGCGTCGCGTCGCTCCAGCAACGCCCGGTTTTCCGGCGCGAACCGCTCGAAGATATTCGCCGCCCCGGCCCAGAAGCTCGCCCCATCCAGGCCCAGCCCCGGCAGCACATCCTGCTCGATCAGGGCGATCAGCTCGCCCGCGACCTTCAGCCCGGCGCGATCTTCATGGGTCGTCATGACGGCCTCTCCCCGGCGCGACGCCGGCCTGTAACAATGCGTGATCAGGTAAGCCGAGGCCGCGCCGCTCCGCAAGGGTCACGTCGCGTCATCGCGGTCGCTTTTCGTCAAAGACAGGCCGTTCGAGCCCCGCACCCGGTCAGAAACTCTTAACCGCGTCCGTGAACGGGACTGCAAGCGGCGGCGCCTATTGTGAGCTTACGGACGAACTCGCGTCCGGCCAGTCGAGCGTATCGCCCATGCTGTTTCTTTTGAACGATGTCGTGTTCGACCTGGACGAGGCCTGCCCGGCCACGCCCGCCGACACGCGCCGGTTCGAGAAGCTGGAGTTCGACTATGTGCTCGAACTGGGCTGCGAACTGTTCGCCGAGGACCCGCTGCTTCACCGCAACGATCCCGAACGTGCGCGCCGCCTGGCCTGGCTGATCGCCCAGCGCAGCCCGGACGTGAACGCCGCCCTGTTCGCCGCCCCGGCCCCCGCCTGCAACCCCGACCTGGTCGAGCCGCGCTTCTGCGCCCTGCCCGAGCAGGTCATGCATCAGCTTCAGGCCAAGGGCCGTCGCCTCGACGCAGTCTCCGCCGACCGCGCCGTCTGGAACCGCCTGGCCGCCTGATCGCGGCCTGAAACGCGGTCAGAAGACCGCGTTGAACACCACGTGGACCAGCGTCGCCACGACCACGATAAAGCCGAACCCGACCGCCAGCCCCAGAGCCGGATGAAGGGGCGCGTGCTCGCGATGCGTATGGGCGATACGGTCTTGAGGATGGATGACAGCCATCGTCTTTGTCCTTTCCCTAATGATCCCGGATAAATCCGGGAGGGGAGCGTCGGACTCTGACGGCCTGATCGTCTCCTCCAGAAGAGAGCATGACTCCAATATCCCCTGATGGCGAGGGTTATTTGATATGGTGCAATTCCGTGACTTTGAAGCGTGTCCGCGCTAGTCGCGCGCCATGTCCTCACTGACCCTGCCTGAAGAAGCGGCGCGCCGCCGGACCTTCGCCATCATCGCCCACCCGGATGCGGGCAAGACGACCCTGACCGAGCATATCCTGCTGGCGGGCGGCGCCATCCGCGCGGCTGGGGCCGTGCGGGCGCGCGGCGAGAACCGGCGCACGCGTTCGGACTGGATGAAGATCGAGAAGGAGCGCGGGATTTCCGTCAGCGCCTCCGTCATGACGTTCGAGCACGACGGCAAGATGTTCAACCTGCTCGATACGCCGGGGCACGAGGACTTTTCCGAAGACACCTATCGCACCCTGACTGCCGCCGACTGCGCCATCATGGTGCTGGACGCCGCCAAGGGGATCGAGCCGCAGACGCTGAAACTGTTCGAGGTCTGCCGCCTGCGCGACATTCCGATCATCACCTTCATCAACAAGCTGGACCGCGAGGCCCAGGATCCGATGACCCTGCTGGACGACATCGCGTCGCGCCTTCAGCTGGACCCGGCCCCGATCTGGTGGCCCGCAGAGAGCGGCAATCGCCTGCGCGGCATGGTCGAGGTCGGCACCGGCCGGTTCCAACCCTATACCCGCAAGGTCGCCGGCTCGGCCGAAGACCCGGACCACCCCCCCGCCCTGCCGCTGGACCAGGCGGCGCAATATTTCGAGGCGGGCGAGAAGGACAACCTCGCCGAGGCCGTCGAACTGGTCGAGGGCGGCTATCCCGCCTTTGACCGCCAGGCCTTCCTTGAAGGTCATATGACGCCGGTGCTGTGGGGTTCGGCCCTGCGCCACTTCGGCATCGACGAACTGCTGAAGGCCATCGGCGACTGGGCGCCCGCGCCCAAGACGATGAAGGCCAGGAAGGAATCCCCGCCCGAGACCCGCAACGCTCCCGCCCCGGTCGAGACCGTGGTCGAGCCGGGCGCGAACGAAGTCACCGGCTTCGTCTTCAAGGTCCAGGCGAACATGGACCCCAACCACCGCGACCGGATCGCCATGTTCCGCATGGCAAGCGGCGCCTTCAAGCGCGGCATGAAGCTGAAGGTCCAGAACACGGGCAAGTCGCTGTCGGTCAATGCGCCGATCATGTTCTTCGCCTCGGACCGGGAACTGGCCGACGACGCCTTCGCCGGCGACGTGATCGGCATTCCGAACCACGGCGTGCTGCGTGTGGGCGACAGCCTGTCGGAGAGCGGCGTGGTCCGGTTCGCCGGCCTGCCCAACTTCGCGCCCGAAATCCTGCAACGCGTGCGGGTCAAGGATCCGCTGAAGGCCAAACACCTAAAGAAGGCGTTGGAAGGCTTGGCCGAAGAAGGCGTGACCCAGTTGTTCCGCCCCGAGATCGGCTCGGACTTCATCGTCGGCGCCGTGGGCCAGCTTCAGTTCGAGGTCATGGCCGACCGCCTGGGCGAGGAATACGGCCTGGACGTCATCTTCGAACCGTCCCCCTACGCCGAGGCGCGCTGGGTCAACGGATCGGACGCGGACATCGAGGACTTCTCGGGCAAATACCGCCCGCAGATGGCCCGAGACATCGACCAGGCCCCCGTCTTCCTGGCCAAATCCAGCTGGGAAACCGGCTACGTCGGCGAACGCTTCCCCAAGATCGCCTTCACCAAGACAAAGGAGCGCGGCTGATCAGAGATCGCGGAACAGAGCGATATAATCTTCGTACACAAATATGCGATTTCGCTGCTGCCCAGTTGCTTCCCTTAGTATCCCCATGCCTTCCAACGCAAAGATGATTGTGTTTGCGTTGGCGTAGCTGACACCCAGCATCGACGCTGCGTCGTTCACTTCGATGTAGGGGTCCCGATAAAGCCGCTCCAAAAGACGGATCGCCTTGCCGGCGCGTGCGCCGAGTTCGTTGACCACAGCGTCGCGATGCGCTTCGCGAAGGCTCAAAATCCTCTTGGCCAACCGCGCGGCATCAAGCGCCGCTTCCGATACGCATTCCAGGAAGAAGACCAGCCAATTTTCCCACTCGCCTTGGTCACGTACAGCTTGAAGACGCCGATAGTACTCATCGCGCCGTCTCTTCAGCACCAAGGACACATAGAGCACGGGCTTGCTGAGAACCTGACGTTCGCAAAGCAGGAACGTTATCAGCAGACGGCCTAGCCGACCGTTTCCATCGACGAAGGGATGGATGGTTTCGAACTGGGCATGGGCAAGACCGACCTGAACCAGAAGCGGAAGATCGCTGGGCTGATGTAGAAATTTCTCCAGTGCGCCGATTTGCTCAGGCACCACGTCTGGCGGCGGCGGAACGAAGATGGCGGTGGAAAGCGTCGCGCCTGTCTTTCCGATCCAATTTTGGGTCGTGCGGAATGCGCCCGGCGTGGCATGGCCGCCACGAACGCCATTCATCAAAATCTCATGGATTTCTCGCAGCAGACGGCTGGAAATCGGGAGAGCCGACAAACGCGCAACACCGAACGTCAAGGCAGCCGTGTAGTTTATCACTTCATTCACATCACCCATCGGCCGGTCGCCACGAAGACGGGCTTCCGCAGCGACCAAGTCGTCCAGCGATGCTTGGGTGCCTTCGATCTGGCTCGACAGCACCGCCTCGCGGCGCACATACATGGCGGTGAAAAGTTCGGGGTGCGGCAGAGTCTCGACCGCGCCGTCCAGGCGCCCCAAAGCCAAATCTGCCTGGCTCAATGCCGCCGTGATGCGCCCAGTCAGATCAAGATCCGCAGGTGGCAAATGCTCGGGAATGAACGCCTTATAGCCGCTCATCTGCTTCACATATCGGCCCGCGCGTTGACTGCGGTCGCTATTATCCACTTGCGCCATAAGATATCTCGCAGCCATCCATATTATTCAAACCGTATAATATGGATGGCAATCCGTTGCCACATTACACATTTGAAAAACACTTGGATCCGCCGCAGAATGATTTGGCTCTCAAAGACATGGAGTTCTATGAGCTCGCTTCTCGCCTTAACCAGCGCTGTCTTTATGCTGCAGACCGCCCCGTCCGTGGGGCTGGTCTCGTATAACGAGGCTGTGCGCTGTGCGGGGCTGACCCAGGCGGCGTCGGAGCTGGAAGGCGGCGAGAGCGTGCAGGGGCGGCGGCTGTACGATGCGGCCCTTTACTGGTCGTTGGCGGCGATGCAAGCGGCGACGGCGGCGGGCAAGGCTGCGCCGGCTGCCGAGGCCGATCAGACGCGGGCGCGGATCGCGGCCGTGCGGCTGCTGAACGGCGACGCGCCCGAGGCCAGGGCTGCCCTGCAACGCTGTCAGCAGAAGACGCCCAAGCTCGACTAGATTGTCCGCATAAGGCCAAGTCGAACCGCTTTCGCGGCGCTGCGTTTGCACTGAACGCCCCGAGAGACGCAGTCTGCGTCCCGAAGCGGGATAACAGAGGTTCAGCGCATGTTCGAATTCGGCCGCGATCTTCGAAAACTCTTCGCTCAGGCGCGTGAGAGCGAAGACCTGGGCTGGGTCGAGCTGATCGGCGCGGACCTGTTGCAGGCCGAGGCGCGACGCGAGACGATCGATTCAGGCCGCGTGTCCTGCGCCCGCCCCTTCGAAACCGAGCACCGCGCCTGCGCCCTGTGGCGTGAGCATGCCCGGCGCGGCGGCGCTTCCGACAGTCTGGAGCGCGCCGAACGCTGCGCCGACAGCCTGGCGCGCACGGCTGTGGGCGAGGATCAGGTCGCCCTGGCCGCGATGGACAAGGCGGCGGTGCTGATGCTGCGTTTCGACCTGTGCGGCGATCCCGCGCGACTGGATCGGGCGCTGGCCACCCTTGCGGCCGTCGGTCGCCCGCGCAGCCGACGCATCGCGGCGGGCGTGGCTGCGCTGCACGCCCGGCTCAAGGTCCGCACCGCCCGGTTGACCGGCGATGTCGCCAGCCTGTCCGACGCCGCCGTGCTGATGGACGCAGCGGTGCACAGCGACGACACGCACGACATGGACCTGCGGATGGACCGGGCGGCCCTGTCGCTGGAGATGGGCGTGGTCCAGCGCGACGTGCGTTTGCTGGATCAGGCCGGCCGCGACCTGGGCGCCCTGGTCGAGACCGCCTCGCCGGATCATCGCCCCCTGACACGCGCCCGCGCCCTGGCCCTGTGCGGCGCCGGCCTGTCGGCGCTGGCCGCCATCGCCGGTCACGAAGAGGCCCGTGCCCAGGGCCGGATCATGTTCGACGCCGCCGCCGATCAGTTCACGCCCGACCACAGCCCGCTGGACTGGGCCGCGATTCAAGTGCTGCGCGCCGGCGACGACGCCCAGCCGCTGATGCTGCTGAACCAGGCCGAGAGCCTGACGCAAGGCGGCGAACTGATCATCGGCGCCTTGGTGCGCGAACGTCGCATCACGCGAGAGGTCGCCTTGGCCGAAGCCGTCAAGGACACGACGGCCCTGATGACGCTGGAGACCCGCCTGCGGGCGAGGATGTCGGAGGCCACGCCGCTGGACTGGGCCGCCGATCAGATCGGCATGGCCGAGATTCAACTGGCCCGCCATCGTCTGGGCGGAACGGCCCCGGCCGATCTCGGCCTGATCCTGGCCGAGGCCGCCATGACCGCGCGCGAACTGGGCGTCGAGGCCTTGGCCGACCGGGCCGAGGCCCTGCTGAACGCCTGAGGCTTCAGCCGCCCATGGCGACGAAGGCGCCGTTCAGGAACTTGGTCTTGCCATAGGCCAGACGCTGACCATCGTCGGCCAGCACGCGGCCGCCGGCGGCTTCCAGCACGGCCTGACCCGCTGCGGTGTCCCATTCCGAGGTCGGGCCGGTGCGCGGATAGGCGTCGAACCGCCCCTCGGCGATCAGGCAGAATTTCAGCGACGAATCCGTCCCCTGCCAGCGCGAGCAGCCGTGACGGGCGGCCAGACGCGTCGCCTCCTCGTCGGTGACGCTGTGGCTCAACAGGGCCATGCCTTCTTGAGGGCGGTCACGCACGCGGATCGGACGCCAGTCCTCGCCCGCATGGGCTTCGCCGGCCTGAAGGGCGCCGAACTGACGTCGGAACGCGCCGCCCTCGGGCTTGTCGGTGCGCCAGGTTGTCGCCGTCGCCGGCGCCGTCACCACGCCCGCGACCGGATGCTGACCGTGGATCAGGGCGATATTGACCGTAAAGGCCTCGCCGCCGCGCACGAAGCCGCGCGTGCCGTCCAGCGGATCGATCAGCCAGAACCAGTCCTCGGCCTTTTCAGGCGCGCCATCGGCCGAAACGGCCTCTTCCGCCACCGTCTGGACGCCGGGATAAAGCGCCGCCAGCCGTTCCAGGATCAGGGCCTCGGCCCCGCGATCGGCCTGGGTCACCGGGCTGTCGTCGGACTTGGTCTCGACCGCCGTGCGCGCGCGCCAATAGGGCAGGATCAGCCGCGCGGCCTCCTCCGCGATCTCGGCGATGGCCAGGGAAAGCGCGCCGGACTTCAGATCGCGCGCCAGAACAGTTGTGGAGGAGGTCGTCATTGGCGGGTCGATAGACCATCCGGGCGGTTCCATGAACCGGCAAATCACTCCAACTTCGCGCGCGACACGAACTGTGACCTGAGCGCGCCAGACCTATGACCCCGACCCACGACGCAGACGCCGCTCCGCTGGACCTTCCCGTCGACGGGACGGAGCTGGCCACCTACATCGCGGCCAAGCTGTGCCATGACTTCATCAGCCCGTCGGGCGCCATCGTCTCCGGCCTGGACCTGATGCAGGATCCGACGGCCCAGGACATGCGCGACGACGCCCTGGCCCTGATCGAACAGAGCGCGCGCAAGATGGTCGCCCTGGTGCATTTCGCCCGCGTCGCCTTCGGCGCCGCCACCACCAGCGAACGGTTCACGGCGCGCGAGATCGAAGGCCTGGTGTCGAACATGGTCCAGGGCGGCCGCGCCTCGCTGGACTGGCGCATCGCCGACGGCGAGTTTTCAAAGCCCCAGGCCCGCGCCCTGACCAACCTGGCCTATCTGACGGTCGGCGCCCTGCCGATGGGTGGGGTCGCAGCGATCCAGTCGCGTACCGAAAACGGCGCCCTTTATCTGGAAGGGTTCGCCGAGGGCGCCCGCGCCCGGCTGAAGCCCGAAGCCGTTGTCGGCCTGGCCGGCGAACGCCTGACCGAGGGTCTGGCGGGTCAGTGGATCCAGCCCTACTGGCTGTGGCTGACCGTGAAAGAGGCCGGCGGCGAATTACGCGTCAAGGTTGAGGACGGAAAGGTCGCGCTTGTCGCCCGAATGCCGGTCTGATTCCTATTTCCAAACGACTCATTAACTGGCTTCTGGGATAAAAAGGGTTCATGCGCCTCGGGCGAAAGCCGCCGTGTCTTTGAGGGATCGACCTTGGACTTCCGAACCTGCCTGATCGTCGACGACAGCCGCATCATCCGCAAGGTGGCGCGGCGCATCGTCGAGGGCCTGGGCTATGAGGTCGACGAGGCGGCGGACGGCTCCGAGGCCTTGGCCTATTGCACCGGCGCCATGCCCGACGTGCTGCTGGTGGACTGGAACATGCCCGTGATGGACGGCATCACCTTCCTGCGTCGTCTGCGCGCCATGCCGGGCGGCAAACAACCCAAGGTGCTGTTCTGCACGATCGAGACCCGCCCCGAGCGGATCGCTGAAGCTTTGGCCGCCGGCGCCGACGACTATGTCATGAAGCCTTTCGACGGCGAGATTCTGCAATCCAAGCTGACGGAGGTCGGAGCGATCGCCGCATGACCCCAGAGGACTTCGACAAGCTGCAGTCCCTTCTCGCCACCCGCGCCGGCTACCGGCTGTCGCGGGATCGCATCCACCTGGCCGAACACCGGCTGGGACCGATCGCGCGGCGCGAGGGTTACGCCAATGTCGAGGCCCTGCTGTCGAACCTGTGGGCCAATCCGGTCGCCTCCCTGGCCTGGTCTGTGATCGAAGCCCTGCTGAACGCCGAGACCTGGTTCCGCCGCGACCGCACCCCCTTCCGCATCCTGGAAACCGAACTGTTGCCGGCCCTGTCCAAGGCGCGGCCCGATGGTCGGATCAAGGTCTGGTCAGCCGGCTGCTCGACGGGGCAAGAGGCCTGGTCCATCGCCATGACCGCGATGGAGGTCGGGGTCGATGTCGATCTGGTCGCCACCGACCTGTCGGCCCGCGCGATCGAAAAGGCGCGCTCGGGCCTCTATACCGGCTTCGAGATCCAGCGCGGCCTGACGGCCAAGACCATGCTGCGCTGGTTCGAACCGATGGACGACCAGTGGATCGTCAAGGCCGAGCTGGCCGCCGCCGTGCGTTTCGGCCGCGCCAACCTGCTGGACGAACCGACCGACGACGCGCGGTTCGACGTCATCTTCTGCCGCAACGTCCTGTCCGACATGGAGCCGACGCGGCGCGCTCGCCTGCTGGACGGGCTGGAACGCCGCCTTGTCGATGACGGCTGCCTGTTCCTGGGCGCGGACGAAAAGCTGGAAGGCGAGACCGTCGCCTTCCGCGCCGTCAACGGCCGCCGCGGCCTGTACGTGAAGGCGCCCTCGGCGCTTCGACGCGCCGCCTGAACATTCGGCGGCTGAGTCAGACCGACCAACGCATCAGCATAACTCAGAAAAGGTTCGTCACAGCGATCACGACGAGGTCACGGCGAACACGACGGAGCCGTGTCCGGTTCGGAACGTCTTGATGGCCTGCGGCGGCGAAGCCGCAGATCGATCAACGGCCTGGACATGAAGTTGAAAGGAGCCGACGCGTATTCGGTCTCGTCGTGTTCGCCGTGACCTCGTCGCGCCCGTTGTGATGAACCCCTCCCAGGCCCCCATCAACTCAAGCGCCGATGGCTCTAGCCCGCGTGCAGTTCCTGCTTCACCCGTTCCGCCAGGGTCTTGATGTCCAGCGGCTTGGGCAGGAAGGACACGCCGACCTCGTCCTGCAACAGGTCCGAGAAGTCGCTCTCGGCATAGCCCGAGATGAACATCACCGGCGCATCGCCCAGATACTGACGCGCCTTTTTCAGCAGCGACGGTCCGTCCAGACCCGGCATGATGACGTCCGAGATCATCATGTCGATCTGGCCCGCGTGCTCTTCGGCCAGCAGCAGGGCCTCCTCGCCGTCGGCGGCCTCGATCACCTCATAGCCGCGCTGACGCAGCAGGCGGGCGGCGATGCCGCGAACGGCGTCCTCGTCCTCGACGAACAGGATGCGGCCGGCGCCCGACAGGTCGCGCGGCGTCTTGACCTTGACCTCGACCGGCAGAACCTCGGCCAGTTCCGCCTCGCCCGCCGCCGGCAGGAAGATGCGGAAGGCCGCGCCAGCCCCCTCGATATTGCTGACGGTGATATGGCCGCCCGCCTGCTGGGCGATGCCGTATACGGTGGCCAGGCCCATGCCCGTGCCCTCGTTCACCGCCTTGGTGGTGAAGAAGGGCTCGAAGATCTTGTCCGCCAGTTCGGGCGGCACGCCGGGGCCGGTGTCCGACACCTCGATCAGGGCCACCTCGTCGGTCGGCGCATCGACCCAACCCAGGGCGCGCGCTTCGTCGCCCGTCAGGCGGCGGGTGGCGATGGTGACGACGCCGGCGCCCGGCTCGACCACGCCGCGCATGGCGTCGCGCGCATTGACGGCCAGGTTCATCACCGCCGTCTCCAGCTGCGACTTGTCGGCCAGCACCACCGGCAGATCGCGGCCGTAATCCGTCTCCAGCCGCACGTCCTCGCGCAGCAGACGGCGCAGCAGGATGGCGAACTCGCCCACCAGTTCGCCCAGGTCGAGCCGCTCGCGCCGCACCGTCGACTTGCGCGAGAAGGCCAGCAGCTTGCGAACCAAGTCGGCCGCACGGATGGCCGTCTGGCGGATTTCGTTCAGCCCCTCGTACGAGGGATCGCCCACCGGGTGCCGTTCCAGCAGGCCCGACAGCTGAAGCTGGATCGCGGTCAGCAGGTTGTTGAAGTCGTGCGCCACGCCCCCGGCCAACTGGCCCACGGCCTGCATCTTCTGGGCCTGGTTGAGCTGAAGCTCCATCGACTTCTGGCCCGACACGTCGAACAGCCAGATGCGCCGCTTGTCGCCCTCAGGCGCTGCATACAGATGCAGCATCTTGTCGGGATAGGCGCGCGCGATCAGTTCGATTGGACCTGACGACCCGGCCGCCAGCTTCAGCCGCGCCTCGGCGACGCCGCCCGGATCGAACAGATGGCCGAAGGCCGCATCGCGCGCCGCGCCCGGCCCGGTCAGAACCGCCAGCGCCGGATTGGCGTCTTCCGCCCGGCCGGAAAACAGGTCGTCGCCGCCGATGACGGCCGAACCGAACGGCGCGCCGGCCGCCATGGCGCGGGCCTCGCCGGTCGCGGCGGCGGGCGCATGGACGGGCGCCGAGGCGATGGGCAGGACCGCGTCGGGCGCCGCGCGCATCAGGAACCGGCCCTCCCCCGTCCTGCTGTCGCCAACTTGACCGATCACGACCTCGATCTCGCGGGCGCCGATCATGACGATGGCGCGGCCTGGCTCGCCTTTGCGCGCCTGGGCGAAGGCCATGTACAGGGCCTGGGCCGACTTGCCGCGCGGCAGGGCGCCCGTCGCGCCGTTGGCCTCGGCCCAGGCGGCGTTGAAGGCCAGTATCTGTCCTGAATCCCACACCAGGGCGGCCGGCTCGGCCATGGCCTCCAGCACCTCAATGGCGGCGTCGATGCTCGGCTTGGCGTTGGCCGCCCGGCGGAAACCGAACAGGCCGATCAGCGCGATCATCCCCACCGTCAGGATCAGCACCAGCCCCGGCGCCGAGGTCGGATTGTCGCGAAACGCCGGATAGGCCAGGGCGGCGATAGCCGCCACCACGCCGAACGCCATCACGGCCGACAGCAGATCGAACGAAGGGCGTCGGGTGGACGTCATGCAGCCTCGCGAATCAGTGGCCAGATCATACGCTCAAATCCTGACGCACTCTTACCGACGCTTTCTGGACTGGAAGACGAAGCCGATGATCTTGGCCGCGGCGTCAAAATGCTCGCGCGGAATGATCTCGTCCACCTCGACCGTGGCGTAGAGCGCGCGCGCCAGCGGCACGTTCTCCACGATCGGCACCCCGTGTTCGGTCGCTACTTCGCGGATGCGCAGCGCCAGCGCATCGACGCCCTTGGCCACGCAGATCGGCGCGCCGTCGCCCTGATCCGGCTCATAGCGAAGGGCGACCGCATAGTGGGTCGGGTTGGTCACGATGACGGTGGCCGTGGGCACATTGGCCATCATCCGCTGGCGGCCGCGCTGCATGCGGATCTGCTTCAGCTTGGCCTTGATGTGGGGGTCGCCCTCGGACTGTTTGTAGTCTTCCTTCAGCTCTTCCTTGGTCATCCGCATCCGCTTGGCGAAGCGCATCTTCTGCCAGATGAAGTCGGCGCCTGCGGTCGCGGCCAGCAGCAGGATCGAGGCGAAGAACAGCGACACCGCCATGTCGCGCGCCAGCGGCAGAATCGCCAGCGGGCTCATGGACACCATGTTCTCGAACTCGCGCACATGGGGCTTCAGCACCATCCAGCAGACCACGCACACGGCGATCAGCTTCAGGAAGGTCTGGACGAACTGCATCAGTCCGTCGGGTCCGAAGATCCGCTTGAACCCCTGCAGCGGACTGACGGCCGACCATTTCGGCTTCAGCTTCTCGGCGGTGAAGATCAGGCCCGACTGCGCCAGATTGCCCCCCACGCCGCCCAGTATGGTCGCCAGCATGACCGCACCCAGGAAGGGCGCCATGGCCCAGACCGCCCGCACCATGATCTGGTTGCCGGCGCCCGAGTTCAGCGTGCCCAGCATCTCGTGCGGAGCGGCGATGAACGGCAGCATCTGTTCGGCGATGGACGAGGCGAACCAGCTTCCGCCCATCAGGATCACCGCCGCCGCACCCGCCAGCGACAGCACCTGGGCGACGTCGGGCGACTTGGCCGCATCGCCCTTCTTTCGGGCGTCCTCAAGCTTTCGCGAGGTCGCCTCTTCGGTTTTCGACTCGGGATCCGCGCCTTCAGCCACCAGGGCCTCCAAACACGAAATACTCCGCCAGGCGGCGGTAGCGGTCGATGAAGATGGTGCCCAGCGCGCCCAGGCTGAGGGCGAAGATCGACAGGCCCAGGATGACGCTCAAGGGCGCGGCGGCGAAATAGACCTGGAACGACGGCATGACCCGCGCCACCAGACCGGACGCCAGGTTGAAGATCAGGGCGAACACCAGCACCGGCGCGGACAGCTGGATTCCCAGCATGAAGCTGTCGCCCAGGGTGCGCACCGCCATCTGGGTGAAGTCCGCCATCACCAGCGGCTGGGCCGGCGAGATCAGGCGATAGGATCCCACCATGCCGGCGATGAACAGGTGATGGGTGTCGGTGGCGAACAGCAGCGTCACCCCCAGCAGGGTCAGGAAGGCGGCGATGGTCGTGCCCGGCATCGCCTGCATCGGGTTGGCGGTCTGCGAAAAGCTCAGGGTCGTCTGCAACGACACGATCTCGCCCGCCGTCGACAGGGCCGTCATGAACATGCGCAGCAACAGGCCGATCATCAGGCCCACGACCACCTCGCGGATGATCCATCCGGCCATCAGCCCCACGCTGTCGGGCAGGCCCGGCAGCGATCCGCGCACCACGGGCCACAGCGCCAGGCTGATGACCAGGGCCAGCGACAGCCGCACGCGCGGCGGCACATAGGCCTCGCCGAAACCGGGGATCAACATCAGGATCGCCGCGATCCGGGCGAAGATCAATCCCCCAGCCCAGACCTGATCGGCGGTCGCATAAGCCTCCACTACATCCCCGCGATGCGGGCCGCGATCTGGCGCATGAAGCCGCCCAACAGGGCGCCCATCAGCGGCAGGAACAGGATCAGGCTGATGAAGATGGCGATGATCTTGGGCGCATAGATCAGGGTCTGTTCCTGGATCTGCGTCAGGGCCTGGAACAGGCCGATCACCACGCCGACCACCAGGCCCACGATCAGGACCGGCAGGCACAGCTGTATCGTCAGCCAGATGGCGTCACGCCCGACGTCCAGAACTTCCGCGCCGTTCATCGGCTCACGCTCCCCAGAGATACTGGGCAGAAAATGCCGACAGGATGGTTAACAGGCCGCTAACCAAACGCGGATTCGACGCGGATCAGGCCGCCAGGGTGCGCGACAGCTTGCGCGCCAGTTCGGCCTGGGTGAACGGCTTGCGCACGATCATCTCCTCGCCCACGTCGATCAGGGCTTCCGCGTCGGCATACCCCGTGGCGAACAGGATCGGCGCGAACGGGCGACGCGCCTTCAGTTCCTTCGCCAGCTCGCCGCCGTTCATCCCCGGCATGGCGAAGTCCAGCACCATGGCGTCGATCCGGGCGTTATGGTTCAAGCTCTCCAGCGCCGCCCCGCCGCTGTCGGCCTCGATGACGTCATAGCCCAAGTCGCTGAGGTAGCCTGCGGTCACGTTCCTCACCGCCTCGTCGTCATCGACCACCAGGACGACCAGGCCCGCATCGTGGGCCGCCAGCAGTTCGCCGCTCGCCTCCCGCTCCTGCATCGGCTCGGCATCGGCGCGGGGCAGGAAGATGCGGATCGTCGTGCCCGTACCGACCTCGGTGTCGATGCTGACCCCGCCGCCCGACTGTTTGGCCAGGCCGAACACCTGGCTCAGCCCCAGGCCCGAGCCCTTGCCGACCTCCTTGGTGGTGAAGAAAGGTTCGAACGCGCGCGACAGCACATCGTCGGTCATGCCCGAGCCGGTGTCGCTGACCGACACCACCACATAGTCGCCGGCCGGAAGCTCTTCCGGCTGCCCCAGGACGCCGGTCTGGGCGGCGGTCGCGGCGTTCTCGGTGCGGATGGTCAGCGACCCGCCGACCTCCATCGCGTCGCGCGCATTGATGGCCAGGTTCAGGATGACCAGTTCGATCTGCGTCGGATCGATCATCGCCGGCCACAGGTCGGGGGCCAGTTGCGGCGGCTGAATCTGCACGCTGCCGCCGATGGCGCTTTGCAGCATGTCGCCCATGCTGCGCACCGTCTCGTTCAGATCGACGGCCCGCGGCTCCAGCTTCTGGCGACGCGAAAAGGCCAGCATCTGCGCCGTCAGCCGCGCCCCGCGCTGCGAGGCCTCGCGCATCATGTCCAGCCGCCGCAGGACCTTGGGATCGGTCTCGTTCTTCCTCAACTGATCGACATTGCCCAGGACGACGGTCAGCAGGTTGTTGAAGTCGTGCGCCACGCCGCTGGTCAGCTGGCCTACGGCCTCCAGCCGCTGCGCCTGACGCAGGGCCGTCTCGGCTTTTTCGCGTTCGAGGATCTGGGCGGCCAGCTCGCGGTTGGCGTCTTCCAGCTGGGCCGTGCGGTCGGCGACCCGGCGTTCCAGCAGGGCCTCCGCGCGCTGAATCTCGGCGATCCGCTCGCGCGCCTCATATTGCCGCTTGCGGCCCCGCAAGGCCGTATCGACCGCGCTGACCAGGGTCGTCGGGTGAAACGGCCGTTCCAGAAAACTGACATTGCCCAGCGTCACCGACAGACGACGCGCCGCCGGATTGCGCTCGACGCTGCCGCCGCGCCGGTTCAGCACCAGGAAGGGAAAATCCGACCAGGACGGCTGCCCCTCGATCCAGGCCGACAAGGCGTTGAGGTCGGTGTTGATCAGCACCTCCTCGACCACCACCGCCAGGGCCGCGCCCTCGATCATCCGCGTCAGAAGATCGTCCAGCGTGTCGCAGACCTGCGCCACCGTGCCCGCCTCCATCAGGATCTGGGCGGCGACGCCCGCATCGCGTCCGACGGGCGCCAGGACCAGTGCGCGTTCGGAGAGCTCCCCGCCGCGGCTCATGCGGACGGATCGCCCATCAGGCCTTCGCCGTCCTGGGCCACGAAGTTTGGCACGCCGCGCAGCACGCCCTGGAAGCCATACAGCGGCTCACCGACCGTCAGGCCGCCTGCGCCGATGTCGAACTCGCGGATGGTCTTCTCGTGGCCGCCGGCGCGCTTCTTGATCACCGAGATCGCACGCCTCACCAGACCCGCCGCCTCGAAATAGCGCAGCAGCACCACGGTATCGGCCAGATAGGTCACATCCACCGGCGCCTTCATGTCTCCGACCAGCCCATGCTGGGCCACGGTCAGATAGGTCGTGGCGCCCTGGCGGTTCAGATATTGCAGCAGCTCGTGGATGTGCAGCACCAGGAACTGCTCCTGCGGCATGGCCGCCTGATAGCCGTTCAGGCTGTCGATCACGACGGTCTTGATGTCCTGCTCGGCGACGCAATCTCGAACCCGCGCGGCGAACTCGCCCGGCGCCAGTTCGGCGGCGTCCACCTGTTCCACGACCAGCGACCCTTGGTCCTCCAGCGCCTCCAGATCGATACCCATCTGACGCATCCGCGCGAACAGCAGACCCAGTTCCTCATCGAAGACGAACATGGCGGCCTTCTCGCCGCGTGCGATCGCCGCCGTCACGAAGTTCACGGCGAACAGCGACTTGCCGGTCCCCGCCGGCCCCAGGATCAGGGCGCTCGACCCGCGCTCCACCCCGCCGCCCAACAGGGCGTCCAGACCCGCCACGCCGCTGGACATGGGCTCGCGCTTGAACTGGGTGCGGTGCTCCGACGCCACGATGCGCGGATAGACCTCCAGCCCGCCGGTCTTGATGGTGAAGTCGTGATAGCCGCCGCGGAACCGTCGCCCGCGATATTTCATCACCCGCACGCGGCGACGCTCGGCCCCGTATTCCGGCACCAGCTCCTGCAGCTGGATCACGCCGTGCGCGACGCTGTGAACCGTCTTGTCATTGGCGTCGGTCGTCAGGTCGTCCAGCATCAGCACCGTCACGCCACGCTTGGCGAAATAGTGTTTCAGCGCCAGCACCTGACGGCGATAGCGCAGCGACCCCTGGGCCAGCAGCCGGATTTCCGACAGGCTGTCGATCACCACCCGCTGGGGCTGAAGCCGCTCGACCGCCTCCAGGATCATCCGGCTGGTCTCGCCCAGTTCCAGGTCCGACGAATAGAGCAGGCTCTGCTGTTGCTGTTCGTCCAGCAGGCTTTCCGGCGGCACCAGTTCGAACAGTTCGATGCCGTCCAGCGACCATCCGTGCGAGCGGGCCGTTGCGCGCAGCTCTTCTTCCGTCTCGGACAGGGTGATGTAGAGCGTGATCTCGCCCAGCGACGCCCCGGTCATCAGGAACTTCATGGCGGCGGTCGTCTTGCCGGTGCCCGGATTGCCTTCCAGCAGGAACAGTCTGTCCCGCTCCAGCCCCCCGGCCAGAACATCGTCCAGTCCGACGATCCCGAAGGCGGCCTCATCTCGCTTGGTCTCGCCGTCCGTCATGCCGCCCTCTAGCCTGTAGCTGAGCCTTAACGCACGGAAATGCAGAAGGTTACAAGCGGCGCTTGTCGCGCAGCCGCGCCCCGGCTCCGAAAGTCTCGCGACAGGCCTTGAAGGTGGCCATCCGTATCCCGACTTGACCATTCGGCCGGACCTGAACCGCCTCGGATTTCAGACGAAGTGCACTATTCAGACGGTGTTTTTTGCGCGGCTTCGTCTGGATTTGAGACGAAGTGCACCATTCAGACGGTGTTTTTCGGGGCCAAGTTTCGGGGCCAAGGTCTGAAAACGGCCGCGCTTCGTAAAGGGTCGACACAGCCCCTCCCCTTCCCGTAACCGCCCCGCTATGTAGGCCCCATGACAGACGCCCACACACCCAAAGTCTCCCAGGCCGACGCCGAAGCCGCCGTCCGCACCCTGATCGAATGGGCGGGCGACGATCCCGACCGTGAGGGTCTGCTGGAGACCCCGGCCCGCGTCGCCCGCAGCTATCGCGAACTGTTCGAGGGTTATGAGGTCGATCCCCTATCCTATCTGGAGAAGACGTTCGAGGAGACGGGCGGCTACGACCAGCTGGTCGTGCTGAAGGACATCCGCTTCGTCAGCTTCTGCGAGCATCACATGCTGCCGGTCGTGGGCAAGGCGCACGTCGCCTATCTGCCGACCGACCGCGTCGTCGGCATCTCCAAACTGGCCCGCGTGGTGCGCGGCTTCGCGCGCCGCCTGCAAATCCAGGAGAAGATGACCTCCGAGATCGCCGAGGCCATCCAGACCGTCCTGCGCCCTCACGGCGTCGGCGTGGTCATCGAGGCCGAGCACAGCTGCATGACCCTGCGCGGCGTCAATGCGCCGGGCGCCAGCCTGTCGACCAGCCACCTGATCGGCGTCGTCCGCGACGACCCCCGCACCCGCGAAGAGTTCCTGCGACTGGTCCGAAGCTAGGATTTCCCCAATCGCGCGAACTGGCGCATCTCTTGCGACGAACCGACCAAAGGAGGCGCTGACGATGCCCTGGTCCCTGATTTCGACCCGCAATGAAACAGTTCAGATCGCGCGCGGCGGCTGGCTGGACGCTTTGCGTTTCATCGTGGCCTTCCTGATCATCCTGCATCACTTCCAGGCGGCCGGTCCCGTGCCCCTGGCGCACATGATCAATCCGATCTTCGAACGCGGCGGCTTCCTGCTGACCAACTTCTTCCTGATCGACAGCGGCTATGTGCTGATGCGCGTCTATGGCGCGGCGGTGGACAAGGGCCGGATGTCGCCGGGCGACTTCTTCCTGAAGCGGTTCCTGCGCGTCGTGCCCGCCCACCTGATCATGGGCCTGTCTCTGGTCGGGTTCGTTCTGCTGGCCACGGCCGCCGGCGCCCCGCCCCGCAATCCCGAATGGTTCGCGTGGGACCAGCTGCCCGCCCAACTGCTGTTGCTTCAGTCCTATGGCGTATACGGCGGTCTGGGCTGGAACGCCCCGACCTGGTCGATCTCGGCCCTGATCGGCTGCTACCTGGCCTTCCCCTGGATCATTCGCGGCCTGATGCGGCTGGGTCCGTGGTCGGCCCTGGCGGTCGGCGTCGGCGTCTATTTGGTCGCCAACCAGCTCTGCTGGCAATTCCTGGGCTATCCTGTCTATCAGATGCCCATGCGCTACGGCATCGTGCGCGCACTGCCGCTGTTCTTCCTGGGCATGTGCCTGGCCTGGTTCGCCCAGAAGGTCTGGATCGCCCCGCGTCTGGCCGGCTGGGCCGGCGTCCTGGCCGCCGTCGGCTTCTTCGTCCTGCAACTTCACGACAAGCACGCCCTGGCGGCTCTGACCCTGATCTCGATCATCATCCTGGCCGCCGGCGCGGTGCCGGTGAAGAAACCTTCGAAGCTGGTCGAGACGGCGGCGATGGTGTCCTTCTCCATGTTCATCTCCAACGAGGTGATCCGCATCGTCTGGTTCGGCGTCGTCAACGCCGTGGAGGCCCGCGTTCCCCTGCCCGTCGTCGCCCAATGGGGCCTGTGGGCTCTGGGCGTCGCGGCGGCCGTCGGCTTCGCCTTCGCCTTCCACTTCCTGATCGACAATCCGATCCAGACCCGCATCCGGGGCTGGCTGAAGCGTCGCAGCGCCCGTCGCGGCCAGGCCCAACCCAAACTGGGGCCGGTCATCTCGCTCGACGGCTGAGCTGGCGGCTTTGGCGACCGACGATCCTCGACCAAAGTCGCTCTCTCCAGCCGCCTCCCTCTCGGTCAATGTCGGCGTCCACGTATCCGCAGGGATGCGCAGAACGGCCGATAACGGCGACTTGGGAGGAAATGGATATGGCGAGCGACGCTCCAATTGCGTCTGGGGAAGAGGAACACACCGTCGATCGCAGCGATCGTCTGGTCATCCTCGCCTCATCGGTCGGCACCGTCATCGAATGGTACGACTTCTATCTTTACGGCTCGCTGGCGGCGATCATCACCGTCCAGTTCTTCTCGGGCGTCAACGAGACGACCGGCTACATCTTCGCCCTGATGGCCTTTGCAGCCGGGTTCGCGGTGCGGCCCTTCGGCGCCATCGTCTTCGGGCGGCTGGGCGACCTTTGGGGACGCAAGAACACCTTCCTCGTCACCATGCTGCTGATGGGCCTATCGACCTTCGTCGTCGGCCTGTTGCCGCCCTATGCGGTCATCGGCATCGCGGCGCCGATCATCCTGGTGCTGATGCGCCTGATCCAGGGTCTGGCCCTGGGCGGTGAATACGGCGGCGCCGCCACCTACGTCGCCGAGCACGCTCCCAAGGGCAAGCGCGGCTTTTACACCTCCTTCATCCAGATCACGGCCACCGCCGGCCTGGTGCTCAGCCTGGTCGTCATCCTGGGCGTCCGTCTCGCCGTGGGCGAGGAAGCCTTCGCCTCCTGGGGCTGGCGCATTCCGTTCCTGGTCTCGATCCTGCTGCTGGGCGTCTCCCTGTGGATTCGTCTGAAGCTGGCCGAGAGCCCGTCGTTCAAGAAGATGAAGGCCGAGGGCAAGGGCTCCAAGACCCCGCTGAAGGACAGCTTCGGCAAATGGCCCAACCTGAAGATCGTGTTGATCGCCCTGATCGGCCTCACCGCCGGCCAGGCCGTCATCTGGTACACTGGCCAGTTCTACGCCCTGTTCTTCCTGGAACGGGTCATGAAGGTCGACGCGACCCTGGTCTATATCCTGCTGACCATCGCGCTTCTGGCCGCCTCGCCATTCTTCATCTTCTGGGGCTGGCTGTCGGACAAGGTGGGACGCAAGCCGATCATCCTGGCCGGCTGCCTGATCGCGGCCCTGACCTACTTCCCGCTGTTCAACGCCCTGACCCAGGCGGCCAACCCGCGTCTGGCCGCCGCCGCTGCTTCTGCGCCGGTGACGGTCTATGCCGATCCGGCCGACTGTAATCTTCAGTTCGATCCGGTGGGAAAGACGGTGTTCAACCACTCCTGCGACGTGGCCAAATCCTATCTGGCCAAGGCCGGCGTGACCTATACCAACGTTGCGGCGCCGGCAGGCACCGTCGCCGAGGTCCGCATCGGCGATCAGGCCGTGGTCCCCAGCTTCCGCGGCGACGCCATGACCACCGCCGACTTCGCCGCCCAGAAGAAGACCTGGGACGCCGGACTGGGCGAGGCCCTGACCGCCGCCGGCTATCCGGCCAAGGCCGACAGCGCCCTGGTCAACAAGCCGATGGTGGTGTTGATCCTGTTCATCCTCGGCTTCTACGTGACCATGGTCTACGGACCGATCGCGGCGGCCCTGGTCGAGATGTTCCCGACCAATATCCGCTACACCTCCATGTCCTTGCCCTATCACATCGGCAACGGCTGGTTCGGCGGCTTCCTGCCGACGACCGCCTTCGCCATCGTGGCGGCGACAGGCAACATCTACTCCGGTCTCTGGTACCCGATCATCGTGGCGCTCGCGACGGTCGTGCTGGGCTTCCTGCTGGTCAAGGAAGGCAAGGACGTCGATCTGAACGCCTGATCCTGCTTTCAGGCGCAATGGTGAGGCGGGTCGTCGCGAGACGGCCCGCCTTTCGCTTGTCGAACACCCCCAGCCCGGTTCAGATGCCCCCATGTTCAGCCTGACGATCCTCGGCCTGGTCGCCGCCTATATGGCGGTGCTGTTCGCCGTCGCCTGGCATCAGGAGCGACCGGCGGCGCGGGCGCGCGGCAAGGGATTGGGGCCGTCGGTCTACGCCCTGTCCCTGGCCATCTACTGCACCTCCTGGACCTATTACGGCGCGGTCGGCACGGCGGCGCGGGACGGGTGGGAGTATCTGCCCATCTACATCGGCCCGGTGATCGGCCTGACGCTGCTGTTCCCGCTGTGGCGGCGCATCGCCGCCGCCGCCCGGCGCGAGAACGTCGGCTCGATGGCCGACTTCGTGGCCTCGCGTTACGGCAAGAGCCAGACCCTGGGCGCGGCCGTCACGGTCGTCGCCATCCTGGGGTCGCTGCCCTATATCGCGCTTCAGCTGAAGTCGCTGTCGATGGCCGGCGCCCTTCTGACCGCCGGCACGCCGGTGGCGGGGTCCGAGCGGCTGACGGTGCTGGTGCTGGCGGGGGTGCTGGCCTTCTTCGCCATCCTGTTCGGGGCGCGCCGTCCCGATTTGACCGAGCACAATCGCGGCCTGATCCAGGCCATCGGTCTGGAGTCGATGGTCAAGCTGGGCGCCCTCTTGTTCGTCGCCGTCTTCGCCCTGGTCCTGCTGCTCAACGAAGGCTCGCCGCCGCGCATCATCGAAGGTCTGGGCGCCCTAGCCTCCCCACCCGAGGTCACGCCGCGCTTCACCGCCATCACCCTGCTGTCGACCCTGGCCATCTTCTGCCTGCCACGCCAGTTCCACGTCGCCTTCGTCGAGGGCGCCCAGCCGTCGGACGTGAAGCGGGCGCGCTGGATCTTTCCCCTCTATCTGCTGCTGACCAGTCTGGCGGTGCTGCCGCTGGTGGCGGCGGGCGCCCTGTTTGCGCCGTCGATGAACCCCGACCTGCTGGTGCTGGCCCTGCCGTTCGGGCGCGGCGAGACGATGCTGACGGCGCTGGTCTTCGTCGGCGGTTTCTCGGCCGCCACCGCCATGGTCATCGTCGAGGCCGTGGCCCTGTCGGCCATGGTGTCCAACAGTTTGATCCTGCCCTTCCTGGCGCGCGACCGCTGGCGGGTGCGGGGCGACGCCTCGGACATGGCGGGGACCATACTGCAGGTGCGACGCGGGGCCATCGTCGCTGTCCTGCTGCTGGCCTGGCTCTATTATCAGGCGACGGATCAGTCGCGCGGCCTGGCCGCCATGGGCCTGGTGTCCTTCGCCGCCATGGCCCAGCTGGCGCCCGCCCTGTTCGGCGCGGTGTTGTGGCGCGGGGGCCATGCGCACGGGGCGCTGGCGGGGATGACGGTCGGGATGGTCGTCTGGATCGTCATGCTGGCCCTGCCCCAGCTGTCCCCGGGCGCCCCCTGGCACCTGCACGTCATGCTGGGCGTCAGGGATCCGTTGGCCCTGGGGGTGTTCGTCAGCCTGGCGCTGAACCTGGCGGCCTATATCGGCGTGTCGCGCTTTGCCCAGCCCCGGCTGATCGACCGGGTCCAGGCCCGCGCCTTCGTCGATCGTCTGGGGCCGGACTGGATGGAGGCCAAGCCCTCGCCGTCGGGCGCCTCGGTCGGCGACCTGCGCGCCCTCGTCGCCCGCTTCATCGGCGACGAGCGGGCCGAGCGCGCCTTCTCCGCCTGGGGACGCGAGACCGACACCCGGCTGCGCGACGCCGATCCGGCCGATGCGGCCCTGGCCCGCGCGGCCGAGCGGATGCTGGCCGGCGCCATCGGCGCGGCCTCGGCCCGGCGGGTCATCGCCGCAGCGCTGGCAGGCGTCGGGCGTGCGCCTGAGGACGTGGTGCGGATGCTGGACGAGGCGTCGCAAGCCGTTCAGTTCAACCGCGACCTGTTGCAGACCACGCTCGACAACATCGACCAGGGCGTGATCGTGGTTGACGAAGATCTGCGCGTCACCGCCTGGAACCGGCGCTATGTCTCCATGTTCGAACTGCCCGTCGGCTTCGTCCACGTCGGCCTGCCCATCGCCAACATCTATCGCCTGAACGCCGAGCGCGGCGAGAGCCCCGACGACATCGAGGCCTGGGTCGAACGCCGGCTGGAGGCGCTGAGCCGCCGCATCCCCCACGACCACGAACGCCAGCAGCCCGACGGCCGGGTGTTGCGATCCTCGGGCGCGCCCATTCCCGGCGGCGGCTATGCGACCAGCTATACCGACATCACCGCCCTGCGCCGCGCAGCGCGTGAGCTGGAAGAGGCCAACGAACGGCTGGAGGCGCGCGTCGCCGACCGGACCGCCCGGCTGGACGAGGCCCGGCGCGTGGCTGAAGACGCCACGGCGTCCAAGACCCGGTTCCTTGCCGCCGCCAGCCACGACCTGCTGCAACCGCTGCACGCCGCCCGCCTGTTTATCGCCGCCCTGAAGGAGGAGCCGGCCCTGGCCGAGCCGACCAGCCGCACCCTGGCCGTCAACGCCGACCGCGCCATCGACAGCGCCCACCGCCTGCTGACCGCCCTGCTGAACCTGTCCAAGCTGGAGGCCGGCGGGGTGCGGACCAATGTGACCAAACTGTCGCTGGGCGGCCTGTTCGACGAGTTGCGCCGCGAGTTCGCCCCCGTCGCCGAGGCCAAGGGCCTGCGCCTGACCCTCATGCCCAGCCGCCTGTGGGCGGCGTCGGACCGCGATCTGTTGCGGTCCATGCTGCAGAACCTGGTGGCCAACGCCATCCGCTACACGGACACAGGCCGGGTGCTGGTCGGGGCGCGTCGGCACGGCGAGACGCTGCAGCTGTTCGTCTGCGACACCGGGCGCGGCATCCCCGATTCCGATCACGAGACCGTCTTCGGCGAGTTCGTGCGTCTGCCCGGCGCGGTGGACGAGCCGGGCGCGGGCCTGGGCCTGGCCATCGTGCGCCGCCTGTCCAGCCTGCTGGATCACCCGCTGGAGCTGAACTCGCGCATCGGACGCGGGACGATCTTCCGCATCACCGTGCCGCGCAGCCCCGCCGACGTGATCCCCGAGATCGCGCCGGTGCGCGAGGCGCGCCTGCCGCTGGCGGGCCTGCGGGTGCTGTGCGTGGACAATGAGCCGGTGATCCTGGACGCGCTGAACGCCCTTCTGACCCGCTGGGGCGCGCGGCCGACGCTGGCCGCCAACCTCGCGGCGGCCAAGGCGGCTCAGGGTCCGTTCGACGCCGCCGTGGTCGATCTGCATCTGGGTGACGGGCCGGAAGGGTTCGCCGTCATCGACTGGCTGCGGCCTCACGGCGTGCGCCGTATCGCCCTGGTCACCGCCGACACCCGCGATGGTTTGAACGAACAGGCGACGACGGCCGGCGCGGTCCTGCTGCCCAAGCCCATCAAGCCGGCGGCGCTGAAGGCTTTCTTGTCCAGCTAGGGCATTTGGCGACTGAGTTGGCCGGGCAACTCATCAGTGTATTCAAACAAAGTGGTTCATCACAACGGTCACGACGGTATCACAGCGAACACGACGGAGCCGTGCCGGTTCGGAAAGTTTTGATGGCCTGCGGCGGCGAAGCCGCAGATTGATCGACGACCTGAACATGAGAATTAGAAGCCGACTCGCGTTCGGTCCCGTCGTGTTCGCTGTGACCTCGTCGTGACCGTTGTGATGAACGCCTTCCAGGAACGCATCAACTCAGGCGCCGATTGCCTTAAGCGGGGTCCAGCGACTTGGCCAGGATCACCGCCTGGGTCCGGTTGTGGACGCCCAGCTTGCGGAACACGCTGGTCAGGTGCGCCTTGATGGTGGCTTCGGACACGCCGAGATCAAAGGCGATCTGCTTGTTCAACCGCCCGGCCTTCAGCCCTTCCAGTATCCGCAGTTGCGACGGCGTCAAGCTGGCGACGCGACCGGCGGTATCGTCCTCGTCCGCCTCGGGCACATCGGGCGCCCAGCTATCGCCGGCCAGGATGGCGGCGATGGCTTCGACCATCTGGGGCAGGGACGAGGATTTGGGAATGAAGCCGGCGGCGCCCAGGCCCAGGGCGTGGCGCACCACGGGCGCGTCCCCGCTGGCCGACACCACGGCGACCGGCACGGTTGGCTGTTCGGCCCGCACGGCGGCGAGCCCGGCCATGCCCTCGCTGTCCGACAGCTTCAGGTCCAGCAGCAGCAGATCGACCGGTCCGGCGACCATCGCCGCCTTGGCCTCGGCCAAGCTGGCGCATTCCACCACTTCCGCCCCCGGCGCCGCCTTGTCGACGGCCGAGCGCAGGGCGGCGCGGAACAGGGGATGGTCGTCGGCGACGACGATGCGATCCATGGGCGTCCTTCCGTGCGCAGCGTCTGATCGGCCGCGTCGTCGCCATCATGGCGCGGTTCGACTTTGGTCGAAATTAGACCAATGGCCAATGGTGTCACACCTATGAAGGCGGAAAGGTTTTGTCAGGGACGCACGCGTTAGACGGGCGAGGGAGGAATTTTCACCATGATCAAGACCAGCCTTATGGCCGGCGCCGCCGCAGCCGCGCTTCTCGTCACGCCGGGCGCCGCCCTGGCCCAGAGCAGCCAGTCGGCGCTGGAGGCCCGCATCGCCCAGCTTGAAAGCGAGCTGAACGCCCTGAAGTCCGAGGTCGTCGCCTCGCGCACCCAGCAGGCGGCGCAACAACAGGACATCATCCGCCTGGAGACCCGCCCGGCCACGCCCGCGCCGGTGCAGCAGGCCGCCGCCCCGGCCGCGCCCAGCGACGGCTTCCGCATCGGCAACCAGACGGTCAAATACGGCGGCTTCATCAAGGTCGACGCCTACGCCTCGAACTACTCCGGCGGCGACCCGGTCAACGGCGACGCCCTGCGTGAGTTCCACATTCCCGGCTCCATCCCCATCGGCGGCGCCGACGAAGATACGGCGACCGATTTCAATGCCCGCCAGACGCGGTTCTGGTTGACGACCGACGGCATAGTCGGCGGTCACAAGATCGGCACCCGGCTGGAGATGGACTTCCAGACCCTGCCCGGCGTCGCGGACCAACGGACGACCAGCCCAGCCGACCTGGCCCTGCGTCGCGCCTTCATCACCATCGACAACTGGCTGATCGGCCAGGAGTGGACCAACTTCCAGAACACCGCCGTCCTGCCTGAATCCGCCGACTTCATCGGCGCGGCGGAAGGCACCGTCTTCGCCCGTCAGGTCCAGGTCCGCTATACGCGCGGCCCCTTCTCGGTCTCGGTCGAGAACCCCGAGACGACCGTGACCCCGTTCGGCGGCGGCGCACGCATCATCGCCGACGACAACAGCCTGCCGGACTTCACCGCCCGCTATGCGATGTCCCGGCCGTGGGGCGACTTCCAGTTCGCCGGCCTGCTGCGCCAGTTGAAATACCAGAACCCGGCGACCAACATCGACACCACCGCGACCGGCTGGGGTGTGTCCGCCTCGACCAAGATCAAGGTCGGGTCCAAGGACGACATCCGCCTGATGCTGACCGGCGGCGAGGGCATCGGCCGCTATGTCGGTCTGAACTTCTCCAACGACGCCGTGCTGGACGCCTCTGGCGAGCTGGACGCGATCGGCGTGGTCGCGGGCTTCGCCGCCTACCGCCACGTCTGGGCGCCGGGCTGGCGATCCAGCCTGATCTGGTCGGCGCAGAAGGTGGACAACGACACCAGCTTCACCGGCCTGACGGTCAACCGTTCGGCGCAAAGCGTGCATGCGAATTTGATCTGGTCGCCGGTTACGGCGTTCGATGTAGGGGCCGAGCTGATGTTCGCAGACCGCGAGATCGAGACCGGCGCCAGCGGCGACATGACGCGTCTGATCCTGTTCGCCAAATACGGATTCTGATTTCCGCCGGAGATGTCTCGCGTGCCTGATCCCGACCTCTATCCCGTCCCTGCCGACTGGGCCGACAAGGCCCATATGAACCGGGAGGCCTATGAGGCGGCGCGGATTGCGGCGCGCGAGACGCCCGACGTCTTCTGGGCCGAACAGGCCAAACGCCTCGACTGGATCACGGCCCCGACCAAGATCAAGGACGTCTCCTTCAAGAAGGACGACTTCCGCATCCGTTGGTTCGAGGACGGGGTTCTGAACGTCTCGGCGAACTGCATCGACCGCCACCTGCCCCACCGCAAGGACGAGACGGCGATCATCTGGGAAGGCGACGATCCCGCCGACAGCCGCCACATCACCTTCGGCGAACTGCACGCCGAGGTGTGCCGCATGGCCAATGTGCTGAAGGCGCACGGGGCCAAGAAGGGCGACCGGATCACCCTGTATCTGCCCATGATCCCCGAGGCCGCCTACGCCATGCTGGCCTGCGCGCGCATCGGCGCCGTCCACTCGGTGGTGTTCGGCGGCTTCTCGCCCGACAGCCTGTCCGGCCGGATCGAGGATTGCGGTTCCAACCTGGTCATCACCGCCGACGAGGGTCTGCGCGGCGGCAAGCACGTGCCGCTGAAGGCCAATGTCGACGAGGCCCTGAAGAAGGTGAAGGTCGACACCGTCCTGGTCATCCGCCGCACCGACTGCGACGTGCCGATGATCGAGGGCCGCGACTTCGACTATGGGCTGGAAGCCGCCAAGGCCGGCGCCGACTGCCCGCCCGAGCCGATGAACGCCGAGGATCCGCTTTTCATCCTCTACACCTCCGGCTCGACCGGAAAGCCAAAGGGCGTGCTGCACACCACGGGCGGCTATCTGTTCTGGGCCGCCTGGACGCACGAGATCGTCTTCGACTATCGCCCCGGCGAGGTCTTCTGGTGCACCGCCGACGTGGGTTGGGTCACGGGCCACTCCTATATGGTCTATGGCCCGCTCGCGAATGCGGCGACGACCCTGATGTTCGAGGGGGTGCCCAACTATCCCGACGCCGGCCGGTTCTGGCAGGTGGTGGACAAGCACAAGGTCGAGATCTTCTACACCGCCCCCACGGCCCTGCGCGCGCTGATGCGCGAAGGTGACGCGCCGGTGAAGGCGTCGTCTCGCGCCTCGCTGCGCCTGCTCGGCACGGTGGGTGAGCCGATCAATCCCGAGGCCTGGCGCTGGTATCACGAGGTGGTCGGCGACGGCCGCTGCCCCATCGTGGACACCTGGTGGCAGACCGAAACGGGCGGCCATCTGATCACCCCCCTGCCCGGCGCCACCGACTTGAAACCCGGATCGGCGACCCTGCCCCTGCCCGGCGTCGAGCTTGAGATCGTGGACGCCGAGGGCCAGCCGCTGGAGGGCGCGGCGTCCGGCAACCTGTGCATCACCGACAGCTGGCCGGGCCAGATGCGCACCGTCTATGGCGACGACCAGCGCTTCTTCGACACCTATTTCTCGACCTATCCGGGCCGCTATTTCACCGGCGACGGCTGCCGTCGCGACGAGGACGGCTATTACTGGATCACCGGCCGGGTGGACGACGTGATCAACGTGTCCGGCCACCGGATGGGCACGGCCGAGGTCGAGAGCGCCCTGGTGCTGCACGACGTCGTCGCCGAGGCGGCGGTCGTCGGCTATCCCCACGACATCAAGGGCCAGGGCATCTACGCCTATGTCACCCTGAACAAGGGGGTCGAGGCGACCGAGGACCTGCGCAAGGCCCTGGTCGCCCACGTCCGCCACGAGATCGGTCCCATCGCGGCGCCCGACGTGATCCAGTGGGCGCCGGGCCTGCCCAAGACCCGCTCGGGCAAGATCATGCGGCGCATCCTGCGCAAGATCGCCGAGAACGAGATCGGGTCGCTGGGCGACACCTCGACCCTGGCCGATCCAGCGGTGGTGGACGATCTGGTCAAGAATCGCGCCGGAGCGGAATAGACAGGGCGCAATAGGGGCGCGGGGTTCAATGCGGGGGCGGACGCGCCTATCTGTGCGTCAGCCTGCCGCAGCCTGAGCCGTCCATGCCCCGTTTCCTGTCCCGCCTGCCCATCGACGGCTATCTGCTGGCCCTGATCGGGATGGTGATCCTGGCGGCGCTGCTGCCCGCCAGCGGACAGGCCGCCGTGGTCATGGATTGGGTGGTCAAGGCCGCCATCGCCCTTCTGTTCTTCCTGTACGGCGCGCGGATGTCGCCGGCGGCCATCGGCGCGGGCCTGCTGCACTGGCGGCTCCAGGGCACGGTCTTCCTGTCGACCTTCCTGCTGTTTCCTGTGCTGGGGCTGGGTCTGGTCCTCCTGATGCGGGGATCGCTTCAACCCGATCTGCTGACGGGGATGCTCTACCTGTGCCTGCTGCCGTCCACGGTGCAGTCGTCCATCGCCTTCACCTCCATCGCCGGCGGCAATGTCGCGGGCGCCCTGACCAGCGCCAGCCTGTCGAACCTGCTGGGGGTGATCGTGACGCCGCTGCTGGTCGCCCTGATGATCGGTGGAGCGGGCGGCGGCATCCACCTGCAATCCATCCTCGACATCGGCCTGCAGATTCTGGTCCCGTTCGCCGTGGGTCAGCTGTGCCGTCCGCTGCTAAAGGACTGGCTGGGTCGTCACGCCAGGCTGACGGGCCTGGTGGACCGGGGGTCCATCCTGCTGATCGTCTACGCCGCCTTCAGCGAGGGCGTCGTCGCCGGCGTCTGGTCCCAGGTCGCGCCGACGGATCTGGTCAAGGTCATCGGCCTGAACATCGTGCTGCTGGCCATTGTCCTGGGCCTGACCCTGATGGCGGGGCGGCTGCTCAAGTTCGACAAGCCCGACCGGATCGTCATCCTGTTCTGCGGCTCCAAGAAGAGCATGGCCACGGGCATCCCCATGGCCGGCATCCTGTTCGCCGGTCACGCGGTCCCGCTGATCGTCCTGCCGATCATGCTGTTCCACCAGATCCAGCTGTTCGCCTGCACCATCATCGCCCAGCGCTATGCGCGAGAGAATGCAGCACGCGCCTTGAGCCCCGTCTTGCCTTGAGACCCAGTCTTGCCTTGAGACCCAGTCTTGCCTTGAGACCCAGTCTTGCCTTGAGACCCAGTCTTGCCTTGAGACCCAGTCTTGCCTTGAGACATGGCGCCCCTTGAGATAGACCGCCCTCAGGCCATCGCGGGCATGATGTAGTGGTAGCCTGGCAGCTTCCCATGCTGCTCGTGCGGGTTCGATTCCCGCTGCCCGCTCCAGCCTGTTGGTGAAGGCGCGACGATGCCGCCGCGCCTCCTTCCCGTTCTCAGTTCGCTGCTTCGACCGTCACGCCGCGCTTTTGCAGGATGGCCTGGACGCTGTCTTCGCCGGTCACGTGTCCGGCGCCCACGGCGATGAAGGCGGTGCCCGAGCCTTCGAGCATCGTCTGGATCTGATTGGCCCAGTCGGTGTTCCGGTCGACCAGCAGCGCCTGATAAAGGGCCGGCGAGGCCGCCTTCATCTCCTCGACCATGACGCGGTCCAGGGTGGCGACGTCGCCCTTGGCCCAGGCCTCGACCATGGTGTCCAGCATGGTGACGGCGTTCTCGTAATCCTTCAGCGTCTCGCGCAGGAAGGCCATCTGCACGTCGTCGGTCAGGTTGGCCAGGATGCCGATCTGCTTGTCGATGGTCTCGAAGGCGTGGATCGGCTTGCCCGCCGCCTCGGCGCGCGCCTTCAGAACCAGTTCGACGCCGGACTTGGGATCATAGCCGGCCTTGACCAGCGGGGCGACCGACAGGCTGAGCGCCGCCAGCCACGGCTTCATCGGCTGAAGCTGGGCGGCGGACGCGCCCATGGCCTGGGCGGCGGCCTCCAGTTCGACGTTCTCCTCAGGCGTCAGGCGGCTGGACAGAGGCGTTTGAGGCGACAGACCGTGCTGCTGGATCAGCGGCATGACGGCGGCCTGATCGTCGGGATTGCTGATCTCGAACCAGATGTCCGAGGCGCTGTCGAAGGCGGCCTCGACACGGGGGCTGGCCCAGCCGGTCGTGGGGCGCAGCACGTGGACCGAGCCGAACAGATACAGGGTCGAATCCGCATCCTTGATCACCCACAGGGCGGGGCCTTGACCCTGGATGGGCGCAGGTGCGGGCGAAGCGGTGGCGGTCTGGGCCAGGGCGTCGGCCGGGACGCCTGCGATGGCGACGAACAGGGCCAGGCCGCCGGCGACGCCGAGGGCGCCGCGCGCGAGGCTGGAAACCGAGGATCGGAGGCGGTCAGCGAGGGTCATGAGATCACTCTTGTCTTTGGAAAAGAGGTTGGAAAATAAAGAAGTCAGGCCAGGCCGCGACGGGCGCTGATCCAGATGGAGACGCCGAGATACAGCGTCATCAGCACGGCGTAGATGTCCCAGGCTGTGATCGCCGGGGCGGCGCCCAGACGCTCGGCGGCGGCCCACATGAAAAGGACCAGTTGACCGGCGAAGAAGGTGACGGCGGCGGCCTCCATCACGGCGCGACGCAGCAGTTCGTCAGCTTGGCGATAGACGCGCACGTTCATCACCGTGTGCAGCACCACCAGCAGGCCGATGGCGCCGAGGCCGAGCCCGGGGCTGACGCCCGTCAGGCTGAATGCGATCGGCAGGGTCAGGATGACGCCGGAGAAACCCATGACCGCCGCCTGGAACCGGGCCAGGGCGGTTTCCTCGGGCGAGGCGGCGCCTTCCAGATTGTACATCCGGCCCAGCCGTTTGGCGTCCAGGCTGACAAAGAGGGCCAACAGTGCGCCAAGGACCAGGGCGGCGCCGACCAGCATGGCCAGCATGTCCGACCAGCGTATGGCCTTGTCCATCAGGCCGAACCCGCCCGGCGCGACCTTGGCCAGCCAGCCGCCGACGCCGTATCCGACCACCCCGAACAGGGCGCCGAAGGCAAAGGCTCGGACCCAGCGGGGCCACGAGGCGGGGGAGAGTGAGGGAGACTTCATTTCGTCGGCTCCTGATCGTCCGAAAAGATGGATTCGATGGGCTGGCCGAAGACGCGCGCGATCTTGAAGGCCAGCGGCAGGGATGGGTCGTAGCGTCCGGTCTCCAGCGCGTTCACGGTCTGGCGCGACACGCCCAGGTGTTCGGCCAACTGGGCCTGGCTCCAGTCGCGCTCTGCGCGCAGGACCTTGAGACGATTGTTCATGGTTCAACCCCGCATCCGCGCCAGCCACCACCAGGCCCAGGCCAGGGTGTAGCCGCCCAGTTGGAACAGCAGGATGCTCATCATTCCGCCGACGATCATGTCGCCGGGGTTCGCGTCCGCCGGTAGAAAACGGGCCAGATCGACATCGCGTGTGGTCAGGGTCAGGATGGCGGCAAGACCGACGACCATCCCGGCGCTGCCGCCCCAGTACCAGGCCCATTTGTGCGCTTCGCGGGCAGCCTCGTCGAGGCGACGCCACCACCAGATGGAGACCGCCAATGTGGCGGCCATGACGGCGACCAGAAACACGCCCGATCCGATCAGCCCGCCGACGCCTGGCAAGTCAGACAGAAAGGCCGAGCCGATGCCGCCCAGCAGACCCAGCACGAACAGCAGGGCGATCATGCCGGCAAGGCCGCCAACGCCGAGCGGCTTGAAGGTTTTCATCTGAAGGGCCTCGCCGGGTTGCTGAATGCTTAGACAAGTGTCTTTTACATCAGCGATTGGCGATGTCAAATACCCTTTCCACCCATTTCGGTGGAGCGGTTCATTCCGACGGCTGTGAAGCAATCAGTTCTGGCCGGTTGAGGACACGGGGGGCGGTTTCGATCGGCGTTAGGTCCGGCAGGGCCTTGCCCTCGTGGTCCACCTGCAGGTCTTCAAAGCGGCGGGCCGAGACCATGACCTGGCTTTCCAGCGAGCCGACGAACTGATTGTATTTGCCAACCGCCTGATCCAGGGCGCGGCCGACGGCCGAGGCGTGGCCGCCCATGACCGACAGCCGCTTGTAAAGCTCGCGCCCCAGGGCGGCGACCTTGTCGGCGTTGGCCGCCTGTTCTTCCGCCCGCCAGCCATAGGCGACAGCCTTGCACAGGGCGAACAGGGTCGAGGGGGTGACGATGACGACGCGCGACGCCATCGCCTGGGTCATCAGGTCCGGCTCGTGGTCCAGGGCCGTGACCAGGAAGGCGTCGCCGGGCACGAACAGGACGACGAAATCCGGGCTGGGCTTGAACTGGTCCTGATAGGCCTTGGACGACAGCTGGCGGACGTGGGTCTTCAGGCTGGCGGCGGTGCGCAAACCGACCGAGCGGGCGCGCGCCTCCTCGTCGCCGTCGCCCTCGTCGAAGGCCAGGGGCACCTTGGCGTCGATCACGAACATGCCACCGCCTGGCAGGCGGACGATGAAGTCGGGTCGGTTCTGGCGACCTTCGTCGTCGGCGCTGGACGTCTGTTCGGTGAAGTCGAACCGGCCGGCCATGCCGGCGGCCTCAAGCACATTGCGGCAGGTCTGCTCGCCCCAACGCCCGCGCCGCCCGGTGTTGCCGCGCAGGGCCTCGGTCAGTTTGCGCGCCTCGTCCCGCGTCGCCGAGGACGCCGCCATCAGCTGTGTCAACTGTTCGCGCAGGCCCCCGGTCTCTTCGGAACGGGTCTTCTCCAGCGCGGCTACATGTTCCTGGAACCTGGTCAGGGTGTCGGCGACAGGCTTCAGTTGGGCCGCCATCCGCTCGCGCGCCAGCTGGTCCTGAGCGCGGAAGGTCTCGGTCGCGCGACTGACCATCTGATCCGCCACCACCTGGGCCGACTGGGCCGCCTGGGCCTTGAGCAGTTCGCCCATGGTGACGCGGCTTTCCTCGACCAGGTCGATGCGCGCCTCGGCGGCCGCCAGCGCGCCTTGCGTCCTCTGCCAGCCCATGAAGGCCCACAGGAAACCGCCCGCAAAGGCGGCGGCGAGAACGGCGAGGATGGGCACTAGCATGTTCATGCTCCGTTCCTAGCGGGAGTCGCCTTGCTTGAGAAGCGCCAGGGCATGGTCAGGAACGCGGCGGTTCCGATGACGTTGGTTTGGCTGACGATATCCACCGAGGAGAGACGCCGATGATCCCGCAAGAGCCCGAACGCCACGACAAGGCCGCCGACGCCGTCCACGAAGGCCGTCCGGTCGATGCCGAACTGGTGCGCAGCGGACGCAAGGGTCCGCGCATCCTGGTGCTGCTGGTGGTCTCGACGCTGGCGGCGGCGGTCCTGCTGCTGGGGATTTGGATGGTTTCGAACGGGGGCTTCAACGCCCAGAACGACGAAACGGGCCCGACCGCAGCGGACACTCGGGATTTCCAGGGTGACGGTCAAACGCCGCCGGCGGCCGATGCGCCGACGGATGCGACCGGCCGAGCCGAGCCTGTTCCGGCCGGTGAAACGCCGAACGTCAACGCCCCGACGACGCCGTCGAACTGATCGCCGTCAGGCGGGGCGGCGGGCCTTCAGGGCCTGGACGATAGTGCCGTCGTCCAGCCAGTCCAGATCCCCGCCCACCGGCACGCCGCGCGCCAGGGATGTGACCTCGACGTCCGGGCCGGCGATCCGTTCGGCGACATAGTGGGCGGTGGTCTGGCCGTCCACGGTGGCGGGCAGGGCCAGCACGACCTCGCGCACGCCGCCGCCCCGCACTCGACCGACCAGTTCCGTGATGCGCAGATGCTCGGGGCCAACGCCGTCCAAGGCGGACAGCAGCCCCCCAAGCACATGGTATTTGCCCCGGAAAGCGCCGGATCGCTCCATCGCCCACAGGGCGCCGGCCTCCTCGACCACGCAGATCAGGCCGTTGTCGCGCGATCCATCCGAACAGATGGCGCAGGGGTCGCGGGTGTCGGGCGTGCCGCACACCGAACAGGACACGACCTTTTCCGCCGTTTCGGCCAGAGACGCCGCCAGCGGCACCAGCAGTTGCTCGCGTCGTTTAAGCAGGGCCAAGGCCGCGCGCCGGGCGGAGCGCGGACCCAGGCCCGGCAGTTTGGCGAGAAGGGAGATCAGCCGTTCGATCTCCGGCCCGGCGGAGGCGGCCATCAGAACAGTTTCGGCATTCCGGGAATGTTCATCCCGGCCATCGGCCCGGCGGCTTCGCGCATCAGGGCGTTGTTCTGTTCGTCCAGCTTGCGCTTGGCGTCGGCGTGGGCGGCGACGATCAGGTCGGCCAGAATTTCGCCCTCGCCCGGGGTCAGCAGGCTGTCGTCGATCCGGATCGCCGTGATCTCGCCCGGCCCCTTCAGGGACACGGACACCAAGCCGCCGCCCGAGGATCCCTCGGAAGCGGTTTCGGCCATCTTGGCCTGGGCGTCCTGCAGCTTTTGCTGCATCGCCTGAGCCTGCTGCATCAGTTGGGTCAGATCTTTCATGCCCCCTAGATAAGGCGAAGATCCTCCCGGCGACAGGGGGTCGGCGCCGCGTTCATCATGCCTGTCATCGGAAATGAAAAAGGGCGGCCCGTCGGGGCCGCCCTTTTGTCGTCCTGGCGTCGCCGTCGCGATCAGTGGTTGGCCGGGGCCGGGCTGGTCGCGGCGGGCGGAGCCGCCGGCGTGGCCTGGGCTGCAGCAGGCGCGCCCTCGGCCGGGGTCGTGCCGGTCGCCTCGGTCGCCGCAGCGCCTTCGGTGACGGGAGCCTCTGCTCCGGCGGCGGGTGCGGCCGCGCCGGGCTGGCGGGTCGGATCCGGCGCCGGGATGGCGAAGCCGCCCGAGCCCTGCGTGCGCAGCCAGGCGATCAGATTGATGCGTGTCTGCGCATCCCGGATGCCGGCGAAGGACATCTTGGTGCCGGGCACATATTTGGCAGGGGCGGTGATGAAGCTGTTGATCTGGTCATAGCCCCAGGTCGGCGCCTCGGCCTTGTGTTTGGTCATGGCGTCCGAATAGGCGAAGCCCGGACGGTGCATGACCGGACCGCCGACCACGCTCCACAGATTCGGACCGATCTTGTCGGCCCCGCCCTGGTTCGCATCATGGCAGGCCTGGCACCGCGCGAACGCGGCCTCGCCGGCGGCCAGGTCTGCGGTCGGCAGGACCGTGCCCCAGTCGGGCGCCAGTTCAGGCGCCTCGGCGCCGGCGGCCTCGTCCGGCGCATCGACGAAATAGCCCATCTTTTCCGGCGGTTCGGATTGATAGACGAGGCCCGAAGCCTCCTTGACGACCAGGATGACGAAGGCCGTCCCCAGAGCCGCGCCGAAAATCTTGTTCCACTTAAGATCGCCGCTCATGCGCCTGGTCGATTCCCTCTGCCGGCCGGGCCCCTCGAAAACACGCCCCGGACATAATCTTGCTTTGGCGTCTCTGGCACGGTAGCGCCGCCTTCGCAACCAGCCCGGCACGCGGCGGGCAAGACAGGCGTCAGGGAAGTCGATGAATCCGTTGATAATGATACCCGCTCGCATGGCGGCGACCCGCCTGCCGAACAAGCCGTTGGCCCTGATCGGCGACACGCCGATGATCGTGCGCGCCTATCGCCAGGCCGAGGCGTCGGGCCTGCCGGTCGTGGTCGCCGCTGGCGATCCCGAGATCGTCGAGGCGGTGGAAGCCGCAGGCGGCCGCGCCGTCCTGACCGACCCGGCCCTGCCGTCGGGCTCGGACCGCATTCGCGCTGCCGTGGACGCCATCGACCCCGAGGGCGATTTCGACGCCGTCATCAACGTTCAGGGCGACATGCCCTTCGCCAGCCCCGGTCTGGCGGTCGCCTGCGCCGCGATTCTGCATGGCGAGCCGACCTGCGACATCGCCACCCTGGTCGCGGCCGAGGCCGAGGCGTCGGACCGGACCAATCCCGACGTGGTCAAGGCGGTGCTGGCGTTGGGTGAGAACGAGCGCCAGGGCCGCGCCCTCTATTTCACCCGCTCGACCCTTTATGGCGATGCGCCCATCTGGCGGCACATCGGCGTCTACGGCTATCGCCGCGAGGCCCTGAACCGCTTCTGCGCTGCGCCGCAATCGCCGCTGGAAAGGCGGGAGAAGCTGGAGCAGTTGCGCGCCTTGGAGATGGGGATGCAGATCTGGGCCGCCGTCATCGACGAAGCGCCCCTGTCGGTCGACAATCCGTCAGACCTGGAGGCGGCGCGGCGGTTGGCGTGAGTGCGGATGTTGGACTCTGAAAAAAACAGTCCAACGAGTCCAACTTCGACTTTCTATCATTGTTTTTGCTGAAGAATTATTTCCTCCCGACTTGGACAGTCCAAGTCGCCGACCTTTTCCGAACATGACGATGTCAAAGACCCGGCGGCGATTATAAACCGGGTCGGAACCCTGTATGGCAAACGGTCGATGCGAGGCTGCAAGCCGTTGAAACGGCGTGGGTTCGCTTTCTAGAATAGGATGGAAGACTAACATTCTCCCTCCCCGCTACGGGGAGGGTGGCCGAGCGCAGCGAGGTCGGGTGGGGGCGGCCAGGCGACGTCCCACTGATCGGTCCTGCATCAGGCAAGCGCGGCCCTGCTGGGCCGCCCCCACCCGGTCGCTGCGCGACCACCCTCCCCGGAGCGGGGAGGGAGAAGCATCTGTCTATTTCTCCTCGACCCACGCCCTGATCAGACTGTGGGCGATGGCGAAGGGGGGCGGGGCCTGGATGGTGGGGTGTTCGCCGGCCAGCACTGCGCGCGCCTCGGCCCGCGTCAGCCAGGCGACGGCTTCCAGCTCGGTCTGGTCGGGTCGGGCCTGGTCGTCCGAGACCTCGGCGATCAGGCCGATCATCAGTTGCGACGGGAAGGGCCAGGGCTGGCTGGAGTGATAGGCGGTGGCGATCACGGTCAGACCGGCCTCCTCCTTGACCTCGCGGGCGCAAGCCTCCTCGATGGACTCGCCGGGCTCCAGGAAACCGGCCAGGGCCGACATCCGTCCCTCGGGCCAGGCCGCCTGACGGCCCAACAGACAGATGGGTTCGGCCCCGCCTTTATAAACCGGCAGCATGATGGTGACGGGATCGACGCGCGGAAAATGCTCGGTCCCACAGGCCGGGCAGCGGCGCTTCCATCCGCCCGAGGCGGTCTCGCCCAGCGTGCCGCAGTTGGCGCAGAACCCGTGTTTGCGCCGCCAGTCGAACAGGCTCTTGGCCCCGCCCGCCATGGCCGCGTCCGCCGCCGGCAGGATGGCCGCCGCCGCCCGCAACTCATGAAAGGCGCCGACGCCGGCCAGCGGCCCGTCGGTCGGATCGACGGAGCCTTCGAACTCGACGGCGAAGACGGGTTCGTCATTCCAGAGGCCCAGAAACGCCTCGCGGTCGCGCACCAGGGTGCGCGCATGGCTCATCGCCAGCCAGGTCAGGCGCGGCCCCTCGGCCGTCTCTGCGATCAGGGGCCGACCTTCCCACAGGACCATGGCCTGGGCGTAAGGCTTGCCCGCCTGCCCGTCCAGCCATTCGGGATCGTTGCGCAGGTCGCCGGCCCGATCGAGCGGATTGCCGGCGAAGGTGTTCTGATGGGCCATGCGCGTTTTGTAGCTCTTGATTCCGACCGCCGCACCCGTCATATCTCCGCTCGGAGATCGCGGGCGAAGGTTTCGCCAACTTGGTCAGGGCCGGAAGGCAGCAGCCACAACGAATTCCCCTTCGGGTCGCGGTCTCTACTTCTCTCTTTTTTTGCGCTATCGCTCGCCGCGCGGCGGCTCGCTGCTTGAGCGCGTTTGGTGCGCCCGTCCCTTCTCCCCTCGGGGGAGAAGGTGGCTCGCGGAGCGAGACGGATGAGGGGGCTGCCGGATACAGGCTCGTTCTCGCCGTCAGTGGGGCGGAAAGAGCCCCCTCATCCGAGCCCTTCGGGCCCACCTTCTCCCCCGAGGGGAGAAGGAAGATTGAATCGCTTCTACCCGCCCCTGACCCGCTGTAAGACTTCACCCCATGACGGACAGCGACACGAATCTCGACGGCCCGCCCTGGGAAGAGGACGACGTCGTCGAGCGCGACGAGAACACCGACGACATGTTCGGGGCGCCCGCTGCGGCGCCTGAGCCGGTCGTTGCGCCTGTTTCTGCGCCTGTCGTCGCCAAGCCCGCCCATTCCGAAGTCGAAGCCCATGTCGACGACGGCGCCGCCTATCAGGTGCTGGCGCGCAAATATCGGCCGCGCACATTCGAGGATCTGATCGGGCAGGAGGCGATGGTGCGCACCCTGACCAACGCCTTCGCCACCGGTCGGATCGCCCACGCCTTCATGCTGACCGGGGTGCGGGGCGTCGGCAAGACGACCACCGCCCGTCTGCTGGCCCGCGCCCTGAACAATCAAACAGACACCATAGACAAGCCGTCGCTGACCCTGACCGCCCACGGCCGGCATGACGCCGCCATCATGGCCGGCCAGCATATGGACGTGATGGAGATGGATGCGGCGTCGCACACCGGCGTCAACGACATCCGCGACATTCTGGAGAGCGTCCGCTATGCGCCCGTCGAGGCGCGCTACAAGGTCTATGTGCTGGACGAGGTCCACATGCTGTCGACGCAGGCGTTCAACGCCCTGCTGAAGACGCTGGAGGAGCCGCCGCCCCACGCCAAGTTCATCTTCGCCACCACCGAGATCCGCAAGGTGCCGGTGACGATCCTGAGCCGGTGCCAGCGGTTCGACCTGCGCCGCGTCGAGCCGGAGATCCTGGTCGAGCACCTGGGCCGGATCGCCGACCGCGAAGGCATGAAGATCGAGACCGACGCCCTGGCGCTGATCTCGCGCGCGGCCGAGGGGTCGGTGCGCGACGGGCTGTCGCTGCTGGATCAGGCCCTGGTTCAGGCCGAGCGGGGCGAGACGGTCAAGACCGAGACCGTGCGCGACATGCTGGGTCTCGCCGACCGGACACAGACCATCGCCCTATTCGAAAGCGTCATGGCGGGCCGCACGCCCGAGGCGCTGGAAAGCTTCCGCACCCTGTATGGCTTCGGAGCCGATCCGGTGCAGGTGACGAACGACCTGCTGGAACATTGCCACGCCGCCTCGGTCGCCAAGATGCTGGGGCCGAACGCGACGCGCCTTCCCAACGACCAGGCCCAGAAGCTGGCAGCCCTGGGCGCGGCCATTCCGGCGGCGACCCTGTCGCGGACCTGGCAGATGCTGCTGAAGGCGCTGGACGAGGTGCGGCGTGCGCCCAATCCGGCCGATGCGGTCGAAATGGCCATCGTGCGCCTGGCCTATGCGGCCGACCTGCCGGGGCCGGAGGAGGCGTTGAAGCGGCTGCAATCGGGCGAGCCGCTGGGCGGCGGCTCGGCCCCGCGCGGCGGTGGTGGAGGCGGCGGCGGAACATCGGCGCAACTGGCCGCGCGCCCCGTCATGGCCCCCGCCCTGCCCGATCCGCAGACCTTCGAACAGGTCGTCGCGCTCATCGGCGAAAAGCGCGAGGTCGGGCTTCAGATGGACGTGGAGCGGTATGTGAAGCCGGTCTCGTTCAAGCCCGGCGCCATCGTCTATGAAAGCGTCCAGGGCGCCCCCATCGAACTGGCCCGCAAACTGTCGGCGCGCCTGCGCGAATGGACCGGTCGCACCTGGCTGATCGCCGCCAACGGCCAGGGCGGGGCCGAGACGGTCATCGAACTGCAGAAAAAGGCCCGCGCGACCGAACGGGCCGAGGTCGAGGCCAACCCCTTCATCAAGGCGGTGATGCTAGCCTTCCCCGGCGCCAAGCTGGGCGAGATCAAGACCATAGCCCCGACCGTCGTCACCCCCGAAATCCCCGACGTGGTCGAGGACGACGACGAGGATTGAGCGAAAAATCACGCGCTTCGGTTGTGGACTTTCTAATAAATAGAGCCTATTTGCTCGTTGAAATGGACTGGGGTTTCTCGGTCGGCGTAGGGCTCCCGGTTCACCGGGGGCCCTTCTGCTTTCAGGGAAAGATTTTTAGCCCGTCGGTTTTCAACTTCGGCTGCAGAAGATCGAACGCTCTGTTTTCCTGCAATGGACGCAGGGCCTTGAGCCCGATGGGACGCGCCATCAGATCGGCGAGTTGTAGCCCTGACGAATTGCACTTCTTATCGACGAAGACGGGCTCCAACTCAGGAAGCTGAAGTCGGGCTTTTTGTAACCCCAGTTCGCCTGGTTCGCCGCGACGCGTCGAAAATACAATTCCAACTCTGCATCTTCCCTCTTTCCTCGCCCCTCGAAGACGACGTGGACGAGCCGGTCCCCCTGTTCGAGCGCGCGGAGGCGGGCCAGCAGCTTCTCCATGCAGAAATTCAATGCGAGTTCGTAGGGATTCCAAGGCTGGGCGTAGCGCTCAGCCAGCCGAACCTTATCGATCACGGCCGTCACCACGTCGATGTCAGCGCCCGCAACGATATCGTTGATGCGGTTCAGGAAAGCTTCGCGAATGGCGGGGTCGGCTTGCAGAAAGGCAAAATTTTTCTGCTGCCGCCTTATGTCGCGCTCATGCAGCACGATCTGATCATGACCGACGAAATCGAACTTCAACTTCTGGAGCTGAGGCACGACTTGGTCGGCATAAACCGTCTTCGATATGAGCACACAGCTCAGGACGAAGACCGGAAATGTGGGGTCTGGCCCTTCCAGAACGGGCGAACCGCTTTCGTCGGCGAACACGATGAAGTCTGAAAAAGCCATGACATAAAATGACCGGCCAACGGGCACGGTCAATAAAACAAACACAACTCAGACGTTTGTCGCGCCTGCGCCAGCCCCTACCGCGGCGCGCGCTTGGCGAGGATGCGTTGCAGGGTGCGGCGGTGCATGCCCAGGCGGCGGGCGGTTTCCGAGACATTGTGGTCGCACAGCTCGTAGACGCGCTGGATATGTTCCCAGCGGACCCGGTCGGCGCTCATGGGATTTTCGGGCGGCTCGGGGGAATCGCCGGTGGCCAGCAGAGCCTTGACCACGTCGTCCGCGTCGGCGGGCTTGGACAGATAGTCGACGGCGCCGGCCTTGACCGCCGCGACCGCCGTGGCGATGGCGCCGTAGCCGGTCAGCATGACGATGCGGGCGTCCTCGCGCTTTTCACGCACGGCCTCGACGACCTTGAGGCCGTTGCCGTCCTCCAGCCGCATGTCCAGCACGGCGAAGGCAGGAGCCTTGTCGCGCAGAAGCTGGGTCGCCTCGGCGACGGACTCGGCGGTGGTCACCTGAAAGCCGCGCGCCTCCAGCGCGCGACCCATGCGGGTGCGCAGGGCCTGATCGTCGTCCAGCAGCAGCAAGGACTTGTCGGGCAGGGCGGCGATGCGGGCTTCTAGTTCGGACATTCGGTTCTCTCCTGCCGCTTCAAGTCGTGACGGGTAGCGTGTGGGTCAAGGCCAAGGTTCCGCCTGCGACGGTTAGACCCATTTGGCTCACGCCGCGACTTCCAGCGCCGGTCGCGCCCAGCGCACGGCCACGCGGGCGCCGCGCGGTGCGGCCTTGGCCTCCGATTGCGCCAGCCCCTGGCCCACACTGACCGATCCGCCGGTGCGTTCCAGCAGGGTGCGGGCGATGAAGAAGCCCAGGCCCATGCCGCCCTGGCTGGGCGCGATGGGCGCCTCGGCTGTCGGGCGGCGCTTGGAGGGGCGGGCGGCGGCGGCGATCTGGGCGGCCAGGGCCTGGCGCGCCTTGCCCTGGGGCCGGCTGGTCACATAGGGCTCGCCCAGTCTGGGCAGGATATCGCTGGCGAAGCCAGGACCGTCGTCGAGGATGTCGATCTCGATCCAGCCGGCGTCAACCACGGCCTGGACGCGCACGGTGGTCGCAGCGAAGTCGGCAGCGTTCTCGACCAGGGTGGACAGGCCGTGGATCACCTCGGGCAGGCGGCGCACGCGCGGCGCAGGCTGGCCGGGCGGGGTCTTCACCAGAACCTCGAACGCCAGGTCGAAGCCGCGGTGCGGTTCGACCACCTCTTCCAGCAGGGCCTTCAACGACACGTCGGCATAGAGGGCGTCATCGCCCTCGGGCTGTTGCGACAGCTGGGTCAGTATGCCCCGGCAGCGCTCGGCCTGTTGCAGGATCAATGCGGCGTCCTCGGCCGCGTCGCTGTCGGGAGCGGAGGCGCGTTGCAGCTCCTTGGCCACCACCTGGATGGTCGCCAGCGGCGTGCCCAGTTCATGCGCCGCCGCCGCCGCCAGACCGCCCAGGGCCGCCAGTCGCTGTTCGCGTTGCAGCACGTCCTGGGTCGTGGCGAGGGCCAGTTCCAGCTTCTCCGCATCGGCCGCCACCCGCCAGGCGTATCCGGCGGTGAAGACCACCCCCGTCACCAGGGCCATGGCCATGCCCAGGCGATAGAGGGTCGGCAGGTGGAAATGCTCGTACGGGCGCCACGGCAGCGGCTCGGACCAGAAGAACAGCACCCCGACCGCGATCAGGGCCAGGGCGCCCAGGGCCAGCGCCTGACGCGCCGGCAGGGCCGCCGCCGCAATGGTCACGGGCGCGACCAGCAAAAGGCAGAAGGGGTTCTCAAGCCCGCCGGTCAAGCCCAGCAGCACGCCCAGCTGAAAGATGTCGAAGCCCAGGTGGATCGCGGTCTGACGCCCATCCGGCAGACTGGCTTCCAGGCGCCGCACCCGCGCCATGGCCCCCACGTTCACCGCCGCGCTGATGGCGATGACGATCAGGCAGGGCCAGAGCGGCAATGGGAAGTGAAGACCCTGATACGCCGTCAGGATCGCCGCGCTCTGACCCACGATGGTCAGCCAGCGCAACACGATCAGGGTGCGCAGCGAAAAGCCGCGCCCGCGACGCGGCGCGTCGCTCCAGCCGTTCAACGGCTCGGAATATGATGCGCCGTGCGGCGCATTGCGGGCTTCTGTCGGGGTCACACCGCTTCTATAGACCGATCAGATCCGTTTCGTGAGAGGCCGTCATGCCGCGTCGTTCCATCCTGCTATTCGCTGGCGCCTGTATCGCCATCGCCGTGGCCCTGGCCATCATCACCGTCGTGGTGGTCAGCGGACGCGCGCCTGCGTCGAACGGCGCCGAGACCACCTCGACGGGTCAGCCTCTGGTCGGCGGGGACTTCCAACTGGTGAACCAGGACGGACAGACGGTCGATCAGACGATGCTGAACGGCAAATGGAGCCTGGTCTTCTTCGGCTTCACCTATTGCCCCGAGTTCTGCCCCACGACCCTGGCCGAGCTAGCGGTCGTGCAGCAACGGCTGGGCGATAAGGCCAAGGATCTGCAGATCGTCTTCGTCAGCATCGATCCCGAACGCGACACGCCCCAGGCGCTGAAGGACTATCTGTCGTCGGACGGGTTCCCCAAGGGGACCATCGGCCTGACGGGCACGCCGGAACAGGTAGCGACGGCCGCCAAGGCCTACCGCGCCTTCTACGAGAAGGTCGGCGAGGGCGAGGCCTATACGATGAACCACTCCCTGACCGTCTATCTGATGGGGCCGGACGGCAAGTTCCGCACCGCCGTCGCCTATGGGTTGGGGCCGGACAAATCGACCAAGATCATCGAGGACGCGATCGCGCGGGGGTAAGTCCCTCACTCATCGTCATCCTAGGTCTTGTGCCTAGGATGACGGAAGGTCGGGAGATATCCCCGACCAAGGGCTATTCCGCTGCCTCATAATCCTTTTGCAGGGTGATGCATTATATGTTGCCCTGCACAAACGGCGATGGGCCGTAACGGATCGTCATGCTCTACGCATTTCATGAACTCGCCTACCAATCGGCCCTGCCGTTCCGGGTCGGCGCCCAGATGGCGCGGAACTTCTGGACCTCGCCCTTCAATCCGGCGTCGGACACCGCGATCGGACGCACGGCCTACGCCTCGGCAGAGATGTTCGAGAGCGTCACCCGGCGATACGGCAAGCCGGACTGGAAGCTGGAAACCCTGGAGATCGGCGGCAAGACCGTGCGCACCACCGAACAGGTGATCTGGCAAAGCCCGTGGTGCCGCCTGGTCCGGTTCGCGCGCAACATCGGCGACCTGAAACGGGCGGGCAAACCCGTCGCCGCGCCCGCCGTCCTGATCGTGGCCCCGCTGTCGGGTCACTACGCCACCCTGCTGCGCGGCACGGTCGAGGGCTTCCTTCAGGACCACGACGTCTATGTCACCGACTGGATCAACGCCCGCCAGGTGCCGGTGCTGGAGGGGCGGTTCGACTTCTTCGACTATATCGACCACGTCCGCATGATGCTGGCCGAGATCGGCGGTCGCGCCCATGTCGTCGGCGTGTGCCAGCCCGGACCGCCGGTGCTGGCGGCCGGGGCGGTGATGGCCGAGGACGGCGACGAAAACCGCCCCCTGTCCATGACCTTCATGGGCTCGCCCATCGACGCGCGCCTGTCGCCGACCGTGACCAACCAGCTGGCGGAGGAAAAGCCCTTCACCTGGTTCAAGTCGAACATGATCCATACCGTGCCCCTGCCCTATTCCGGGTTCGGGCGCCGGGTCTATCCCGGTTTCGTCCAGCTCTACAGCTTCATGTCGATGAACGAGGCGCGCCACCGCGACGCGCACTGGGACTATTTCAACAGCCTGATCGACGGCGACGGCGACGGGGTCGACAAGCACGAGGAGTTCTACGACGAATATCTGTCGGTGCTGGACCTGACCGAGGAGTTCTATCTCCAGACCATCGACATCGTCTTCCAGCAGCATCTGCTGGCGCGGGGCCTGTTGGAGCATCGCGGGCGCAAGGTCGATCTGACCAAGATCACCGACATCGGCCTGATGACCGTCGAGGGCGAGAAGGACGACATCTCCGGCGTCGGCCAAACCCAGGCGGCGCATGGCCTGTGCCCCAACATCCCCGAGGACCGTCGCGTGCTCTATGTCCAGCCGGGCGTGGGCCACTACGGCGTGTTCAACGGCCGTCGCTTCCGTGACGAGATCTATCCCCGCGTCCGCGATTTCATCGCCCAGAACGAGGCTGTCGGTGGCGTACCGCAACGGTCAGCGGCTGCCGCTTGACGAAAGCGGGGCCGGCTCCGGCCCCGTCCTGAGACTGTCCGTCAATCCGCGTGCGCGGCGCCTATCGGTGCGGATCGATGCGCGGGCGGGCGAGGCGGTGGTCATCGCTCCGACCGAGCGCGGCCTGATACAGGCCGTCGCCTTCGCCCGGACCAAGGCCGTCTGGATCTGCGAGCGGCTGGCGGTGCGGCCCAAGAGCCGGCCTCTTGAGCCGGGCCAGGTCATCTCCCTGCGCGGTCGCCCCGTTCGGCTGGAAGCCGTGCCGGGCGCCGGGGCGGCGCGGCTGGTCGAGGAGGGCACGATCATCCGCTCGGGCGGCGAAGGCGAGGCCTATGCGCGGCGGGTCGAGAACCTGCTGAAGCGCGAGGCGCGCGATACCCTGCTGGAACGCACCGATCATCACCTGCGCGCCCTGGGCCAGACGCCGGTGAAGATGTCGATCGCCGACACCCGGTCGCGCTGGGGCTCGTGCAGCCCGCACAACCGGACCATCCGCTATTCCTGGCGCGTCATCATGGCTCCGCCGCCGGTCATCGACTATCTCGCCGCCCACGAGGTCGCCCATCTGGTCCACGCCGACCACAGCCCGGCCTATTGGTCCGTGGTCGAACGGCTAGTCGGGGATCACAAGCCGTGGCGCAAATGGCTGAAGGATTACGGCGGCGCGCTTCACGCCGTGGGGCGGTGAATGTTCAGATTGACTATACCGACCTTTTTGGGCGCAAAAAAATCGGGCTATTCGAATGTAGCTAAACTTGCGTGAGGGTCGAACCAGCAGCGAATTAAGCGCATCTGATTGTGCCAGATCACATCATCGCTCTGATTTTGACCCAGACCATTTATTCGAGCAAGCTTGTAAAAACCGTCACTTGGACGGCCCGTAGACTTCAAAACGACAAGTGCTGAAATTAGAAAGCCCTCACATTTAAGACTATCCCTGCTTAAACCATCCAAAGCAGACCCTATAAGTCTTCGATCATGCGGGTTATTACTAGATAAGCCCACAGCAGCCATTAGTTTTCCATACTCGACCGTTTCAGATCCAGTATGCCATATCACGTCACGAATTGGCTCTTTCAGGTCAGCAATTCGTGCTTCACGCGCTCTCAACGCCTCTCTTATTGAGGCCAGCGCGATACCTTTCACTTTGTGCCCATCACAATCAATGATGATTTCCGTGAGCTTTCCTTGTCGCACATGAGCGCGGATGGTCGGCTGCTCATACCCCAGAGATTTTGCCGCTACGGCAACTGGAACAAGTACATGTTTGGCTGATCGATCATCAATCCGCCCGAGATCAATGTACTCCTCGGCAGTCCATTCAAACGCTCGCTTCGTCATAGCGAAATCCCTTCCGTTATATCGCAATTGATATAACGGAAGGATCGAAATTTCAATATGTACTTGATCAAGCCACTGAACGCGCTTTTTCGAGAATGTCAGAAGAACAGCGCATCGCCCTTCCGCTCCGGGGCCGGGCGGCCTTCGGGCTGCTGGTTCGGCGAATCGTTTGGGCGGATCGTCGGCTGTTTCGGCGACGGCTGCTGGACCTGCGCCTCCGGGTCTTCGACATAGGGTTCGCCCAGCAGCGGATCGACGGGTTCGATCGGCACGCCGTTCTGGTCCAGGTCGCTCATCAGGTCGCCGACGGGATCGGGCGCGACCCAGCCCTCGGGCATGGCCGGACCGTCGGGGATGCGCGGGGCGTTCAGGCGCGGCAGGGCCGCCTCCATGAAGCCCTTCCAGATGGCGGCTGGCGACGAGCCGCCCGTCACGCCGCGCATGGCGGTGTTGTCGTCCTTGCCGACCCAGACGGCGGTGACGAAGCCGCCGGTGTAGCCGACGAACCAGGCGTCCTTGTAGTCCGAGGTCGTGCCGGTCTTGCCCGCCAGGTCGCGTCCCGAGATGGCCGCCGACCGACCCGAGCCGCTGGAGACCACGCCCCGCAGCATCTGGTTCATATAATACAGCGACGGATTGTTGATCGCCTGACCGCTCTGGCCCGTCTCGCGCTGATAGATGACGCGGCCCTGGGGCGTACGGATGCGGCTGATGCCATAGGCGTCCACGCGGCGACCGCCGTTGGCGAAGGCGTCATAGGCGGTGGCCATCTCAATCGGCGAAACCTCGACGGCGCCAAGCGCCATGGCCGGCTCCAGCCCGATGCGGCTTTCGATGCCCAGGCGGCGGGCGGCGCGGGCCACGCTGTCGCGACCGACCTGATCGGCGACATAGGCCGCGACCGTATTGGTCGACTGGGCCACGGCCTGGGCCAGGGTCATATTGCCGCTGAAGGTGCCGGAATAGTTGCGGGGCGACCAGGCGCCGATGGTGATCGGCTGATCGACCACCGGGGTTTGGGGCGTATAGCCGGCCTCGACCGCCGCCAGATAGACGAAGGGCTTGAAGGCCGAGCCCGCCTGACGCTTTGCATCGACCGCGCGGTTGAACTGGCTGTCGGCATAGGAGGCGCCGCCGATCATGGCGCGCACCCGGCCGTCGCCATCCAGGGCGACCAGCGCCGCCTGCTGCACGCCCTTGCCCGCGTCGCGGTCCAGGATGCGACGCACCGATCGCTCGGCCGAGGTCTGCAGCGTCAGGTCCAGGGTGGTCTCGACCACCATGTCCTCGGTCGGTTCGCCGACCAGGCTGCGGATCGACTTGTCCAGCCAGTCGATGAAATACTGGGCGTGCTGGGTCGCCAGGGTCCGCGAGACGATAACCGGCTGGGTCACGGCCTGTTCGCGCTGGGCGGCGGTGATGACGCCGGCCTCTTCCATCTCGTTCAGGACGACGGTGGCGCGGGCGGCGGCGCGCTCGCTCTCGGACACCGGCGAATAGCGCGACGGCGCCTTCAAGAGGCCCGCCAAAAGCGCAGCCTCTCCGACCGTCAGGTTCTTGGCCGACTTGTCGAAATAGCGTTGCGACGCCGCCTCGATCCCATAGGCGCCGGCGCCGAAATAGACCCGGTTCAGATACAGGGCCAGGATCTCTTTCTTGGAGAATTTCATCTCCAGCCAGACGGCCAGCATCAGCTCCTGCACCTTGCGGCGCATGTTCTGGTCGGGCGTCAGGAACAGGTTCTTGGCCAGCTGCTGGGTCAGGGTCGAGCCACCCTGAACGACGCGGCCCGCGCGCATGTTCGTCACCATGGCGCGGGCCATGCCGATCGGGTCGAAGCCGGGGTGGTTGTAGAAGCGGCGGTCCTCGATGGCGATGAAGGCCGCCGGGACATAGTCGGGCAAGGCGTCCAGGTCGGCGGGCGGCGCCATCTGGGTGCCTCGGGTCGCGATCAAGGCGCCGTTACGATCCAGATAGGTGATCGAGGGCTGGCGATCGACTTTGTACAGGCTGGAGGTGTCCGGCAGACCGCGCGCGAAGACGGCGAAGAAGACGACCAGGAAGATCAGCCCCCAGACGGCCAGAACCGCGCTCCAGTAGAAGAGACGCCCCAGAGCCGACCGGCGGGGCTTGCCCTGCGCCTGTTGTCCGCCGCCATTGCCTGGACCCGCCATGACTATCCTTCAGATGCCGCGCTGGGCGGGTTTTCGTTCAAGGGCTGTGTATCGCGTCTGAACGCCCGCCGAAACGGTCCCGCCGACTTCACGAGATCGTGAGCGGCTATTTCGCCGAAAGAAAGGCGTCCAGGTCGCCGTAGAAGGCCTGCGGCTGGTCGAACATGATGAAGTGGGCGCTGTCGTCGATGCGCTTCAGTTCGACGCCTTTCAGATTGGCGAATGAGGCCTGGTAGATGGCGTCGGTGATCTGGGGCGTCATGCGCGCATCGTTGAACTTGACGTACAGCACCTCGGTCGGGGCTGTGATCTTCGACAGTTCGGGACGCAGGTCGGTGGTGATCAGCTCGCGGAAGGCGGCGGCGGAGACCTTCTGGTCGCTGTTGCGCATGTCTTCCAGCGCCTCGGCGCGGCGGCTTTCGGTGTTGATCATGCCATTGATGCTGGTTGTGGCCTGGGCGACATAGACCTCGCGCGGGCTGGTGGATTGGGCGGTCCAGATCTGGTCGGCGACGGGGGTCACGCTCTCGGCGGTCGCACCCGGCGCGCCGAACATCGCCCCCATGAAGGGCACCATGTCCACGACCATCAGCTTGCCCACGCTGTCGGGATGGCGGGCGGCCAGCATCAGACCGATAGTCCCCCCCATCGAATGTCCGACCACGGCCGGCTTGGGCAGGCCCTGCTCGCGGATGTAGCGGGCGATTTCCTCGGCGACCGGGGCGGCGACGGCGCTGGGCGTCGCGCCCTGGGCGTTGCCCTCGGCCGGCGCGCCGGCGAAGCCCTGGACGTGGATGCGGTGGACGCGCCAGCCCACGCCGTCCTGGGCCGTCAGATGGTTCACCGTGCCCTGCCAGATCTCGGGCGAGGAGCTGAGGCCGGGGATCAGGATGATGTCGCGCCCGTCCGTGTCGCCATCGACCCGGACATGGATGCGGTCGGAGACGAAGGCCGCGTGGCTGTGGCCGTGTTCGGGATGCGTCCCGTGGCCGTCCTGGGCTGAAACGATAGCCGGCGCGCCCAGCATGGCGGCGGCGATGGCGAGGATGCGGAGCATGGCGAAACTTCCCTTGGACGACCTGAGCGGCGTTCTTCGGACAAGACATAGCCCCGCCGCGACAGGCAGGGGAAGCCTGCGCATCTTTCCTTTCGTCATCCTCCGGCGCGAAGCGACCGGGGGAGCCAGCGGCGCGCGTGCGCGCGAACCTGTCGCGGGTAGATGTCCAAGCATCGCGCAGTGGACACATCGCCTTCGGCGCCGCTGGCTCCCCCGGTCTGCGCCGCGAGCGGCTTGCCGGAGGATGACGAAAGGAGAGGAGGCTTTTGGACAAACCGTCCCGCTTGTCTCGGCGCACGCCCTCTATGGCTCCGCCGCCCACGCTGTTAAACAGCGCGGATGACCGCCGCTCCAGTCCAGCCCTCTCAAGCCCCCGCCATGGCCGAAGCCGCCCCGTCCAAGGCGGGCGTCAGTCCGTTCGGCAAGGGGTTCGTCACCGACGCCTGGTATTTCGTGGCCCTGGGTCGCGACGTCGCGCCCGCCAGCCTGAAACGCTACGAGATCATGGGCGAGCCGGTTCTGGTCGGCCGCACACGCGCGGGCCAGGTCTATGCCATGCGCGACATCTGCCCCCACCGCGCCGCGCCGCTTTCGGCCGGGAAACTGGTCGAAAAACCCGGCGAGGGCGAGACGGTCGAATGCCCCTATCACGGCTGGCGGTTCCGCACCAACGGGGTCTGCGCCGCCATTCCGTCCCTGGTCGAGGATCAGGCGTTCGAGGCCGACCGCATCCGCGTGCGGTCCTATCCGGTGCGCGAGAGCCAGGGGATCGTCTTCGTCTGGATGGCGTCGGACGCGCGCAATCCCATGGAGCCGGACCATGAGCCGCCGGTCTTCCCCGGCGTGGTCGGCGGCGAGGCCAAGCTGGTCGAGGCGATGGATTTCGACAGCCACATCGACCACGCCGTCGTCGGCCTGATGGATCCGGCCCACGGCCCCTACGTTCACCAGCAATGGTGGTGGCGATCCGAACATTCGATGCACGAAAAGTCCAAGGCCTTCGCCCCGACCGAGTTCGGCTGGGCCATGGTGCGCCACGCCCCCTCGTCGAACAGCCGGCTGTATAAGGTGCTAGGCGGCGCGCCTGCGACCGAGATCACCTTCCGCCTGCCCGGCTTCCGCTGGGAGCATATTCAGGTGGGCGAGAAACAGGTGCTGGCCCTGACCTGCCTGACGCCGATCACCGATACCAAGACGCGGATCACCCAGATCTTCTGGTCCGACCACTGGGTGTTCGGCCTGGCCAAACCCTTCCTGCGGATGGGGGTGGTCGCCTTCCTGAAACAGGACGGCGGCATGGTGAACCTGCAGAACGAGGGGCTGCGCCATGACCCCGCCCTGATCTGGATCGACGACGCCGACAGACAGGCGAAATGGTATCAGCAGCTGAAGCGCGAATGGGCCAAGAGCCGGGCGGAGGACCGGCCGTTCGTGAACCCGATCCAGCCGACGACGCTAAGGTGGAAGAGCTGAACAACGTCCTTCTCCCCTCGGGGGAGAAGGTGGCTCGCGGAGCGAGACGGATGAGGGGGCTGGTTCAGCAGCCTTAGCCCTCACCGCAGCGAGGCGGACAGAGCCCCCTCATCCGAGGCCTTCGGCCCCACCTTCTCCCCCAAGGGGAGAAGGGCTCAGATCTTCAACCCGTGCTCGGCGGCCAGATCGACCAGTTTCACCATCGGGCGCGGGCCCCAGTGGGCGATGACTTCTGAGGCGGCGAGAGAGCCCAGCTTGCCGGCCTCTTCCAGGGTCAGGCCGCGTGCGACGCCCAGCAGGAAGCCGGCGGCGTACTGGTCGCCGGCGCCGGTGGTGTCGATGACCTTGGCGATCGGATAGGCGGCGACGACGATGCGGTCCTCGCCCTTGATCACGACCGAGCCGTGCTCGCCGCGCGTGACAGCGGCGATCTCGACGATGGCGGCCAACTTCGCGGCGGCGGCGTCGAAGTCTTCGGTCTCGAACAGGGCGCCCAGCTCGGCCTCGTTGGCCAGGACGATGTCGGCGGACTGGGTGATGAAGTCCAGCAACTCCGCGCGCCAGCGGGCGACGACGAAGGTGTCGGACAGGGTGATGGCGACCTTGCGGCCCGCCTTGTGCGCGGCGGCGGCGGCGCGTTCGAAGGCGGCGCGGGCGGGCGCCGGGTCGAACAGATAGCCTTCCAGATAGACGATCTCGCTGGAGGCGATCAGGGCCTCGTCGATGTCGTCAGCGTACAGCTGGTTCGCGGCGCCCAGGAAGGTGGCCATTGTGCGCGCCCCGTCCGACAGGACGTTGATCAGGCAGCGGCCAGTGCCGAAGCCCTTGCCCGCCCCGCCCGTCAGGACCGGGGTGGCGAAGTGGACGCCGGCGGCGCGGATGTCGTGGCTGAACACCTCGCCCAGGGTGTCGTCCGCGACCTTGCCGATATAGGCCGCGCGCCCGCCGAACGAGCCGACGCCCGCCACGGTGTTGCCGGCCGAACCGCCCGAGGCCTCGACGCCCGGCGCCATGGCGTCATACAGGGCGGCGCTGCGTTCGGCGTCGACCAGCTGCATGGAGTTGGGGGCCAGGTCCTGGGCCGTCAGAAAGGCGGCGTCGCAGGGGCTGAGAACATCGACGATGGCGTTGCCGACGGCGCAGACATCATAGTGGGCGGTATTCTGGGTCATGGTCGCGCCTTAGCGGGTGAATGACCGCACGTCACCCGAAATCATATAAGGAAGCCCTTATATGCCGTGCGTCGCTTCGGTATGAGGATGGCATGACCCAGATCGCCATCCTGATCCCCGATCCGTCCGACCGCTCCTACATCGGCCGCTGGCCCGAGGTGCTGGAGCGACTGAAGGCGACGCTGGAAAGCACGGGCGCGACGGTTTCGCCAACGCCCTGGACAGATCATGTCGAGGACGCGTCGGGCCTCGCGGCCTACGACCTGATCCTGCCGGTCATCGCCTGGGGCTATCATCGCGATCATGGGCGTTGGCTGAAAGCGTGCGCCGCCTGGACCGAGGCGGGTCTGCCCGTCGCCAATCCGGCGCAGGTCCTGCGCTGGAACTCGGACAAGGCTTATCTGGCGCGACTGGCGGACAAGGGCGTGCCGATTCCGCCGACGCGGTGGACCGACGGCGTGACCCAAGGCGAGGTGGACGCCGCCTTCACCGAGACGGGCGCGCCGGTGCTGATCGTCAAGCCGACGGTGTCGGCCGGGGCGTTTCGCACCCTGCGGCTGACGCCCGGCCAGCCTCTGACCGAGGCGCCCGAGGGGGCGGCGATGATCCAGCCCTATCTGAAGTCCATCGAGACCGAGGGCGAGACCTCGCTGCTGTTCTTCGGCGGCCGGTTCAGCCATGCGGTCAACAAGCGCCCAGTGCCCGGCGACTTCCGCATCCAGATGCAGTTCGGCGGTCTCTATACGACCGTCACGCCGGACGCCGAGGCGATGGCCCTGGCGCATCAGGTGCTGGCGGCCATCGACGAGCCGCTGCTGTACGCCCGCATCGACCTGGCCCGCGATGAGGCCGGGGCCTGGGTCTTGATGGAGGCCGAACTGATCGAGCCGGACTTCTACCTGGACCACGACCCGGCGAACGGCGCCGGTTTCGCCCAGGCCGTGAAAGCGCTGCTGGAGCCTTAAGCCGCCTCGCGGATCGGGGGCAGCAGATTGTCCAGATCGAGCAGGCTGATCAGGTTGCTGTCGACGGCGAACACGCCCGAGACGACGCCAGGGCCCTGGGCCTCGCCCATATTCGGCGGATCCTGACGCGCCGCGTCGTCCAGTTGCATGATGTCCGACACGCCCTCGACCAGCAGGCCGACGGTGCGTTGGCCGCAGCGCACGACCACGATGGCGTGACGGGCGGACGGCTCGGTCGACGGCAGACCCAGACGCGAGGCCAGGTCGATGATCGGCAGCACGGTTCCGCGCAGATTGACCACGCCCTTCATATAGGCCGGCGCGCCGGGCAGCGGCGTGGTCGCCGTCCAGCCGCGGATTTCCAGCACCGAGGTGATGTCGATGCAGAAGGCCTGTTCGCCGACGCGAAAGCCGACCAGTTCACGCTGTCCGGGGGCGCGGTTAGGCATTAAAATTCCTCCCAGTCGGATTGGACCGCAGCGGCGCGACCGCCGCCGACGGCCATGCGCGCCCGAGCGGGCGCAGCCTGGGCGCGGGCGAAGCTCTCGATCCTAGCTTGGGCCTTTCGGATCGGCGTCGGAGCGGCAGCGACCTGGCTGATCTCGAACCGTCCGACCAGTTCAGCCAGTTCGGCGGCTTCGCGGCTCAGGCTCAGGCTGGCGGCCGTGGACTGTTCGACCATGGCGGCGTTCTGTTGGGTGACCTGATCCATCTGGTTTACGGCGGTGTTGACCTCGGCCAGGCCGACCGCCTGTTCCTGGGTCGAGGCGCGGATTTCGCTCATCAGGGTGGTGATTTCCTCGATCCGGCCGGCGATGCCGGTCAGGGCCTCGCCAGACTGCCGCACCAGAACCACGCCGTCCTTGACCTGGCTGCTGCTGGCCGAGATCAGCGTCTTGATCTCCTTGGCCGATTCCGCCGAGCGCTGGGCCAGAGCCCGGACTTCCGACGCCACGACCGCAAAACCGCGACCGGCCTCGCCCGCACGGGCGGCCTCGACCCCGGCGTTAAGAGCCAACAGGTTGGTCTGGAAGGCGATCTCGTCGATGACGCCGATGATCTGGCCGATTTCATTGGACGAGCGTTCGATCTCGCCCATGGCGGCGACGGCCTTCTGGACAACCACGCCACCGGTCTCGGCCTGGGTCCGGCCCTGCGTGACCACGACGTCCGCCGCCTGGGCGTTCTCGGCCGTCTTGCGGACGGTGGCGGTGATTTCATCTAGGGCGGCGGCGGTCTCTTCCAGACTGGCGGCCTGTTGTTCGGTGCGGCGCGACAGGTCTTCGGCCGCGCTGCTGATCTCGTGGGCGCCCGACTGCATCGATCCGGCGTTGACGCCGATCACGCCGACGGCCTCGTCCAACGCACCCATCGCCTGGTTGAAGTTCTCGCGCAGGACGGCGTATTCGCCGGGGAAGTCTTCCTCAATCCGATAGGACAGGTCGCCTTCAGCCATGGCCGACAGCCCGCGAGCCGTGCCTTCGACGACGGCGGCCTGAATCTGGGCGGCCTGACGTTCGGCCTCGGCGCGCCGTTCGCGCTCGTCCTCGACGGCGGTGACGTCCATGGCGAACTTCACGACCTTGTAGGGGCGGCCCTGAGGATCGAGAATGGGATTGTAGCTGGCCTCGATCACCACCCGACGCCCGCCCTTGCCGTAGCGGATGAACTTTTCGGCGACGAACTCGCCCGCGTTGAGCCGACGCCAGAACTCGGCATAGGCCGGTGTCTGGGCTTCTGCGGGATCCACGAACATTCGGTGGTGCCGACCGACGATCTCGCCGAGATCATAACCGACGACCGACAGGAAGTTGGGGTTCGCCTCCCGGACCGTGCCATCCAGGTCGAACTGAATGACCGCCTGAGAACGCTCGACCGCAGCCAACATGCTGCGCAGCTCCATCAGATTACTGTCGTATTTCGGTTTACTGAAAAATTGCATGGCTGGACCCCGCTGGATATTGTCCTTAAATGACACAATCTAGTTTAGGAGCGATGGCGGTATAGTTAGCACGCTAAGACTCAATCTAGACGATTATTATTGTCGCGTCATAAGCCTGGATCAGGACCAACACGCCGTAGACGGCCGATGAGGTTGCGTTGCCACATACCAGACCCATCTCGCCGGCTATTTCACGCGAGACACTGCAGCTGAAGGTCGCCATGCAGGTCATGTTGACCGCACGACGATGGAAATCTTGGGTTGCAGATATTTTTCGAGACGCCGGGCATACGGGCGCCCCGACCCTCGTGCTCTACTATCTCGTCGATCAGCCCAAGGGGCTTACGCTTTCGGAACTATCGAGCAGGATGGAGCTGTCCGGCGCCTCCCTGACCCGGCTGGTCCAGAGGCTGGAACGGGATGGCATGGTCAGTCGCCGTCGCATGATGGGCGACGGACGTTCCTGGCTCATCGCCATGGAACCGCCCGGACGCGTCGCTTTGGAAGCGTTCGAGGTCCATGCCGCCGCCATGCGTCAACGGGTGTTCGAAGGCATATCCGCAGACGACATGGCTGCCGCCCTAAGAGTGCTGGACGCCCTGGCGGACAAGCTGGCCCACGGCCCGGACGCGCCCGAACGATCCTAGCCCGCCTCGCCCAACGCCAGCAGACCGGCCCGCGAGGGGCACAGGTCGGCGATGAGGCACGACAGGCATTTGGGCTTCTTCGCCGTGCAGGTGTAGCGGCCGTGCAGGATCAGCCAGTGGTGCGCCTTGGGCAGCCACTCCTCCGGCACGACCTTGAACAACTGGGCCTCGACCTTGTCCGGCGTGTTTGCATTGGCCAGGCCCAGCCGGTGCGAGACGCGAAAGACATGGGTGTCCACCGCGATGGCCGCCTCGATCCCCAGTTCGTTCAGCACCACCGAGGCCGTCTTTCGCCCCACGCCGGGCAGGGCGTGAAGATCGGCGCGGTTCAGCGGGACTTCTCCGCCGTGCTGCTCCAGCACGATGCGGCTGAGCGCGATGACGTTTCGGGCCTTGCCGCGATAAAGGCCGATGGAGGCGATGTAGGGGACCAGCCCCTCTTCCCCCAGGGCCAGCATCTTCTCTGGCGTGTCCGCGACCTTGAACAGTCGATCGGTCGCCTTGTTGACCGAGACATCCGTGGCCTGGGCCGACAGGGCGACGGCGACGACCAGGGTGTAGGGATTGGAGAAGTTCAGCTCGGTCTTGGGGTCGGGCATGACGCCGGCAAGGCGTTCGAAGATGGTCTCGACCCGGTCTTCGTCGGGCGGCCAGCGCAGCACGGGAATGGACGCGCCGGTCATGATGGACGGGCGTTTGGCGGCAGGTTTCGTAGCCGGTTTCTTGGCCTTGGCGGGCTTCATTCCTCGCTGTCGCCGTCGTTGCGTCGCGGGTCAAGACCCAGGGCCGTCAGGGCCGCGTCCGCCGCCCGACGACCCTCCATCCATGCGCCGTGCGCCGTGCCGTAATAGACGGGCGCGGTGGCTTCGCCGGCCAGGAAGATGCGGTCCTCGACTGAGACACGCAGCTTCGCCCGGTCCGCCGCATGGCCCGGCAGGGCGTGGGAATAGGCGCCGCGCGACCAGGGATCGACGCCCCATCCGCTGACCGCGACCGCCTCCAGCCGTCTGCGCATGTCCGAACCCAGGGCCGCGACCAGTTCGGACAGGGCGAAGTCGAACAGGGCGGCCGGCCCTTGCGCCTCCAGCCCCCAGGCCAGGTCGGCGCCGAAATAGGCCTCGATCATCGGCCGCCCGAACGGCCGCAGGTGATAGCCGCCGGTCTCCGCCGTATCGGTTCGGGTCCAAAGCTGGGTGTCGGGTTGGAAATCGCCCGCGCCGCGCACCGTCATATGCACCTTGGACGCCAGGCCCAGCGGCACGCCCGCCGTCGCCTCCAGCAGGGCCGGAACGGGCGGGTCGATGCGGACGGTCTCGCTGGCGATCAGGCTGTTGGGCACGGTCAGGATCACGATCCGCGCGGTCAGTTCACCCCGGCTGGTCTCCAGCCGCAGCACGGGACCGGAGCGGTCGATCCGACGCACGGCGCAGTCCAGCACGACCATGTCAGACACAGCCTCGCCCAGCCGCGCGATCAGGCGACCATAGCCCTCGCGCACCCGCCAGTTCACGCCGGTGTCGCCATAGGCGTCGTAATCCAGGCTGGAGACCTCGGCGAAGCGTGCACCGTTCAGGGCGCCTGAGATGGCGTCCATCCTCGCGTTCCAGCGGTTGTCGGGATCAAAGAAGTCGGCGGCCGGCCGGTCCTCGCCCCGCGCGGCCGCCTCGGTGACGCGCTGATCGAAGGCGGCGAAGGCCTCGCCGAACGCGGCCTGATCCGCGCGGGTCATCTCGTGGTCGAAGGCCTGGGTGCGCCAGGGCGGCGGGGTCTGGTCCAGCGTCAGCCCCTCGGCCTCGACGCGGCCCGCCAGGACATTGTCGTCGGCCGAGTGCAGCCAGCCGCAGCCCATGTCCAGCCCCTCCCCCTCGGACCGAACCGTCCAGGCGCGCCCGCCGATGCGCTCGCGGGCTTCAAGGATCAGAAGGGACAAGTCCGGCCGCATCAGGCGACGCGCGGCGGCGATCCCGGCAGCGCCCGCGCCGATCACGACGACATCGACCTGTGACGGAAGGGGATTCGAGGCCTTGGGAAGATCGGTCATGCAGCGGGAAAGATACACGAAATCTCCCGCCGCCGTGGAAGCGTTCAAACATTCATGCGATTGGACATTGATTTTTGGACGTCGGGGTCCATTTTAGAGCCGCTTCAAAACGTCGCACCCTCCCCGGATGTCCCATGTCGCCTGAACTCAAGAAACGCCTGCCGCTGTTCGCGGCGGTCATGGTCGGCCTCGCCCTGATCGTGGGCGGCGTCTTCTGGTGGGTGAACGGCCAGCGATGGGAGAGCACCGACAACGCCTTCGTCAAGGCGGACACCACCCTGATCAGCCCGCAACTGTCCGGCCGCGTGACCGAGGTTCTGGTCGGCGACAATCAGAAGGTCGAGGCGGGTCAGATCCTGGTCAAGCTGGATGATGCCGACCAAAAGGCCGAACTGGCCCAGGCCGAGGCCAATCTGGCCGCCGCCATCGCCGCCGTCGGCCATGTCGACGCCCAGGCCGAGCAGGAACAGGCGACCATCGCCGCCCGCGCCGCCGCCGTGACCCAGGCCGACGCCCAGGCCGGTCTGGCCCGCGCCGAGGTCGATCGCTACGGCAAGCTGGCTGAACAGGGCTGGGTCTCGCAGCAGCGCATCCAGACCGAGCGCGCCTCTGCCGCCACCGCTTCGGCCGGGGTGCAGCAGGCCCAGGCCGCCCTGGTCGCCGAACAACGCACGGCGGGCGTGCTGGGCTCGACCCGTCAGCAGAGCGTCGCCGCCGTCGAACAGGCCCGCGCCGTCGTCGATCAGGCCCGCATCGCCCTGGAACGCACCGTCATCCGCGCGCCCGCCGCCGGCGTCGTCGGCGCCCGCAGCGTCCGCGCCGGCCAGTATGTCAACGCCGGTACCCAGTTGTTGTCCATCGTGCCCCTGACCCGGACCTATATCGTCGCCAACTTCAAGGAGACGCAGTTGGACAAGGTGCGTCTGGGCCAGACAGTCGAGATCTCGGCCGACGCCTTCCCCGGCCGCAAGATCGAGGGGCGCGTCGACAGCTTCGCTCCCGCCACCGGATCCGAGTTCGCCCTGATCCCGGTCGAGAACGCCACCGGCAACTTCACCAAGATCACCCAGCGCGTGCCCGTGCGGATCGTGGTCAGCGGCGCCGACCGGAGCCTGGCGCTGCGTCCCGGCCTGTCGGTGGACGTCAAGATCGACCTGAAGAGCCAGGGCGGTCAAAGCTTCGCTGAAGCCGCGACGACGGGAGCCGCAGGCCAGTGACCGCCGCCGTCCCCGCCGCAGCCGGCGGGGCCCCTGCCGCGCCCAAGGGCCCCGTCGCCGGCCATCCCGAGATCAACTGGACCATGCTGCTGCTCGGCTTCGCCGGGATGGTGGTTGGCCAGTTCATGGCCATTCTGGACATCCAGATCGTCGCCGCCTCCCTGCCCCAGATCCAGGCCGGGGTCGGCGCCTCGGCGGACGAGATCAGCTGGATCCAGACCGCCTATCTGATCCCCGAGGTGGTGATGATCCCGCTGTCGGGCTTCCTGTCGCGACTGTGGGGGACGCAGCGGCTGTTCTTGGCCTCCTGCGCCGGCTTCGTGCTGATGAGCATCGCCACGGGCCTGTCGTCGTCCATCGACACCATGATCCTGTTTCGGGCCATTCAGGGCTTCGTCGGCGGGGCCATGATCCCGACCGTCTTCGCCGTCGCCTTCACCGCCTTCCCACCGGACAAGCGGGTCACCGCCAGCGTGGTCATGGGCCTGATCGTCACCCTGGCCCCGACCGTCGGCCCGACCCTGGGCGGACACCTGACCGAGTGGCTGAGCTGGCGCTGGCTGTTCTTCATCAATGTGGGCCCAGGGCTGCTGGTGCTGTTCCTGGTCGGTCGCTACGGCAACTTCGACAAGGGCGATCCGTCCCTGGCCAAGGGGTTCGACTGGTGGGGCCTGGGCTTCATGGCCGCCTTCCTGATGTCGATGCAGTTCGTGCTGGAGGAAGGAGCCAAGAACGACTGGTTCGACGACACCCACATCCTGCTGCTGGCGGTGGTCGCGGCGGTGGCCGGGCCGGTCTTCATCTGGCGATCCCTGACCTATCGCCAGCCGATCGTTGAGCTGCGCGCCTTCGGCAACCGCAACTTCCTGGTCGGTTTCATCATGACCTTCATCGTCGGTTTCGCCCTGTTCGGCGGCACCTTCCTGTTGCCGTTGTTCCTGGGTCGGGTGCTGCACTATTCCTCGTCAGAGGTCGGCACCACCATGGTCGTGTCGGGTCTGGCCATGTTCGCCACCGCCCCGTTCGCCGGGCGACTGGTGCGCAAGATGGATGCGCGCATCCTGATGTTCGGCGGATTCATGCTGTGCGCCTGGGGCATGTGGGAAGCCCGCGTGGTCATCCAGAACTGGGGCTTTTGGGAGTTCGCCTCGATCCAGGCCTTCCGAGGCGTGGGCGTGATGCTGGCCATGATCGCCTCGCAACAGGTGACGATGGCGACCCTGCCGCCGCACATGGTCAAGAACGCCTCGGGCCTGGTCAATCTGGCGCGCAACGTCGGGGGCGCCTTCGGCCTGGCGATCCTGAACACCAGCCTGACCACCAACACCGCCCTGCACATGGCCGAACTGACCAGCGCGATCAGTGAAGGGGACCAGGCGATGCGGCAGATGCTGGCGGGAATGGCGTTGCGGTTCTCCGGCTCCATCGACCCGGCCGTTTCGGCGATGAAGGCCGTCTATGGCATTCTGCAACGGCAGGCGACGACGATGGCGTTCGGCGACGCCTTCGCCCTGTTGGGCATCCTGTGCGCCGGCGCGGCCTTCGTCACCCTGGCGGCCCAGCCGGTGAAGGCCCAGGCGGGCGCGCCGCCCTCGGACGTTCACTGATGGCGCGCCGTCGCGGGCAGGTGGACGAAAGAAAGAGCGAGGCGATCCTGGACGCCGCCGCGACCCTGTTCGCCGACAAGGGGTTGCAGGCCAAGATGGACGAGATCGCCAAACTGGCCGGCGTGTCCAAACAGACGGTCTACAACCGCTTCGCCTCCAAGCTGGAGATCGCCCAGGCCCTGGCGTCGAAGCGGGTGGAGGACATCATCGCCCCGTTGCGCGGGACCGGCGATCCGCAGACGGTGCTGGAGACCCTGGCCCTGACCCTGCTGAATCGGGTGTGCAGCGCAGACAAGGTCGGCTCGATGCGCGGCGTGGCCCTGGTGTCGGTTGAGGCGCCCGAGATCGCACACGCCATCTATGAGGCCGGGCCGCGTCGCAGCCTGAAGGAAGTGACTTTGTGGCTGGCGGAACAGACGCGGTTGGGACGGCTGGACGTCGCCGATCCCGAGGAGGCGGCCGAGATGTTCTCCGGACTGGTCCTGGGCCACGGCCATCTGCGCGCCATGCTGGATGTGCCGCAACTGGCGCCCGAGAAGCGCGCGGCGCGGGCGAAGGAGGCGGCGCGCATCTTCGTCGTCGCCCATGCTCCACGTCCGTCCGTGGCGAAGACTTCTTGACCCCGCCGCGTTAGAAGCGCTGGTGTTTTCCTAGCCTGAGAGTGTCGCCATGCTGATCCATCTGTCGTCCTGGCCCGAGATCGACGCCCGGCTGAACGACGGCGGTCCCCTGTCGAAGACGGTGATCGTGCCCATCGGCTCCAACGAGCAGCATGGACCGACGGGCCTGCTGGGCACCGACTGGATGTGCCCCGAGATCATCGCCCATGCGGCCGAGATGACCGACGCCAACCTGATCGTGGCCCCGACCTTCAACATCGGCATGGCCCAGCACCATCTGGCCTTCGCCGGCACCATCAGCTTGCGGCCCTCGACCTTCATGGCCGCGATCACGGACTGGGTGTCGTCGCTGAGCCGGCACGGGTTCGAGCGGATCTATTTCCTGAACGGTCACGGCGGCAACGTCGCCACCATCGAGGCGACGATCTCCGAAATCTACGCCGAGTGGAGCTTCGTGGAGGACGCACCGCCGTTCATTCTTAAGCTGAAGAACTGGTGGGATCTGCCGGGCGTGCACGGCCTGTGCAACCGCCTGTTCCCCACCGGCCATGGGATGCACGCCACCCCGTCCGAGATCGCGGTGACGCAGGCCGCCTATCCCGACCGGATAAAGACGGCTGAGTATTCACCCCAGATCGCGCCCAACGGACCGATCCGCGACGCCCTGGACTATCGCGCCCGCTTCCCCGACGGCCGTATCGGCTCGGACCCGGCCCAGGCCAGTCCCGAGAAGGGCCAGCAGATCATCGACGCGGCGATCCCCGCCCTGTTGAGCGATATCGCGGCCTTCGCCGCAGAGACTGAAGCCGGAGGTCCTCACTGACCCGCAAGACCCCCACCGCCGCCAACGCAGCCGTCGTCGGCGCCGAGATCCTGGCCGCCTCGGCCGAGGTGATCGCAGCCCGCACCGGTCTGATGGCGCAGGGCCTGACCAGCGCCAAGGGGCAGGACTTCAAGGAAATGTCTCTGATGAGCTCGGAGAAGGCCGAGGCCCTGTCCGCCTCGGCCGGCGCCGTGACCGCCAGCGCCGGGGCCATCGGCCAGCGGCTGGGGCGGGCGGCGATGGACGAGGGCGCGCACGCGCTGCGGGCGGCGGCGGCCGTCACCCAGGCCCGCACCCCGGCCCAGGCGGCCGAGGCCCAGTTCAGCTATGCCATGGGCTGGTGGAGCCGGGCGGCGGCTCAGGCCATGACCCTGAACGGCGAACTGATGAAGGCCCAGGTCGAGGCCATGGCGCCCATCCACAAGACGGCGACGGCCAACGCGAAGCGGCTGCGCAAGAAGAGCTAGCGCCTGCAGGCAAAACGAAGCGCGGGCGCCGCAAGCGGACATGCCTATGGTCTGAAAAGGGTGGAAGGCGGACTTTAGGCCGACTGGCCCGTGAACCACGGTGTGGCTACGATGAACCGTTCCGCGTGAGCAGGAGTTTGGAACGGTCCCACCATCTGACCCGAATGTCGCTCCGCAAACTTCGTCCCCTCGACCCACTCACTTTCGAGAAGGTAGGTCTGGCCGTTCGAAAACTCTCTAACGGCGGCTGCGCGTTTTCCATCCTCACTATAGAGGACGGACACGGTCCGAAATTCGGTCCCATCCAGTGCGGCCTTACCGTTCCGTCTAAACAGCCGCTTCCACCACGTCATCGGCCAAATCCTCACGCTGGCGAAACCGTATCAGATGCAATGGCCCGCCTAAAGCGGACCCTGCTCATCACTGCGAGGAAGGCCCGGATGAAGCGGCCAGTCTCAGGCCGTTTCGACGACCTTGAGCTTGGGCTTCTTGACCTTGGCGGGTTTGGCCGGGCGGTCGGCCTTCTTGGCGGCTTTCTCGGCCTTTTTGGCTTCCTTCTCGACCGCCTTCAGCGCCTTCTTGGCGGCCTTGGCTTCGGCCTTGGCGGCGTCGGGGGCGGCGTCGGCGGCGGCGGCCAGCTCGGCCAGTTGCGCCAGGAAGGTTTCGCGTTGGCCCTTGGGCAGCAGGGCCATGATCCGCTTGTCGGCGGCCTCGACCAGCGGGCGGGCGGCCTCCAGCCGGGCGGCCCCTTCCGTGGACAGACGAACCGCCTTGGCGCGGGCGTCCAGAGTCGAACGCTCCCGCTCCAGCAGGCCCTTGGCCGTCATGCGGGTGACCAGGTCGGCCAGGGTCGAGCGGTCGATGCCGGTCATGCGGACCAGTTCGGTCTGGGTCAGACCGGCCTTGATCGACACCGCCTCCAGCACCGCGAACTGGCGTTGGGTCAGGCCGTCGGCGCCGGTCTCTTCGGCATAGATGTCGAGCGCCAGTTGCAGCGCGCGGTGCATCAGGTGGCTGGGCGAGGTCGCCAACGGCCCGACCTTCCTTGCCGCTTTTCCAGCCTTCACCATCGCACCGCTCCCCTTAAGTTTCGTCCGAACACGTATCAGCTATGCTTTACGATTTGACGGGAAAAGCGCGTCGGTTCCGTGACAGTTCCGCCGTCGGACCTAAAGCCCGGGATCGGGCGAGATCGGGCCCGGCTCCTCGTCCTTGATCATGTTGCGCATGATCAGCGGCACCTGGGACAGGCCGAACACCGAAGCGGCGATCCACAGCACGCCCCGGAACCCGGTCCAGACGTCGTTGGGATTGGGCGTGTCGCGGCCCATGGCGTGCCAGAGGGCGGTCACGGCCTGCGGGCTGCGGAACACCTCGTTCAGGATGGCGACCGTCAGGAAATAGAGGCCGTAACGCAGGGTCAGGGTGCGCCAGGCGGCGTCGTTGACCTTGATCGCCGAACCCAGCAGGGCCTTGAACGGATATTTCTTCAGCGGGATCGAACCCAGCAGCACCGCCGCCAAGAGGCCATTCTGGACCGTCAGCTTCAGTTTGATGAACAGGTCGTCGTGGGTGAAGATCGTCAGCAGACCGAACACCAGGGCGAACAGGCCGGTGATCAGCGGCAGGGGCGCAAACCGCCGCTCGATGGCGAAGCCGACCGCCAGAGCCACGGCCGAGGCGCCGACCAGCACCCAGGTCGCCAGGATCATGTCGCGGGTGACGAAATAGCTGATCATGAAGGCGGCCAGGGCGCCGAAGTCGACGACCTGGCGGATCCACTGGCGGTTCTTCTTTTCGGGGGTCGGGGCGGCGTCAGTCATCTCAGTCTTCCAGTCCCACCAGCGAGCGGGAGAAGGCGCGGGCGTCGAACGGTTGCAGGTCATCGACCCCCTCGCCCACGCCGATCAGCATCAGGGGGGCGTCGGACGCCTGGGCCACCGGCACAAGAACCCCGCCCCGCGCCGTGCCGTCCAGCTTGGTCATGACGATGCCGGTGACGAAGGCGGTGCGGCCGAAGATCTGTTCTTGGGCCAGGGCGTTCCTGCCCACCGTGGCGTCCAGCACCAGAAGCGTGTCGTGCGGTGCCTCGGGATCGATCTTCTTCAGCACCCGCACGATCTTGAGCAGTTCGTCCATCAGGGCGGACTTGTTCTGCAGCCGGCCGGCGGTATCGATCAGGACCACGTCGAAGCCCTCGGCCTTGGCCTTGGTATAGGCGTCGAAGGCCAGGCCGGCGGCGTCGGCGCCGTCGCGGCGGCTCTCGAAATGGGCGCCGGCGCGTTCGGACCAGACCTTGAGCTGTTCGCGGGCGGCGGCGCGGAAGGTGTCGCCGGCGACGATCATCACCTTGGCGCCCTTTGCCGTCAGATCGGCGGCGATCTTGCCCAGGGTCGTGGTCTTGCCCGAGCCGTTCACCCCGACGAACAGGACGACATAGGGTTTGGGGCCGTTCAGCGGATCGAAGGTCGCCTGGCGCGGCGCCAGTTCGGCGGCGACGGCCTCGGCCAGCGCCTCCTTGACCTCATGCTCCTGGGCGTCCTTGCCGAACTTCAGGCTGCGGAAGCGTTCGACGATGCGGGCCGACGCGGCCGGGCCGAGATCGCTTTCCAGCAGATGCTCTTCCAGCTGCTCCAGCGAGGCCTCGGACAGGGGCTCCTTGACGAAGGTGGCGACGACCTGATCGGTCATCTGTTTGGAGGAGCGCGAGAGCCCAGCGGACAGGCGCTGGAACCAGCCCTTTTTCGGCGTGTCGGTCATGGGATGGCTTTAGCGGGGGCGAAGGCGAACGTCATCCGCATTCGCGAGCGAGGTGAAGGGCGGTTCGAGACGGTGGGAGCGAAAAACACCGTCTAATTGGTCTAATTCGTCTGAAATCGGGGGCTCCTCCTCAACGTGAGTGCGGTCGTGAGGATTATAGGCGTGGTGGAAACAGGGGATGGTGGAAGGCGTCAAGAAATCGGTAGTCCGTTGAAATCATTGATTTCAGACCAGCGTCATTGCGATGGCTGAGGCGCTTTTTTCTTTCGTCATTCTCCGGCAAGCCGCGTCTCGCGGCGCAGACCGGGGAACCCCTCGTCATCCTCCGGCCAAGCGAAGCTTGGACCGGGGGAGGCGCCGAAGGCGATGCGTCCAACGCACGGACGCTGGAAGATCGAGTCCGCGACAGGTTTGCGCTCACGCGCGCCGCTGGGTCCCCCGGTCGCTTCGCGCCGGAGGATGACGAAAGGGAGGGCGTGCTTTCTTGCGTCCCCAACTGACGTTGCATATACACTGCACATACGTTTCATATATCGCGAGACCGAGATGGGCATCGTCAACATCGAGGACGAACTGCACGAGCAGCTGCGTCGGGCCGCGAAGGCGTCCTATCGCTCCATCAACGCCCAGGCGGCGTTCTGGATCAGGATCGGTATGCTGTGCGAGACCCATCCGGGCGTGACGTTTCAGGAACTGGTGGCGCGCGAGCTGAGGGCGGCGGGCGTAGATTCACCAGTGCTGACGGACGCCGCCGCGTGATCAAGACACCGGCCGAGATCGAACTGATGGCGCAGTCCGGGCGGCTGCTGGCCTCGGTCTTCACCCATCTGGACGCGATGACGCTGGAGGGGCTGAGCACGCTGGAGATCAACGACCGGGTCGAGGCCTTTATCGTCGATGAGCTGAAGGCGCGGCCGGCCAGCAAGGGCCAATACGGCTATGGCTTCGTGCTGAACAGTTCGATCAATCAGGTCGTCTGCCACGGCGTCCCGACAGCGAGCGAAATCCTGAAGGACGGCGACATCGTCAATCTGGACATCACCCTGGAGAAGGACGGCTTCATCGCCGATTCTTCCAAGACCTATCTGATCGGATCAGTCGGACCGCAGGCGCGCCGCCTGGTCCGCACCACCTATGAGGCGATGTGGAAGGGCATCCAGGCCGTGCGGCCGGGCGCCAAGCTGGGCGACATCGGTTTCGCCATCGAGAAACACGCCAGGAAGGCCGGCTATTCGGTGGTGCGCGACTATTGCGGTCACGGCATCGGGCGCGAGATGCACGAGGATCCGCAGGTGCTGCATTTCGGCAAGGCGGGGACCGGCACGACCCTGCGTGAGGGCATGACCTTCACCATCGAGCCGATGCTGAACCAGGGCGTCCGCACGGTCCACACCGAGGACGACGGCTGGACCGTGGTCACCGACGACGGAAAACTGTCGGCCCAGTTCGAACACACGGTTGCGGTGACCAGGGACGGGGTGCGGGTGTTGACCCTGCGGCCGGACGAGAAGCAGGCGGGGTAAAGCGTGTTCTCAAGTCTCCTCCCTGCGAAGCGGGGAGGTGGCGCGGCGCTTCTCAGCGCGGTGACGGAGGGGGTCTTCGCCGCATCACTGGCGTCTGTGGGACTTCAAGAGCCCCTCCACCGCTTCGCGGTCCCCCTCCCCATTGCATGGGGAGGAGACGTGCATTTATCGCGCCGCCGACCAGGCCGCATAGGCGTCCAGCGCCGTCTGGGGCTGGGCGAGCCACCAGGAATAGCCGTTGCGGCGGCCGACGGAGATGCCGTTGACGTCGTCGTGGATGGTCTGGTCCTTGTCGCCGAAGATCGGGCGGCCGGTGACCAGGTCGTAGTTGCGCGACCAGATCGGGCCGGCGCCCGGCTTGTCGATCAGCTTGCGGCCGTCGTCGGTCATCTCGAACGACTTGTCGTAGGTGCGGTTCGCCTCCAGCCAGGCGACGCCGCCTCGGATGGCGGCCTGGACCTGGGGCGACGGATCGGCTTCGCCCATCAGGAACAGCAGGATGTCGGTGGTCTCGCCGCTGGCGATGGAGCGGGGTTCGTAGTTGCGGGCGCTGGTCGGGACCAGGCGCATCGGCTCGACCTGTTGCGGCCAGCCCAGCAGGCGGTCTCCCCCACTCTCGTCTTTTTGCCTGACTTGGGCGGCCAGGGTCACGTCGATGGCCTTCCTGGTCGCCTCGCCGGCGCGAACCTTCAGTTCGGCGGGGACGAAGTCGAAGCCTTCCGCACCCTTTGACACGTCGCGCAGGATCATGGCCGCCTCGGCCACGGCATTGTCGTTGAAGGTGATGGAGTCGTGGAAGCCGCCTTCCAACGGCCAGATCTGGGGCCAGCCGCCATTCGGATACTGGGCGTTCAGCAGATAATGGACACCCTTGATCACGCTGGCGCGCCAGGCGTCGCCCTGACGGCCGGGCGAGCGGGCCGCGACCTTGGCCAGATAGCGCATCTCGGTCCAGGTCGAGTTGTTGTCCAGGGTGCCGACGAAGGTCCAGAACCGGTCGGCGGGCGCGTCGAAGTTGGCCGGGTTCTGCTCCATCGTCTCGGCGTCGTTGGAGAAGCGCTGGCCCGGCAGGCGGGCGAGGCTGCGGTCCTGGTTCTTGCTCCAGCCCCCGGCGGGGGTCTGGAAGGTGACGATGGCGTCGGCGACGGCGCGAGCTTCCGCCGAACCATACCAGGCGGCGGGGCGATCCAGCGGCATGTGCGAACTGTTGCCGCGAATGGCCAGGGGCGGAGGCGGTGGGGTCGCACCGGCCGGCAGTTCGGCGGCAAGAGCCGCGCGATCCGCCAGATGCTGGGCCTGCGACCGCGCCAGATAGTCGGCCCAGGCGCCGCGCTCCACATCCGGCAGGGCGCCGATCCGGTCGATGGTAAGGCCCACCGCCGGGGTGTTGGCGCGAATGACCTCGGCCTGGGCCGCACCGACGGCGAGACCGGCGGCCAGAACGAGGGTCAGGACCGAGGCGGCGAGGGCGTGTCTCATGGTGCATTTCCTGGATGTGGTCCGGCTTCTGCGCCAGTCCCATTATTTGCCACATACTCTACATATTGAAACCAGACACGCAAGGCGGCGATGGCGGGTTTGATCGAACCTCCATTCGGCCTCCATGATCGCCCCGGTCGAGCGAGGGATTCTCGCCCTTCACCTTTCCGGCCTATATGAAGGGCGACGACCGGCGCGCGCCGGATGCAGCGGACGATCCGATGGTAGACGCCACCTCCTTCTTCTCGCCCAAGACGCACGGCTTCGTGCGCGTGGCGGCGGCGACGCCGATCAGCCATGTCGGCGATCCAAAGGCTAATGCGCAGGAACACGTCGCCCTGATCCGTCAGGCGGCCGATCAGGGCGTGGACCTGATGGTGTTTCCCGAGCTGTCTCTGTCGGCCTATGCGATCGACGACCTGCACATGCAGGCGGCGCTGCTGGAGGAGGTCGAGCGGCAGATCGCGGTCATCGCCCAGGCGACTGGCGAGCATGATCTGGTTGCCGTGGTCGGGGCGCCGATCCACAACGGCGACGCCCTCTATAACTGTGCGGTGGTGATGGGCGCGGGCGAGGTGCTGGGGGTCGTGCCCAAGACCTATCTGCCCAACTACCGCGAGTATTACGAGAAACGCTGGTTCGCGCCGGCGACGGCGCGCAGCGAGGACGTGATCCAGCTGAATGGCGAGACGGTGGATTTCGCGCCGGGCCTGCTGTTCGAGGCGGTCAACCGGCCCGGCTTCGTCTTCGCGGCCGAGATCTGCGAGGACTATTGGGCGCCCCTGCCCCCCTCGACCCGCGCGGCGCTGGCGGGGGCGCGGATACTGCTGAACCTGTCGGCGTCCAACATCGTCATCGGCAAGGCGGACGAGCGGGCGATGCTGAGCGCCAGCCATTCGGCGCGGACCCTGTCGGCCTATGTCTTCGCCGCCTCGGGCTGGGGCGAGAGCACCACCGATCTGGCCTGGGACGGCCAGGCGACGGTCCATGAGCTGGGCTCGAAACTGGCCGAGGGCGAGCGGTTCGCCCTGGACAGCCATCTGACGCTCGCCGACGTGGACGTGGACCGGATCGGGCTGGACCGATTGAGGAACGGCACCTTCGCCGAATGCGCGAGGAACGAAGGCGAGCCGGCGACCGTCGTGCCCTTCATGGCGCGCGAGGACCACGAAGCCAGCGAGCTGATCCGGCCGCTGGACCGATTCCCCTTCGTACCGGACGACGCGGGGCGGCTGGATCAGGACTGCTACGAGGCCTTCAATATCCAGGTGCAAGGGTTGATGCGCCGGATGACGGCGACGGGGGCGAAGTCGCTAGTGATCGGCGTGTCGGGCGGGCTGGATTCGACCCAGGCCCTGCTGGTGGCCTGCCGCGCCTTTGACCGGCTGGACCTGCCGAGGACGAACATCCTGGCCTTCACCATGCCGGGGTTTGCGACGTCGGACGGCACCAAGTCCAACGCCTGGGCGCTGATGACCGCGCTGGGCGTCACGGGCGCAGAGATCGACATCCGCCCCGCCGCCGAACAGATGTTCAAAGACATCGGCCACCCCTATGCCGAGGGTCAGCCGATCCACGACATCACCTTCGAGAACGTGCAGGCGGGGCTGAGGACCGACTATCTGTTCCGCCTGGCGAACCAGAACCAGGCCTTCGTCCTGGGGACCGGCGACCTGTCGGAACTGGCGCTGGGCTGGGCCACATATGGCGTCGGCGACCATATGAGCCACTACAACGTCAATGGCGGGGTGGCGAAGACGTTGATCCGTCACCTGATCCGCTGGGTGGCGGCCGGCGACCTGATCGGCGCGGGCGCGCGCGAGACGCTGCACGCCATTCTGGACACCGAGATTTCGCCTGAACTGGTGCCGGCGAAAGATGGCGTGATCCAGTCGACCGAGGGGACGGTCGGCCCCTATGCGCTGAACGACTTCTTCCTGTTCTACATCAGCCGGTTCGGGCTGAAGCCGTCCAAGGTCGCCTTCCTGGCGCACCAGGCCTGGGGCGATGCGGGCGCGGGCGAATGGCCGGCGAACACGCCCGAAGACGAGAAAGTCGAATACGATCTGGCGACGATCAAGGGCTGGCTGAGGAAGTTCCTGGTGCGGTTCTTCCAGACATCGCAGTTCAAGCGTTCGGCCCTGCCGAACGGGCCCAAGGTGGTCACCGGCGGGTCGCTGTCACCACGCGGCGACTGGCGCGCGCCGTCAGATGGAAACGCGCGAGTGTGGCTGGACGAACTGGACGCGAACGTGCCGGACTGAACCGTCTCCTCCCCATTTATGGGGAGGTGGCGCGGCGCTCTTGCGCGCCGTGATGGAGGGGTTCTGGACCGCATCGCAAGCGTCGGTGGGACTTCAAGAACCCCTCCACCGCTACGCGGTCCCCCTCCCCGCAAAGCGGGGAGGAGACGATGCGTGAATTCCCATAGGTTGAGTGTGGATATTCGCCGAACCAGTCGCTAGAAGCTTCGCCATGACCGATGACGTGACCAAAGATTCCAACGGCAACATCCTGGCCGACGGCGACAGCGTGACCCTGATCAAGGATCTCAAGGTCAAGGGTTCGGGCGGGGTGACGCTGAAGCGCGGGACGCTGGTCAAGAACATCCGCCTGACCGGCGACACGGACGAGATCGAGGCCAATGTCGACAAGGTGCGCGGTCTGGTCCTGCGCGTCGAGTTCGTGAAGAAGGCCTAGCCCCTCTTCCCAAGCGTGATGTCAGCCGCCATCTAGCGGCGATGACTGACACCCTCGCCGCCCCCGCCTCGACCGCCGCATCCTCTCAAGGCTCTGGGGGCAAGATCCCCGTCACCGTCCTGACCGGCTATCTCGGCGCGGGCAAGACGACGCTGCTGAACCGGATCCTGACCGAGGACCACGGCAAGCGTTACGCCGTCATCGTCAACGAGTTCGGCGAGATCGGCATCGACAACGACCTGGTGGTCGGCGCCGACGAGGACGTGTTCGAGATGAACAACGGCTGCGTCTGCTGCACGGTGCGGGGAGACCTGATCCGCGTGGTAGCCGGCCTGATGAAGCGCCAGCGCCCCGGCAAGCCCGCCTTCGACGCTATCATCGTCGAGACGACGGGCCTCGCCGACCCCGGCCCGGTGGCCCAGACCTTCTTCGTCGACGAGGACGTCAAGGCCAAGACCCAGCTGGACAGCGTCACAACCCTGGTCGACGCCAAACACGTGATGGCGCGGCTGGACGACTCCAAAGAGGCGCGCGAACAGGTGGCCTTCGCCGACCGGATCATCCTGAACAAGGTGGATCTGGCGACGGCGGACGAACTGGACGCGGTCGAGGCGCGTCTGCGGGCGCTGAACCCGCTGGCGCCCATTGTGCGGGCCGAGCGGTCCAACGTACCGCTGGACCAGGTGTTGGGCCTGCACGCCTTCGATCTGGAGCGGATCCTGGAGGTCAAGCCGGATTTCGTGAACCCGCCGCATGGCGCGGACGGCCATGTGCATGACGAGGCCTGCGGCCACGATCATCACGACCATGACCATGATCACGGGCACGATCATCATCACCACGATCACGCCCATGGCGCGCGAGGTCACGCCCATCAGGACGATATCAAGGGCATCTCCCTGTCGCTGGACCGACCGCTGGACGGGACTAAATTTACCGCCTGGCTGGACAAGCTGCTGGGTGAGCAGGGCCAGAACATCCTGCGCGCCAAGGGCATCATCGACGTCCAGGGCGAGGACCGCCGCCTGGTCTTCCAGGCCGTGCACATGATCCTGGAAGGCGACCTGCAACGCGAATGGGGTGTCGCCGAACGCCGCTGGAGCCGCGCCGTCTTCATCGGCCGCGATCTCGACGAGGCGGCGCTGAAAGCCGGGTTCGAGGGCTGTGCCGCCGCTTAAAGTTCTTGCTTTGTTCTGATTCGTACACAAGGATGGGTCTCGCACTTACGAGGACTATCCATGCAGCCCTACCTGACCCTTGGCGTCAAAGACGCCTACGAGGCGAACGCCTTCTATGACGCCGTTCTGGCCACTGTCGGCTGGAGCAGCCACGTGAGCTTTCCGGGATGGCGCGCCTATTCGGCGGGCGGAACGGGCGAAGGTTTTACGATCTGGGTCTGCCAACCGTTCGACGGCCAGCCGGCGTCAGCAGGCAATGGCGCCATGCTCGGACTGCCGGCAGACTCGCGCGAAGCTGTAGAAACCTTTCATGCCGCTGCAATGGCTCACGGCGGTACTGACGAAGGTGCGCCGGGACACCGGGCGCATTATGGTCCGAACTGGTTTGCCGCCTATGTCCGCGACCCATCAGGCAACAAGATCGGCTGCGTCTTCAACGGCTGACTAATTCTGGTCGATCCTTCTCCCCTCGGGGGAGAAGGTGGCTCGCGGAGCGAGACGGATGAGGGGGCTGCCGGACGCAGATGTTGCAATCGCCGCCAAGAACCCGGCAGTCACGCCGTCTTCGCGCTGACATGACAGGCGCGGAGACGATCCTTTGGTCGATGCTGCGTAACCGACAGCTGGATGGATTGAAGTTCAGGCGGCAAGCGCCAGTCGCTGGGGCCATCGCCGATTTCGCCTGTCATGAGATCAGACTGATCATAGAGCTGGACGGCGGCGTGCATGATCTGCACGAGGCGCGCGACGCTGTGCGGGACGAGCGGCTGCGTATCGCGGGCTATACGGTCCTGCGATTTAGAAACGGGGCGTTTTTGAAGAATCCGGCGGTCGTATTGGACGCCATACGTCAGCATGCCGCGATGCGGACACAGCCCCCTCATCCGACCGGCTCCGCCGGCCACCTTCTCCCCCGAGGGGAGAAGGAAATCGACGAGTAAGTCTTACTTGCCGAACAGCTTGTTCCAGCGGCGCTTGTCGCGGGCCTTCCAGGCGCCGCGATGATAGGCGTCGGAGCCGATCAGGGGAACGACCGTGGTGGCTTCGGCGAAGACCATCTGTTCGTGGGTGGTCTGGACCTTGCCCCAGGAGGCGGCCTCTTTCAGGGTCGAGGACGAGCAAGCGCCGTCGCGGACGTCGGCGACGGTGATCTGGACCGCATAGCGGTGCATCTCGGCTTCGACGCCGAGGATTTCGGCGCAGACGACGGTGTCCTGAGCGAAGTTCTTGGGCACGCCGCCGCCGACCATGAACAGGCCGGTGACGCCAGCGGCGATCTTGATGTCGGTCAGTTCGCGGAAGTCGGCGATGGCGTCCAGCATCAGATAGGGCAAGCCAGCGGCGGCGCGTTCCTTCTGGTGCTTGACCAGGCCGAAGCCGGCCGATGAATCGACGAAGGCCGGGCAGAAGATCGGCACGCCCTCTTCATAGGCGGTCTGGATCAGCGAGCCGGGCTTCTTGGCGTTGCCCTCGCTCAACCATTTGCCCATTTCCCAGATGAATTCGCGCGAGGAATAGCCGCGCGGCTCAAGCCGATTGGCGATCTCCAAGATGGTGTGGTCGCAGGCCTGGAGCTCTTCCTCGTCGATATAGGTGTCGTAGATCCGGTCGATGTAGTTTTCGCGCAGGACGTTGTCGTCCACCTCGCCGGCGGCCTGGTAGTGTTTGAAGCCCAAGGCCTCGAAGAAATCCATGTCCACGATGGAGGCGCCGGTGGCGACGACCGCGTCCACCATGCCGAACTTCACCATGTCGCGGTACACATGCATGCAGCCGCCGGCCGAGGTCGAACCGGCCAGGATCAGCCAGGGCGAGCAGTCCTTGTCCTCGATGGCCATCGAGAAGATGTCGGCGGCGCGGGCGGTGTCGCGCGAGCTGAATGACATCTTCCGCATGCTGTCGATGATCGGCCGGGCGTCGAAGGACGTGATGTCGACATGCTCGACGACGTTCTGCAGCAGCTGGGCCTTGGTGTTGGCGGTCATGGGTGACTCGTGAATCGTAAGGCGTGAACAGGATGAATGCGGTCAGGTCTTGTGGCGTTGCTTCAGTCGTGTCGAAAGGCCGGAGAGCATGCGCCCGATCCGCTCCATGTCGGCAAGCAAAGTCTGGAGATGGTCAGTCGTTAGATAGCCGAGACGCGAGGCGATGAGGAGATGGGTTTGGACCTCGGCGAGCGACCCGCGCGCGATGCCGATGAAGTGAACAAATTCGCCCGTTCCGTTTCGGCCCGCTCCCTCCGCGATATTGGCCGCCACGCTGACGGCTGCACGACGAACCTGACTGATCAGGCCGAACCGCTCGTCGGAAAGCCACGAGGCCGAACACCGATAAACGGCTTCGACCCAGTCGAGCGACAACTTCCAGGCATCAAGATCGCGGTGGGTTCGCAAGTCGCTCATGGTTGCCAATCACGACTCACGAATTACCTCTCACGATCAGCGTAGCGACCTACTTCCGGCGCGACTTGCGCTGACCGGCCTTACCCTTGGGACGTGACAGACGCACGATCTTGCGGGCGTTCTCCTCGGCCGTGGTGCGCACGGTGGGGATGGAACGGGGGGCCAGACCATAGAGCGAGGCCATCGGGGCGTCCTCGACCACGGCGAGATCGTGCTCGCCATAGCCGTTGAAGCCGGTCGACATCGCAACGCCATAGGCGCCCAGCATGCCGATCTCGATGAAGTCGCCTTCGCGCACATCGGCCGGCAGCCAGAACGGGCCTGGCATATGGTCGATGGAATCGCAGGTCGGGCCGTAGAACTGGAACGCCTTCAGATCGCCCGCCGCCTCACCGTCCCGCACCAGCTTGGTCGGGAAGGGCCAGCGCGAGTGGGTCGCGTCGAACAGCGAGCCGTACGAGCCGTCGTTCAGATACAGGGCGTCGCCCTTGCGCAGATCGACGCGCGCCAGGATCGACGAGGACTCGGCGACCAGCGCCCGGCCGGGCTCGCACCACAGCTCGGTCGTTTCCGACACGGGCATCTCGTTGAAGCCGCGATGGATGGCGTCGGCGTATTCGCTCATGTCCGGCGGGACCATGCCCGGATAGACCGAGGGGAAGCCGCCGCCGACATCGACGATATCGACGATCACGCCCGCACGGCTGATCGACCGGCTGACCTGGGCCATCGCCGCCTGATAGGCTGTCGGACGCATGCACTGGCTGCCGACGTGGAACGAAACGCCCATCAGGCCTTCCTTGACCGCTTGGCGCGTCTCCATCAGCAGGGCCGGAGCCTGATCCGCCGAAACGCCGAACTTGCCCGAAAGCGTATAGGCCGCGCCATCGGCCGAGACGGCCATGCGCACGATCAGGTTCAGGTCGTCCGCGCCGCCGGTGGCGTCGAGGATCTTGTTCAGCTCATCGACGCAGTCGAGCGAGAAGGTCCGCACGCCGTGGTCGAAATAGGCCTTGGTGATCGCGGACCGGCTCTTGACCGGGTGCATGAAGGCCAGACGCACATCATGGCTGACCGAGCGAACCAGCTCGATCTCGGCGATGGACGCCACGTCGAAGCCGCGAACGCCCGCCTCGATCAGGGTCTCGACGACCCAACGCGAGGGGTTGGCCTTCACAGCGTAGAAGACGTCGGCCTTTAGATTATCCTGGAACCAGCGCGCCGCTACGGAAACCGAACGCGGCCGCACGAGGGCGACGGGACGTTCAGGGGACCGCTCACGGACCAGGTCCAGGGGAAGCTGATACGTGCGCAATTCACGTAACCCCCTGCTAATTGTTAAACCCAGACCGGCGTTAGCGGCGCAGAAAGGACCTACGGGGTCCGCCGGAAGGCGCGATATGGGGACTTCGAACTGTCATGTAAAGTGGTAATTTCAAGGCAGAACCTCGCGCGCGCCTGTGCGTGAAGCGCCGCACTGGACGACATCGCGCCCGACGTGCGATTAAGGCCTTGCCTAGACGCCCTCGTCGCGTCATGCGGCGCCCCTTCGCCACAGCCTCCTAGCGAGTTCATGAGTTCATCCGCAGCCGCCGTCTCCCCCGGGCTCGTCCTGGCGCGTGACGTGTCGAAGACCTTCGGATCGCGAAAGGCGCTGGACGGCGTCTCGATTTCCGTGGCCTCCGGCGAAATGGTCGCCCTGATCGGTCCGTCCGGGTCGGGCAAGTCCACCCTGCTCCGCTCCATCACCGGCCTGCAGTCGATCGACGCGGGCAAGGGCACCATCCAGGTCTTCGGCGAGACGGTGCAAAAGGACGGCCGTGTCACCGGCTCCGTGCGCAAGGCGCGCGGCAAGCTGGGCATGATCTTCCAGCAGTTCAACCTGGTCGGCCGCCTCAGCCTGTTCTCCAACGTCATGCTGGGCGCGCTCGGCCGCCTGCCCGCGTGGAAGGGCCTGCTGGGGGCCTGGCCCCAGGCGGACAAGGACAAGGCCATGGCGGCCCTTCACCGCGTCGGCGTGTCAGACTACGCCGCCCAGCGCGCCAACACCCTGTCGGGCGGCCAGCAGCAGCGCGGAGCCATCGCCCGCGCCATCGTTCAGGGCGCCAAGGCTATTTTGGCCGACGAACCCGTCGCCTCGCTGGACCCGGTGTCCGCGCGCAAGGTGATGGAGCTGCTGGTCGAGCTGAACAAGCGCGACGGCATGGGCGTGATCGTCACCCTGCACCAGGTCGACTACGCCATCCGCTATTGCGACCGCGTCATCGCCCTGCAAGGCGGCAAGATCGTCTATGACGGTCCGTCAACGGCGCTGGACCAACAACGCCTGATCGAAATCTACGGTCCCGAATTCGAGGACGCGTTCTGGGAGACCAAGGCATGAGCCTGTCCCGTATTTCGCCCACACGTCGTCTGATGGCGGCTGCCGGCGCGGCCGTCATGATCATGGGCCTGGCGGCCTGTGGCGGCGGCGACGACAAGAAGGCCGGCGGCACGCCGACCGAGATCACCTTCTCGATCCTGTCGGCCGAGGGCCAGGCCTCGTCAGGCCCGATGTGGCAGCCGCTGCTGGACGACATGTCCAAGGCCATCGGCGTGCCGGTGAAACCCTATTTCGGCTCGAACTATACGGTTCTGGTCGAGGCCATGCGCGGCAACCACACCCAGGTCGGCTGGTTCTCGGCCAAGCCCGAGGTCGAGGCCATCGACCGCGCCAAGGCCGAGGTCATCGCCCGCACCGTCAACCGCGAAGGTCTGGACAGCTATCAGTCGACCCTGATCGTCAAGAAGGGCTCGGGCATCACGCTGGACAAGGTTCTGGCGTGCGGCAAGCAGTACAACTTCGGCATCGGCGACGCCCAGTCGACGTCGGGCACCCTGGCCCCGCTGACCTTCCTGTTCAATCCGCGCGGCGTGGTCCCGGCCCAGTGCTTCAAGACCGTGCGCTCGGCCAACCACCAGGCCAACGCCTTCGGCGTCGCCACCGGCGTGATCGAGGTGGCCACGTCCAACAGCGTCAACACCGTCTTCATGCGCCGCGAGAACCCGCAGCTGGCGGGCCAGATCGAGGAAATCTGGACCTCGCCCCCCATCCCCGAGAGCGGCATCGTCGTGCGCGAGGATCTGGACCCGGCGCTGAAGGAAAAAATCCGCAGCTTCTTCCTGACCTATGGCCAGGGCGAAGGCGCCGAGGCCGAGCGTCAGCGCAAGGTTCTGGCGGATCTGGAATATTCGCGCTTCGCCGCCGCCGACGACAGGTATCTGGATCCGATCCGCGAAATGATCGCCGACCAGAAGCTGGGCGAAGCGCGCGCCAAGGGCGACACGACCGCCGTCGCCGCCGCCGAGCGCGAGCTTCAACGCCTGCGCAGCCTGCGTGAGGTCCGGCCTTGACCGCAGTCGCGTCCCCCGCTCTCTCAATTCCTGAGGCGCCGAAGAAATCCACCCTGGCGTGGGCGGCCGATATTCTGGTGTGGGGCGGCGTCGCCGCCGTCCTGCTGTACAGCATCGACGCGGTCGACCTGCGCAACATCTCGCGCCTGTTCTCGGGCAACGAGAGCACCCAGTTGTTCGTGCACGACCTGCTGCGCCCCGATTTCGGCGACTGGAAGATGTTCGTCGGCAAGATGTGGGAGACGGTGCAGATCGCCCTGTGGGGCACATTCCTGGCCGTCTTCCTGGGCGTTCCGCTGGGTCTGGCCGCCGCGCGCAACATCGCGCCGACGTGGATCGTGACCCCGGTGCGCTGGGTGATGAATCTGCTGCGCTCGGTGCCCGACCTGGTCATAGGCCTGCTGTTCGTGACGGCCGTCGGCCTGGGGCCGCTGGCCGGCGTCCTGGCCATCACCCTGAATACGGCCGGCGTGCTGGCCAAGCTGTTCTCGGAAGCCGTGGAGTCGATCGACAAGGGGCCCGTCGAGGGCGTGCGCGCCACCGGCGCCGGCAAGCTGCACGAGATCGTCTGGGGCGTGCTGCCTCAGGTCGCGCCGCTGTGGACCTCGTTCGCCCTCTATCGTTTCGAATCCAACAGCCGTTCGGCGACGGTTCTGGGTCTGATCGGCGCCGGCGGCATCGGTCAGGTGCTGTTCGACAGCATGAACGCCTTCGATTTCCGCGCCGTCTCGGCCATCGTGATTGTGGTCGTCATCGCCGTGACCCTGATCGACACCCTGTCGCAGGTCATGCGTCGTCGCCTGCTGTAGCGGCGGGCTGTCCTTCGTCGGACTGTCACAATCCTCTGCTCTAAGCATCGCGAAATCGATGCTCAGGGAGAGCTCAGGATGATCCGCACACTGAAACTGGCGGCTTCGGCCGCCGCCCTTCTGGCCCTGGCGGCCTGTGGCGACAACGGCGGGGGCGGTTCGGCCTCCGGCACGCGCGCCGGGATCTGGGCGGCCGGATCTTCAACCGTCTTCCCCTTCGCCACGCGCGTCGCCGAGACCTTCGCCCGCGCCTCCAACGGCGCGGCGCCCCGCGTCGAATCGCTGGGCACCGGCGGCGGCATCCAGGCCTTCTGCCAGGGCGTCGGCCCGACCACCCCGGACATCGCCAACGCCTCGCGTCAGATGAAACAGTCCGAGTTCGACCTGTGCGCCAAAAACGGCGTCACCGACATCGTCGAGATCAAGATCGGCTTCGACGGCATCGTCATCGCCACCGCCCGCAACGGCAACGGCTTCAACTTCGAACTGAACGACCTGTACGAAGGCCTGGCCAAGGAAGTGCCCGGTCCGAACGGGACCTTCGTCGCCAACCCGGCCAAGACCTGGAACCAGGTCAACGCTGGCCTGCCCAACCAGCGTATCCAGGTCTATGGCCCGCCGCCCACCTCGGGCACGCGCGACGCCTTCCTGGAGCTGGGCATGACGCCGGGCGCCAAGCTGGTGCCGGCCGTCAAGGCGATCGAGGGCGATAAGGACCGGTTCGAGGGCATCGCCCACACCCTGCGCGAGGACGGCGCCTGGATCGACTCGGGCGAGAACGACAACGCCATCGTCCAGACCCTGACCCGCACGCCGGGCTCGCTGGGCGTGTTCGGATATTCCTTCCTGGAACAGAACCTGGACACGGTGAAGGCCGAGACCATCGACGGCGTCGCGCCCACGGCCGACACCATCGCCAGCGGCGCATACCCGCTGTCGCGCAGCCTCTACATCTATGTGAAGAAGGCCCACATCGGCGTCATTCCTGGCCTGCAGCAGTTCGTGCAGGAGTTCCTGTCGGAAGGTTCGGCGGGCAAGGGCGGCTATCTGGCCGACCGCGGCCTGATCCCGCTGCCGGAAGATCAACTGCTGGCCCAGCGCGCGACCATCGCCGCCATGACCCCCATGACGCGCCCCGCCAAATAGGGCGGAACCCGACGGCCGTCCCACCCCTTCTTTCGCCGGCTCGCACCGGTTAGAAGGGGCGGGATAGCTGTCAGGAAATATTGATGACCACCACGCCCGCGCGCCTGCGCAAGGCCGTATTGCCCGTCGCGGGCCTCGGCACCCGCGTTCTCCCCGGCACCAAGACCACGCCCAAGGAACTGCTGAACGTCGTCGATCGGCCGATCCTGTCCTACATCGTCGAAGAGGCGCGCGAAGCCGGGATCGAGCACATCGTCTTCGTCACCGGCCGCTCCAAGGGCGCCATCGAGGACTATTTCGATCACCAGATCGAGCTGGAAGCCCAGCTCCTGGCCAAGGGCAAGATCGAAATCCTTGAGATGATGAACGCCGAACTGGCGTCCGCCGGCGAGATGAGCTTCACCCGCCAGATGCAGCCCAAGGGCCTGGGTCACGCCGTCTGGTGCGCCCGCGACATCATCGGTCATGAGCCGTTCGCCGTCATTCTGCCCGACGTGATCGTGGATTCGCAGCCGGGCGCCCTGAAGCAGTTGGCCGAGGTCTACGCCGAGACCGGCGGCAACATCATCGGGGTTGAGTCCGTGCCCGAGGACCAGACCCACAAATACGGCATCGTCGATCCCGTCAGCCGCGACGGCTCGCGGATCGTCATGAAAGGCATGGTCGAAAAGCCCGCCGCCGGAACGGCGCCGTCCAACCTGTCGATCTCGGGCCGCTACATTCTGCAGCCGGAAATCTTCGATCTTCTGGCGACGCAGGAGAAGGGGGCCGGCGGCGAGATTCAGCTGACCGACGCCATGGCGCGACTGATGGCCGACCAGAGCTTCACCGCCGTCGAATATGCGGGCGTGACCCACGACTGCGGCGACAAGATCGGCTTGCTGCGCGCCAACGTCGCCCTGGCGCTGAAACGGCCCGACCTGGGCGACGCCGCCCGCGCGGCGATCTCGGGCCTGCTTTAAAAATCAGCATGGCGTCTTTCCCTCCCCGAGGCGGGGAGGGTGGCCGAGCGCAGCGAGGTCGGGTGGGGGCGGCCAGGCGACACCCCACTGACCTGCCTAAGACAAGCGCGCCCCTGCCGGGTCGCCCCCACCCGGTCGCTGCGCGACCACCCTCCCCGAGGCGGGGAGGGAAAAGTTGAGCGCTTGGCTCGCGCCTGCTAACCCTCCGCGCAAATCATCAGGAGACGAACCATGGCCAATTCCGAAGGCTGGGACATGCCGACCGGCGACCTCATGAAGGGCAAGAAGGGCCTGATCATGGGCGTGGCGAACTCCAGCTCCATCGCCTGGGGCATCGCCTCGCAGCTGGCGGCGCAGGGCGCGGAACTGGCCTTCACCTATATGGGCGAAAGCCTGGAGCGGCGCGTGCGCCCGCTGGCCGAAAGCGTCGGCGCCAAGCTGCTGATCCCGGCCGACGTCACTGACGACGCCTCGATGGACGCCGCCTTCGCCGAGCTGGAAAAGACCTTCGGCACGATCGACTTCGTCGTCCATTCGGTGGCCTTCGCCAACAAGGACGAGTTGAAGGGCAGCTTCGTGGACAACACCACGCGCGACAGCTTCCTGCTGGCCATGAACATCTCGGCCTTCAGCTTCGTGGATGTGTCCAAGCGGGCCGCCAAGCTGATGCCGAACGGCGGCAGCCTGATCACCCTGACCTATCTGGGGTCCGAGCGGGTCATTCCGAACTACAACACCATGGGCGTGGCCAAGGCGGCGCTGGAGGCGGCAACCCGCTATATCGCGCGCGACCTGGGCCCCAAGAACATCCGCGTCAACGCCATCTCGGCCGGGGCCATGCGCACCCTGTCGCTGGCCGGCATCTCGGGCGGGCGCGGCCTGCACTCCAAGTCGGCGCAGTTCTCACTGATCAAGGAAGAGACCTCGATGGAGGGCGTCGCCGGCGCGGCCCTGTGGCTGTGCTCGGACCTGGGGCGTTCGACCACGGGCGAGGTCGTCCACGTCGATGCGGGCTTCCACGCCGTGGGCCTGCCGGACGACGTCGAAGGTTGATCGGGGCGGCCTGATCAGGCTCTTCCGGCGTTCACGGTGACGGTTTAAGGCCGGGGCATGACTGCTCCGGCCTTTTCCATGCGCGCCCTGCCCGCCTCCGCCTTTTCGTCCGCCGCCGTGGCGACGGTGATCGGGTTCGGCGGGACCGTCGCCCTGGTGGTGCAGGCGGGACAGGCCCTGCGCGCGGACGCTAGCCAGATCGGATCCATGGTCACCGCCCTGTGTCTGGCCATCGGCGTGCCGGGCGCCCTCTTGAGCTGGCGGCTGAAGATTCCCGTCGTCCTGGCCTGGTCGACGCCGGGGGCGGCCTTGCTGGCGGCCTCGACCTTGGGCCTGTCGTGGCCGACGGCGATCGGCGCCTTCGTCTTCGCCGCCCTGCTGATGATCCTGACCGGCCTGATCCCGACGCTGGGGCGTCTGGCGGCGCGAATACCGGCGGCCATCGCCTCGGCCATGCTGGCGGGGGTGCTGCTGCCCTTTGTGCTGAGAGTGTTCAGGGTCGTGCCTGACGAGGCAGTGCTGGTCGTCGGACTGGTCGCGCTGTTTCTGGTATCGCGACGCCTGTGGCCCACCGGGGCACTACCGGCCGTGCTGGCGGCCGCCTTTGCGGTGCTGGCGATACGGGGACAGTTGGTCCTGCCGGCAGGGACAGGCCTGTTCGGCCATCTGGAGCCCGTTGCGCCCGTGTTCGACTGGAAGGCGGCGGTCAGCCTGGGCTTTCCGTTGTTCCTGGTGACCCTGGCGGCGCAGAACCTGCCGGGGCTGGTCGTGTTGCAGAGCGCCGGCTATCCGCCGCCCGCCAACCGGCTGATCCTGTCCACCGGCGTAGCCAGCCTGCTGATCGCCCCGTTCGGCGGACACGGGGTCAATCTGGCGGCGATCACGGCGGCGATCTGCACCGGGCCTGACGCACACCCCGACCCCGCGCGACGTTGGGTCGTTGGCGTGATCTATGGCGGCTTCTATCTGGTCGTGGCCCTGTTCGCTGCGCCGCTGGCCGGGCTCTTTATCGCCATGCCGCCGGCAGTGCTGGCGGCTGTGACGGGTCTTGCGTTGGTCGCGCCTCTGACGGGCGCTCTGCAAGGAATGGTGGCCGAGACGGCGTCACGTGAGGCAGCCGTGCTGACGTTCGCCGCGACGGCTTCGGGCTTGGCCCTGTTCGGGGTGGGGTCAGCCTTCTGGGGTCTGGTCGTCGGCTTTGCGGCCTTGGCTGCCGGACGCTGGATCAGACCGCAAGCCTGACCCAGCACCTCTCTATTTTAGCCTATCGCGCTTCGCGCTGCTTGAGGCGCGTTAGTCGCGCAGCGACGCCGGCACCTGACCGCCGTTTTCGGCCAGCTTCTTCCAGACCGCCTTGGACAGGGCGATGTTCTGTTCGGCTGAACCGTGCTCGCCGGCATGGACGTTCAGCTCTTCCGCCAGTTCCTTGCGGGCCGCCAGGCTGGAATCCAGGTCCAGCAGCTTCAGCAGATCGACGATCGAGGTGCGCCAGTTGCCGCCGCCGCCCTTGGACGCCGCCAGATCGCTGAGCACAGCCTCGACATCGACGGGCGGCAGGGCCGGAGCGGCGGTCGGGGCCGCCGTGCCGGGCGTCGGCGTCACGCTGGCGGTCGGCGTTGGCGCCGGTGTGGGGGCCGCTTTCGGCTTGTGGCCCGTGATCTTGTTCCAAATCGAAGAGAAGATACCCATCGGTCGCGCTCCTGTTTGTGTCGTCAGATAATGCCCGCCGGGCACGACGGTTCAGTGACGCGCCGGAATCTCCAGTCCGCGCTGCACGGCGGGGCGCGCCAGACCCCGCTCCAGCCAGGCGGCGACGCGCGGGAAGTCCGCAAAGCCGACGATCTCGCCCGCCTCGTAGAAGCCGATCAGGTTGCGGACCCAGCCCAGGGTGGCGACATCGGCGATGGAGTAATCCCCAACGATCCAGTCCCGGTCTTCAAGCCGCGTTTCCAGCACGCCCAGCAGGCGGCGGCTTTCGGCGACGTAGCGGTCGCGTGGGCGCTTGTCCTCATAGTCCTTGCCGGCGAAGCGGTGGAAGAAGCCCAACTGGCCGAACATCGGGCCGATCGCGCCCATCTGGAACATGACCCACTGGATCGTCTCGTAACGGGTCGCCGGATCGGCCGAGAGCAGCTTGCCCGTCTTTTCCGCCAGATAGATCAGGATGGCGCCGGATTCGAACAGGGCCAGCGGCTTTCCGTCCGGGCCGTTCGGATCGAGGATGGCGGGGATCTTGCCGTTGGGGTTCAGCAACAGATATTCCGGCCCCCAGGTCTCGTTGGCCATGATGTCGATCAGGTGCGGCTCATGGGCCAGGCCGATCTCCTCCAGCATGATCGAAACCTTCACCCCATTGGGCGTGGGCAGCGAATAGAGCTGGAGCCGGTCGGGATACTGGGCCGGCCAGCGCCGGGTGATCGGGAAGGCGGACAGGTCGGTCATGCGTTCAGCCTCGACTGGGGTGATGAACATCCATGTCGGGGTCGCGCGCGAGGTTCGCAACTGTCATCGGCACGATTTGATCGCGGGCTTGTGTCTGGAACCGTACGGGCGACGATGCCAGCTTGGCCGTGACCGATCACGGGTCGCAGACATGGAGACGCCCGATGGCGCACAAGTTCGAAGTCTATCAGGACAAGGCCGGCGAATACCGGGTCCGCTTCAAATACAATTCCGAGATCATCTTTTCGACCGAAGGCTATTCCGACAAGTCGGGCGCCAAGCGCGCGATCGAGTCGATCAAGAAGCACGTCGGCGACGCCCCTGTTGAAGACGCCTAGTCGGGCTCGCGCTCGCCCACCTCGGTCGGCGGCACGGCCAGAAGCCAGCCGTCGGCGAGGTGCAGCTCGGCCGTCGCTTCCTTGGTGAAGGGCAGATACCAGGTTGGGCCGCCCGTCGCGGGGGCGATCTCCAGCATGTCGTCGGCGCCGAAGTTCTGCACAGACTTGACTGTTCCCAGAACGGCGCCCGCTGTGTCGCGGACCTCGACCCCCAGCAGATCGGCGAGATAGAATTCATCCTCGTCCGGTTCCGGGAAGCGGTCGCGGGGGACGTGCAGCTTGAGGCCGCGCAGGGCGTCGGCCTCTTCCTTGGTGGCGATCTCCTTGGCCCGGCCGACGACGCCGGCCTTGTCGGGCCGCGTCGAGGTCAGGGTCAGGGCCACCGTGCCGTCGGCGCGCAGCAGCGGACCATAGGCGGTCAGAGCCAGGGGATCGGCGGTGAAGGCGGTCACCCGCACCTCGCCCCGCACGCCGAAAGCGCCGCCGATCTGGCCGACGAGGATCAATCTGCTGTCCGTGGTCATGCTGGTCCTTAACGCATGAAAAAGGCGGCGTCGAAAGACGCCGCCTTGATCGTGTCGAAACCGAAAGGCTTAGGCTTCGGTCTTTTCTTCGGTCGATTCTTCAGCAGCCGGAGCCTCTTCGGCGGCGGCTTCAGCAGCAGGCGCTTCTTCAGCCGGGGCTTCTTCGACAGCCGGAGCAGCGGCAGCGGCGGCGGCTTCTTCCTTGGCGCGAGCAGCGGCTTCAGCAGCTTCGACCTTGGCGGCGGCTTCGGCTTCCAGGCGGTCGGCTTCACGCTGGGCGCGTTCAGCGGCGCGCTCTTGCGCCTTCTTGCCGGGCTGGGCCTTGTTCGGGTTGTTGGACTGGGTCCACTTGACCTTCTGGCCCAGGGTCTCGTCCTGCGACAGGAAGCGGGCGACGCGGTCGGTCGGCTGGGCGCCCTTGCCGAGCCATTCGGCGATACGCTCGACCTTCAGGGCGACGCGCGGGGTGGCGCCGTCCTTGGGCAGCATCGGGTTGTAGCTGCCGACCTTCTCGATGAACTTGCCGTCGCGGGGCGAGTGCGAGTCGGCGACGACGATGTGATAGTAGGGGCGCTTCTTGGCGCCGCCGCGGGCCAGACGAATCTTCAGCATTTCAGGTCTCTTTCCAGGTAGTCGTTATTTCTTGGGAGGGAAGCCGGGAAGGCCAGGGAGGCCTCCCGGAAGTTGTCCGCCACCCCCGAGGGGGTTTCCAAGTCCGGCGAGCCGGTCCTGGATGGCTTTCAGTTCGTCGGCGCTGGCTTCCGGCGTCTTGCCGCCGCCCAGGGCCTTCAATCGGTTCAGATCCGGGCCGCCGCCCCCCATTCCGGGGATGCCGCCGCCACCGCCGAGGCCGCCCAGCATGGCGGCCATCTGCTGCATCTTCTTGGGTCCGCCGCGCGCCATCGACTTGACCACGTCGGCCATCTGGCGATGCTGTTTCAGAACCCGGTTCACGTCCTGCACGTCCACGCCGGCGCCAGCGGCGATACGCTTCTTGCGGCTGGCGTTCAGCAGATCCGGCTTCTTGCGCTCGGCCTTGGTCATCGAGGAGATGATGGCTTCCTGGCGCAGGATCATGCGGTCGTCGATGCCGCTTTCGGCCATCTGGCCCTTCATCTTGGCCACGCCGGGCAGCATGCCCATGATGCCCTGAAGCCCGCCCATCCGCTTCATCTGTTGAAGCTGACCGGCCAGGTCGTCCAGATCGAACTGACCCTTGGCCAGCTTCCGGGCCATCTTCTCGGCCTTGGCCTGGTCCAGGTCCTGGCTGGCCTTTTCGACCAGGGCGACGATATCGCCCTGACCCAGGATGCGGCCGGCGACGCGACGGGCGTCGAACACGTCCAGGGCGTCGACCTTTTCGCCGGCGCCCAGATATTTGATCGGCAGGCCGGTGACGGCCCGCATCGACAGCATGGCGCCGCCGCGACCGTCGCCGTCGGCGCGGGTCAGGACGAGGCCGGTCAGGGGCAGGCGGGCGTGGAAGGCGGCGGCGGTGCGCACCGCGTCCTGACCAGTCAGGCTGTCGGCGACCAGCAGGGTCTCGACGGGCTTGGCGATGTCGGCGACCTCGGCCACCTCGTTCATCAGCCCTTCGTCCAGGGTGATGCGGCCGGCGGTGTCGAGGATCAGGACATCGAAGCCCTGAAGTTTCGCGGATTGCAGCGCCCGGCGCGTGATCTGGACGGCGCTCTCGCCCGCCACGATGGGCAGGGTGGCGACCTCGATCTGTTTGCCCAGGGTGGCCAGCTGTTCCATCGCGGCCGGACGACGCGTGTCCAGCGAGGCCATCATGACCTTCTTGCGATCGAACTTGGTCAGGCGCAGCGCCAGCTTGGCCGAGGTCGTGGTCTTGCCCGAGCCCTGCAGGCCGGCCATCAGCACCACGGCGGGCGGGTTGGCGTTGGTGTTCAGCGGGACCGGCTCTTCGCCGCCCAGCATCTCGATCAGGCCGTCATAGACGATCTTGACCACCTGATCGGCCGGCTTGACCGAGCGGATGACCTCTTCGCCGGTCGCGCGCTCGGTGGCGAAGGCGATGAATTCCTTGACGACCGGCAGGGCGACGTCGGCTTCGAGCAGGGCCACGCGCACTTCGCGCATCGCCTCGGCGACATCCTTTTCGGACAGGGCGCCGCGCCCGGTGATCCGGTCGAAGACGCCTGTCAGCCGCTCGTTCAGAGCCTCGAACATTCACTACCTCATATCGACGGGTGAAACGGCTCCATACGACAACGGCCCCCGGCGACGATCACGTCGGCGGAGGGTTCTCGCCATCCTCGTCCATCCTGAGATGGGGGCGTGATGGTGGAGACGCAGGTTCACTTGCGTCGGAAGCGGCGGCTTATGGCGGAAAACCTCGACAAAGGCAACCGGAGCGAGTCGATAAGGGCTATAAGGCCAATGTTCGCCGGGGCATTTAGCGGATTGTCATCATCGTGCTAAGAGCCGCGCCCTTTATAGGGGCGGCGATGTCGCCAGAGCTTTTGACTTCAGGAGAAGCACACATGAGCAAGGTGCTGGTTATCGGCGCAGGCGGCGTCAGTTCGGTGGCCGTCCACAAGATGGCGATGAATGCGGACATCTTCTCGCATATCACCCTGGCGAGCCGCACCAAGTCGAAGTGCGACGCCATCGCCGAGTCCGTGAAGTCGCGCTTTGGCGTGAGCATCGACACCGCCGCCATCGACGCCGACGACGTGGCCGCGACGACCGCCCTGATCAAACAGGTGCAGCCCGCACTGGTCGTGAACCTGGCCCTGCCCTATCAGGACCTGGCGATCATGGACGCCTGTCTCGCCGCCGGCGTGAACTATCTCGACACCGCCAACTACGAGCCGCGCGACGAGGCCAAGTTCGAATACAAGTGGCAGTGGGCCTATCAGGAGCGGTTCGAGAAAGCTGGCCTGATGGCGCTGCTGGGTTCGGGCTTCGACCCCGGCGTGACCTCGGTCTTCGCCACCTACACCAAGAAGCACCTGCTGGATTCGATCGAGACGCTGGACATCCTGGACTGCAACGGCGGCGACACCGGCCTGCCGTTCGCGACCAACTTCAACCCCGAGATCAATCTGCGCGAAGTGACGGCCCCGTCGCGTCACTGGGAGAACGGCCAGTGGGTCGAGGGCCCGGCGCTGAGCCACAAACAGGTCTTCGACTTCGAGGGCGTGGGCGAGAAGAACATGTACCTCATGTATCATGAGGAGCTGGAATCGCTGGCCAAATTCTATCCCGAAATCAAGCGCATCCGCTTCTGGATGACGTTCGGCGACAGCTATCTGAAGCACCTCGAAGTGCTGGAAAACATCGGCATGACCTCGATCGAGCCGATGCAGTTCCAGGGCCGCGAGATCATTCCGATCGAGTTCCTGAAGGCCCTGCTGCCGGAACCGTCGTCGCTGGGTCCGATCACCAAGGGCAAGACCAATATCGGCGTCATCGCCACGGGCGTGAAGGATGGGGTCAAGAAGACGGTCTACGTCAACAACATCTGCGACCACCAAGAAGCCTATGCCGAAACCGGCAATCAGGCGGTCAGCTACACCACCGGCGTCCCCGCCATGATCGGCGCGGCACTGATGCTGACGGGTCAGTGGAAGGGCGAAGGCGTGTTCAACATGGAACAGCTGGACCCCGATCCCTTCATGGACATGCTGAACAAGCACGGCCTGCCGTGGAAGGTTCAGGACCTGGACGCCCCTCTCGACTTCTAAGGCTCAGACCATGGCCATGCAGACCCAAGCCGGCGGACCGGGCGCCTTCGCCCGGTTCGATCTGAACCGCGTTCCGTCGCCCGCCTTCGTGGTCGACGAGGCGGCGGTGCGTCGCAACCTGTCGGTCCTGAAGGACGTGGGGACGCACGGAAACGCGCGGGTTCTGCTGGCCCTGAAGGCCTTTTCCATGTGGTCGCTGGCCGATGTCGTCGGGGAATACCTCGACGGCGTCTGCGCCTCGGGCCTGTGGGAAGCGCGGCTGGCGCGGGAGTTCTACAAGGGGCACCTGACCACCTATTCGCCAGCCTACAAGCCGGCGGACCTGCCCGAGATCCTGCGCCTGTCGGACACGGTCATCTTCAACGCGCCCGATCAGATCGCCCGCTTCGCCGATGCAATCGCCACGGCCCGCGCCGGGGGTGAGACGTTCGACATCGGCCTGAGGCTGAACCCCGAGCATTCCGAGGCCGAGGTCGCCAAATACGACCCGTGCCAGTTCGGTTCGCGCCTGGGGTTTCCGGTGTCGCAACTGAAGCCGGAGCATCTGACCGGCGTCGACGGCCTGCACATCCATGCCTTGTGCGAACAGGGGTTCGAACCGCTGGAGCGGATCTGGGCGGCGGTCGAGCCGACGCTGGCGCCCCTGCTGGCCGACCTGAAATGGATCAACCTGGGCGGTGGGCACCATGTCACGCGGGCCGATTACAGACGCGACGATCTGGCCGCCTTCCTGCGTCGCTTGGGCGAAACGCACGGTCTTGAGGTTTATATCGAGCCCGGCGAGGCCGTCGCCCTGGATGCCGGCATTCTGATCGGCGAGGTGCTGGACACCTTCGACAACGGCATCGCGGTCGCCATCACCGATATGTCCGCGACCTGCCACATGCCCGATGTGATCGAGGCGCCCTACCGTCCGGCCATGCTGAACGAGGGCGAGGCGGGCGTGACCTATCGCCTGGGCGGGCCGTCGTGCCTGGCGGGCGACATCATCGGCGACTACGTCTTCGAGACGGCGCCGACGGCGGGAACGCGGATCGCGTTTCTGGACCAGGCCCACTATTCGATGGTGAAGACCAACACCTTCAACGGGGTGCCGCTGCCGGCCATCGCCCTGTGGAACAGCGAGACGGACGCGTTGAAGATCGTGCGCGCGTTCGATTACTCCGAGTTCCGCGACCGCCTGTCGTAAGCGCAAGAAAAAGGGCGGCTCTCGCCGCCCTTCCCTGACCTATTCGTCTTTCGGCTCGGCCGCCGCCGGCTCGGCGTCGGGCTTGGGCGTCGAGCCCGGCTCGGTGACGACGATGCCTTCGGGCGCAGCCGACAGTTTCGTCAGATCGCCACCGGCGCGCAGGACGTCCAGCGCCCGCTGCAGCTGGTAATCCTTTTCCTTGTCGAAGCTCTCGCCCGGTGCCTCGCGCGGCGTGTGCGGTCCCTTGCGCTCGGCGCCGATGGAGGCGTCCAGGGCCGTGGCGTAGGCGGCTTCGGAATAGATGAAGCTGGAGCGCGAGACGATGCGCGCCTCGGCTTCCGAACGGGCCACCTCCAGGTCCGGCTCGATGCCGATCTTCTGGATCGAGGCGCCCGATGGCGTGTAATAGCGCGCGGTCGTGATCGACAGGGCGCCGTCCTGACCCTGGCGCAGCGGGATCACCGTCTGGACCGATCCCTTGCCGAAGCTGGTCAGGCCGACCACGGCCGCACGCTGATGATCCTTGAGAGCGCCGGCGACGATCTCGGACGCCGAGGCCGAGCCATAGTTGACCAGCACGACCAGCGGCAGGCCGCCGGTGATGTCGCCGGGCTTGGCCGAATAGCGCTGGATCTGCTCGGGCTTGCGACCGCGCTGGCTGACGATCTCGCCGCGTTCAAGGAAGGCGTCGGACACGTCGATGGCGGCGTTCAGCAGACCGCCGCCGTTGTTGCGCAGGTCCAGGACATAGCCCTTCACGCCCGGCTTCTCGGCCTTGATCTTGGCGATGGCCTCGTTCAGCTCGCGGCCGGTGTTCTCGTTGAAGGTCGAGACGCGCAGGTAGCCGAAGTCGCCCTCGACCCGGCCGGTGACCGACTGGACCTTGATGACCTCGCGGGTCAGGGTCACTTCCAGCGGGTCGGAGCCGTCGCGCAGGAAGGTGACCTTGACGCTGGTGCCCACGGCGCCGCGCAGCTTCTCGGACACCTGGCTGACCGTCAGGCCGGCGGCGTTCTGGCCCTCGATCGAAGAGATCACGTCGCCCGCCTGGACCCCGGCCTTGGCGGCGGGGCTGTCGTCCATCGGCGAGATGACCTTCACCATGCCGCCGTCGGCGCTGATGGTCAGGCCGACGCCCGAATACTGGCCCTCGGTGCGTTCGCGCAGCTCATCGTAGTTGGACGGCGGCAGATAGTTGGAGTGCGGGTCCAGGGCCGTCATCATGCCGGCCAGCGCGGCCTCGATCAGCTTCTTGTTGTCGACCGGGACGACATAGGCCTGCTCGACGATGCCGACCACGTCGCCGAACAGCTCCAGCATGCGGAAGGTTTCGTTGCGGGGGGTCTGGCTGCTGACAGCAGCGGCGGATCCGCCGAGCACCAGAGCGGCGCAGCCGACGAGGAGCAGTTTACGCATTCGGTCTCTTTCGGTCGGGCCGATCATTCAAGGCGCCCGTGGGAAGGGTAAGGCGATGCAGACACGACCAAATCGTGGCGACGCAGCGTTACGCCGATAAAATCAGCGTCAGACGAGAATGCAAAGGACTATTGCAGGTTCACTGCAACCAAGGCCCAGGATCGATGGGCCGTTCGTCGCGGCGAAGCTCGAAATAGATATCGCCGTCAGGGCCGCTGCGGCCCAGGGTCTGGCCGTCCGAGACGCGCGCGTCCGGACCGACATCCACGCTGTCCAGCCCGGCGATGACCGCGCGCCAGCCTGGGCCGAGGTCCAGCACCACGACATTGCCCCATCCCGTCTGCGGCCCGGCGTAGGCGACCTTGGCGTCGGCGGGGGCCGTCACGGCCGCCCGGTCGGCGCGCCAGCGCCAGCCGGAGGTTCCCGCGCCCCAGGTCTGGCTGGGCGCGCCGGAGACGGGCGGACTGAGGCGCGCGCGTCCCGCGGGCAGGCGGGCCGTGGGGGTTTCCGCCGCCTGGGTGGTCGGCACGGCCCCGCCCAGTTCGCGGATACGACGTTCCAGCACGGCGGCGGCGCGTTCGGCGGCGCGGGCCTCGGCGTTCAGCACGGCGGTCAGCGCGGTCTTGCGCGACGTCAGACCCTCGATCTCTCCCCGGCGGTCGCCCTGTTCGCTCTCGGTCGTCAGCAGGCGTTCGGAGGACAGGACGGCGAGGCGGCGGATGCGCATGATCTCGGCCTGACGTGCGCCCAGGGCCTTGGCGCGGTTTTCTAGGTCCGGCGTCATGGCCTTGAGCAGGATTGAGGCGCGCACCGTGTCGATGGCCTTGTCGGCGGGCACCAGCAGGGGCGGCGGCGGGCGGCGGCTCATCATCTGAAGGGCGCTGAGCAGACGCCCCTGGGCGCCGCGTTCGCGGGCCAGGTCGGTGACCAGTTCGGCCTCGCGTTCGGTCAGTTGCTGCAGCCGGGCGCGCTGATCGTCGATCTGGCGGTCGCCGGTCTGTTCGTCGGCGCGCAGCAAGGCCAGGCGGCGCTCCAGCAGGACCAGTTCGGCCTTGGCGGCGTCGGCGTCGGCGCGCAGGCGGCGCGCGCGCACCGTCTCGTCGCGGTATTCGGCCTGGATGCGCGACAGCTCGCTTTCGGGCGCCTGCCTGCCGACGGCGGGCGCGGCGCAGACGAAACCCGTCAGCAGGGCCAGCGATAGGGGAATGGCGCGACGCATGTCAGTCGCGATGATACGGCGATCCGGCCAGGATGGTCACGGCCCGATACAGTTGTTCCGCCAGCATAGCGCGCGCCAGGGCGTGGGGCCATGTCTGGGGACCGAAGGCCAGGGTCGAGGAGGCGGCGGCCCGCACGCTTTCGTCCAGTCCGTCCGCCCCGCCAATGGCGAAGACCAGACGGCGCTCGCCCTGGTCGCGCAGCTTGGCGATGTGGTCGGCGAAGGCGCGCGAGGAATAGGTCCTGCCCCGTTCGTCGCAGGCGATCAGATGCGCCCCCTCGGCAGCGGCGAGGATCAGCTCGGCCTCCGGCGCCTTGCCCGACTTGCGGGCTTCAAGGTCGATCAGTTCGAGGGGACCGAGGCCAAGCGCACGTCCCGACAGGGTGGCGCGCTTGGCGTAGTCGTCGGCGAGCGCCGCCTCAGGCCCCCGGCCTGGTCGGCCGATGGCGACGATGCTCAGCTTCACGGTCTTAGTCGCGGACCATGCGGTGGGCGGAATCGACGGCCCAGATCTTCTCGATATTGTAGAAGGTGCGCACTTCCGGGCGGAACAGGTGCACGATCACGTCGCCGGCGTCGATCAGGACCCAGTCGCAGTGCGGCAGGCCCTCGACCTTGGCCTTGCCCAGACCGTTTTCCTTCAGCGTGCGCAACAGGTGGTCGGCGATGGCGCCGACGTGACGGTGGGAACGGCCGGACGCCACGATCATGCTGTCGGCCATGGCGCTTTTGCCCTTGAGGTCGATCAGCACCATGTCCTGGGCCTTGTCCTCGTCGAGGCGGCTCAGGATGGCTTCTTCAAGCGGGGTTGCGCCGACGGGGCGCGGAGCGGAATCGTCGAAACCGCGCGGGGAGGCGTCGGATTCAAAGCCGTCTTCGGAATGGAGAGGTTCGATAGCATCCATCTCGTGCGCCGTGTTCGAGACGGCGGCGTCTTGCGTATTATACGCGGGCGAGGGGGTCAGCGGAGGGCTCCGGGAGCGTTGACTAAAGAAGCCCTCTAGCACGGATGGGCCGCAACGTGAACCGGCGCCCGAATCATCCGGCGATCACGAGGCCGCGCGTCGCCCCGTCGAAGTCCTGATCGCGGTCGAGGACAGGGGATTGAGCGGCGCGGTCAGATAGGTCCAGGCGGGCGCCTCAAGCGTCGGCAAAAGCCCCGCCTGCTGGGCCGGAATGCGGAAACCGGCGAAACGGGCGGCGGCAGGCGCCGTGCGGCTGTCCAGCAGCGAACCGGGCCGGGCGATCACCGCCACGGGCATCAGCCGCATGATGTCGGTCCAGCCTCTCCAGCGATGGAAACTGGCCAGATTGTCCGACCCCATCAGCCAGACGAAATGCACGCCGGGATGCCGCGCGACCAGCAGGCGCAGCGTGTCCACGGTCCAGGCCACGCCGGCGCGGGTCTCGAAGTCCGAGACGATCATCGACGGGCCGCGCGCCTGCTGGCGGGCCGAGGCCATGCGCTCGTCCAGCGGCGCGCTGTGACGGGCCTCCTTCAACGGGTTCTGCGGCGAGACCAGCCAGACGACACGGTCCAGACCGAGGCGACGCATGGCGGTCTCGGCGACATGGGCATGGCCGTTGTGGGCCGGATTGAAGGAGCCGCCGAACAGGCCGACCTTCATGCCTGGGGACAAGATCAGGCCATCGCGCAGCGCCCCGGATCGGGGGCCGGCGCCTTTGGGCGCGGGACCGGCGTGGAAGAAGGACAAGCGGCGTCTCGGGCGGCGAGGGAGTTTTGCTCAGCGGCGCCCTTATAGCGCGGGTGTTTGTTCAGCCTACAGAAATCATTCTTAGACAGCAGCGTCGAACAAGGCGTCACGGGCTATGTCGGCGTGGGTCATGGGGAACAGGTGACCCCCGCCGGATACGACCTCGACCGTGACGTTAGGCAGGCCGCGAGGCGCGACCGGCACATGGGTCAGGGCGCCGTGTTCGGCTTTCAGGATGCGCACCGGCCCCGGATAGCGCCGTAGCGCCCGCCAGGGGTCGTGCGCCTGGGCCGAATAGTTGGCCGCCTCCCAGGCCGGGGTGGCGCTGAGGTTCAAGCCGCCCTCCCCCTCGCCCTTTTGCTCAGTCAGGCCTTCCGACAGATAGTCGGCCAGAACCATGTCGGGCCAACCCTTGAAGGCGCCGCGCCCGCGATAGGCGGCCATGGCCTGCTCGCGGCTGTCGAACAGACTGCGACGGCGCAGGGTGGCTTTGGCGATGGGGATGGCGCCCATCAGCCGGTGGGCGAAGGGCAGGTTGAAGGCGAAGACCGCCGACCGTTTCCAGATCACCGGGTCGAACAGCACCAGGCTGGAGACACGTTCCGGCTGCACAGCCGCCGCCATCAGTGAGGCCGTGCCGCCCATCGAATGGCCGGCCATCACCACCGGCGGACCGTCGATAGCCTTGAGCAAGGCCAGCAGGTCGTCGCGGTGATCCAGCCAGCTGGTCTTGGGCCGGGTGAAGACCGGCAGGGTCGAACGGCCATGCCCGCGCAAATCGGGCGCCCAGATGCGCAACGACGCCGACAGGGGCGACAGCAAGCTGCGGTAGGTGGCGGCGTTGAAACCGTTGGCGTGGGAGAAGATCAGATCGACCGGGCGTTTGGGATCGCCGAAATCCAGCACCGCCATCTCACCCGCGCCCCAGCGGTTGTCGATGGGAACGGCCAGGCGCCGAGAAGGAGACATCAGCGCCGCATCCATGCTCAAGCCGTCTCTCGGCACGCGGCGCAACGGCCGTGCGCCTCGATGGTGGTGCGGGCGATGGCGTAGCCTGCAGCTGATGCGGCGGCGTTCATGGCGCTCTGATCCGGGCCGCTGACCTCGCGCGTCGCGCCGCAGCAGTCGCAGATCAGGAAGGCGGCGGCATGGGCGGCGTCGCCGTCGTCGGTGCAGGCGACATAGGCGCTGATGGAGGCGATGCGGTGGGCCATGCCCAGTCGCTCCAGAAACTCCAGCGCGCGATAGACGGTCGGCGGCTTGGCGGCCTGACCGTCCTCGCCGAAACGCGCGATCAGGTCATAGGCCTTCACCGGCTCGCCCGTTTCCAGCAGCAGGGCCAGAACCCGGCGGCGCTGGGCGGTCATGCGCTCGCCCCGCTGGACCGCGCGCGCCTCGGCCGCCGCCAGGGCGCGATCCAGCGCGCCGCCGTTCAGGCCGGAATGGTCGTGATCGTGATCGCAGGCGGAACCCATGCGCTACAGCTAATGGCTGGCGTCCCCTACTGCAACCGACGCATCGCGGGTTTGCCGGTTGGGCGGGGTTGGGCTAGAAGGCGCGCCTCCGATCTCCAACCAGAGCGTCCTCGCTTCATGACCGACACGAACAACTCGCCGCTCGAAGGCAACGTCCTCTTCTACACCAACCCCGAGCCGCTGGATCAGACCATCCACGGCGGCCTGGGCGTCAACCCGAGCGACAAGCCCTACGCCTTCGTGGCCCAGACGAATGTCGTGCCGCTGACGGTGACCGAGTTCTCGGCCGCCGCCCTGTCCTATCCGATCATCTTCACCGGCGAGAACCGCCAGCCGGTGGCCGTGATGGGCCTGCGCCAGAACGAGAACCTGTTCGTCGCCGACGACGGCGAGTTCCGCGGCGACGCCTATGTGCCGGCCTATGTGCGCCGCTATCCGTTCGTCTTCGCCGACGACAAGCAGAACCAGCGCCTGATCCTGTGCATCGACCGCGGCGCCTCGATCGTCGCCGAGGGCGGCCAGAATCCGCTGTTCGTCGATGGCCAACCCAGCGACTACACCAATATGGCGATGGAGTTCTGCAACAACTTCGAGCAGGAGCGTCTGCGCACCGAAGGCTTCATGACGCTGATCAACGAGTTGGACCTGCTGGACATTCGCGAGGCCCACTTCACGCCTCGCAACCCCGACGGCACGCCGGGCGAGCCGCAGAAGCTGGCCGAATACTATGCGGTGTCGGAAGACAAGCTGCGCGCCCTGCCCGCCGAGAAGCTGGTCGAGCTGCGCGACAACGGCGCCCTGGGCCAGATCTACGCCCACCTGGTGTCGCTGATCGGTTGGGATCGCCTGATCGCCCTGGCCGTGCTGCGCCAGGCGCCGACGACCGTCAACTAAGTCGACGACGCTTCAAGACGATCAGCCCCGCCGGTTCCGCCGGCGGGGCTTTTCGTGGGCTCAACGCCGCGAGAACAGCGCCCGCGTCAGGCAGGAAAAGACTAGCCGCCCCGCCTCGTCCAACAGGTCGTGGGAGGCGATGACGATGCCCTTTTCGTCGCCGACCGGATCCTTGCCCATCACCGTCATCCGCCCACGCAGCAGCTCGCCGGCGGGCGGATTGCGCATGTAGCGCAGGCCGTCGACGGCCAGGACCTTGGTCTGGGCCCAGCCGCCGGACTTGTCGGCCGCCAGCCGGCTCCACAGCACATAGACCATGGCGTCCGGTGCGCCGTAGGCGACGTCCCAGCCCGGCGAGAACCGCTCGATGAAGACGTCCAGCGCCGCCTGATCGACGGCGCAGGCGCCCAGCGGCACGACCTGACCCACTTCCAGGTCTTCGAAATGGACGTGCAGCGGATCGCTCATGGACGGACCTTCGGCTTCAGGCGGGTTCTTCGGAAACGCGAACCAGCAGCTTGCCGTCGTGATCGCCGGTGAACAAGCGGTTCAACGAATCCACCGCGCCGTCCAGGCCGTCATCGACGTGAACCTTCCACTTCACCCGCCCGTCCGCCAGCCACGGCCCCATCTCGGCGACCATCTCGCGGGCGCGCGGAGCATAGTCCAGAACCAGGAAACCCTGGACCTGAAGACGGTGGGTGATGATGCGCGCGAAGTTCGGCGACGGCGGCGCCTTGGTCGCATTGTAGGAAGACACCAGGCCGCACACCGCCATCCGGCCGTGAACCTTCAGCCGGTTGAAGACGGCGATCATGATGTCGCCGCCGACATTCTCGAAGTTCAGATCGACGCCGTCGGGGGCCAGACGGTCCAGCGCCTCGCCCACATCCTCGTTCTTGTAGTCGATGGCGGCGTCGAACCCGAGTTCGTCGGTCAGCCAGGCGCATTTCTCAGGACCCCCGGCGATACCGATGACGCGGCATCCGCGCTGTTTGGCGATCTGGCCGGCGATGGAGCCGACGGCGCCGGCCGCCGCCGAGATGACGATGGTCTCGCCCTCCTTGGCCTTGAGCACATCGGTGATGCCGAAATAGGCGGTCAGGCCGGTCATGCCGAGCACCGACATATTGGCCGTCAGCGGCAGGCCCGGCGCGCGGTGGACGGGGCGAAGGCCGCCTTCAGGCACGACGGCGTAGTCGGCCCAGCCACCCGAGGTCGGCATGACTACGTCGCCGGACTTGAAGCGGCTGGACCGCGAGGCCTCGACCACGCCCAGGGTCAGGCCGCGCATGACCTCGCCCAGGCCCACCGGCGGCAGATAGCCTTCGGAATCGTTCATCCAGGTGCGGTTGGTCGGGTCCAGCGACAGATAGACGGTGCGGACCAGCACCTCGTTTTCCTTCAGGTCGGGGATGGCCGTCTCGACCAGTTCGAGGTCGCCGGGCTGGATCAGCCCCTTGGGGCGCTGGCGCAGCACCCATTGTCGGTTCGTCTTGCCGTTCGTCGAGGCCATGCGCGTTTCTCCCGTGGGTTTTCTTTGAGCGCCACCTTGGCCCCGGCGCGCGCGGCGGTCGAGCCATGACCAAGAAAAAAGCGGCCCTTGCGGACCGCTTTGAAGTGGCATCATCGAGAATGAGGCGCGGAGGCGGCATGATCGGCTATCGCTGATCAAGTCGGGGGGCGTCGCCGCCTCCGCATCCCGATAACGACGAGACGGAACGCGGGTTCCCCGACGGTTGCGACTTTTCCTGTCGACCCAAAAGAAAAGGCCCCGTCGCGGATGCGAACGGGGCCTCTTTGTCGTCTGAAAGACGGGCTGCGGCTTTACGCCGCTTCTTTCTGACGCGAAGGATGGAAGAACAGCGCCTGGCTGATCGCCGCCTTCACCGTTTCCGGCTGGAACGGCTTTGTGATCAGGAAGGTCGGCTCGGGACGCTCGCCGGTCAGCAGGCGTTCCGGGAAGGCGGTGATGAAGATCACCGGCACGTCCAGCGTCTTCAGGATGTCCTTGACCGCGTCGATGCCGGACGAACCGTCGGCCAGTTGGATGTCGGCCAGAACCAGACCCGGCTTGTGGCGGGCGACGGCGTCGATGGCTTCGTCATGCGTCGTGGCGGTGCCGGTGACGCGGTGACCCAGTTCCTTGACCAGGCTCTGGATGTCGGCCGAAATGATAGCCTCGTCCTCGATCACCAGCACGTCCGTCGCCAGTTCGGCGTCGATGTCGGACTGGGCGTCGGCGATCAGGCGTTCGACGTCGCGCGGATCGGCGGACAGGATCTGGGCGGCTTCCGAAGGGGTGAAACCTTCCAGAGCAGTCAGCAGGAAGGCCTGACGCGAACGGGGCGCGATACGCAGCAGACGCTGCGAGGCGTCATTGCCCGTGGTCTCCAGCATGCCGGTCTCCAACTGGGCGCCGGTGGACGACCAGATGGCGTGGAAGACATGATACAGGGCCACGCGCGGCGTCATGTCGGCCGACAGCTGCTGCTCACCAGCCGCCAGGGCCTCAAGGGCGACACGGACGTAATTGTCGCCGGTGGATTGGTCGCCGGTCAGCGCACGGGCGTAACGGCGCACATAAGGCAGGTGCGGCGCAAGTCTGGCCAGAAGGCTCATTCAGATAGTCCCCGACAAATCTCCGCCGTCCCAGCAATGGAAGGCGCTACAGCGGGTCTAAACGTATCATACGCGTCACGGTTCCGCAGTTTGGACAAAGCTTGAGCGTAAAATCGCCATCGCACAGGAACCCCGGCGCGGGGACGACGTTATCGGCGGGCATCTCTGCGAAGACCGTTGGGTGGGCGTGTTCTGTCTATGATTGATTCTACCGACTCCTCGCGCCCCAAGGGCGCCGAAAACAAGGGGGAGGCCGGGCTTGAAGAAGCTCGCCTTCGTCAGCAGGCCATCGGCGTAAAGCTGCGGCACATGTTCGACGAGGTCGTCAACGAACCCGTCCCCGACGAGTTTCTCGACATCCTGAAGCGCGCCGACGCCAAGGCGGCGGATGGCGCCGCATGAGTACGTCTCGCCTGGGGGCCGCCCCCAAGCCCGCCTCGGCCGACGACGAAGGCTTCAAGCGCGAACTGGTGGTGCTGATCCCGCATCTGCGCGCCTTCGCCCGCACACTGACCGGTGATCCGACCGCCGCCGACGACCTGGCGCAGGACGCGATGATGAAGGCGTGGGACGCCCGCGCCTCCTATCAGATGGGCACGAACATGAAGGCTTGGACCTTCATGATCCTGCGCAATCAGTTCTATTCCGAGAAGCGTCGCTCGTGGCGTCAGTCGCAGCTGGATCAGGAAGCCGCCGAGCGGACCCTGGTCGCCGTGGACGATCCCGAGGCGCCCGTCGCGCTGGACGAACTGCGTCAGGCCCTGAAGACCCTGCCCGAAGAACAGCGTGAAGCCCTGATCCTGGTCGGCGCCGGCGGCTTCGCCTACGAAGAAGCGGCCGAAATCTGCGGCTGCGCGGTCGGCACGGTGAAGAGCCGCGTCAGCCGGGCGCGTCGCGCGCTTGCGGCCACGCTTGAAAAAGGCGGCTACGGCCGCGACGGAAAGGCGGCGGGCGACGCCATGCGCTCCATCCTGGGCGAGGCCGACAGGCTGGCCGGCGCCCGGAGCTGACCTGCGGTGAATGAGACGACCAGAGACGCCTCAAGGCCGCGCCTCGGTCGCACGTGGAATACGGACCGGTTTCAGGGCATTCGCTTTCGGCTGGGCGCGGCCATGGCCATGGCCCTGCTGCCGATCTTCGTCCTCAGCTTGATCCAGACCCAGGCGGATTTCCGCCGGCAGGCCGAGGACCGACAGGTCGACCTGCAACTGGCGGCCGAGCGCAGCGCCTCCAGCGCCAAGGCCCAGCTGGACAGCGCCCAGGTTCTGTTGCGCGCGCTCAGCCCCGATGCGCTCGGCCCCTATTGCGCGCCCCGCCTGACCGCGCTTGTCGGACGGCTGGAAGGTTATGAAGGCCTCTATCGCATAAGTCCGACCGGCGAGGCGGTCTGCGCCTCCGGCCGCACGGACGGGCTGCGTTCCGGCGTCGCGCCGGCCGCACAGGCCACATGGTTCCAGCGTCTGCGCAACGGCGAGGAACTGGTCGTGGTGCGCGCGTCAGACGGAGCCGGTTATCAAGGCGCGCTGATCGTGGCGACCCGCGCCGAGCGGCCGATGGGCCGGTTCGACGGGGCCATGGTCGCCGTCATTCCCCTGTCCGCCCTGCAACCCGACATCGGCGACCCCGCTCTGCCATCGGGCGCCGAGGCCGCGTTGACCGACGGCGCCGGCCGCATCCTGACCGCCAGTGATCCCGATGTCTTCAAGCTTGCCGACGGCGACGACATCGCCGGCTGGGTCGCGCGAGCGCGCGACCAGGGTTCGGCCGTGTTCGAGGCCAAGGACGTTCAGAACCACCGACGCGACTATGCCGGTGCGGCGCTGGCGGGCGGAGACCTCTACGCCCTGCTGTCGGCGCCGGCGCCCGGCCTGCTGTCCTGGGCGCGGCTGAACCCGATCGGAACGTTGCTGCTGCCCCTGGGCGCCTGGTTGACGGCGTTCGCGGCGGTGATGCTGCTGTCTGAGCGCATCTTCATCCGCTGGCTGGACTATCTGGAGCGGGTCGCCGCCATCTATGCGCGCGGTCGGTTCTCGGTGCGGCCTCTTCAGGCGATGAACGCCCCGGCTGAAATCCGCACCATGGCCCGCACTCTGGACGAAATGGCCGAGGCCATCACGGTTCGAGATCGGGAGCTGACCGACGCCCTGGCGGAGAAGGACGCGCTGATGCGCGAGATCCACCACCGGGTGAAGAACAACCTTCAGATCATCTCTTCCCTGCTGTCGATGCAGCAGCGCGCCCTGACCGACGCCCCGGCCAAGGCGGCTCTGGGCGATACGCGTCAGCGCATCTCGGCCCTGGCCCTGATCTATCGCACCCTCTACCAGAGCAACGACATCCGCCACGCCGATGCGCGTGAGTTCCTTAACGAACTGGTGGGGCAGTTGGTCGCCAGCGAGGCCACCCGCGGCCCGGTCGTCATCAGTTCGGTCGATGCGGATTCGCTTCACGTCGATCCCGACAAGCTGGCGCCCCTGGCGCTGTGGCTGGTCGAGGCGGTGACCAACGCACAGAAGCACGCCTTCGCCGGCAGCGGCGGTGAGTTGAAGGTCCGCTTCCGGGTCCAGGGCGAAACGTCCGTGCTTGAAGTCGAGGACGACGGACCCGGCGCCCAGGCCGGGGCTGAGGTCGGCGTGGGTCGCACCCTGATGAGCGCCTTCGCCAAACAGTTGCGGGGCGAGACCGATTTCATCACGCCCCGCGGCGGCGGCACCATCGCCCGCATGACCTTCGCCACGCCCGAGGCCTTGGCGCCGGTCGATCCGGCGGACAAGACGTCCAGCAACGGAACCGGAGCCGTGGCGTCGCGTTGATGCAGCAAGACCGGCGGAGTTTCACCCCGGCTAACCTTCGGAGTTTTCTCATGCGCAAGATTTTCGTTCTGGTCGCCGCCGCCGCCGCCCTGACCACCGCCGCCTGCAACACAGTCGAAGGCGTGGGCCGCGACACCCAGGCCGCCGGCCAAGCCGTCACCGGCGCCGCCCAAGACGCCAAGAACTAATCGACGGCCGCAGCCCTCGGCTGCATCGTCGGACTTGCAAGGCCCCGCATCGTCGGGGCCTTGTTCGTTTCAGGACTGCGAGAGGAGCTTTTGAGTGAACCATACCGCCCGCCAATCCGGCCTTGCGCTGCTGCGCCAGTACGCCCTGATCGCCGGAGAGCCCATCCTTGCGAACGGTGCAGGCATCGCCGTCGATGATCCGGCGACCGGAGAGATCATCGGCCATGTTCCCGACATGAGCGTCGCCGAAACCGAACGGGCGATCGCGGCGGCGGCGGAGACGTTCAAGACCTGGTCCCGGAGCGACCCTCATGAGCGCGCCGCCTTCCTGCGAAAATGGGCGGCGTTGATCGACGACAACGTCGAAGGTCTGGGCGCGTTGATGGCGCTGGAGAACGGCAAGCCGTTCGAGGAGGCCAAGGGCGAGGTGACCTACGCCAACGGCTTCCTGAAATGGTTCGCGGGCCAGGCCGAGCGGCTGATCGGCGAGACCCAGGACAGTCCGCTGGGCCATCTGATCCTGACCTATCGTGAGGCGGTCGGACCGTGCGCATTGATCACACCGTGGAACTTCCCCGCCGCCATGCTGACGCGGAAGCTGGGCCCCGCCTTCGCCGCCGGCTGCACCGCCGTGGTCAAGCCGGCCAGCCAGACTCCCTTCACCGCCATCGCCCTTGCCGAACTGGCCTATCAGGCGGGCCTGCCCAGGGGCGCCCTGTCCATCGTCACTGGCGACGCCGCGACCATCGGCAAGGTGCTGACGGACAGCCCGGCGATCCGCAAACTGTCCTTCACCGGCTCGACCGGCGTGGGCCGCAAACTGGCGGAACAGTGCGCCCCGACGCTGAAGCGGGTGTCGATGGAGTTGGGCGGCGCTGCCCCGCTGATCGTCTTCGCCGACGCCGATCTGGATTTGGCCGTCGCCGAGACCATCAAGGGCAAGTTCAGGAACTCGGGCCAGACCTGCGTCTGTCCCAACCGCGTCTATGTCGAGCGGTCGGTCGCCGAGACCTATGCCGAAAAACTCGCGGCGGAAGTCGCAAAGATCAACGTCGGGAACGCTTTCGAAGAGGGCGTGAAGGTTGGGCCACTGATCGAGGACAAGGCCATCGACAAGGTCGAGAAACACGTGGCGACGATCAAGGCCGACGGCGGCAAGGTGCTGACCGGCGGCTCGCGCCATGAGCTGGGCGGCCGCTTCTTCCAGCCGACCGTCACCTTGGGCGGGAACGACGCACTGTTCCGCGAGGAAGAGACGTTCGGTCCGATGATCCCCGTTTTCGCCTTCGATACCGAGGAGGAGGTTCTGGAGAAGGCCAACGCCAGCGATTACGGCCTGGCCTCCTATCTGTTCACCCGCGACCTGGACCGGGCCATGCGGTTTTCGCGTCGGATCGAGGCGGGAATGTGCGGCGTCAATACGGGCCTGATCTCCACCGCCGTCGCCCCGTTCGGCGGGGTCAAGCAGTCGGGCTATGGCCGCGAGGGTTCGATCCACGGGATCGACGAATATGTGGACATCAAGACGGTGACGCTGGCGCTGCGGTGATCAGACCGTCAGGGAAATCCCGCCGACGTTCAGGTCTTTGCCCGCATCGTCCACGGCCTTGAGTGCATCGGCTCGGTCATTCGTTTTGACAAGTCGGCCGCCGTCATCGGCCGCCGCCTTTTCCGCATCGTCAGCATCGCGGGTCTCGGCTCCATCGGGCTTTTGAGCGGCGGCCTGTTTGGCCATGGCCTTGATCTGGTTGACCAGACTGCGGACGTCGGTCAGGAATTCGCGGTCCGCCTGGATTGCTGCGCCGCGACGCGACGCATCGGCGAACCGGGCGTCCGCGTCCTGCGCCATGCGTTGATAGGGGTTGGCCTCGGGAGATCCGGCCGGCTCGCCGGCGGGAGCTTCCCTCTCGCCCTCGCCTGATTTTGCACTGTCTGCTGTGGAGACCGTCTGCACCGCTTGTGAGTTGGCGCTGGCTTCACCCTCGACGCTTGCAGAGACAGAGGCGGCGCTCGGATCAGCCGAGGCGGCGGCTGTCGCCGTCACGCCCAGATCACCGGCGGAACCGCCTGCCCCGGCATAGCTGCTGACCGCCGATTTCAGTTCACGCGCCAGCTGGGCCAGCACCTTGGGATCGACGGGACTGCTCATCCTCAGCATCTGCAGCCGGGCCTTGAGCTGATCAACGCGCTGTTTGGCGGCGGCCTTCTTCTGGTCCGAGGCGTCGGTGTTCATTTGTTTCAGCGTCGCCACCGCCGACTTGGCGTCACGCAGCCGGGCGGCGGATCGCTCGTCCGCCGCCTTCTCGCGCTGGACACGGCCCTCGTTCAGGACATTACCCATGGCGCTGGCGGACGAGACGTTCATGGGCGAAGAGTCTGGATCGCGTCGCTTAATGACCTATGAATTACGCGGCGCCTCGCCCTCGCCCTCGTCTTTTGGCATAAGCCCGCGATGAAGTTCCTCGACCAGGCCAAGATCTATATCCGCTCCGGTAACGGCGGCGCGGGCTCCGTGTCGTTCCGACGCGAGAAATTCATTCCCAACGGCGGCCCGGACGGCGGCGACGGCGGCAAGGGCGGCGACGTCTGGATCGAGTCGATGGACGGGCTGAACACCCTGATCGACTATCGCTACCAGCAGCATTTCAAGGCCCAGACCGGCCATCACGGCCAGGGTCGCCAGATGCATGGCGGCAAGGGCGACGACGTGCATCTGAAGGTGCCGGTCGGCACACAGGTTCTGGACGAGGACAAGGAAACCGTCCTGCTGGACATGGACACCCCCGGCAAGGTCGAACTGCTGCTGAAGGGCGGCAACGGCGGCTGGGGCAATGTGCGGTTCAAGGGCCCGACCAACCAGGCGCCGACCTACGCCAACCCCGGCCAGGACGGTCAGGAACGCTGGATCTGGCTGCGGTTGAAGCTGATCGCCGACATCGGTCTGGCGGGCCTGCCCAATGCGGGCAAGTCGACCTTCCTGTCGGCGGCCAGCGCCGCCAAGCCCAAGATCGCGGATTATCCCTTCACCACCCTGGCCCCTAACCTGGGGATGGTGGACCTGTCGCCTTCAGAGCGGTTCGTCATCGCCGACATCCCCGGCCTGATCGAGGGCGCCAGCGAGGGCGCGGGGCTGGGCACGCGCTTCCTGGGCCACGTCGAACGCTCGGCCAGCCTGATCCACCTGATCGACGGCACACAGGACGATGTGGCGGAGGCCTATCGCATCATCCGTGGCGAGCTTGAGGCCTATGGCGAGGGCCTGGCCGACAAGGCCGAGATCCTGGCGTTGAACAAGATCGACGCCCTGACGCCAGAGGCGCGCGATGAGAAGGCGGCCGAACTGGAAGCCGTCTCAGGTCGCCGCCCCATGCTGGTGTCCGGCGTGTCGGGCGAGGGCGTCGCCGCCCTGCTGCGCGCCGCCTGGGCCGAGGTGAAGAAGACGCGCGGCGCCCTGGCCGGCGAAGGCGACACGGATCAGATCAGCGGCTGGCAGCCCTGATCAGGCCTCCGGCGCAGGCTCAGGTTTAGGCTTGCGCCGGGCCGATTTCGGCTTGTCGGTCGTCTTGTCCTCGTCCGCATAGGGTTCGCCGTCGCCGGACAGCAGGATCGCCATCCAGCGCGACCCCTTGAACTCGGCCAGGATCGCCATGGCCATGACGGCCAGCGGCGTGGACAGGAACATGCCGATCACACCCCACATTTTGCCCCAGAAGGCCAAAGCCAGCAGCACCACCACCGGATCGATGTTCTGGTTGTCGCCCTGCATGCGCGGCTGGATGAAGTTGCCGACGACGAACAGGATCACCTGCAACCCGACCAGCAGGATGGCGGCCGGCCAGTAGCTTTCGAACTGGACAAGGGCGAACAGCGGCGGGGCCAGCCCCGCCACCGCCCCGCCCAGCACGGGGATGAAGCCAACGATGAAGATGACGAAGGTCCAGAACTCGGCGTTCTGAAGCCCCACCGCCCGCATCAGGATCCAGGCCACGACGCAGATCATCGCCCCCGTCACCGACTGCACCCAGATATAGCCCTCGACCCCGCCGCGCACGCGCTGGAACACCGCGACAGCCTCGTCGCGCTGGGCCTCCGAGGGGAACATGGCGATGATCTTGCGGCGGAACCCAACCTGGGACGCCAGCAGAAAGCCCAGATAGATCAGGACGAAGAAGGCGCCCGAGGCGATGCCCTGAACCTGGAAGGCCATCGAGGTCAGCCAGCCGCGCACATCCACGCCGTTGATCAAATCCTGGGCCGTCGGCGGATTGGCCAGCCGCACGATGCCATAGACATCGCGAATGATCTGATCGATGCGCGGGCCGATGTTCTGGGACACGCCCGACGCCTCGCCGAAGAAGCCGGCCGCGCCGTTCACGATGATGGCGATGGAGGCGAAGAAGGCCAGCACCACCAGGGTCAGGGCCGCGATCCCGGCCATACGGCTGTTCAACGGCGTGCGCGCCTCGACCGACCGCTTCACCCCGTCGATCATGATCAGCAGGAAGATGGCCATGGCCAGCGGCGTCAGGATGTCCCGCAGCCAATAGATGGCCGCTCCCGCCGCCACCGTGGCGATGATCCCGACGGCGTTGCGGGACACGGCCGAGGACGGCATGGCGACGGGGCTTTTCATGCCTGTGTTGTCGAACCGCTCGGCTTCGGCGTCAATCACTGTTCCGACCGCGTTTGGAACGCGCTAGACCTTTCTTCGAGACGCCATCGGAGATCCTCATGCCCGACGCCCTGCCCGGCCTGTTCCTCGGCCAGTCCGACGCCGACCAGCCGGAAAGCCTGTTGTTCAACCGCGCCAACCGCCACGGCGTCGTCGCCGGCGCGACCGGAACGGGCAAGACGGTCACACTTCAGATCATGGCCCAAGGGTTCTCCGACGCCGGGGTGCCGGTCTTCTGCGCCGACGTGAAGGGCGACCTGTCGGGCATTTCGCAGGTGGGAACCCCGAACGAGAAACTGATCGCCCGCGCGACCGAGATGGGACTGACCCTGACGCCGCGCGCCGCGCCGACGGTCTTCTGGGATCTGTATGGCCAGAAGGGCCATCCGATCCGCACCACCGTGTCCGAGATCGGCCCGGTGCTGATGGCGCGGATGCTGAACCTGAATGACGTGCAGGAAGGCGTGCTGACCGTCGTCTTCCACGTCGCCGACAAGGAGGGCCTGCTGCTGCTGGACCTCGACGATCTGCGCAGCCTTCTGGTCTATGTCGGCGAGAACGCCGAGCGGATCGGACGCGAGGTCGGCAATGTCGCCCCCGCCTCCATCGCCGCCATCCAGCGCTCGCTGCTGCAGGTCGAGCAACAGGGCGGCGACGCCTTCTTCGGCGAACCGGCCTTGAAGCTGGAAGACATGATCCGCGTCGGTCTGGACGGACGGGGCCAGGTCAATGTGCTGGATTCGACCCGGCTGATGAACAGTCCGCGCCTGTATGCGGCTTTCCTGCTATGGTTGCTGTCGGAACTGTTCGAGCAACTTCCAGAGGTGGGCGACCCGGAAAAGCCGCGCCTGGTCTTCTTCTTCGACGAGGCCCACCTGCTGTTCAACGACGCCCCGCGCGCCCTGCTGGAAAAGGTCGAACAGGTGGTGCGGTTGATCCGGTCCAAGGGGGTCGGCGTCTATTTCGTCACCCAGAACCCGGCCGATATTCCCGACAGCGTCCTGGCCCAGTTGGGCAACCGCATCCAGCACGCCCTGCGCGCCTATACGCCGTCGGAACAGAAGGGACTGAAGGCCGCTTCGCAAAGTTTCCGCGCCAACGCCGCCTTCGACACGGCCGAGGCCATTCAGGGTCTGGGCGTGGGCGAGGCCCTGGTTTCGGTGCTGGACGAGAAGGGCGCGCCCACCATCGTGGCTCGCACCAAGATCCGCCCGCCGGCGTCACGCCTGGGTCCGGCGACCGACGCCGAGCGCGCGGCGATCATGGCTGCCAGTCCCGTGCGCGGCCTCTACGATCAGGTTCTGAACCGCGAATCCGCCGCCGAAATCCTGGCCAACCGCCACGGCGCCGCCGATCAGGCAGCGGCTCAGGCGAAGGCCCAGGTCGAGGCCGACAAGGCCGCTCAGGTTCAGGCCAGGGCCGATGAGAAGGCGGCCCAGGCTCAGGCCCAAGCTCAGGCTCAGGCTAAGGCGCAGGCTCAGGCCGATGCGCGGGCCGCGCGCGCGACAGCGACCCCGGCCCGTCGGTCCACGCGTGAAACACCGATCGAGGCCATGACCAAGTCGGTCCTTCGCACCGCCGGATCGACCCTGACCCGCGAACTGATGCGCGGCCTGCTGGGCGGGTTGAAGCGGCGCTAGGTTCCGCGCGGGGTCTTGCAACGGGGCGGGGGCGAGCGCATCTCCCGCCCATGTTCATCCAGACCGAACCCACGCCCAATCCGAACGTGCTGAAGTTCCTGCCCGGCCGCGACGTGTCGCCGGCCGCCGCGCTGGAGTACCGCAACATCGATGAGGCGACGGCCTCTCCTCTGGCAGAGGCCCTGTTCGAGGTCGAAGGCGTCGACGGCGTCTTCTTCGGCGCCGACTATGTGTCGGTCACCCGCCAACCCCAGGGGCCGGAATGGTCGGAGATGAAGGCGCCGATCCTGGGCGTCGTCATGGATCATTTCGTCTCGGGCCAGCCGCTGACGCGCGGCGCGAGCGTCGAGGCCGACGGTCATGCCGAGGACGACAGCGAGATCGTCGCCGAGATCAAGGCACTGCTGGACAGCCGCATCCGCCCGGCCGTGGCCCAGGACGGCGGCGACATCCTGTTTGATTCCTTCGATGAATCGACAGGCGTTCTGAACCTGCGGATGCGCGGCGCCTGCGCCGGCTGCCCGTCTTCATCGGCCACGCTGAAGGCCGGCGTCGAGCAGATGATGCGCCACTATGTGCCGGAAGTGACGCGGGTCGAGCAGACCCTCTGATCGACCGGACGGTTTTCGTCCTCGCCAGACACGTTGCCGGGCGCCATCTTGAGTTGATGCCCCGCTTCGTTCCCGACCCTGAAGTTCTCCGCCTCGGCGAAGCCCTCGCCGCCCTGCGCCGCGAGCGCGGCCTGTCGCAGGCCGAGGCGGGCGCGCGACTGAACATGACCAGCCAGGGTTGGGGCCTGTATGAGGCCGGTCGCCGTCCCGGCCTGTTTCGACCCGATGTCCAACGCCGCCTGACCGGCGCTCTGGACTCCAGCCCCGAAGCCCTTGCCCTGCTGCTATCCGACGAGGCCGATCGACCGACAGCGGTCGATCCGAACGGCGTCGAAAACAGCGGACGCCCCTTCGACGGGCTATCGCGCGCACCGAACCGTATTGAAGTTCGTGACGACCACCTGTCACCTTGGGCCGAACCCGGCGTCGTTCTGGAGTTCGAACCGGGGATGCAGCCGCGCCAGGGGCAGGGCTGCGTGATAGAGATGGCCGATGGGACGATGCGTGTGCGGCTATTCGAGCGGACGGATGCTCAAGAGATGCACGTGCGCGGCGCCGGAAAGCTCGATCAAGCCGAGATCATCGACCGTCACCTCATCGTGCGAACATCGGCGGTCGTCGCCCGACTGGAGCGATGAAACGAAAACGTTGCATTCTCGGTAAGGTTGTGAAATCGTCTTTCTATGGAAAAGACGGATAGCGTTTCTCGCAAGAAGGCCCGCGCCGTGGAGCCTCTGGATGCTCTGGTCGGGAGGCGCATTGCGTCGCGGCGAACGGCCTTGGGTCTATCGCAGACGGCGCTGGGCGCGATGGTCGGCGTCAGTTGTCAGCAGCTTCAAAAATACGAGGGTGGGCGCAATCGCATTTCTGCGGCGCGCCTGCATCGGCTGGCTCTGGCCTTGGGCCTGCCCGTCGAGGCCTTCTTTCCGGATCGTCCTGAACCGGCCGAAAGCGCCGAACTAATCATGATCCGATCCCTGGCCGTAACGGCTGAGGGACGGGCGATGGCCGACGGGTTTTCCCGCATCGACGACCGCGCCGTGCGGCAAGCCTTGACGCGACTGGTGGAGGTTCTCGCCAGAGCGGCCTAGAAGGCCGCTCATGAGACTTCTGGTGATCGATACGGCGCTGGGCGCCTGCACGGCGGCGGTGTTCGAGGACGACCGCCCTCTGGCCGTGCGGTTCGAGCCGATGACCAAGGGACATCAGGAGCGGCTGGGCGGTCTGGTTCGCGATGCGATGGCCGAGGCGGGCGGCGGTTTCGATAGTCTGGACCGGATCGGCGTGACCGTCGGACCGGGATCGTTCACCGGACTTCGCGTCGGTCTGGCCTTCGCCCAGGGACTGGGCGCGGCGCTGGATCGGCCGGTTGTAGGTCTATCCGCCCTGGACGCCCTCGCGGCCTCCTCGGATGCCGTTACGGGGCCGGTCGCCGCCTTGATCGACGCCAGACGCGGTCAGGTTTACGCGCGGCTGTTCGCCAATGGCGAGCCTCTCGGACCCGACAAAGCCCTGTCGCTAGGCGACGCGGCGGGCCGGATCGCCGATCTTGGCCCCGACATCGCCCTCGTGGGCAACGGCGCTGCGGTTCTGGTTGAGGCCCATCCCAATCTGAAGTTCGCAAGCCGGGACGACCGCGTCGCGCCGTCGCCAGAGGCGCTGGCCCGGCTGAGCGCCGCCGCCGATCCGGCGGTTCACCTGCCGCGCCCGCTCTACCTGCGCGCACCCGACGCGACCCCGCCCAGCCGCCTGCCAGGCCAGCCGCGCCAACCGGCGTCATGACCGCTCCCGATCCGCACACTCTCGCCGCCCTTCATGCCGAGGCGTTCGCGGCGCCATGGAGCGGGATCGAGTTTGCGGACCTTCTGTCCCATACCGGGGTCTTCGTCGTCGCGGAACCCGACGGCTTCATCCTGATTCGCGTCGTGCAGGACGAGGCCGAAATCCTGACCTTGGCGGTGCGTCCGTCTGCGCGCCGAACAGGGCTGGGCCGTCGCCTGGTCGAACTCGGCGCCGTCACGGCGGCGCGGGCGGGGGCATCGCGATTGTTCCTGGAAGTCTCCGAGGACAACCTCGCCGCCCGCGCCCTGTACGACCGCTCTGGATTTACCCAGATCGGCAGTCGAAAGGCCTATTACGCCGCCGCCGACGGGTCTCGGACGGATGCATTGGTGATGAGCCGCGATCTCTGTGTGGATCAGGCCAACGTGCCGCTTCCCTGATGCGATCCGAGCCCCTATTCTAGGGTCATGGACCGGATCGAAAAACTCTGCGCCGACCGCGGCATGCGTATGACCGAACAGCGTCGGGTGATCGCCCGCGTGCTGTCGAACGCCGAAGACCACCCCGATGTCGAGGAGCTGTACCGTCGCGCCTCGGCCATCGACCCGCACATCTCCATCGCCACCGTCTATCGCACCGTGCGCCTGTTCGAAGAGGCGGGCGTGGTCGAGAAGCATGACTTCGGCGACGGCCGCAGCCGCTATGAAGAGGCGGGCGACGATCACCACGACCACCTGATCGACACCAAGTCGGGCGAGGTGATCGAGTTCTTCGACGCCGAGATCGAGCGGTTGAAGTCCGAGATCGCGGAACGGCTGGGCTTCCAGCTGATCGGCCACAAGCTGGAGCTTTACGGCGTGGCGATCGAGGGCGCCGAGCCGTCCAAACGCGAAGGCCTGATCTTCACCCGCCACGCCGCGCGGGTCGATCCCGCCGACGTGGATGCCGGCTGAACGCCCGTCTTGTCGGGGCGCGTGCGGGCGATCATAAGCCCGCAATGACTGAGACCCTGGTTCCAACGGCAGAAGCGATGGCGGCGCCCGAAAAGCGCCTGTTCATCAAGACCTACGGCTGTCAGATGAACGTCTATGACTCGGAGCGCATGGCCGATGTGCTGCGCCCGCTGGGCTACGCGACGACCGACGATGTTAAGGCCGCCGACTTCGTCATCCTGAACACCTGCCACATCCGCGAGAAGGCGGCCGAGAAGATCTATTCCGAGCTCGGCAAGCTGCGCGAGATGCGCGACGTCCGGCGCGAAACGGGTGGCGACCTGACCATCGCCGTCGCCGGCTGCGTCGCCCAGGCGGAGGGCGAGGAGATCATGCGCCGCCAGCCGGCGGTCGATATCGTCGTCGGCCCCCAGGCCTATCACCAGCTGCCCGAACTTCTGACCCGCACGGCGCGGGCGCGGGGCGAGCGGATCGGCGCCGACTTCGCCCCCGACGACAAGTTCGACGCCCTGCCCGCCGCCCGCTTCACCGAGGGACCGACCGCCTTCCTGACGGTGCAGGAGGGATGCGACAAGTTCTGCACCTTCTGCGTCGTGCCCTATACGCGCGGCGCCGAATGGTCGCGTCCGATGACCTCGGTGCTGGAGGAGGCGCGCCAACTGGCCGGACGCGGCGTGCGCGAGGTCACGCTTTTGGGCCAGAACGTCAACGCCTATGACGGCGAACGGCCGGACGGGAAGAAGGCGACCCTGGCGGAACTCGCCTATGCCCTGGCCGATATTCCTGGCCTGGACCGGATCCGCTATACGACCAGCCATCCCAACGACATGGCCGACGAACTGATCGCCGCGCACGGCGAGCTGGACGCCCTGATGCCCTATCTGCACCTGCCGGTTCAGGCGGGGTCTGACCGCATCCTGCGGGCGATGAACCGCAAACACGGCCGCCAGAAGTATTTCGACCTGATCGACCGCATCCGCGCCGCGCGGCCCGACATCGCCATCGCGGGCGACTTCATCGTCGGCTTCCCCGGCGAGACGGACAAGGAGTTCGAGGACACCTTGGATCTGGTGCGGCGTGTGAACTACGCGGGGGCCTTCGCCTTCGCCTATTCGCCGCGTCCGGGCACTCCCGCCGCCGGCATGGGCAAACAGGTCGAGCCGGAAGTCGCCAAGGAGCGGCTGCATCGTCTGATCGCCCTGCTGACCGAACAGCAAACCGCCTTCAATGAACTTCAGACGGGCCGGATCTTGAATGTGCTGTTCGACAAGCCCGGCCGACACGGCCACCGTCGCCAAGCGATAGGTCGATCCCCATATCTGCAATCGGTCCATGTCGACGACGCGGATCATCTGATCGGACAGATCGTTCCGGTCGAGATCGTTGCGGGCCAGCAAAACAGTCTGTCGGGCCGGCTCATAGCAGACGGGCTCAAGCAGCCGAGCCCCGCGGGCTCGGCGCTAGCCCAAAAAGAAAAGGCTGCTTGATGGCACGTGAGTCCGAATTCGTTCCTTTGAATGACGCCGAACTGCGTGCGGTCGTCGGGCCGAACAGCCGTCACGTCGCCCTGATCGAGGACGCCTTCAAGGTGCTGGTCGAGGCGCCGGGCGGCGGGGTCTCCGTCAACGGCGGCACGCGCGACCGCACCGACGCGCGCCAGGTCATCGAGGACCTGGCCAAGCGTGCGGCCCTGGGCGCCGAAGTCACCGAGGCGGATGTGCGCGCGGCCCTGGGTCAGGCGCGGGGCGGCAAGGGCACGCCGGGCATGGCGGCGGCGGGCGTGTCGCTTCCGGGCGGCAAGCGCGGCTCCATCGTGCCCAAGACCAAGGCGCAGGCCGCCTATCTGGACATGCTGGGCCGATGCGAACTGTCGTTTGGCGTCGGCCCGGCCGGCACCGGCAAGACCTTCCTGGCGGCGGCATATGGCGCGTCGCTGTTGCGGCGGGGGCAGGTGGACCGTCTGGTCATCACCCGCCCGGCGGTCGAGGCGGGCGAGAAGCTGGGTTTCCTGCCCGGCGATCTGAACGAGAAGGTCGATCCCTATCTGGCCCCGATCTGGGAGGCGCTGAACGACATCCTGGGGCCTGAGGACGTGCAGCGTCGCCGCGACAAGGGCGAGATCGAAGCCGCCCCCATCGCCTTCATGCGCGGCCGCACCCTCAGCCACGCCTTCGTCATCGTCGACGAGGCCCAGAACACCTCGCGCCTGCAGATGAAGATGGTGCTGACGCGCCTGGGCGAGGGCGCGCGGATGGTGGTCACGGGCGACCCGTCGCAGATCGACCTGCTGAACCCGCGCGACTCCGGCCTGGCCCACGCCCTGCGGATCCTCGACGGGGTCAAGGGCGTCGGCATCCTGAAGTTCGAAGCCTCGGACGTGGTGCGCCACGCCATGGTCGAGCGGATCGTGCGCGCCTATGACGCCGATGCTGAAAAGGGCCGCCCGGCCCCGGTTGCCGAAGACCCCGCATGATCGAGATTGAAGTCGAGGCCGAGGCCTGGACCGGCGCCCTGCCGGAAACGGAAGCCGTCGTGGAACGGGCGGCGCTCGCTGCGCTGGGGAAGGTCGAGGGCGACATCGTCGTCCTGCTGACCGACGACGAAAGCGTGCGCGAGCTGAACGCCCGGTTTCGCGACAAGGACAGGCCGACCAATGTCCTGTCGTTTCCCGCGCCGGAAAACGCCGCGCCGCATCTGGGCGACATCGTCCTGGCCTACGGCGTCTGCGCAACCGAGGCCGAGGCGCAGGGCAAGACCCTGGCCGATCATCTGAGCCATCTGGTCGTCCACGGCGTGCTGCATCTGCTGGGCCGCGACCACGAGGACGACGCCGAGGCCGAAGAGATGGAGGCCGAGGAGCGCGAGATCCTGGCCCAGATCGGCGTCGCCGACCCCTATTTAGCCGAGCAGGACTGACCGATGTTTCCCGACGCCCTGCTGGACCGTTTCGCCGCCCCGATCCGCGCCATGCCCGACAAGAAACGCGCCCTGACCTGGCGGCTGATCCGCATCGCCCTGGCGCTGCTGGCCGGGGCCGGGACCGCTTTTGCGCATCCACCGTTCGGCGTGTTGATCGGCTTGTTGGGTTATCCGCTGCTGATGATCCTGTCGGAGCGTTCGGACACAGTGCGCGGCGCCTTCTGGATGGGGTGGCTGGCCGGCTTCGCCTATTTCTTCATCGGCTGCTGGTGGGTGGCCGAGGCCTTTTTCGTCAATCCCGAACAGGCGTGGATGGCGCCCTTCGCCGCCAGCCTGCTGCCCGCCGGCCTGGGCCTGTTCTGGGGAACGGCGACGGCGCTATATCGCCGCTGGGCGCGGCTGGGCGCGGTGCGGGTGCTGTTGTTCGCGGCCCTGTTCTGCGCCGCCGAATGGCTGCGGGGCCATGTGCTGACCGGCTTTCCGTGGAACCCGGCCGGAGCGACCTGGCGCGCGGGCGGCGGCATGTCCCAGTTCGCCTCGGTGGTCGGCGTCTATGGACTGAGCCTGGTCACGGTCGCGGCGACCGCTGCCTTCGCGCCGCTGATCGGACCCGGCGCCAAGCGCAGCCGCCTGATCTCCGCCGGCCTGGGGGCGCTGGCCCTGATCGCCGTCGGGACGTTCGGCGCCGTCAGGCTGGCGCAGGCCGACCTGCAGTTCACCGACACCGTCGTGCGTCTGGTCCAGGCCGATGTGAAGCAGGAGACCAAATGGTCGCCCGACGCCTATCGCTCCATCGTCGATCGGTATGTCGCCCTGACGGGTCAGGCGGCGGCACGCACGCCCAATGTCGTGGTCTGGCCCGAGGGCGCCCTGCCCGCCTCGGCCAACGACGTCTTCGCCTCGCCGGACGCCCAGGCCATCGCCGGCGCCTTGCGGCCCGGACAGACCCTGCTGATGGGGCTGGCGCGCGGCGAGCCGGACCTGACCGCGCCGGAGGGCGGTCGTTACTACAACAGCCTGTTCGCCCTGGCCGACGAAGGCGGGGCGGGCCTGAGGGTCGCGGCCGTCTATGACAAGCACCGGCTGGTGCCGTTCGGCGAATATCTGCCGCTGAGCGGGATCATGACCAAGGTCGGCCTGCGCAGCCTGGTGCATATGCCCAGCGACTTCTCCGCCGGACCGACGCCGGCGCCGATCCAGGTTCCGGGCGCGCCGCCGGCCCAGGTGCTGATCTGCTACGAGAGCCTCTTCCCCGGCTTCACCCCCGGCGCGGCGGGGCGGCCGGCGTGGATCGTCAACGCCTCCAACGACGCCTGGTTCGGCGCGACCTCGGGTCCGCGCCAGCATCTGAACCTGGCCAGCTATCGCGCCATCGAGACCGGCCTGCCCATCGCGCGTGCCACGCCGACAGGGATTTCGGCCATGATCGACCCCTGGGGTCGCATCGTGGACGGCCAGCGGCTGGACCCCGGCGTCATGGGCGTGATCGACGCGCCGTTGCCGCGCCCGACCGGGATCACGCCCTATGGTCGGTTCGGCGATTTCCTGTTCTTTTTCCCGACCCTAACAGCATTCATCCTGTCCTTGTGGCCTTTGATCCGGCGATCTAGGGTCCGTGCGAATCGGGCAGCGATCTGAGCAAAGAGGGGGGATGGCATGGCGCGTGACAAGGACGAGGATCCGCATCCCGTCGATCGCCATGTCGGCCGTCGCGTTCAGGAAAAGCGGCTGGACCTGGGCCTGACCCAGACCGCCCTGGCCAAGGCCGTCGGCGTCAGCTTCCAGCAGGTGCAGAAGTACGAGAAGGGCACCAACCGCGTCTCGGCCTCGAAACTGTTCGAGATGGCCGATTTCATGAAGGTGGATATCCCCTTCTTCTTCAACGGCTACGCCAACGCCCAGCCCGGCATGGCGGAAGAGGTGGCCCCCGCCTTCGACCACGAGCACAAGCCGACCAGGAACAGCGTCGAGATCACCCGCCTTGCGCCGCGCCTGCCGCCGCGCAAGCAGAAGCTGATCCTGGACATGATGCGTGAGATGCTGGGCGACGAAGAGCCCCAGCCGTAAGGTCTAGCCGACCGCCACGATCTCCGCCGACTGACCCGCCACGATCACCTCGGCGCCGACCCGCTTGCCTACGACGGCGCGGGCCAGGGGCGAGACATGGCTGACGGATCCGGCCGCCGGATCGGCCTCGTCCTCGCCCACAATACGCCAGGTCTGGGCACGGCCGTCCTCGCGCTCAATGGAGACCGACCCGCCGAACCGCACGGCCCCCTCGTCCTCGGTCGGCTCGACCAACTGGGCCGAGGCGCGACGGGCGGACCAGTAGCGCAGATCGCGCGTCGCGCGCGCCATCGCCGTGCGGTCGCTCTCGATGGACCCCTTTACCTGGGCGGCGGTATAGGCGGCGCGCGCCGAGGCCAGTTCGGCCTCGATCATCGCCAGGCCTTGCGGCGTGACCAGATTGGGGTGGGGCGAGATCGGGCGGTCCGCCAGATCGGCGGCGGTGGCCTCAAGATCTTCTTCGCGGGTGAATGCAACGCTCATGGTACGGAACATAGCGATGCGGCTGCCTATAGCCAGCGCCGCCGCAAGCGCGCAAAGCGACGCCATGCAACAGTCCCCCCGCCTGACGCCCTCCCGACATGTCCATGTGATCGGCGCCGGTCCCGCCGGACTGATGGCCGCTGAACGGCTGGCGCAGGCGGGAGCGACAGTGATCGTTCATGAACGGATGCCCTCGGTCGCCCGCAAGCTGTTGATGGCGGGGCGAGGCGGGCTGAACCTGACCCATTCGGAACCGCTGGACCGGTTCACCACCCGCTATGGCCTCGCTCAGCCGACTGCCGCCGCCTGGATCGACCGATTTCCCCCCGCCGACTTGACCGCCTGGGTCGAGGCCCTGGGGCAGGAGACCTTCGTCGGGTCCAGCGGCCGGGTGTTTCCCAAGGCGATGAAAGCCTCGCCCCTCGTCCGGGCCTGGCTGGCGCGGCTGAGCGAACTGAACGTCGAGATCCGCACCCGCTCGCGCTGGACCGGGTGGCGCGACGGCGCGCTGGCGTTCGAGACACCGGACGGCGAGCGGCTTGAGAGACCGGACGCCGTGGTTCTGGCCCTGGGCGGCGCCAGCTGGCCGCGTCTGGGTTCGGATGGGGCCTGGGCGCCGTGGCTCGAAGCGGCCGGCGCATCCGTTACGCCGTTCCGACCCGCCAATGTCGGTTTCGACGTCGCCTGGTCCCCCCTGTTCCGTGACCGCTTCGCCGGCCAGCCGCTGAAGGGCGTCGCCGTCACCCATGGCGACCGGACGGCGCGCGGGGAGGCGATGATCGCCCGCTACGGCATCGAAGGCGGCGCGATCTATGCGCTGTCCGCCGCGCTGAGGACGACGGTCGAGACGGACGGCCGCGCCGATATCCAGATCGACCTGAAGCCGGACGTGGCGGTCGGCAAGCTGACCGACCGGCTGTCGAAGCCGCGCGGCAAGGCCAGCCTGTCGAACCATCTGCGCAAGGTGGTGGGGCTGGATCCGGCCGCCGTCGCCCTGCTCTACGAAGCCGGCCCCCTGCCCGCCTCGCCTCGCGCCCTGGCGGAACGGATCAAGGCCATGCCGCTGACCCTGACGGGCGTTCAGGGGTTGGAGCGAGCCATTTCCTCGGCCGGCGGTGTGGCGCTGGACGGCCTGGACGAACGGCTGATGCTGGTTGCGCGACCGGGCGTCTTCGCCGCCGGAGAGATGCTGGACTGGGAGGCGCCGACCGGCGGCTATCTGCTTCAGGCCAGCTTCGCCTCTGGCTTGGTCGCGGCGTCCGGCGTCATCGACTGGCTCGACAGCCGGGACTGAGGAAGGCAGGGTCGCCCGGTTCGATCAGGAGTTCCCGATGCGCCGCACCCTTCCCGCCGTTTCCGCCCTGGCTATGATGATGGCCTGTTCCTCCGCCCTGGCGCAGGAGGGCGCGCCAAACATCGACGCCGCACGGATGAACGAATCGGTGCGGGTTTTGGCATCGGATGAGTTCGAAGGCCGCGCCCCCGCCTCGCCAGGCGAGGAAAAGACCGTCGCCTGGCTGGTCGAACAATTCCGCGCTGCCGGCGCCCAGGGCGGCGGACCGGACGGCGCCTTCGTCCAGGTCGCCCATCTGTCGCGCACCCGACAGAACGGTCCTGCGACCGTGGCCGCGACCGTCGGCGGCAGGGCGATCAGCCTGGAGCGCGGTCCCGACGTGCTGGTGTCCAGCGACCGTCCGACCGACCATATCACCGTGACCGACGCCCCCGTGGTCTTCGTCGGCTATGGCGCGACCGCGCCGGAACGCCAGTGGGACGACTTCAAGGACGTGGACGTGCGCGGCAAGGTCATCGTCGTCCTGGTCAACGATCCCGATTTCCAGGCCCCCGAGGGCGATCCCGTCGCCGGCAAGTTCGACGGCGCCGCCATGACCTTCTATGGCCGCTGGACCTACAAGTTCCAGGAGGCAGGCCGTCGCGGCGCCGCGGGCGTGCTGGTGGTGCATGAGACGGCGGGCGCCGGCTACGGCTGGTCCACGCTGCAGAACTCGTCGGCCGCGCCCAAGTTCGACATCGTGCGCGCCGATCCCGACGCCGAGCGCGCGCCCTTCCAGGGCTGGATCCAGCGCGCCAGGGCCGAAGAACTGTTCACCGCAGCCGGCCTGGACTTCGCCGCCCTGAAGGACAGCGCTCGCCGCGCCGACTTCAAGCCTGTCGTGCTGCCGGGCCTGACCATGAGCGTGGACTTCGGCCAGATCGCCGACAAGGTGGAGACCAAGAACGTCATCGCCCGGATTCCCGGCGCCGAACGTCCGAACGAGACCGTCATGTACGGCGCCCACTGGGACGGCTACGGCGTCGGCACGCCGAACGCTCAGGGCGACAAGATCTATAACGCCGCCGTGGACAATGCGACCGGGGTCGCCGCCCTGCTGGAACTGGCCCACGCCTTCTCCGACGGTCCGCGTCCGAAACGGTCGGTCGTCTTCGCCGCCTGGTCGGGCGAGGAGGCTGGGCTTCTCGGCTCGACCTATTACGCCGCCAATCCGGTCTGGCCGCTGGAAACCACGGTCGCCAACATCAACGTCGACAGCCTGCTGCCCGGAACCCAGATCGACCCGAACGTCGTCGTCATCGGCAAGGGCAAGAACCAACTGGACGACGTTCTGGCGCGCCACGCGACCCAGGCCGGCCGCACCCTGATCGCCGATCCGGCGCCCCAGGCCGGCGCCTTCTATCGCTCCGACCACTTCCCCCTGGCCCTGAAGGGCGTGCCGGCCCTGTTCCCGGCGGCTGGCTTCACCGGCGCCAGCGCCGCCAGCCGCGACTACGTCCAGAACCGCTATCATCAGCCCACGGACGAATGGGATGCGACCTGGAAAATGGATGCCGCAGCGGCGGATGTGGCGCTGATCTACGCTGTCGGCCGTGAGCTGGCGGACAGCGACCAATGGCCGGAATGGAACCCAGGCGCCGAGTTCGGTCCCTCGCGCGATACGTCGAAAGCTTCGCGGCGCTAGGCTGACGATTGCGTCGTCTCCCCGGCGCAGCCTAAGCTTCGCCTTTGGGTTGGGAACGCGGAATGACGATCGACATGAAGGCCTGGGTCCATCCGGTGGACCTGGGCGAGCGGCGTTTCCTGCATCCGGGGCCGCTGCGGTGGTTGCGGGCCGTAGGCTGGGCCGTGGCCCTGTTCTTCCTGGTGGTGCTGGTTTCCCTTCCGACGATCCAGGTGCTGGGCGATTTTCTGCCGAACACGGGGCCGGCGCAGCTGGCGGCCAATGTCGTTGGGGCCGTCGTCGGCCTGGGCTTCTATGCTCTGGCGGTCTGGCTGGCCGAAGGCCGCAGACCGTCGGAGATCGCCCTGCGGCCGCTCCTACCTCAGCTTCTTGTCGGCCTGCTGATCGGCGCCCTGATGTTCGCCGCCGTCATGGCCATAATGGCGGTGTTCGGCCTTTATGAGATCCGCGCTCTGGGCGTCGCCCCGGCCTGGGCCGCCGCCGGCGGGGCCATCCAGTCGGGGGTGGTCGAGGAGATCATGCTGCGCGCCGTCCTGCTGCGCCTGATCTGGCGGGCGTTCGGTCCGTGGATCGCCTTCGCCGCCTCCGCCGCCCTGTTCGGCTTCGGCCATATCACCAATCCCAATGCGACCGTGTTCGCGGCCATCTGCATCGCGCTGGAGGCCGGAATCATGCTGGCCGCCTTCTATGCCCTGACGGGACGCATCTGGGTCTCGATCGGGGTTCATGCCGCCTGGAATTTCACGCAGGGCTATCTGTTCGGCGCGGCGGTCAGCGGCGGCGACTTCGGACCCGCCATCGCCAGCAGCACGGCGCGGCCGGGCTTTCCAGAATGGCTGACCGGCGGCGCTTTCGGACCCGAGGCGTCCTTGCCGGCCCTGGTCGTCTGTATGGCCGTGGGGGTTCTGGCGACCTGGATGGCTTGGCGCGCCGGTCAGTTCGCCACCCGTCCGGCGCGCGTCGAAAAGACCTAGATCGAGAGGCGCTAGAGTTCCAGCTGAAGCTCGGGCGCGGCGGCGGTGGTCGCGGCGCCCAGCGGCAGGTGCAGGATGAAGGCCGCGCCCTTGCCGGGCTCGCTTTCCACCTCGGCCCAGCCGCCGTGCAGTTCGACCAGGGCCTTGACCAGGGCCAAGCCCACGCCGGGGCCGCCGCGCTCGCGACGCACGAAGCGGTCGAAGACGTGGGCCTGCAGATGATAGGGGATGCCGCGCCCGGTGTCGGACACGGTCAGGCGGATTTCGGACGGGCCGGTCTCGGCCTTCAGCTCCACGACCCCGCCGTCTGACACGGCGCGGGCGGCGTTTTCCAGCAGATGATCCAAAGCCTGGCCAATGCGGTGCTCGTCGGCGCGGATCGGCTTGAGGTCGATGGGACAGGAGAGGATCAGAGTCGCGCCGCGTCCCTCGACCCGCGCACGAACCTTCTCTGCCGCCTGGTTCAGCAGGTCGCTGACGCGCATGTCGCCCAGCGACAGCTCCATCTCGCCGGCGTCGATCTGGGCCATGTCCAGCACGTCGTCGATGGAGCGGGCCAGTTGGCTGGCGGCGATGCGGATGGCGCCGGCGTGCTGGCGACTGCGCTCGGGCAGGTCACCCATGGTCTCCAGCAGTTCGGAATAGCCGACGATGGTCGTCAGGGGCGTGCGCAGCTCATAGGAGACGCTGCCCACGAACTCGCGTTTCAGCGCCTGGCTCTCGGCCAGGGCCTGTTCGCGCTGGACCAGGGCCTGTTCCAGCCCGCGTCGGGCAGTGACGTCCGAGAAGGCGACCAGGGTCGCGCCATCCGGCAGCGGCCGGGTCTGCCAGGCGGCGACGCGGCCATCGACGGTTCGGCCCTCGCCTGAAATCGCGACACGGCTTTCGGGATCGGGATCGGCGACCCGCGCCTTCAGCCCCAGCCACAGGGCCGGATCGGGCAGCACCGCCTTGCACAGTTCTGCCAGGGCGTCGAAATCCGACGCCGCCGCGATCCGATCGACCGACAGGTTCCAGAAGGTCTCGAACGCCTCGTTGTGCAGCCTGAGCCGCCCGTCCGAACCGAACACGGCCACCGCGTCGTTCAGCTTGTCCAGGGTCGCGCGCTGGACCTGGATCTGGGCGTTGAACCGGCTGCGCAGCTTCAGCTCGTCGGTGATGTCCGAGAAGATCAGCAATATGCCGCCCAGCGGGTGCGGCTGGCGCACCACGCGCAGGGTGCGACCGTCCGGCAGGGACCAGCTGTCGTCGGGCGAGGCCTCCGACGCGCCATAGAACTCAAGCTCGCGCGCCTTCCAGCCGGCATAGTCCACGACTTCGGGCAGGCTGCGACGCTGGCGCAGTCGGTCCAGCAGTTCGGCATGGGTCGGGCGTTCGTCCAGCCAGGCGGCGTCGATGTCGAACAGGGTCTGGAAGGCGGTGTTGTGGAAGGCCAGGCGCTTTTGCGGGCCGAAGATGGCGACAGCGTCAGCCAGGTGGTTCAGCGTCTCGTCATGGGCGTCGACGTGGCGGCGCAGGGTGTCGCGCGTCTCTTCCGCCTCGGTCACCTCGATGGCGAAGGCGGTGACGGCGCCGCCGCCCGCCGGTTCGGCGATGATGCGCCAGGCGCGGCGCGCGCCCCCGCCAGTCGTCCAGCGGAAGCCTTCCTGGCGCACGCCCAGGCGCGCGGCCTCGGCGACCAGGGCGTCCGCCCCCCGGTCGAACGACAGGCCTTCCTCGATGGCGGCGTCGATGGTTTCGGCGTTGATCTCGGCCAGCCAGGCGCGGTTGGCCCAGGCCAGTTTGCCGGTCCCGTCCACGACCCAGGTCGGCATGGGCGAGGCGTCGCCCAGCATGGCCAGGCCGCTTTCGGTCGCATCGGCGCCGGTCAAAGTGAAGCGCGACGCGGGCGACAGCCGCAGCCAGGCCGAACCGCCGGCGACCCGCCCCTCGATCCGCCACGGCTCGACGTCGTCCAACGCGACCAGACCCTCGAACGCCTGGCCCGCCTGCACCAGGGCCTCGATCAGTGCGTCGTGGGTGATCTTGAGCTTGGCCAGGACCGCGGCGCCGACCTCGTCGCTGTCGCCCGCCAGGCGCGCGATCAGTTCGGCCGAGCCGATGGGCGCGCCGGCCGCCTGACCGTCCGGCGTCAGGGCCAGGCTGACATCGTCGAAGGCGCGCAGCATGGCGTCGTGGCGGCTGAGGTCCGCCAGGGCCTCGACCCGCTCGCGCTCGGCCTGAACGGCCGTCTCGTTCAGCCGTCCGCGCAGCAGCAAGGCCCAGGCGCTGACGGCCATGGCCAGTCCGGCTGCGCCCGCTGTGGCGACATAGGCGATGTCGGCCTCGGCCATTCGTGTCCCTGGAGAAAGGTCTGCGCCCCGATTCGGTAACCATACCCCAAGCGCGCGAAAAAGCGGCAGTCTCGTGATCGCGTCATCGCGCCCCGTTGCGCCGCCCCCTCGGGACCGCGATATCGCAGTCATGACCGACGCGCGCCCCCCTTCGTTTCTGGCCCCCTCCCTCGACGACTTCGCCAGGCTGGCGCAAGAGGCGTTCGACGCCCTGCCGGGGCCGTTCAGACAGGCGGCGGGCGAGGTGGTTATCCGCATCGATGACTTCGCCGACGAGGCGACGCTGGCGGAGATGGAGATCGAGGATCCGTTCGAGCTGACGGGCCTGTATCACGGCGTGGACATCGGTCGGCGCGACAGTCTGGGGCCGGCGGCCGAGCCGTCGCGAGTCTTCCTCTATCGCCGCCCGATCCTGGACGAATGGTGCGAGCGCGGCGACGTGGGGATCGCCGAACTGATCGCCCACGTCCTGATCCACGAGATCGGCCACCACCTGGGCCTGACCGACGACGACATCCACGCCATCGAGGACGACGAGGACTGAAGCCTACTTCGCTGCGGGATAGGGCGTGGTCACCGCGCCGGAGATCATGCCGGGGATGGCCTCGCCCAGGCCCAGCAGGATGAACTGGATCGCCAGGGCGCACAGGATTAGGCCCAGCACGCGCACGATGATGGCCATGCCGACCTCGCCCAGCAGGCGGCTGAGCGACCCGGTCAGGGCGAAACAGACGAAGGAGACCGCGCAGGCGGCCGTGATGGCGGCCAGCGACCCCATGGTCCCGGCATAGCCCAGCTTTGCCGCCTCGCCCGCCTGGATGATGACGGCCGAAATGGCGCCGGGGCCGATCATCAGCGGAATGGCGAAGGGCACGACCAGGCGCTGGAAGCGCCGGCGGGCATAGCCGCGCACGTCCTTGGTGTCGGCGAGCGCGTCCTTGTCGGCGAACATGGCCAGGAAGTCGCCGCGCGCCATATCGAGCCCCAGGAACAGCAGCAGAATGCCCCCCGCGATGCGGAACGCCGCCAACGAAATGCCGAAGAACTGCAGCAGGCCCAGGCCCGTGAACAGGAAGAAGGCCAGGAAGACGGCGGCGAAGGCGCAGATCAGGGCCGAGACCGAAATCCGCTGGCGCAGCGTCGCCCCGGCCGTGGCGGCGGCGAAGATCGGCAGATTGCCGATCGGGTCCAGCAGGGCGAACAGGGTCACGAACAGGTTGACACCCAAATCGACTGCGTTCATCGCCTGCCCTCGCCCTCAATCAGTCACGCCGCATGCCGACGCGCCCCCACAGGTCCCGGCATAGCCGCTAAGCGCGAGTCCGTCGATGACCCAGACCCATACCGCATCGCCCAATCGCCTGCCTGACGAACGGATCATCTGCGCCCTGGACGTGCCGACGACGGCCGAGGCCGCCGCCCTGGTCGCGCGGATCGGGGATGCGGTCGGCTTCTACAAGATCGGGCTTCAGCTTTTCGCGGTCGGCGGCATGGATTTGGCGCGCGAGCTGAAGGCGCAAGGGCGCAAGATCTTCCTCGATTGGAAGCTCCACGACATCGGCGCGACGGTGGAGAAGGCGACGGCCAACCTGGCGAGCGCCGACTGCGACCTGCTGACCGTCCATGCGCGGCCGCAGGTGATGGCGGCGGCGGCGCGCGGTGCGGCGGGGTCGACTATGAAAGTGCTGGGCGTCACGGTCCTGACCAGTCTGACGGCCGAGGATCTGTCCGCCGACGACCACAGCCTGTCGCCGGCCGACCTGGTCGAGCGACGCGTGCGTCAGGCGCTGGACGCCGGCATCGACGGCGTCGTCTCCAGCCCGCACGAGGCGGCGCGTGCGCGGGCTTTTGCCATTGAGGCGGGACGGCCGGACTTCCTGATCGTCACGCCGGGCGTGCGGCCGGTCGGCGCGGCGCTGGACGACCAGGCGCGGGCGGCGACCCCGCAGGCGGCGCTTGAAGCCGGCGCCACCCATCTGGTCATCGGCCGGCCGATCACGGCCTCGGCCGATCCTCTTGCGGCGGCGCAAGAGATCGCACAGCAGATCGCCCTGATCTGAGACAGACCAGGGCGACCTTTCGTCTTCGGTTGTCCTGCCGCGAGGCGATCAGCCCCGCTCGCCCGGCTCCTGGGCATAGCCGTGGCGGGGCGGCGCGTGGGGCGCGGGCGCTTCGGGCGGCGGCAGATCGCCATAGTAGCCCGAAGGCGGCGGCGGCGGAGGGGGCGGCGGCATGGTGTTCACCTCCGGCGGGGCCACATAGATCTGGGCCGGGGCGACGTTGACCGGTGCGGACTGCACATAGACGGGCGACTGATCGACATAGACCGGGCCGCCGGTCTCGATCTGCGGCGGGGCCATATTGACCTGGCCTGGGGCGACCTGGATGCGTTGCGGGCCGATGTTGACCGGGGCCGACTGCACATAGACCGGGGCCTGATCGTAATAGACCGGACCGCCCGTCTCGATCTGCGGCGGGGCCAGGTTCACCTGCGACGCGGCGACCTGAACACGCTGAGGCCCGATGTTGACCGGCGGCGCCTGCACATAGATGGGCGGTTGCTCGATATAGGTGGGCGGTCCCATCTCGATCTGGGGCGGCGCGAAGTTCACTTGCGACGGGGCGACATAGATGCGTTGCGGCGCGACCTGCACCGGCGGCGCCTGGACATAGACCGGGGGCTGCTCGACGTAGCGTTGTTCGTAACGCTGCTCATAGCGCTGTTCGTAGCGCACCGGCGGACGTGCGGGCGGGCGGCAGTTGCAGTCGGCAGGGCGGCCCTGCTGATACGGACGCCAGCCGATATAGTCGCGACCGAAGCCATAGACGGGATAGCCGACCGGGGCGCTGACCGGGGGACGGCCGACCAGGACCGAGGTCGTGCTCACGCCGCCGCCGCCGTATCCACCGCCGTAATATCCGTCTGAATAGCCGCCGCCGCCGACGTAGGTCGTGCCGCCGCCGACATAGCCGCGCTGGAAGCTGGACGAGCTGGAATAGGATCGGGCGTTGATCGCCGAATAGCTGGACGCGCCCGCATAGGCGTTCGCGCTCGCATTGGTGTAGGCCCCGCCGTTCACGTTCACATTGGCGTTGTGGTTGGCGTTGTAGTTGCCGCCGCCGTAATGGCCGCCACCGCCTTGGTAGCCGCCGCCACCGCATCCGCCGCCGCAGCCGCCGGATTGACCGCCATGGCCGCCGCCATAGCCGCCGCCGTGGCCTCCAGGCCCTCCGGCGAGAGCGGGCGCTGCCGAGAGCAGCAGAGCCGCCGATGCGGCGGTAAGTATCGACTGTATCGTCACGGGACAGACTCCTCTGAGTTGTCCCTGCACTGGCAAATCCGGCGCCTGTTTCTTAAGCCGTCGTTAACCCTTCCCCCCACCCCGACAGGGCCAGAGGGTCAGAAATCGACCGCCAGCCCCTTCTTTTCCCAATCGCCGAAACGGGTCGGTTCGGGACCGGACGGGCCGCCGTATTCCGTGTCCGCCTGAATCGACGGCTCCGCCGCGCGACGATCGGCCGCCTCCTGCAAGGCCCGGCGCGCGGCCTCGCTGACCGGCCGCTCCGGCGTGGCGTTGGGCACGTCGGCGTTGAAGACGGGGGTCGCCGGAGCCGTTTCGGCGTCGTTGTCCGGGCCGGGGGTGGGATGTTCGGTCACAGGGCGGCTCCCTTGAGGCTTGATGCGCCTTCTCTCAAATAGAGGATCAAACTCGTGACGCCAGACAGAACGGCCGGATCGAGTGACGGAACCGCGATGAACCATCTGAAGACCTTCATCCTGCTGGCCGCGCTGACCGCCATTTTCATGGGCCTCGGCTATCGGATCGGCGGCGCGACCGGCATGGCCATCGCCCTGCTGCTCGCGGGCGGGATGAACCTGTTCAGCTACTGGAACGCCGACAAGATCGTGCTGAAGATGTACCGGGCCCAGCCGGTCGACGAGCAGCATCCCAACGCCGTGGTCAGGAACTATGTCGCCGACGTGCGCCAGATGGCCCGCGACGCCGGCCTGCCCCAGCCCCAGGTCGCCATCATTCCCAACGACCAGCCCAACGCCTTCGCCACGGGTCGGAATCCCGAGAACGCCGCCGTGTGCGCCACCACCGGCCTGCTGGACATGCTGACGCGCGAGGAGGTGCGCGGGGTGATGGCGCACGAGCTGGCCCATGTGAAGAACCGCGACACCCTGATCATGACGGTGACGGCGACCATCGCCGGCGCCATCGCCGCCCTGGCCAACTTCGCCCTGTTCTTCGGCGGGGGTCAGGATCGCGAACGGCCGGGCGGCATCATCGGCGCCCTGGCCCTGATGCTGCTGGCGCCCATGGCGGCCGGTCTGGTGCAGATGGCGATCAGCCGGGGCCGCGAATACGAGGCCGACCGCGTCGGCGCCGAAATCGCCGGCGACCCCCAGGCCCTGGCCTCGGCCCTGCAGAAGATCGACGCCTACGCCAAGCGGATCACCAATCAGACGGCCGAGCGCAATCCGGCCTCGGGCCAGATGTTCATCATCAATCCGCTGGCGGGACGCGGAGCCGACAATCTGTTCTCGACCCATCCGGCGACGGTCAACCGCGTCAAGGCGCTGATGGAGCTGGGCGCCAAGATGGGAATGCAGCCGCGCCCGCGAACGCCGGACCTGACCCAACCTCGCCCCGCCGCCGGCTTTGCCGCCTCGACCACCGGCGTGCCTGCCACGCCGACCGAACCGCGCGGACCCTGGGGCTGATCGTCGCGGCCTGAATACGGTTTGCGGTTTGCACTCCGTAGGCGGATCGCCTCAGATGCGCCCCTGTTCAGCTCAGGGGAATCCATGTCGCGTCTGCTCGCCTTCGTCTCCGCCGCCGCTCTTCTCGCCACGCCGGTCGCCGCCCAGTCGGTGGACCGCGTCGCCGTCAACGGCATCATCGACCAGGGGCTGAACCACAGCCAGGTGATGCAGACCGCCGCCTATCTGACCGACCGGATCGGCGGGCGGATGACCAACTCGC